>Ga0134096_1000107_pt1 | contig 107961 bp, 94 predicted proteins | sample 7_2taG_FD_94448 | JGI IMG/M metagenome (GOLD analysis project Ga0134096, IMG submission 94448) | Switchgrass degrading microbial communities from high solid loading bioreactors in New Hampshire, USA - 7_21_20_110_A3 metaG | ecosystem: Engineered > Bioreactor > Semi-continuous > Anaerobic >... | reverse complement strand
TTTTACTATATTATAACTAAGGGCTTGTAAGCCAAATTATGGCTCACAAGCCCCATTGAAAACTATCATAGGCTAAAAATTATCATAGAAAGTAAATTTACAGAAAAAGTTTCACACAGCCATCTTAATTTTTTTATTTTAAAATAAAATAAAATTAAAATTGAAAGCCGGATATCTGCTAATTTACTCTCTAGAAATTTCTTAATTTAGACGATACTTAATAGTGGATAAATATTTTTTGAAGGCAGGGTGGTTTTATGTCAAAAAATACACCTCCACAAACCGATTCAAATATATTCTGTAAAGTATCGATTAATAACGATGGAAACTGGATTTATGGAATTATTACGTATATCAACCTTGATAAGAATATTGCAGAGATTTTTTTGCCTGCGAGATTTTTTAAAAAATATTTAAAAGAAGGAAGCAAAGTACTGGTTAAGGCAATAAACGATAACAATGAAACACTGTTTTCAGGAAGCATTACGAGAAAAGTAATTTCAATAAGAAAACAAGCGGTCACCATTCAGCTTGACAGCATTATGAGCTTTGAAAACAAACGAAACTACGAAAGATTTTATGTTAATTATCCCTGCAAAATTCGGGATGACAGCATTTCCTACATGGCAACTCTCGCAGACATAAGCTTCAGAGGCGGACTTGTTTATACCGAGAACATACTGGAAGAAGGCAAGTACGTTAATTTGGATGTGTATTTAAATCCGACCATGACTCTGACATTTTCCGGAAGGATTACCCGAAAACTAAAGGATAAAAACAGAGGATACTGCTATGGAATTGAGCTAACAAAAATAGATGAAGAAAACAGTATTCTGCTAAATGAATTGATTGAATGCCTTGTTAATAAAAGGGAACAAATTGCTTATGAATGGAAGGTGTTCAAAAGGCTAAAATATGCTATTTATGCAATATCCTTATTAGCCATTTTTATGACCGTATTTTCAATATTCTTGACAGAAGTATTTTAATCAATAATGTTACATATATAGGCACTAAAGCTTTTCAATACATACCAATATGGGAGGACAGTTCGCTTGATTGATGAACTCTGTCTTCATTACAATATATTCCTTTTGATCTATGCCTGTTAAAAACTCCATTACCCTATCTTTTTCTTCAAAGCCACTATCACCTCCGTAATAAATGACAACCACCACCACACCTCCTTTGGTAAGGAGGTTCATTGCTTTATTTATTGCATGTACGGTTGTTTCGGGCTTTGTTCCGATACTGTGGTCTCCTCCGGGAAGATAACCCAAATTGAACATCACGGCTTTTACAGGTGTATTGATATATTTATCCATATTTTCATGCCCATCTTTTATTAATTCGACCCTTTCATTAAGACCGAGCCTGTCAAGTCTTTTTTTAGTGTTGGATAATGCCCTGTCCTGTATATCGAAGCCGTAAACCTTACCCTTTTCCCCTACAAGCTCCGCTAGAAATGCGGTATCGTTGCCGTTTCCGCAGGTGGCATCCACTACTGTATCGCCCTCTTTTACAAACAGCCTAATATAATCATGGGATTGTCCGAGAGAATTTTTTATTGTTTGCATAACTTATCCCACCATCATTATAACGTCTCTAATGATTTTTGCAGCGATTAATGCTGTTCTGTCCGAAGGATCGTAATGGGGAGAAACCTCCACCAGATCAAATCCGACAATATCAAAGTCCTTTAAAAGGTGTATTGACTGAAGCAATTCCTTTGAACTGATTCCTCCGGGCTCCGGTGTACCTGTTCCGTTGGCATATGCAGGATCTAGAACATCTATATCCAAAGTTACATACAATGGCCGGTTTTTAAATTTGTCAAGGCACTTTTTCAACGGCTCGATTACGTCAAAGGTAAACATATTGGTGTTTTTACGGGCAAACTCAAATTCATCCTTAGTACCTGACCTTATGCCAAACTGATATATGTTTTTGCCGGGCATAAAATCAATAACCCGTCTTATGGCAGAAGCGTGGGAGTTGGGACAACCCAGATACCCCTCCCGCAGGTCGGCATGAGCATCGAAGTGTATAAGCACCAAGTCATCACCGTATTTTTCATAAACCTTCTTAATAACCGGCACACTTATAAGGTGCTCGCCTCCAATAAAGAACGGAAATTTGCTATCCTTGATTATTTCATCTGCGGCACTTTCGATCATTTCAAGGCTTTTATTAACGTTACCGATGGGAAGATCCAGATCCCCTGCATCATAAAAGGAGAACTCCGTTAAATCCCGATCCATGTAAATGCTGTATTCTTCAATACCTATCGAAACTTCCCTGATTTTTTGGGGTCCAAACCTTGTTCCGGGTCTGAAGCTGCATGTAAAATCCATGGGAACGCCAACCAATACTATATTGGCTTCTTCATAGTTATCGGTACTTGCCATAAATTTTGTGGGAAGTGTCATATTTCCATCCTTTATGCTCATTCTGCCATACTCCTTTAATAAATATTTTACAACCTAAAACCACCGGCTAAACAGCCGATGGTTTTTATCATGCTAAATCCAATTTATATCTTTTTTGATCCATTCATCTTATTTAACCAAATCCGCAACAAATTTCGGAAGGGCGAAAACCGATTTATGAATCTCTTTGCAATAGTATTTTGTGTCCATGTCCGTAATGGTGTTTATGTCGGTTTCTAAAGGATCGTATTTTTTAGATCCCATGGTAAAGCTCCAATATCCGCTGGGATATGTAGGTATTGCACAGGTATAAAGCCTTGCAATAGGGAATATCGATTTAACATCCTTATAGACCTTTTTTATCAAATCCTTATGGAAAAACGGCGATTCGGTCTGTGCAACAAAAATACCGTCTTCCTTCAATGCCTCACTAATAGCCTTGTAAAAGTCAACGGCAAACAAACCTTCGGCAGGACCGACTGGATCCGTTGAGTCAACTATTATAATATCAAATTCATTTTTATGCTCATGAACATACTTTATTCCGTCACCAACGTTTACTTCAACCTTTTCATTTCCCAAAGCACAACTGATTTCGGGAAGATACTTTTTGGAAACCTCTATTACTTTTTCGTCAATTTCACATAAAACAGCTTTTTCAACCGATGGGTGCTTAATTATTTCTCTTATTGTTCCCCCGTCTCCGCCACCGATTACCAAAACTTTTTTGGGATTTTTGTGAGTGAAGAGAGGTACATGGGTTATCATCTCATGATAAACAAACTCATCCTCGATTGTGGTCTGAACTGTGCCGTCTAAAACTAACATTCTTCCGAACTGTTCGGTTTCAATAAGTGCCAGGTCCTGATACTGTGTTTTTTCAGTATGATAAGTCTTACTTGTCTTGCATGTTATCCCCACCGCCGGGGTTTGGAATTCGGTATACCAAAGCTCCATTTCAGTCACTCCTGTCATAATAGTAAGAACGAGAATATTCAATATTCTGCCCATTTTTTTCATTTGCCATTAATATATTTTAAATAGGAAATACTGTTTTGTCAAAACATTTTTTCATTTATTATGTTATAATAAAATTTAGTTTCCGGAGTCAAACTAAAATGACCGACCTAAACTGGATGGAGGTTGATTTGTAATGGATGATGAAATTAAATTACCTAAAGAAGGTTTACATACACCTGAAGAGATTTCCCGGGATGATGAAGAAAAAAACAATGAAATGCAAAAAGATGAGAATACTTCACATGATTATCAACATATAGCTGCGGAAAAGCAGCCCGTTGCCAAGGAAAACCGGCAGGTTTACGAGCCCAAATCACAGGCTTTGGTTGAGTACAAAAGACTTTCGGGATGGGTAAACTTTATGGGGGTTTTTTCTGTTGTACTGGGATTGGTACTCTGTCTCGGTATTGTTACCGCCATTATAGGTGTGCCTCTTATTATTGCCGGACGAAGACTTACCGGTGCAGTGGACAGTTTGAAGGCATTCACGCGTACCAATGATTTTAATAAGCTTTCGGATGCCATCGACAATATAAACAAGTATTTTAGGGTTTACGGAATTTTGACTCTTGTCGGACTTCTAATCGGATTTTTTTCGCTGATAGCCCTAATCGCTTACGGTATTTTATCGGGAAATATCGTATTTTATGGGTGCATTATATAAATGTGAAGAAAGTACTGCATTAGTTGAAGGATTCTATTTCCTTGGAAGTGAGGTTTCTCCACTCCCCTTCTTTGAGACTGCCAAGATCAACTTCTCCAATGGAAATCCTTTTTAACTTTATCACAGGGCAGCCGATTTTATCGCACATTTTTCTAACTTGCCTGTTTTTGCCCTCGTGTATGGTTATTTTTGCAGTAGTTGTTTTGCCGTCACATTTTAAAATTTCAAACTCCGCCGGAGAAGTAATGTAATCATCGATTTTAAGCCCCTTTTCAAATCTTTCTATATCCTCTTTTTTGGGAACACCGTTTAACACTGCTTCATAAACCTTCATTATCTCGTGTTTCGGATGGGTGAGCCTGTATGTAAAATCGCCGTCATTGGTAAGAAGAATTAAGCCGGATGTATCATAATCAAGTCTTCCCACAGGAAAAACTCTTTCTTGAACATCGGAGACTAAATCCAGCACTGTAGGCCTTCCAAACTGATCCTTTGCCGAACTGATATAACCCACGGGTTTGTTCAGGGCTATATAAACCTTTTTTTCTTCCTTTTTGACCGGTTTGCCGTCAATCTCCACAACGTCTTTTTCCGTCACCTTTATTCCCATTTCAGTAACTGTGATACCGTTTACCTTGACTCTTCCCTGTGCTATAAGTTCTTCAGCCTTTCGTCTTGATGCAACACCGCATTCAGCAATGTATTTTTGAAGCCGTATTTCTTCCATAAAAATCAATCAGTCCTTTTTGAGTCTTTTTACCTTACACAAAATTATTATACGCTAAAGGATTTATGACCGCAAAGCTATTTTAATATAGTTTATCTTGATAGCTTTAATTTTTTGCATGGAAAAACAGAAAACATCCAAAGTTTCTTGTGAAGTTTTTCATTAAAAAATCTCCTTCTTGGATAGTTTTTGCAATTTTCGCCAAGAAGGAGACTTTGATTTTTAAATAAGCAAAAGAATATGTATCTATTCTGCATCATTTAATACAATGCAATTGATACCGAAAAATACATTCATTAAAATAGATTAATTCACCTGTAAACGCCTTCCCCCAATAATCGAATTACGACTCTACTGGGAATTTTTTTATTTTACGCAGTACGAACCGTTTAATCAAAGATAAATCCAGTGAGGTTATATCACCGTCACCGTCTACATCTGCGGCCTCTTTTCCATACTCGTACGGAAATTCCTTTATACGCCTTAGTATATATCTCTTGAGAATTGAAACATCCAGAGAATTTACCTCACCATCGCCGTCTACATCTCCATATACAAAATTCTCAGGTGGATCTGTCGGGTCAGACGGTCCTGTTCCGGAGGGGTCTTTTCCTGCCACCAGAACACCATTCTTGTATATAGGTATATTTTCCATAGTCTTATAAGTAGTACCTAAACCCTCATAAGAAAAATCATTCGTAGGATCCCAGAGCTTATTTTCATAATAATAAATACAGAACTGCACATAAGTTCTCGCATATACCGGATTGGGGAAGCTGATTTCCACATAGTAAATATTATTTTCTTTATCAAAGGGCTTAAGCTCAGATATTGTAGCATCTGCAGGTGAATAATACACTTTTGTAACAAATTTGGACATATCAATGTCTGCCCCTGCATATTCCGACAAATCGATAAAATATCTGCAGGATAAACCCGACTCAAATTCCGGAGGTGATGTAACAATATTATACATATTAAGATCAATTGTAATACCGGTGTTATCTTCTTCGTATATTTTTGCGTCTGCATAGTATATGGTCGGCTCACCTTCAATACCCGGAGTATCTTCGGGCATTTGACCTTGTCCGAAATATTTTGACATACCTGCTAAAGCACCTACTAGCCCTGCATTATAATCCAATCCAGTCTCGGAATAAACGTACTGATCTATATCATCAAAATATTCATCATTTATATCCGCTCCTCCAACTAAAGCACCGTATAAAATATGCCTTTGCGGATCATTCTTTGTTTCGTCGGCCGGCTGTCCTTCAAGCCTTCCGCTTGCAGCTCTGTGATGCGGGAATTTGGGGTAATTGTCTCCAAAACCGACCACATAGGACATTTTTTTCGGGTTATCTCCAAGGATATAGTCAATCTGACTCTTTGCAAAATCAAGGCAGCTCTTGTCCCCGGTATACTTATAGTACACCAACTGAACCATGCTCTCTGCAGCAGGGTATTTGCAAACACCCCAACTGTCGAGGAACTTTATGCCTCCGGGAGAGGATTTTAGCCTGTTCTGCCAGTAATCTATATGGTCTTCGGCAATTTCCTTATAAATAGGCTTGTCTGAGAGGGTGGCAAGCTTGATAAATACACCGGTCAAAACGTAGTCCCAGCATTGGGTCCAATTGTCGTTAAACGAGTTCCCGGCATCGTCGCCAATCCTTTTTTCAACCATCAGCTTATCTACATTGTCCATGTATTTCTGCTCTCCTGTGGCAACATAAAGCCATACGGAGCCCCACATAAGTTCATCAAGGTAATCCCTGGGAAGATAGTAACTTTGTCCTTTACTATTTCCTCTATAGGTCATACCGAACTCATAAATATCCTTTGCATAAGCAAGGCATTTTTCTGCATATTCCAAATCCCTGTCTTTATAATTTAAATACATAAGCGCCAATGCAGCTGCCGTATCTCCGGCAACATCAGAACCAGGATTTTCCGGTGTAGCTACATAATATGTAGGTCTATCGTAGGTCTGAAGCTCCGGTGGTCCCCAGTACTGGTGGTCCACATCACCATCACCCACTTGATAGTAAAACTTATTTTTTTCAGGATAGCATTTCATGAAGTAATCGCAGAAATGCTTCAAAATATTGAGCATGTATTCATCTTGTCCCTTTTCTATAAACACGTCTGAGAATTCATAGTAAGCCCAGGCAAGTGTTGAAGCCGAAGCACATTGAGGCAATCCGAACTTAACATGGTCTCCGCAGTCATGGAAGCCTCCCGTCAAGTCAAGTCCCACATCCTTACCGTCCTCAATATGACACGGACCACGCCATTTTATTCTGTTGTTTCCTGCGTCAGGACCGCACCAGTTGGCTTCATAGAACAGAATAGATTTGGCAAACGCGTCTACATAGTTGAATTTTGGTTCTTCGGCCAGAGCCGAATTTGGAATTATTCCTGCCAAAAGAGCGGCAATCAAAACGAAAATTCCTATTCTTTTCATTATATATTCCCCCACATAATATTATCAGTGTAAACTTCATTACACTTTTAACCGGTAAATTCCTATAAGTGACTCCTCTTTATCTACACATTAATCTGTCTTATTAAAAAGATTTTATTTTACGAAGAATATAACGTTTCAGTATTGATACATCCAATGAATCGACACTTCCATCCTTGTTAACATCTGCGGCTATCAGGAAGTAAGGGTCCGATCCTTTGTCAATTTTCCTAAGTATATACCTTTTTAAGATTGTAAGATCTAAAGAGTCAACTTGACCGTCATAGTCCAGGTCACCTAACATAATATCTATTGTAACAGGCTCAACACCGTATTTGAGGTTATCTTTTATATAAGCGGTAATCTTGGTGTTATCACCAAAATCACTTGACATTTCAGAATTATAGGAATAATCATCTGTCTGGTCATAATCTGTTAAACCGTCAATTCTGAAAGGTATTGTTCCTGTGCTTCCTCCAGGTGCAAGCTTTCCTGCATCCTCACTAAAGGAGATTTCACAATACGAATCGGCACCCGGGACCGGGTTTTCTATCTTTTTGACAGTACCCTTTACATTCTCCGTTCCAAAAGCCGCATAATCGCACACAAAGATATTCCGCTCATTTCCGTCACTTGTAAACCAGTATCGAACCTTGATATCCGATAAATTCACGGGAGTAGTACCGGTATTCTTGATATTTATTGAAGCTCTTATAGTGTTTTTCGTACCGTCTTTAGCTCCGCATTTGTATGATACACTGATTGAAGCATTATTATCCGGAGTTTCACTAGGATCCTTTGTTGGAGTCGGTGTCGGAGAAAGCTTTGGCGGTTCTTCTCCGAAAACTTTTTCACCACTTATATATACGGGAACGTACTTGGTTACTGCATATTCAGTAGTAAGATCCTTTTTGCTGTAGTCGTTGCTGGAATCCCAATGAGTCATGTAATTCGAATCCTGTTTAACTCTGAAGGAAATCTGAAGTTCCCTGTCTCCGTAAATTTTTCTTCCGCTCCAGTCAAATTCAAAATAGTATGTTCCCGCATCATCCCATTTAAAAGGTCCTCTGTATACAACAGGTTCCTGCTGCATGGAAATTTGTTCATCATATTCAATTGCAAATATTACATCATCTATGGTTTGATCGTTTTCAATAAGCTCGCTTATATTGAAGAAGTATCTTGCCATCATTCCTGTTTCATAATGAGGAGGCTGGCTTGATTCATTATGAATTCTTAAAAGAACTTGTGTGCTGTCTTTAGTTTCACGGACAATTTTTCCTTCACAGAAATAATCGTCAGTTCTTGGTTCTAACGGCGGGAAATTCGGAATAGGTTCATGTCCCTGTCCGTAATATTTATACAGCCCTGCCAATGCCCCAACAAAGGCAGCGTTATAGTCAATCGTTACTTCATTGTAGGCATACTCGGTAGTTGAATCAATGTGATAATCAGTTATATCGGGTCCTCCTGCAAGCGCTCCCCACAAAATGTGACGGTGCTCCTCAGGGTCGTTCATACTGTTTGTCTTTGAGCCGTGAGCTGCTCTGTGATGCGGATGCTTTACAAAAGGCAGACCTTTTTCATAACCATAGCCGACTATGTACGAATAGCCCATAGGATTTCTTCCCATAAGGTATTCCATTTGACTTTTTGCCCACTCACCGAAATCTGTCCTATCCGGATTGTTTTTCATGTATACAAGAGCAGATAATTGCGCAGCCGTATTGTAACGGGCAGAACCCCAGCCGTTTATCATTGTGTATCCGGCAGGAGACGGCTTATAATAATTATGATCATTAGGATCCTCGTGCGGGCATTTTCCGCCGGACAAATACTCAACATTCCATCTTGCGATAAAGTCGAACAATTCATTATCGGGGAACAACTGGTTCAGTTTTAGGAAGGTTCCTCCCCATACGGCATCCCAGCAGTGAACCCATGAATTATACCAGACATTCTGTTTGAAGGTGTCGGGTATTATCCTCTTCATATATCCTACATAATTGCCGGTTTCATCAACAGCGGTTATGTCATTTATGTATTTCATGTCTCCTGTGCACTCATAGAGCCAAACAGCAGCCCATGACAATTCATCTTCGTCATAATCCGAGGTGTAGTAACCGTCACCGTCATGCAATCCTCTGTACTTAACTGCAAAATCATAGAGTGCCTTGGCAACGGTAAGACATTTTTCAGCGTATTCAGGGTCTTCATCCTTAAAATTCAAATATGATGTGCAAAGTGCTGCAGCCGTGCTTGCACAAACATCGCTTCCGGGAGCATCAAAAGTTGCAAAATCCGCCGGTCTGCTTTTTAAGTATTCTTCAGGGTATAATTCCGGTGGTCCCCAATAGCAATGGTCTTCGTCTCCTTCACCAACCATGTAGCAAAAAGCAACAATTTCGCCTTTCTCGTCCATAAATGAACAACGTAAAAAGGTATCTGTAAAGTATCTCAAAATCTCAATCATGTGCTCTTCTTCTCCGATTGCCTTGAAGGATTCTCTGAATTCATAGAATCCCCAACCCAAAGTACCTGCCGCATAGCTTTGGGGAAGACCGAAACGGACGTGGTCGCCTGCATCATGGAAGCCTCCGTGAACATCTACGGTACCGTCTCCGTCAGGGTCGATTATATCTCTGTACTTTTCCAGAAAGGCCTCAGAAAGAGATGTGTTGGCGATAGGAATTCTCTCATCGACTTCATGACACGGTCCTCTCCACTCAAGCCTTCCGCCTTGGTGGTAGCCGGCCTCTACTCCGCATTTTTCAGCGTCGTAAAAATATAGCGATTTCTGTAAGGCTTCGGCAAAGTTAAAGTAATCATAAGCCTCCCAGTTTTCAGCAGGCGTAAAAGTTTCAGGCGGTGCTTCTGCAAATAATATACTCGCAGTCAGTAGCTGTGTTGCAACAATGAGAGCTGTTATAAGCCTTTTACACCTCTTTTTTTGCTTTAAAATCCTTTTTTTCGGTGCATTAATCATCTCACATATTCCCCCCTGTACAAAATTTATAAAATTTATATAAGTTAAAATAGATATACTATAATAAAATGAAAATTAACATAAATTCGACATAAGTATACTGGTTATTACAGCTATTATTATATTATATATTCGTAAAAGATATAAAGTTTTAATGGGTATTTGATTAAAAATTTAGAATTTTTATAAATTTAATCGAAAATAAATCCCGAAATCGTATATTTTCGGGAAACTTTCAGAACCTTTTGAGTGTGAAAGGAGACCGGTTCACAAAACAGATAAGATATAGTGGACATAAAACAGAGAACCGTCCCTTGCTTTATACTAGTATAATTGGCTTTTATACGTATTTTAAGGAGGAGCATTTTTTATAATAAAAAAGTGGGTATAATCCCACTCATTCTTCTTCCTTTCCATATTTGACACATTTTTCATCGGTTTTTATTTCTTTTGCGACTTTGATCTTTTTCTTAATGGATTCATTTGCTTTTTGAATAAGATCCGGAATCATATCCAGCACTTTATCCAAAGATGAATTCATATTTACGGGAAGAAGCTTTATCTGTCCCTGACCAACCACCATGAATGCCACCGGGTTAATACTTACACCGGCTCCGCTTCCACCTGCAAAGGGGAATTTTCCTATTGACGGTTCGCTTTCATCCGAATCTTCGTCATCCGCTGATCCATTAATCCTGCACTTTGCATTATACTCTCCGCCACCTGCAGCAAAACCAAATGCTACTTTTGATATTGGGATAATGACTGTTCCGTCGGGTGCTTGTACTGCATCTCCCACGATAGTATTTACATCCACCATGTCCTTAATACTTTCCATGGCTGTTGTCATTAATCCTTGTATCGGATGCTCTGCCATATCCATCACCACCTTTATCTATCCTGCTAAACTTCCTTTTACATTATTTGAAACTGTTTTGGGCTTAGTTAAATACCTTCGAATCATCAAAACTATAATAATAATATGGACAATTCTTACCCTGAATATGCAATATAAATCAATATTAAATTTTTTTTCCACAAAGTTGGGTTTTATATTGATATTTTTTTCATTTATTTCAATATAATTATCTATGTAGGTTAGCATTATGCCCAGTATTGTCCAGGCAATGCCTGTCAAAATCCCAGTATGGGATGCGTTGCCTGTACCGAACTCAATTACAAGATTCAGCTTTCTTATTGCTGCACGGCATTTTAAATATTCCAGGACCCTCTTAACTACTCCCCTTCCTTTTTTAAAAGAAGATATTGCCTTTTCAATGCTTTCAATAATACCTGAATAGTCCGCAGATGCCTTTTTTTCGCTGTTTTCTTTTTGTGATGTTTTATATTTGTATAGGATAAAACCTTTAAAAGGCAATACATACACTACGAAATGATCTTTATTTCTCTTTCTGTTGTATTCAATTACGATATTAATTTTTAAAAACAGTAACAGTATTAATGTTATCAATATTAAAACTGCAATAATAATGAAAATATATAAACGCATTATTACACCTCTAAGACATCCAAGGACATCTGCTAATCATTGCTTTTTGACATTCTTGGCGCGAAAAATTAATTTTTCAAATAACCCAACCAATTAGATATTTTTCCCTATAATACATAAAAATACACATGGACTGTTATTAGAACCTTGTATTTTATTGGTTTATGTGCTATTATTAAAACCGAAACTTGATATATCGCATAGGGGTGCTGGATTTGCCGGCTGAGAGATGGATTTTATCCGTCAACCCATAACCTGATCTGGGTAATGCCAGCGTAGGGAATGAGTAGTTGTAGAATACCGCCTATGTGAGGCGGTTTTTTATGTTCTAAGAAATTGCGTTTATTTATATGCTCATTGCCTGTAGGTATAAAGCAAAGAAAAATATGGAAGAAACATTGTGAAGCATGTCGTAGAGCCTGTTAATACGACGAGGATAGGGAGAGCAATGTCTGAGCGAAGTGAGTTTTGCTTGACCCCGAGGAGTATTTACAGGATCTAGACTGCGAAACTTAAGTTTCTGGAATATTTTTCTTTACCTTTATTCTTTTTGGCAATAATAAAGGAAAGGAGGATTTTATATGGCAAGCGTAAATGTATCGTTACAAGTTATTCCCTGTGTGCCCGAAAGTCAGGTTTATCCTGTTGTAGATAAAGTCATTGATTTGATATCCAAAAGCGGAGTCAAGTATGAGGTTGGACCGATGGAAACCACCATGGAGGGCGAACTGGATACTCTTTTGGAAATTGTGAAGCAAGCACAGGAAATATGTATTTTGGAGGGTGCAAGCAGGGTTTTGTCCGTAGTTAAAATCGATTATAAAAAGGAAGGCGTGACCATGGATGAAAAAATTTCAAAATACAGGTAATCTGCTTTATTCATCCATAGCATTTTTAGTCTTTATTGTTGTATGGGAAGTTTTTGTAAGAAGCGGTGAAATTAAAGAATACATACTGCCGGCTCCTTCAGCAATTTTAAATGAATTTAAAAATTCGAAAGACCTGCTTTTAAAGCATTCATTGGTAACCGTTTCGGAAACCGTTTTGGGGTTTATTCTGGGTACATTGATTGCTGTATTGCTTTCTTTGCTCATGAGCAATATAAAAATTTTCCGCAGCATTTTTTATCCCTTTATGGTTTTGTCTCAGACCGTACCCATAATAGTTATTGCGCCTTTGGTTACCATATGGTTTGGAATAGGTATTGTGTCCAAATTGATTGTTTGCGTTCTGGTGGTGTTCTTCCCTATTACGCTGAACCTTACAGAAGGGCTGGACTCTTACGACAGGGACCTTGAGGAACTTTTGATGAGTATGAACGCCAATAAGCTTCAGATTTTTATGAAATTAAAACTGCCATCGGCTCTGGTTCACTTTTTTTCCGGGCTTAAAATAGCTGCAGCTTATGCTGTGATGGGTGCCGTTATGGCAGAATGGACCGGGGCGGAAAGCGGACTGGGCATTTTTTTGACCAGGTCCATGAAGTCCTTCAGGACTGCAGCAATGTTTGCAGACATTGCAATTATTTCAGCCTTCAGCATTTTAATTTTTATAGCTATCAGTCTTGTTGAAAAGAAATCTATTAAGTGGAATTTGAAAGGATGAGTGAAATTGAAAAGAAATATTGCAATACTTTTATGTATGATGGTTATATTGGCTTTTGCTGCTACAGGATGCAGCAACAATTCTTACAACGTTCCGGGAGTCAGTCCTTCCGGAGATATAGACAGTCCCGAACAGGACAAGCCTTCCGCAAATACGGAGCTTACGAAAATCAACTTTGTCCTCGACTGGGTACCCAACACAAATCACACGGGAATCTATGTGGCAAAGGTTAAAGGCTATTTTGAAGAGGAAGGGCTTGATGTCGATATAATCCAGCCCGGTGAATCTTCAGCCGATCAGCTTGTGGCCTCCAACACCGCACAGTTTGGGATCAGCTATCAGGAAGGAGTAACTTTTGCCCGGGCTTCAGGAGTTCCCCTGGTGTCCCTTGCAGCGGTTATACAGCATAATACTTCCGGCTTCGGTTGGCTGAAAAATAAAGGAATGGAGTCCCCCAAAGACTTTGAAGGTAAAAAGTATGGGGGCTGGGGCTCAGAGGTTGAAGAAGCCATGGTAAAGCAGATTGTTAAGGATGCCGGTGGAGACCCCAATAAAGTACAGATTTTAACAACCGGTACATCGGACTTTCTTCAGGCAAGTGAGACCGGTCAAATTGATTTTGCCTGGATTTTCGAAGGCTGGGATCTTATTAATGTCAGAAACAAGGGAGTTGAAATAAATTATATCAGCCTTAGAGAGCTTTCAGACGTCTTTGACTACTACACCCCTGTAATTGTAACAAACGAAAATAATATTAATAACAATCCGGAGCTCGTTGAAAAATTTATGAGGGCGGCACAAAAGGGTTATCAATTTGCCATAGAAAATCCCGACGAGGCAGCGGAATGTCTTTTGCAGTTAGCTCCGGAGCTCGACAGAGAGCTTGTGGTTAAAAGCCAGCAGTATCTGGCTGAAAAATATCAGGATGATGCACCGTATTGGGGTATGCAGAAGAAAGAAGTCTGGGAAAGGTATATGAACTGGCTTTTGGAAAACGGATTCATAGAATCGCCGGTTAATGTTGAAAAGGCATTCACCAATGACTTTCTAAAAAAAGATTAAAACAGCTTGTATGGAGAAAACAATGAAAATCAAAGTAAAGATTGAAAACCTTAAAAAAGTATATACAGGAAAAAAAGAAACTCTTGAGGTCTTGCGCGATATAAATATTGAGCTTTGGGAAAACCAATTCGTATCTATAATTGGACCCAGTGGCTGCGGTAAGAGCACAATACTTCGGATTTTGGCACGGCTGGAAAAGGAGTTTTCGGGAAACATAACGATAAACGGAGAAGATATTAAAACTTCCTCCTACCGGCCGGGTTACATGCCTCAAAAAGACCTTTTAATGCCCTGGAGAACATTATATAAAAACATTGTTCTTCCTCTTGAAATAAACGGTACACTTAAAGATGTTGAAAAATATGATGTTGCCGGTCTTATCAGGGAATTTGGTCTTGAGGGCTTTGAAAACTATTATCCGAGCGAAATATCCGGAGGAATGAAGCAGAGAGCCGGGCTTCTTCGAACCTTTTTGATGGGCAGTGATATAATGCTTTTGGACGAGCCCTTTGGTGCTCTGGATGCAATAACCCGGATAAATATGCAGGAATGGCTGCTAAAAATTCTGGTGGAGCACAAAAAAAGCGTGCTCTTTATCACTCATGATATTGAAGAGGCAATTTTTCTGTCGGACAAGGTATACGTCTTGTCCGACAGGCCTGCCTGTGTCATTAAAGACTTGGACATAGAATTTCCAAGGCCAAGAAGCCGTGAGGTGCTTTCTTCTCATAAGTTTTTGGAATACAAGGATGCCTTGCTGAAAGCATTGTTGTGATTGAAATTTGATTTCAATTACTTATTTTTGTTTATCCACTGAAGTACAGGCTCAAGATTCTCCTCTCTCACGCCGTCAAAACCGTTTACAATGTTTGAAATGGTTTCTTCAATCTTTTTATCATTATCTTTGCGGCTATTTAATATCTTTAGAAACATGGACATCATAATTTTATCCATGCCTTTAAGATCTTTTAAAGGCAAGCATCCTCCACGCAAATAAAAAAACGGTATACCTTTTATCTTGTTTCTTGCAATAACTGTTTCGTCATTAGGTTCAGCGGTTTTTGCGGTACCTGAAGCACAAACAGCTTTAATATTATGCTTTCTTACTTTGCCAAGTCCCTGTATCTTACCGGCTTTTAACCAACCGAGAAATATGATTTCTTCGTCCTTAATATCCTTTGGAAGTTCCTTTACCCTATAGGCTTTCATTTGTGTCTCTTTTGCAAGCATATCAGCATACTTCTTGGTAAAACCGGTTTTCGATTCATAAACAATTATCATTTTGTCCTGTACCTCCTTAACTCTAACACAGCAGTCTTTAATCGTATTCCACTTATTTACTTTGTCACTTCTATTATTATAACACATGGTTTAGAAAATTAATTAGATTTTATAAAATATGGAACTCTAAATGTAAAGCACTATTTTATATTATAGCAATTCCATAATCCTTTATGATAGAATTAGAAAAAACGCATCATGATTGGTAGATGTTAGAGATGACAAATCTTCACTGAATCATTCCGGCATCTTTTAAATAGAATATGGCATTTATAAATCCAAAAGCCAAGTTGACAATAATCAGACCTACAATAACAAATACTGCGGCGAGAACCCGATTCTCGCTCATTTTTTTATGGATGACAACACATTCGGCGTATCTGTCCCATATTGTATAACCCCTGCGCGTCAATATAAAATAGCTGATTAAATAAGTTATGCTTGAAAAAATGCCCATTCCCGTGCCAAGTGCCCATACCAAAATACTTCTCTTTATTGAGGCAAAAAGGTCGGGCTTTTTTAAATTATATGTCTTTACCTCTGTATTAAACAGCCATTTTCCCGGAGTTGTTCCCCATGTATAAATTAAATGAGCTTCTGCTAATGCCCAAATAAAAGAACTGCCCAGGCTCAAAAGCATTGAGTCAAAAAGCGTACCCTGAAAAAATATCAATTGCATTGCATTTATAATTGTACTAACGATATATATGTCAACAGTTCGTGCCCAAAACCTTGTCCAAGGCTTAATCTCAATTATGGTCAAACGATTGTTCGAATCGTATTCGCCGTCAAATAGGCTCATATAAATCACCTAAATCTTAAAAATTTAATATAAATCGAAGGCTTTACAGTCTAAATCAGTCTTCTGCATTATTCTCTTCAACATTTTTGTCTTCTGCTTCTTGTATTTCATCCAACTCAAATACAGGTAAATCCGAATCCCCTTTAAATCCGAAGCTTCTGAAAAACTCATCGGTAGTCTCATACAACACAGGCTTACCCGGTGCATCCAGTCTTCCGGCTTCTTTTATGAGATTACGTTCTAAAAGACGTGCAACGGCACTGTCGGAATTTACGCCCCTAATGCTCTCTATTCTTGATTTTGTTATTGGTCTATTATATGCTATAATAGCCAAAGTTTCAAGTGCTGCCTGAGATAAACCGCTTTTTTGCTTCGGTTCAAACAGCTGTTTTATATAATCGTAATATTCGGGCTTGGAACACATTTGATAACCGTTGCTTATTTCCCTTATGGTTATTCCCCTAGAAGGGTTGTTATTGTAATTTACAATCATATTATTAATAACAAGCTTTATTGTTTTTTTATCTATACCTGTTACGGAAGATATCTTTTCCAGGGGAACCCTGTCCCCTGACGCAAAAAGAATACCTTCTATAATTCCTTCAAGCTTATTTAAGTCCATAAAACCACTCCAGGCAATTATGAGTTTTCCGCTGCAATCTTATTTTCATCAATATCCTCAAGGTTAGTATCATCACGCTTGTAAACCATTATTTCCGAAAACGGTTTTTGCTGCGCTATCGTTATCTTTTTAAGCTTCGTCAGCTCAAGAACGGCCAGAAACCCCGTTACAATTTCAAGTCTGGACTTCGTCTTGGGAGAAAAAAGCTCTGAAAACCTGAAAAATGACCTTTTTAAAAGGGTTTTAACAACTTCTCTTATTTTACTGCGCAAAGATACCTTTTCCGTTTGAAGGATCTGAGTCATATGGTCGGTATTTTTATTCATTTTCTTTTCATTGCGCTCTACCAATTCCAAATAGACTCTCTTAATCTCGTCATAGGAGAGCTCTACAGGCTCGTCCACATGCCTAATGTCAATTTCCTCAGGTCCTCTGTAAAAGTATTTTTCGCCCTCTTGCTCCCTCTGTTTTAAAATCTCGGTAAATCTCTTGTATCTTTTATATTCAACAAGCTTTAAAACCAGCTCTTCCCTTGGATCAATCTCTTCTTTTTCATCCTGGCGAGGATTCGGAAGCAGAAGCCTTGATTTAATATGAAGAAGAGTTGCCGCCATGACAAGAAATTCACTGGCAACCTCCATATCAAGCTCCTGCATCTTAAAAAGGTAATCCATGTATTGGTCTGTTATCTCATTTATGGGTATGTCATATATATTGATTTTGTTTTTTTCTATCAAATGAAACAGCAAATCAAAAGGACCTTCAAAGTTTTGAATTTTTATTGTACATGCTTTTGTCAATGCACTTTCCAATTATATCTACCACCCTTGTTAGGTACCGATTTTATTTCGACCATATCGTATTGCAATATTTTCTATATATCTACCGGCTTCGTCAGGCACCTAAGAAAAGGTCTACATAAAATCTATTTTCATGGCCTTCCTGACTTCTTCCATAGTCTTGCTTGCCACTTTTTTGGCATTTTCATTACCGTTATGCAAAATTTCCTTTACAACACCGGGTTTTTCGAGCAACTTCTGCCTTCTTTCGTAAATGGGCTCAAGATGTTCCGTCATTTTTTGAGCAAGTCTCTTTTTGCATTGCACACAGCCGATTTTTCCACCCTTGCAATCTTCCTCAATTTGAGGTATTTCTTCTTCATTAAATACCTTATGAAAAGCAAACACCGTACATATATCCGGGTGTCCGGGATCATCCTTCTTAATTCTGGCAGGATCCGTTATCATCGTACTGACTTTTTTCCCGATTACTTCAGGACTGTCGGATAAAGCTATTGTGTTGCCGTAGCTCTTACTCATTTTTCTTCCGTCCGTTCCCGGCAATACCTTTGCCTTTGTGAGAATTGCCTGAGGTTCGGGGAATACTTCTTCAAAAAGGTTGTTGAAACGTCTGGCGATTTCCCTTGTTAGCTCAAGATGGGGCAGTTGGTCCTCACCTACCGGAACATATTCTGCCTTGTACATCAGAATATCCGCGGCCTGAAGACATGGATAGCCCAAAAATCCATAGGTTGTAATGTTTCTGTCCTTAATCTGGTTAAGCTGATCCTTGTAAGTCGGACAGCGGTAAAGCCATGACAAGGGTGTGGTCATGGAAAACAAAAGATGCAGCTCGGCATGTTCTTTAATGCTCGATTGCAAAAATATTACGCACTTTTCTGGATCAAGACCCGCACTTATCCAATCTATAATAATGTCATTTATATTATTCTTTACTTCAGAAGTATCTTCATATCCTGTTGTCAGGGCATGCCAATCAGCTACAAAAAAATAACAATCATAGTCATCCTGAAGCTTTACCCAATTTTCCAAGGCACCGAAATAATTTCCCAGATGCAACGCACCGGTTGGCCTCATACCGCTAAGTATTTTTCCTTTTTTCACTACAAATTCACTCTCCCAATCATTATTGCCGAATTAATAAAATTACATTATTAAATTATAACTTTTTTTTTCAATAAAGTCTAATTATATTTTTTAGTTGGTGAAATGCTCTTTCATTCCTCGTCGTATATAGACTTTAAGACTTGCTTCATATTTTTTTACATATTTTTCTTTATGCAATCAATTTAAACAATGGCTCGATGATGAAAAAAACAGCAGTCCTTAACCAGGTTATAACCGGAACGATAATCTTTCCTAGCCAACCGGTATAGGACAAAAGAATCAATATTACAAAGGAAACCTGTTGGTAGTTCATTATCTTAAAATAATATTTTTCCGGCAATATACCTGTAAGTACCTTTGATCCGTCCAAAGGCGGAATAGGCAGAAAATTAAATACAGCCAGACTTATATTCATAAAAAATCCGAAGGAACAGAAGTTAAAAATTATATGCCTGGCATCAAGAGAAGCAGGAAACATAGGGGTTAATGTTCCCTTTATCTCGTTTACAGCCCCGGGATAAAACTTGTAAGTTATAAAAATCAGAGGAATAGAAAACAATACCGCAAGAATCATGTTTGATACCGGGCCAGCCAAGCTTACAAGTATTGTGCCCAGCTTTTTGTTTTTAAAATTCCTCGGGTTTATAGGTACAGGCTTTGCCCATCCGATAAAGCTTACCAATATCATAATGGTTCCGAACAAATCCAGATGCTTTAAAGGATCAAGGGTGATCCTACCCTGGTCTTTTGCCGTAGAATCTCCCATTCGGTATGCTACATAGGCATGGGCCGATTCATGAACTGAAATGGAAAAAGCAAAAATCATAAACCAATATATTATTAATTCAGGATTCGCCCAAAAATCAAATATCATTTTCTTCTCCTCGTTCTTTCTCAATTATTTCTTTGACATATGATAACTCGTCTTCGTAAGTTTCTATTCTTCCGTTTATTTTTTCCTCATGCACTTTTTCTAAAATTTTTGCAAACTTCGGTCCGGGCTTTAGTCCCAAATTTTTCAAATCCTTTCCGGTGACAGCCGTTTTTATATTTTTTATATAATTTAAGTACCGGATTATTCTGTTGTCTTTTTTATCGTCACGGCTTATCATGCATAACACAAAAAGTGCTTCCTGGGATAGCTCTTTTAATTCATTATAGATTTCATAATCGGAAATATCAATAGGCCCGGAAAGTCTTGTAAGAACCCGGTCTTTCTTTTCCACGAACACCGATAGCTTGTTTTTATATTCTTTTGAAATACTCAGTCTTTCCGACAGCTTTTGAACGCTGTCCCAACTTATATCCGAGTACAGAATCATCAAGTATATAAGGGTTTTGTCCAAGATAACTTCATGGTTCAGCCTCTTTTTAAAAGCGCAAAGTTCTTTCTCCATGTTCTCCAATAACCATTTCACATCGCCGGTTATTTTTATTTCGGGATAGATTTTTTCAAGAAGCCCCAATTCCGTCATTCTCTCAAGAATTGCATGAACCTCCTTTTCCTTTAGCATTGCAAGGAACTCAAAATCTATCCTCTCTTGGCTAAGACTATCTAAGACACCGGTTTCAATGGCTTTAACAGCAAAATACTGCGTCTTGTCATCCATTTTGAAGCCGTACCTTTGCTCAAACCTTATAGCCCTCATAATCCTTGTTGGGTCTTCTATAAAGCTTAAGTTGTACAAAATCCTTATAACACCCTGTTCAAGATCCCTTCTACCGCCGTAGTAATCCACTACATCGCCAAAAGCACTGCTGTTTAGCTTTATAGCCATGCTGTTAACGGTAAAATCCCGGCGGAAAAGATCATCCTTTATTGTTCCGGTTTCAACTGTGGGGAGAGCTGCCGGATGCTCGTAGTACTCCCTTCTGGCCGTTACAACATCAATTTTTAAGCCGTCCTCCATTACCAAGGTGGCTGTATTGAATTTCTCATGCTTTGTGATTTGAGCATGGCATTTTTCAGCCCAAATCTCTGCAAACTTCAAAGCATCTCCCTCGACAACAATATCAATATCCAGATTTTCCACCCCAAGTATCAGGTCGCGGACAAACCCACCCACCACATATATGACAAAGCCTTCCTCATCGGCAATTTTCCCGGCATCAATCAGCGCTTTTGCAACCCTTTCGGGAAGGTTATTTATCCTATCCTCAAGATTGTTTAATTTGTAGCTGCATCGGGTCAAATTGGAAGCATTGTTTTTCTTGCACCAATATTTGCTGTTTTCACCAAACAAGGTGGCTATTATGTCGGTGCGGGTAACTATTCCCACAAGTTCGTTCTCCTTTAAAACGGGAAGCCTTCCAATGTTATGCTCCACCATCAAATCCTCAATGGTTCTTACCGGAGTTTCGGGATCGATAGTAATAACTTTTTTTGTCATGTACGCTTTGACCGGCGAGTGACCGAAACCATGGTAAATTGCTTTTTCAACATCCCTTCGGGATATAATTCCGCAAAGCTCGCCATTTCGTAAAACCGGGAAACCGGAATGCCCGTACCGCAGTATAATATCCCCGACTTCATTTATGTCGGTGTCCTCGGTTACCGTCTTTACCGGTGTACTCATTATGTCTTTAGCCCTGGTAACGGATAAAATATTATTATTAAGTATATCCTCAAGACGGGAAGAAAGCTTTTCAATATCTCCATCGGAGGTCTTGGCCGAACCTGCACCCGTGTGGCCTCCTCCTCCGAAAAAGCCCATTATGAAACCTACATCTATTTCATCTTCATCGCTTCTTCCTATGATATAGGTTTTGTCATCCATTCTTAATATAGAGAAAAAAGCATCGACACCTCTCTCTTCCAAAAGCTTTCCGGTTAAATAAGCTGCATTATCCACGTACTTATCGAGCACTGCTGTCGAGACGGCAATTTTAAAGCCTTTCACATCCAAAACTTTGGCATTTTTACTCATAAGGGCAAGAAGCTCCATCTGTTCCGTATTCAAATGAATAGATAGGTATTCTTCGACCACTTCCAAATTTGCTCCCTTTGAAAGCAAGAATCCAACGGTATATGCGTCTTCAGCGGTTGTACTTTCAAAGGTCAGGCAATTGGTATCCGCATATATTCCAAGGATCATGATTGTGGCTTCCAGCGGTGAAATATCGATATTAAGGTTTTGTATTTCCCTCACCAGCATTGTCACACATGCACCGGTTTTTTCTAGTTTCAGGTTATCTGTCTCAATCATATCCTCTGCTTTCGGATGGTGATCGTAAACTATAATATTCACATCCGGCTTGATAAGAGAATCCAGAAGCTTTTTATCCAATCTGGACTTTGAGTTTGTGTCCACGATAATTATTTTATCAACCTGATTTATGTCTATATCGTTGATGGATTTAAAATCAAAGGAATCTCTGTAAAGGTTCAAAAATCTCCTAACATCTTTGGCAACCGTTCCCGGAAGGACCATTGCTGCTTCAGGATAAAGCCTGCTCGCAGCTACCATGGATGCAAGACTGTCATAATCCGTATTTGAATGTCCGACTATTATTTCCATTGCTTATCACTCCTCAAGCTAATACAACCGTCAATCTCCGAAGTATAATTTACCGTAGACTGATTCAGATTTCCGGAACGTCTCTTTTCATATTTATTGGATGCACAAAGTTCTTTTTCGGAATGGCCGGTGAGCTTACGGTATAGATAAAGGTTGTGCACCACACAAAAGCAAATACGAACATCAAAAACACCGGTTTAAAGGCCAGTATTTCAAAAAGATACGGCTGGATGCAAATAATCAGCATCACTATTTCAAATATTGACCATATAACAAATATAAATCCCCACAGTATTCTGATGCCTAAGTTTTTATATCCCTGCCTGCCCATTAAAAGTATGGGAAGTCCCAAAAGCATAGCTGCCACCAATACATTATAAATTATTGAAACCAGGAAAAAGACAATAATGTAAACAGTGTTAAGGAGTATTCTCTGATATTTTGTTGTCTCATAGTAATCCGTTTTACTTTTAATAACAAATACAAACCTCAGAACAAGTACTGTCAATATTGTGATAATATCTATAAAAAACAGTGCAAGGATAAATATAATCAAAGGAAAATCAAAAAACATATCTTGTTTTAAAAGCATCAGGGAAAAGGTCGATGCCATTGATATCAAAAGAATGGGAACGAGCCACTTGATCTCTTTTTTCAAAAAGCTTAAAAAGGGTTTGGGATTTTTAATGACATCTGCCGAAGTCAACGCCCATAATGCAAAAAACATAAGGGTTATAAAAGCCATGAAACCGGCTATGGGTAAAAAGCCCAAGTATTTTTCTCCAACTACAACATAATAGCTTTTATTAAGATCTCCATCAAATCGGTTCAGTTCAACACTTCTGATATACTGTTCAGCAAATTTTCCGATCCTATCCAAGGTAAACTCACTTACTAATGAAGTGTTATCATCTTCTGTGTGATAAACCAACTCAGGATCTACCTCTTTACCGGTCTTTGCAGCGATAAACCCTACTGAAGGAATATTTCTGTCAGTAAAAGGTCCCGTATCGGTGTTTGAGCTTCCGGCAACTCTTTTTTTGAGTAATTTGTTTAAATAAGAGTTAAATGTATTTATTGATAAAGCATCAAATCCGCCCTCCTCGTCAAGATAATACATGGGCAGATTTCTTTCATTCATGAGATTTTGGGCTAAAGAAATTGTCCAAAGAGGCGAAGCGCCTTTTCCGCCGGCAAACTGGTAAAAACCGATGGTATCTGCATGCTTGTAACCGACACAGTCAAGAATTAAAGCCAGCTTGATATTTAGATCGGGGTTGCTTTTCATAAAGTTTTCCGAACCTACAAGACCTATTTCTTCGGCATCAAAGGAAACGAACATATAGGTATAGTAGTGATCGTCGTCGGACAAAACCCGGGCAAGCTCCAGCATGGCTGCCGTACCCGTCGCGTTATCCTGGGCACCTTCAATTGTACCCAATACGTCCCTGTGAGCTCCAATAAGAAGGATTTCTTCACTCTTTCCCTTGCTTACGCCAACAACATTTATCCCCTTGGTTTTTTCAAAATAATCACTCAATGTGAGTATCACATCAGTCTCTTTGAAATTCCAACAGGAAAATTCTTGAGTATAGGTATCAAGCCCTAATTCTATAAATCTTTCCTGAATCCACAGGGCAGATTTTTTTGCATTTTCACTACCTACCACTCTTTCAGGATATTCACTGACAAGCTCGTTAATAACAGTCATAGCATTTGAGCCTGAAAAATCCAGGGGTCCTTCATACGTTTTTAAATCCGGAATCGGTTTTAACCATGCGCTGTTAAAGAAAACTGGAACAGATATTAAAATTAAAGCATAGACTATAGCATAAGTAGTTATTTTTTTTATATCCATTTTCTCCCCCTCAATTTTTTTTTATAAAATTAATTATATCAGATATAACAGAAAAAAATCACTGCTTTTTTTACTATATTATAAATAGTATACATATTTGCAATATTCTTTAATATAAAATATAGGCTGACACCTATCTATTTTATTAGATGGATGTCAACCTTTTTGCTCCGGAAAAGAAAAATCCATACATAAAAATCTATTTTTCAACAGGGAATTTATCGATCTTTCTTAATATATACCGCTTAAGTATTGTGAGATCAAGTGAATTTACATCTCCGTCACCATCCAGATCAGCCGGTCTAATATCCGAAATTTCAGCTTTTCTTAAGATATACCTTTTCAATATCGTTAAATCCAAAGAATCTATGTCTCCATCACCGTTTATATCTCCATATGTAAAATCTTTTTCCCTTTCAGCAATAGCATCTTTCAAACTGAAAAATTCAACTGTGTAATTTATCTCAGCCGTTCCTTCGGTATAATGCCGTATTCCTTTGATGTTAACATCAAAAACATCATTCTTATAATAACCACCGACATTTTTAGGTCTGAAAATAATACATTTTGTCATTCCGTAATTATCATCATTTAAATTAAAATACCCATATTCTTCTATATTGTCTTTATTAAAAATCCATACTTTGTTGTCACGTCTTCTCGTAAGTGTAACTTCAATATTGTCAGGAGATGAAAAAGTATAATAGTTACCAAGGTTAACTGACCAAGGTATGCTGCCATCATAAAAATACTCTACGGGCATATAATTTCTTGCCGGCCATGATATAAAGTCAAATTTAATGGAAGGACTTCTACTTGTGTCAAATACATATGCACTATGGAAAAGGCCGCACTGCCCAAAACCTATTTTCGCCATACTTGGGTTCAAGATCCATCTACGATGTCCTACTTTATCAATGTTATAATCATCTTCATCGTCCATATATCCAATAATACTATCCATTAAAGATGAGTAACCGAAAGCAAGATTAGATTTTGAAGTTCCTCTATATGCAAGATTATAAAAATCGTCAGGCATATCATCAGGTTTTTTAGGATTGTGACTTAAAATATTTAATCTTGCAAGTATTATTGTAGCATGCTGAGCGTAGTTGTTATAAGTGTCATTTAATTCGATATCATCAGGCAGTCCAACCAGGTAACGCAAAAAATTAACACAATTTAATGCTTCCTCTAAATACTCTCTTTTTAAACTCCCTGCAACATATGGAGGTTCAGCATTGGGTTGAATCTCATATACGTCAGAAACAGATACGTTTATACGAAATGGATTTCTTTGGTAGGATTCTACTATATCATCGATTGTCCTGGTCTCCAGCATACTCTCTGCAGCATTTGAATAAACCGTATTACAGAAAACCACTGCAAGTAAAATTAAAACTAAAAATGTTTCTTTAAATTTAACTTTCATGTATACTCCCTCCTTTGTTATAAATATACATATATTATTAATAACATTATATTGAAAATTGCGCAACATTTTTCTATCTGTTTCTGTTATTTTCGTTTTTAATCTGTGAAAGAAATTTAAAAGCTTATAAGTCTTCAGGTATGATGTCGTTTCTTATAATATCGTTATAGTCCTCTCTTTTTACAATAACCCTTGCCTTACCGTCTTTTACAAGAACAACCGGAGGTCTCGGTATACGGTTGTAGTTGCTTGACATTGAATAGTTGTAAGCTCCTGTAGCCAGAACAGCTAAAATATCCCCTTCCTTTACTTCCGGCATCATAATATCTTTTGCCAAAAGGTCGCCGGATTCGCAGCACTTGCCGGCAATTGTAATTTTCTCGGTTTTAGGTGCATCGGGTCTGTTGGCAATAACGGCATCATACTTCGACTGATACAGGGCATATCTCGGATTGTCTCCCATACCGCCGTCCACTGCTACGTATTTTCTTACACCCTTAATGTCTTTTATTGTACCGATTTTGTATAACGTGATACCTGCAGACGCAACTATGGACCTTCCTGGTTCCATAACTATGAAGGGAAGTTTTATACCTTTATTTTCACAAACATTTCTTATAACCTTGGAAACCGACTCAATATATTTGTCATATTCTATCGGATCATCTTCCGGAGTATATTTTATACCGTATCCCCCACCAAGATTCAATTCTTCAATTTCAACACCCAGCTTTTCTTTTATTTGAGCAATAAACTCCAGCATTACTCTTGCTGCTTCCTCAAAAGGTTTTATGTCGAAAATCTGGGATCCTATATGGCAATGCAATCCTGCTACGTTGATATTACTAAGCTTTACTGCCTCGGTTACTATCTCCAGTGCTTCCCCGTTTTCGAGGGCAACGCCGAATTTAGAATCGATTTGACCTGTTTGTATAAAGTCATGGGTATGGGCATCAATTCCAGGCTTTATTCTAAAGGAAACATTGACGGTTTTCCCTTTTCTCGATGCAATTTCATTTATGTGATTCAGCTCTTGCCTGTTATCGACAACTATTCTTCTTATATTGTTGTCGATAGCCAACTCAAGCTCTTCTTTTGTCTTGTTGTTGCCGTGAAAATATATTCTGTCCATGGGGAATCCGGCTTTTATGGCGGTATACAGTTCTCCGCCGGATACCACATCCAGACCGAGACCTTCCTGCTGAGCTATCCTGCAAATTGCCATAGTACACAAGGCCTTGCTGGCATAGAGGACCAAACCGTTTCCGTTATAATACTTGTCCATGGCATTTTTATATAATCGGCAATTTTCCCTTATCAATCCTTCATCCATAACATATAAAGGAGTACCAAATTCATTAACCAAGTCCACACAGTCGCAACCACCGATTTCCAGATGGTTTTTGCTGTTTATTTTCAGAGCTTTTGACACAAACATTTTATATCCACCTTCCAATAATTATTTAAGTTAGAAACATAGCATTTGGTAACATTAATACAGCATATGATACTTTATGGTAACATTAATAATTGCAAGAGTCAATATTCAATCCTGCAGTCAGAGTTTTATCTTTCGGTATATAAAATCTATGATTTTATCATGAACATAAAAAAACCTTCCAGGCGTTCAATATAAATAATTCTCACCCGGAAGGAGATATTTTGTCTTTCTTTAAGAAGGATTTATTATAAATTCTTATATCCTATTTTTACATTTGGGCATTGAATAAGCTTCCCAATTGATATACAACATCCTCTGTATCCGCATTTATACTTGCCGCCTCATTTATTTGTGACAGAGTCTCCAGAGCTTTTATGTTCGCATTGTACCCTATCGTATAAATCGGAATTGCAAAGGCTTCCATCATACCTCTTATATCTTTTAGGGAGTGCCCGTAATTTGTCTCACCGTCACTTAATACAAACAGCATCAACTTGGCATTGGGATTTTGGGCTTTTTCTTCTATAAGCATCTTAGTTGCCACAATTATTGCATCGAACATTGCCGTATTTCCGTTTGCACTCAGGCTTTCAACAGCACCAACAAATAATGACCTTTGATTTAAGTCAAATTTGCCGATGGGAAGATTTATGTTTACGTCTGTTGAAAAGGATACCAGACCGATAGAAGCATCCGGACTTATGTACTGGGAACCGTTTATAAGAGATTGCTTTAATTTGTTGAGCGGTTCGCCGGCCATACTTCCCGATACATCGGCAACAAAAACGGCGACAATATCATTGTTAACATCCTTCTTTTCTTTCCAAAGCTTTTGAGCTTCTACTATGGTATCTCCCCCAATATCCGGTATTTCCGGAGTATAGTCATCCAGCTTGTTAAATCCGTATTCAGTTGCAAGCTTTTGTGATTGAGAATTTTTGCAAAATTCAATAAATTTATTAAGTATTTCTTTTTTCTCATCGGTAAGATTTCCGATGGCATACATCGGACTGTCATGTCTTACACCGAAAGGAGTAAAAACATAATTTTTCTTTAGTTCCGGAGTATTTTCATAGGTCTGGTACTCCAATATGAAACCGTCCAAAACCCCCGATTGGGCAGATTCCCTCATTTGCAAGGTGGTATAAGCCACAAAAGGTATGTTGGTCTGAAATTTCTCAAAACCTCCAATAGCTTTGTCACTCAACAAATCTTTATTGTCAAAAGTACTTAAAGTGGAAACCAGAAAGTTCATTCCCGTAGAGCTTGCAAAAGGGTTTGTATAACCCATGGCTATTTCATTTTCAGCTACTGCCTCTGTAATATTTTTTAAGTTTATTGATCCGTATTTCTCAAGCAATTCATTGTATTTGGCTTTTGAAAGAAGTATTCCTGCAACGTTGCCGGCAAGCCTCTTTTCAACAAGTGATATCTTTACACCGTTTGATTCGATCATTTTTCCCCAAAGCTCATTGGAAGGTGTAAAGGCATCGGGTTGATATTTACCGGAACTTATGTAGTCTGTTGCCAGTCCGGAGGCAATACCGCGGATTCTTACAGAAACAGGTTCACCGTTTACTTGTATATTTGCTCTGTTGAAATTCCTTGCCACATCAAGAAGCCAACCGTCTTTTCCCTCTCCTGCCTTTTCAGTGGAAGAAAAAATTTCTATAAAGCTGCTTGTAGTTGCTTCCACCTGAGGAGGATACTTTGATATATCAGGCAAAGACTCTTTTAGATCTGGAGGGGCAATATTTACCTGCCCTTTTTTTGCTTCAACAAAATTCACGGTTACATCTTTATAAAGCTTATCTAATTTTTTTTCGGCACTTTCTGTTGAAATTACTTTTTGGCTCTTGCCCATGTTCTTTGTCAAAGAAATTCCACCGTAAATAAGTGCGAATACTACAAAAGATATTCCCAACAAAGCTGCTATAATTTTAAAATTCTTGTTGCTTTCAGACATCTTCTGACCACCCTTTCAATAAATATGTTTAAATAAACTATATATAATACTTTGATTTTTTTATCAATTCATCCATTTCTTTTATTTCCTTTAAATTGTCAATTTCTCCGGCCTCAAGAGAATTGACTTTAGAAAGCTCAAGTAAAAGAGCATCCAGCTTTATAATTATCTCTTCATTATCTTCTATTGCATTTTTTACAAAGGTAATGTATTCGTTATATATAACCATTTTTGAAGTAATAACTTCATCGGAAAACTTTTTTTGATCAATATCATGACGTATCCTTTCATAGTCCTCTTCATCAAAAGCGCTTATTTTGCTCAAAATACTTTTAATATTGGACAAAAATACATATTCCACATCAAAGATTGTTGTATTGAATTTTTCATAAACCTTGTCAATGACATTAAATTTTTCACTGAGCATACCAAATATTTTGGTTTTCTTTTTATTGAAACGTTCAACCTGCTCTTTCAATGTAGTAATGCTATTGTCAAAAGTTTTCTTTCCATATGACCGGTTAAGTACAATAATACAATCATCAAGGCTTTTTATATCACTTATCTTCATAATCGGAGGTGCTTTTTGCGTTAAGAGCGTGTAGTTTCCGTATATAAAAATCGATATACTCAAAAATATTGCAGCAACTCCAAGGGCGAACCCAAGCGGATCGGAGATGTCTAGCTCTATACGTGCTATACCAAAAAGTATTATATTGAATAAAGCAATTCCAAGATTTAAAGCTACAATTTTTAAAATCCTTTTTCTATACACTATAATTTACACACTCCTGAGCTAAATTAGTCTAATAAACAAGCTAAGATATATGCTCAAAAAAATTTACTAAATTTAGTATAGCATTAAAAGCCCCGCTTGTTAATAAAAATTATATCTGTATTATCATTAATCCATTCAAATTTATATATGTTTATATGTTTAAGTACATCCTTCTATTTTAGTTTTATTGTTTATATCAATAATCTTTAGATTGATAAAATGAAGTTCATATGATAGCATTAGATGGAATGTATATTAATTTGGGGGAATTAAAAATGACAATATGTAAATTACCGATAAAAGAAGATATGGGAAAGTTTTATCTTAAAAGAATGTTTTGGAAAACCGCTATAGCAGTTATATATATTTTTCTTTTTATTATTTTATTTACTCCTTTAACTATAGTGTTAGCACAAAAATACGGTTCTGATTCCAAAGAAATGAGTATTTTGTATACAGTGATGTTTTTATTTTTAATAATATCCTTAATATGTTATGCTATTTGGTTAAGAACATCTTGTTTTGAAGAGTTTTGCGTTCAGTATATTTTTGTAATTACTTCTCCAAATACCCTATGGGTTATTAATTGTTGTGATCCGGTTTTACAATCGATTTTTACAAATCCTCGATCCGACATTATGTCCAATCTTGGATTTTATGGTTTTATTTACTCGTTAGGCAGACGACCACGGGTATATTCTTGACCATGCATGGCGGTTATCCTATGCAAGTGATTTAGATATAGTAGGTTATTTTACGGAAAATTTCTACAAAATCGCACATACACCCCAAATAGGTCAACCTATTTATAATGTAAGTGATCTAAAGGTACATAATAATTGTATTACTTTTAAAGCAAAGCAATTATCTTTTGATTCTAAAATAAGACAATATAATTACAGAATAAGCACAAAATTCACTTACTGTGATGAACTAATAAGAGTACTTAGAATACTTAGTAATTGAGCACAAAGTAGTTGTTATATTAAATTCCCCAAATTACTTTTTTCTTTGTCGATACAATCTATAACCTGTTCTGTCATATATGTTTGGTAATTATAGGTGATTAATACATGCATTTTGTTAACAAAATAGTCTAACCGAAAAAGAAAGCTGTAATTATTTTCTATTAAACATAATATATTATACTGATACGAAATGTATGGGGATGATATATTATGAAAAAAAGACTTCGTATTATTTCAATATTTTCATTTTTGATAGGGACATCATTGATATTTTCCGCTTCGTATTTTGAATTGTTTTTTCCGGCTAAAAACGCCTTTTATCTGGGCATATTCGGGGATATTGTTTTGGCTATAATCAGAAGTCTTGGGGTTTCCCTGATTACATCCACATTTATAAACCTGCTGAAATTTTGGGTAGAATCGACAGAAACCTTGGTAAAGCATGATTTTATAAATAGATTGACAAGAAACGAGATGAAGGATTTAAAAGAAAAAATAGAAAAAGAGCTTTATTTTAGATATAACAATCATGATAAGGACAACTTCTATAACTTTTTTGAACAAGAGCTCTCTTCCCTTTTAAACGAATGCTACTACAAGAGCCATAATACATGGATTGAGTGTCATGTTACAGAAAATTATTTTTCCAAAACCATAAGAAAAAGGTTTGAAATTGTAAATCCTTCTAGAAGAAAACGTACAATAAAAATACCCTTTGGCGCAGAAATGCAGCGGGTTGAGCAGGTAGAAAACAATAAACTCTATCAGATCAAAAGATTTTCTGTGGATTCAAAAGATTACACTAAAGAAATCAACAGCAGGCTTGAAATATCTGAAGACTGTCCATACATAAGCGATGCCTACTGTGTCAAGGTCCATACATCTTGGGATATAAAAGTGAAAAAACAGTGTACCGTTGATATGGTAATCGAGACAATTGCTCCCCTAAATGATGTATGCTTTTCAAACAAGGTAACAATGCCCTGCAAAAAATACGGTTTAGTTTTCATATTAAAAGATTCCTCTTATCAATTATCATGGCATAGTTTTGGATTTATGGGAAATCATAAAAATAAAATTGTGGAAGAGCTGATGGATAACAGCCTCGAAATCGGTTTTAATGACTGGATTCTTCCCGGTGACGGTGTTGTAGTTTCAATTAGCAAATGTGAAAAAAAACATGTTTAAAATTTAAGGTTTTGTGCCAGAATAATGAGTAAAATAACACAAGACAAACACTCAATAATTTGAGAGGGAATATACTGGTAATGAAGGGAGTTGTTTATTATGTCCGAAAGAACGGTAAACTTGATGAATGAGAGAACTGTAAACTAAATAATCACAATACATAAAGATCTCCGATAATTGGAGATTTTTATTTTATGTTTAACGCCAAAGTAAAGAAAAATCTTCCGGAAACTTTAGTCACAGCCTAGAGTTTCCGGAAGATTTTCTTTTTCAAGATATTAGTATTCTTTTTCCTTGAGAATTACATCGTGGGCTCCGCCCTCAATAATACTTGTTGAAGAAACAACGGTCAATCTTGCTGTTTCCTGCAATTCCCTAATAGTTGCAGAACCGCAGCTTGACATGGTAGCTTTTATCTTGTTGAGTGTAGTTTCAAGGTTATCTCTAAGTTTTCCTGCATAAGGCACATAGCTGTCTACGCCTTCCTCGAATTTCATGTTCTGATTTTCGCCAAGGTCGTATCGCTGCCAGTTTCTAGCCCTGTTAGAGCCCTCGCCCCAGTATTCCTTCACATAGCCGTTTCCGCTTTTAACCTTTTTGGTAGGACTTTCATCAAATCTTGCAAAATATCTTCCCATCATAACGAAATCTGCACCCATTGCCAACGCCAATACAATATGATAGTCATGAACAATACCACCGTCAGAACATATGGGAATGTATACACCGGTTTTTTCAAAGTACTCATTTCTTGCCTGAGCCACTTCAATAACAGCCGTTGCCTGACCTCTTCCTATACCCTTTTGCTCACGGGTTATACATATGGAACCTCCGCCGATTCCAACCTTAACAAAATCAGCTCCGGCTTCGGCAAGGTATAAAAATCCTTCCCTGTCTACAACATTTCCGGCACCCACAGGTATATTGTAATTACTCTTTATATATTCCAGTGTTTTTTTCTGCCATACAGAATAACCGTCGGACGAGTCGATACAGAGAACATCTACACCGGCATCAACCAATGCAGGAACTCTTTCCTCATAATCCCTGCTGTTTATTCCTGCTCCAACCACCAGCCTCTTGTTGTTGTCCAATAATTCGTAGGGATTTTGTTTATGGTCGTCATAGTCCTTTCTGAACACCAAGTAATGGAGTCTTTGATTTTCATCAACAATGGGCAGACAGTTGAGCTTGTGTTCCCAAATTATATCGTTTGCCTCGCTCAGACTTATTCCCAGTTTACCGACCACCAGCTTTGAGAAAGGAGTCATAAAATCCTGTACTTTTTTGTCAAGGGGATCTCTGCTGATTCTATAATCCCTTGTGGTAACCAAACCGAGAAGCTTTCCTGATGAAGTACCGTCGTCAGTAATTGCAATGGTTGAATGCCCTGTTTTATTTTTCAAATCAATAACATTCTTTAATGTACTGTTGACGGTAAGATTGGAATCGCTGACAACAAATCCCGATTTATATTTCTTAACTCTTCTTACCATTTCGGACTGGCTTTCAATAGACTGAGAACCGTATATAAAAGATAATCCGCCACACCTTGCAAGGGCTATAGCCAGTGTATCGTTAGATACTGACTGCATTATAGCCGATACAATCGGAATATTCAATTTAAGACTGCTTTCTTCGCCTTTATTATATTTTACCAAAGGTGTTGCAAGATCTATTTTATCTGGGGTGCAGTTTTCAGTTGTAAGGTTTGGTATTAATAAGTACTCACTAAAGGTTCTTGATACTTCGCTATAGATATAAGCCATGTAAACTTCCTCCTCTTTCAATGGTTATTCACTTAATTATCATATAATAAATTTTAAATATTTTATATCATTTTCAGAGCAATGTCAAAGTCTTTTTCTTAATTTCTACATTTTTCTTAGAGCTTTTCAATATATTCCGGAATTCATCCTTAAAATCGATTCGAAAAATTCATAGGTATTTTCATAGGGTTTTTCAATAGTAAATTTTTTCATAAAATACATGTTTAAATTATACGTTAACAGATGTTTTTTCTCTCCAAGGCTGTCTTTTCTGTCCATAAATTCTTTTAATACATTGTACTCCAAGGCACTAACCGGATAGTTGTTAACAATCCCTTCATTCTCGTCGTCTGAAATTTTTGCTTGTTTTATAAGATTGTCAATAGTTATAATCTGTTCTTGATTTTTTATTTTAACAACAATGGTATTTGCCGCAAAATCGCCGATTCTCTTGTATTTATTAGAAAATATGACAAACAGCGATCCAACAAGATAATATGATGGCAGGCTGTCAAAAAGCCTTAAAAAATTTCTTAAAAATGAGTCCCATATATTTATTGGTTCTCCGTTTTGCTTTATAACCCTAAGCTTCATTATCTTCTTACCTGGAGACTGCCCCTTTAAAATCATCTCAAAGGAAATAAAATAAATCAAATTAAAGAGCACAACAAGGGTCAGAAAAAAAGCTACAAAAGATATAATTCCAAGTTCAAAAATTATATATACCACAAAATCTGTAGCTGCTATTAATAATACAATAAAGGCAACAATGATAAAAAGCATTTGAATGGCAAAATCAATTAAGTAAGCAATAAATCTTGAGCCCAGGCCGGCAAGCTCATATTCTATATACACATTTTCCGGTGTTAAAATTTCATAAACCTTTCTCATGTCCTTCCCCCGATCCGGTTAATTTTTATTAGTAAAGCAAAAGTAAACATATAAGTATGTTATAAAATAACAATCCTAAAACTAATTAACACATTTTTAGATTATTGCTTATTATACGCATTCAATATAATTGTAACAGAAAAGCTTTTATGATAAAATGTATTTTATAAAATTTCTTTAAAAGGTGCTTAAATGAAAGAGGACAAGTTTATCGAAAAAAACTCTAAAGTTTGGAAAGACCTTGAGTCTATGTTATTTAAGCTTAAATCCAAAAGCATATATAAATTGGATAAGAAGAGTCTGGACGAATTTATAAATATGTACAATGCAGCATGCAGTCATTTATCTTATTCCCGGACTTATTATGGAAATACGGCAACTACGAGCTATTTAAACAGACTTGTAGCATCTGCCCATAGCTATATATATACCACAAAAAAGTCCAACATAAAGAATCTCATTAGATTTCTGACTGTTGAGTTTCCTTTGATTATTAAAGCAAATATGAAGGCTTTTATTATTTCTTCAGGATTATTTCTTGTTGCAGTGTTAGCAAGCTTTGTTTTTACTTTAATTTCCACCGATAATGCCGTTGCTTTTGTATCCGAGGAATATATTCAGCACGTGTTGGAAAGTGACGTCAATGCTCCAAGGGATAGCTGGGATCCTGCCGTTTATTCAAATTTCATACTTACAAACAATATAAAGGTTGGAATTCTGGCCTTTGCTTTCGGTGTATCCTTTGGACTGGGTACATGTTATATTCTTATTCAGAACGGGTTTTTGCTCGGGGCCTTGGCAGCCCTATACAACATCAAAAACGCCGATTTTTTATTCTGGTCTTTAATACTTCCTCATGGTATACTGGAGTTGTTTGCTATTTTTGTATGCGGTGCCGCCGGAATAAAAATGGGCTATTCCCTTGTCAATCCCGGTCAATACAGTAGAAAGGATTCCTTTATACTGCGAAGCAAGACCGCGTTGAAGATGGTTCTTGGCACAATACCCATATTTATAATAGCCGGCTTTATTGAAGGCTATATTACTCCCCTGCCTATTCCTGGGATAATTAAGTACATTTTCGCATTGCTTACCCTCGTGCTTTTGATACTTTATATTGCAATACCGAATATGAAGCATAATCAAAGCGATCTGGATATCTATAAACTTTAATATCAATATTTTTAGTGGATTATACGATATTTATATATATGGCATCGCAATAGCAATTTGAGACAAAGTTATATAATATTAATTTACAGGAGCGAGTTAAAATGAGTGAATTGAGGGATATTTTATATAATGCAGGTCTTGAAAACTCTGCGGAGAATCTTGTCTTTCAAGAATTATCCGATTATGTCGAAAAAGTGAAGAATGAAACCAATCCTCCATTCTGTGTTTGCAGTATTTGCCTGGCAGATGTAGCTGCTATTGTACTCAATGATTTAAAACCAAGTTATTCCTCAAACTTCATAGACAAGGACAAAAGGTTTGAGTATTATTCAAAATATAGGTCCCAAGTTCAACGTAAAATAATAGAAGCCTTTGAAGTTGTAAAAAAGAATCCCCATCACGGTAAATAACCGAAAACAATAAAGCTTTCATTTCAATTTGGAATACATCGGGATAAAATAAATCTACCTTTGTTACTCTAAATCAAAAAAACAGGTTAACAAAGCGTTAGATTTTTTTTACGCTTTTTTACTCGTGAAGTAAAGGGTTTTTTACGCTTTTTTATTTTTCTTGAAATTCCATTGTACAGTAAACAAAATTACTATATAATTTGTCTATAATAAATATCCTTAAGGATCATTTCATATATCTTAACTAACAAAGTAAATTAAATAAACATCAATGAATCGGCCGAACTATTAGGGCTTTGTTTGCGTGCCCAAAATCAGAATTTTTTGTAGAGGGGAAAAGTGTGATGAATAATACCGCTATTGCTACACCGAAATTTAATAGATGGATAGCTGTTGTTGCAAGTGTTGCAATTCAGCTATGCCTTGGGACTGCGTACATTTGGAGTGTATTTCAGTCATATCTTATCATTAGTGATACGACACCCAATGCTTTATTCAATTGGCCGGCTACCCACGGTACATTAGCATATTCACTTCTGTTGGGAATGTTGACAGTCGGCAGTACCATCGGAGGAAAAATGCAAGAAAAAGTCAAACCTAGAACGGTAGTTATTGCTGCAGGTGTTGTGCTGGGAATAGGTTTTTATTTAGCCAGGTATACTTCCGAATCAATGCCGTGGCTTTTATGGCTGACTTACGGTATTTTAGGCGGTTTAGGAATGGGAATGGCATATACCACTACAATTGCCTGCTGTCAGAAATGGTTCCCGGATAAAAGAGGTTTGGTAACGGGTATTATCGTGTCTGCCCTTGGATTTGGCGGTCTTTTGTTTACTCCTGTTGCTGAAACGTTAATTAACCGGTACGGTGTCCTCAACACATTTTCCATATTGGGTATTGTGTTTTTTGTCGTAAACTTGATAGGTGCGTTTTTTATAATTAACCCACCCGAAGGGTTCAAACCTAATGGTTGGACTCCTCCTGCTTCAAAAAACGGAGTGGCTGCAAGAAGCTTTACTCCGTCGGAAGCCATGAAAACTCCTCAGCTTTATTTGGTAATCCTCGCATTTATGTGTGCAACTGCTGCAGGATCAATGATGATTCCTATGGCAAAAATTCTTGGATTACAGCCTGGCAGCGGCTTGACAAAGGAAGAGGCTGTTGCGGGAGTTATGATTATCAGTGCATTCAATTCTTTCGGACGTCTCTTCTGGGGATGGATTTCCGATAGGTTGGGAAGAAAGAAAACCATATTAATACTTCTTGTAATCGCTGCCGTTTCAATTGTTGGAGTATCCTTTGCAAAATCGTATTTAATGCTTGCGTTTATTGCAATAATCGGATTTTCATATGGCGGATTCCTTGGGGTATTCCCTGCGTTGACTGCTGATTTCTGGGGAACAAAGCATGTTGCAACAATCTATGGTATGATTCTCCTCGGATTTGGAGTCGGGGCTGTTGCATCCTCATACATTGTTGCTTATTTCAGCGCATCAAAGGCATTCTCGACTGCGTTCACTATCGCCGGAATAGCAGCATTCGTTGGATTTGCAATAATGGCTACATTGAAGCCACCAAAAGAGTTATCTGAAAATTAATTAATAATATAATCAACGGGGCAGATACTGCCCCGTTTTCATATTTAATTCAGTACTTGTTGATTTCGGACACGATCCCATATTCTTCATAGAAACATACTAATTATACAATTGCCGGTGCAAATTATTATATGTATGTCTAGTCAAATAACTCAAAAAATATCGGACCTTCATCCCCTTTGCCTGTTTTTTCGTTAGATCCCGTTAATATTTATTTTTGTTAACTTGGGCTAACTTTTAATTTAAAAAACAGTCAGACTATAATCGCTTCAGCTAAATCCTTATCAATACTATATCTTGCGTCTTTAACGGAAATAACCAAATTATCACTAACTACTGACAGCACTGTCACTGTTTCGCCCTCATAGCATCCCAATGTAAAAAGAAAATTTTTAAGTTCCTCATCATCAGTCTTCACTTCTTTAATCACGTATTCTTTGTTTACCTGTGCATTTGCCAGATTTGTCACTTCGTTGACATTCCTTTTAGTTCTCCCACTGAACGGTAATATTATTTTGCTGCTGACAGTATGATCCATAACTAAACCTCCTTGAGCTTTACAGCTTACTTATATCGATGTTGTTCTTTTTTAAATAGCTTTTAATCGCTTCAATCATCTCTTCACTGAGAACATGCTCTATTTTACATGCATTGATACTGGCTTGCTCAGCAGATAAATCAAGAGAATGCGCTAAAAAAAGCTCTAACAGTTGATGGTTCGTATATATTTCCTCAGATTTTTCTTTGCCTTTTTCCGTCAATGTAATGGTCCCGTACTTTTCCGTATTAACATACCCTTGTGCTTTAAGTTGCTTAATAGCCTTTGTCACGCTAGGTTTAGACACACTAAGTTGCTTTGCAATATCTACTACATGGGCATGACCATGATTGCTTTCCAATAAATATATAGTTTCAAGATACATTTCCATTGATTCATTATTACCCACTTTAACACTCCAATAATCATGTATTATAGTTTTCATCGATAAAGTTAACCTTGGTTAACAATTTAAGAATAGCAAAAAAAATTTCCTTTGTCAAGGAAATTTTAGCTATGTTAAATAATTATTTACGAATAAAAGTCTAATTTTCAAGTATGCTTCATCCGCTATAAGAAAATTAACTTATGTTAAAATGCAAAATTAAAGTTATGGCGGTTTACTCTATAAGCAACATGGTTACATGTAAAATTTTCACTGGTTCCATCAAAATATTCAACCATAACATTAGTAATTATAATTTTATAACAGACTTCGCAATATGCCACATTAGAAAATACAAGTAAAGATCCGGTTGTTTCAACCGGTCCTATATACTTTACTGCAAACTGGCTTTTTCGTGTAATTTCATCATATGCAGGGTCATCTACACGATTATACATTTCTCCATAAACTGTATAATATTTAATCCTTTTATTAGTATTGTTTTTAACCTCCCAATATAATTCGATTCCACCTAAATAATTAACGGTAAAATCACAGTGTATCGGATCACCGATATATTTGTCAGTTTCATAAGATTGTATAGATGAATTTGATTCTTCCGGAGTCTGACTGTTTTCATCTTCATTTCCGTATAAATTTATGCTATTAATATCTATTTCATCTAAGAAATCCATTATTACTCCAATGGACAATGCAAAATTCAGGTTTTCTCCACCAATAACTTTAGAAGTAGTTATACCAATCAATTGACCTTTTTGGTTCAATAATGCTCCACCGGAATTTCCCGGCGAAACAGCAGCGTCTGTTTGAATATATTCGTCTCTTAACCCTGTTACATTACCAAAAGAAAGAGTATTGATTAATCCCTTCGAAGAACCTATGGCAACAACTTTTTCGCCCAATTTGATACTGTCTTCGGGCGCAAACATGATAAATCCGTCCTTCATTAAATCATCAACATGTAATAATGCAATGTCATCATCAGCATTATATGTAATTAATTTTGCCGGTTTTAAGTCGGATTCATTACCTTTTTCATCTTGAAACGTAACAGAGATATTGCCTTTTTCAACTACATGATAATTTGTAATTATATATCCATTATCACTTATTAACACTCCGGAACCCTGAATTCCTTGGTCCGTTTCAACTTTACATACATATTTAATTAACTCGGAAATTTCAGTGTCCAGTAATTCTTCATCCTCATAACTAACAGTATATAATTCTTTTTTAATAAGTTTTTCATTATTATGAGTATTTTCAACGTTATAATGAGTATCATCAACTATGGCCTTAGGAGGATTAATAAAGCTAAAAAATACAAGAAATGTACCGAAAATTATTATAAAAGGAAGTGTAAATCCTAATAATACCAATAGAAACTGTTTAGCATTCATAGAAATTTCCTCCTTGAAAATGAACTAAGACATATATTTAAGGCATATATTGTTAATATCGGCGTAATTTTATATATATTTTATAGATAATTGGAAGAATAATCATTGAGAGGTCTGTTTATGAATGCTTTTCTATATCTGCATCATGGATTTCATAGTAAGGTATTTGTTCACAACCTCAATGGACAGCTTATCCGGCGGGACATCCAACACCGCAATCCCCGAATCGATAAACACTCTTTGGATCTTTTCCCTCTCTTCGATTAACTTCATAGAAGCCGCCTTCGTGAAAATATCCTCGGTGCTTTTAACCTCGGAGCCTGCCATATCATAAAGCCTCATATCCTTAATGGTTACAAGAAGGGGAACATGATTCTTTGCAATGTTCTTCAATGCAGATGCAAGGGAAACCGCTTCATCTACACTGAACAATTCAGTAAAAATACAAATCAGGCATCTCCTGCTCTGATTTTTAGTTAAATATGTCAGTGCTCCTTCATAGTCTGCCGAAACAAAGTTTTCCTCCACGTTGTATAGGTTATCCGCCAACAGCTGAAAATGGCCAAGGCCCTTACCCGGTTTGATATATCTCTTCACCTGGCTGTCAAAAACCATAACTCCCACATTGTCACCTTTTTTGATTACGACATCGGCAAGCAAAAGAGCTGCGTTTATTGAATAGTCAAGCTTTTTTATATAATTTATTTCCGAATTCATTACCCTGCTGGAATCGAGCATAATCATTACCTGCTGATTCTTTTCCGGTTCATATGTATTGACAATCAGCTTTTTTAGCCTTGCGGAAGCCAACCAGTTTATTTTTCTGTAGTCATCGCCCTCATCATATTCCTTTAAGCTCTCAAACTCAGTACCGGTACCGTAAGATTTATGTTTCTTTATTCCCTGAATCAATTGGCTTTTCTTTATGGCTGCAAGGCCATATCTGCTCAAATCCTTTAAATTGGGATATACCTTATAGCTCTTTGTTATGTCATAAATACCTTTTTTGGAGCATAAACGAAGAACTCCGTGGTATCTGATATGAACCTTCCCGAAGGTATACTCCCCTCTCTTTTGCGGTAAAACAACATAACTGCCGCTGTTTTCAAAGTGGGGTAAAACCTTTATTTTCACAATACGCTTTTTTAATTCCATATACTCCGGAACTTCATCAACAGCTTCAATATTGACATTATAATCGCTGTTGTTTCGAATATTTATGACAATTTCATTTTCCGTTCCCATTGAGAGCTTCTCGTCACAAATTCGCTCAATTTCAAACTGTTTGCTTCCCGGAGTTATCACATAATCAATAATTAAAAGCAAAACGGCAATAAGGTTATAGAGCAAAAAAACGTAAAGCTCTATACCTATCAAGGAACCTATTAAAACCGGTATTATTCCAATTGCAAGAATTAAAGAAAAAAGCTTGCTAAAAGGCATTTATACTTCTCCTTCAAAAATATTATCTCGGTACTTCAACCTTTGATAAAATACTGTTTATAACATCATCGTTTCCAAGCCCGTCAATACCTGCTTCCGGCCTTAATATAATCCTGTGGCGGAGTACCGGCAGTGCCAGGTCCTTTACATCCTCAGGAATAACAAAGCTTCTTCCCTGGATGGCAGCATAGGCTTTCGAAGTAAGCAACAGTGCAATGGAAGCCCTGGGACTTGCACCCAATATCAAGCTGGGTGAATTTCTGGTTGCCCTAATTATCGAGGTAATATAGTTTATTATTTCATCACTTACCCTTACATTTTTTATCTCCTCCCGGCACCTCTTAATATCCTCAGGAGTACATACCTCGTTTATATTTTCACTTTCAAGATTCTTGCTGTCAAAACCCGAATTGAATTTCTGTAAAAGGATGTTTTCAAATTTCTGCGGAACATACCCCACAATAAGCTTCATAAGAAACCTGTCCACCTGAGCCTCAGGAAGCGGATATGTTCCTTCATATTCCACAGGGTTTTGAGTCGCCAGCACCATAAAGGGTTCTTCCAGCTTATGGGTCTCCCCGTCAATGGATATTGCCCTCTCCTCCATGGCTTCAAGAAGAGCTGCCTGGGTTTTGGGAGGGGTTCTGTTTATTTCATCGGCAAGAAATATATTGGTAAAAAGAGGACCCTTTTTTAGATAAAACTCACCGCTTTTTTGATCAAAAACCTTTGTTCCTATAATATCAGCCGGCATCAGGTCGGGAGTAAATTGTACCCTCTTAAACTCGGCCCTTATGGTTTTTGACATGACCTTTGAAGCCAGTGTTTTAGCCAGTCCCGGAACTCCTTCCACCAGTACATGCCCTCCCGATAACAGGCATACTACCAGTTTCTCAATAAAATCGTATTGTCCCACAACTACCCGGGATACTTCCTGGATTATTTCCTTGGCTTTTTTTGTAGTAAATTCGCACTCATTACCGACTGCCTTATACTCTTCCATATATTCGCTCATACTTTGATCTCCTTTCTGATTTGTTCCAATCTCTTAAACAGTCTCAAAAACTCTTTATTATCCTTTTTACCGGAATTTATATAATTGTTGCACTCTCCAAATAACTCTATCAAATTAATATTTTTTAAGATATTGCTGGATTGAGCCGCAGCCAATATCTCGCCGTCGTCATAGTTTTCCCTCCCAAATCCCAAAAAAACTGCCAACTCCTTCTTTAAGTTATTTAGATAGCTCTCCAAAACTAGACCGTTGGCTTTGGATTTTTGATAAATGTTTGAAAGGGCAAACAGGTTTTCATTTTCCTGCCGCTTTACAATTTCATATACAACTTGTGGTTTTCCGAACCTTCTTGATACCACAAAAATAAGAACCAATGCTGCTATTATCAACTGAACCAATAAGAGCTTTGCAGCGGGAGTTAATATATCCCATATGGTTATTTTGGAACTTCCAAGACCATGATAATATTCATTGAACAATACCCTTTTATGGCCCGCTTCGTTAAGGGCGTCTATAAATACCACTCCCGGATCCAATGCTTCCAGTCCGCCGTTGATGTAATCATTATAATTTCCAAGAAAAATAACCCGGCCTTTTCCGACGGTGCCAATATAATTTTTACCGTATCCCTCAAGGGGTGCTATATTTTCAACAAATTCAATAAGACCGAATGTATCGTTTTCAAAGCTATCCAAGTCATCTATTAATACAAGAGCATTTCCCCTTTTAATCCATTCCAGCAAATATTTCTGTTCCATGTCACTGTTAAAAAGATATTCGTCAGGAGCTAAAGCAACCATGGTGGCATTGTTGGGAATAAATCTTGACGGCCTCATGTAACGGCTTACATAAAACCCCATTCTGTCGGCTAAAAGGTAAAGGGCTTTTGTCCCGATATATTTCTCATTGTAACTGGAAAAGTCCGTGTTCTCTTCTTTCTCATTTTTTATATCAAAAACGAAAAAACCTATTGTAACTACAATCACTGCTATGATTACAAATATTGCTATGTTTTTTATTTTAGACATCTGTCGAACCTCCCTCAGTTTCAAAAACAGTACTGTAGGCTTGGTACAAGCTTTCAAATTTGGTTTTGCCGAGTTCTTTTTTGCCATACCAGTACTTGTTGAAGTCATCGGTAAAATCCACAACAGTATTGTAGATTTGAGGTCTGTTGCTTTCAATCTCAATGAGGTATTGCTTATTGGTCTTTGACTTGTTTATTCTGATTATGTTCAACTTATTAAAGCTAATCAACATGGCAATATACAAAAAACGCAGTGCCTGACTGTAGTCTCCGGCTTCGCTACACTGCCGGACCCGGTCCAATATAATATCAGGATCGTGTACGGTACTTAATATTTCCGCATCCTCATCCATCATAACTCTTCGTGATCGCTTGAAGTTTCTTAGGATAAAATAAAAGATTAATCCCAACGTCAATAGTATTAATACTATTGCAACTATTTTCATTACTTTTGAAGTTTCTGTGGGCATGGTGATTTGATCTTGTGTATCAAATATCTGAGAATTATCAAGCTTTTCAAATAGCCATTCAATAAATTCCATTATTTTTTCTCTAATAAAATTGCTTCCGTCATCATCCTTCTCATTTTTCTTTTCAGAATCAAGCTCGGAAAGTATTTGCGCCAGTTTCTCCTTAACTTCCTCCTCATTGGATGGGCTGGCGGAAGCAAAATAAGCAAATCCGACGCTATAAATAAAAGTAAGTATAATAATTATATATACGATAATTTTTTTTGATATATTGCTTTTAGTCATTAAAATACTCGCCACCTGCATTATAATTAGCATTATTGTTCGCATTATAACCAACATTATAATTTACACTATTATTTACTTCGAACTGCTTTTGAAACATACTTTGAACCTTAACCTCCAAATCAAGACCTTCTTTCTTGATTTTTATGTTAATAAAGGCAAGGGTAATAAATATCATAATGAAAGGGTATAAAAAGCTGTTTAGTATATTTGTAACGGTATAAAGCAACACAAACAGAGCTTTACTTATGGTGGATACAAATAAGGATGCAGCAGTTAACATGTTTCCGGATACAAAAAACAGAATAAAGCCAAATAGGCAGATTAGTCCTGTTTGCCAGAAATACCCTTTTGATAAATTCCAACTTCTTTTCAAACTATCGAATACCGATGCATTTTCGCACACAACGGCATTGGCACCGAATACGAGCTTAACCCAGAAAAATGCCGTACAAACCAATGCTGCCAATATCAACAAGGCAAACAGCATTATATAAAATACAATCAATACACCGGCGGATAACTGATCAAATGATAAGTTAACCGAGAAAATCAACGCAAAAAAAATAACAAAAATCGCAGCAAATATTGATATATAATAGGCTCCTAAAACAATTAGATTAAAGAAAAATGCGTTTCCCATCATCCTCGGCATGAAACCAAAGCCTTCTTTTATATTATTTTTAACATTATTAAAAGAAAAATCTTGTTTTTGGTTTTTTACCGCGTAATCATAAGCTATCTTAATTATTGCTGCATTATATACAAGCTTTATGGTTATTCCGTAACACATATTCAAAAAAGACGTCATATTTGACAATATACTCATGCTAAAACTGTCGGAACCATATGTTCCGATTTCATCAAGGTAACCGTTATAATCGCCCTCTAAAATATGTTTTAGCATATTTCCAAATAAATTAGCATTAGTCCCCAATACACTGCCGTTTATTAACGACTCAATAAAAACCCACGGCAAATAAAGTATAAGGGTTAACAGCGCTAAGGTTTTAAAGTTGGATTTAAAAACTTCTATGGAATAATCAAGAACATCTCCGATTCCCATCGGCTTTAGATCAATTGTCTTTTGATTCATGATGCCCTCACTTTTTAGTACTTTTTTATATAAAATATCATAATTTGAATTATAATTCAATAGAAGGAATTTCAGAATTCACAAAACGCTTGGGATTCATTTATTATAAAGCCTTCCTTTAAAGAGCCAGGACCGAAAATAAAAGGCCGTCCGACAAATAACGATAAGGTATACACAAGAGAAAAAAACAAGAGAAAACCCCCTTGGATCAATCCAAAGAGGTTGAATTACTCAAATATATCCTTTTTGATCGGTTACTTTATATGCATGTCATAAAAGCAACACATTCATTATCTATGACCTTCCGAGGTTGAACCAGTTTGAAATCAGCATTCCGAATAATTTTCCGAAGGATGCCTTAGGTATGTCATCGGAAGAAACAAGGTCCACCTTGGAAATCTCTCTTTCATCAATCTTATATACCACTTCTCCTACCTTTTGTCCCTTGGTTACCGGTGCTGTCAATGAACCCTTGAGCCGAACCTCTCTTACCACCTTGCCTTTTTCTCCCCGGGCAAGAAGGAGAGTGACATCATCACTATATAAAGCCGTTGTTTTTGGAACCAAACCTTTTTTAACCTCTATTTCGTTTACCTTTTCACCTTTCTTATTCACCAATGTGGACTCATAATTTGCAAATCCAAAGTCCAGAAGCTTTCTTGTTTCTGCAAATCTTGTGTTTGAGTCCGGTTCACCCAAAACTACAGAAATAAGCCGCATATTGTTCCTTGTTGCCGTTGCAGAAAGACAATGTCCTGCTGCCCGTGTAAAACCGGTTTTAAGACCGTCACAGCCGTCATAAAAATGAACCAGCTTATTGGTATTTACCAACTCAAATTCACCGTTTCTGAAGGTATCCATCCAAATAGACGTAAATTCAAGTATTTTCGGATGTTTAACTATCAGCTCTCTTGACATCAAGGCTATATCATAAGCAGTACTATAATGGCCTTCATCGGTTAAACCGGTGCAATCCAGGAAATTTGTATCGTTCATTCCCAGTTCTTTAGCCTTTTCATTCATAAGAACCACAAAAGCCTGTTCACTGCCTGCAATCAGCTCTGCCAATGCAACGGTTACGTCATTGGATGAATGGGTTGCAACTGCCTTTAAAGCATCTCTGACACTGAACTTTTCCCCCGGCTCAATATAAGCCTGGGAACCTCCCATACCGGCCGCATATTCCGACGTAGTAACTGTGTCATCCAGGCTAATTTTACCCGAATCAATAGCTTCCATTACCAAAAGCATGGACATAACCTTGGTTACACTTGCAAAAGGAAGCCTTTCGTGGCTGTTTCCCTCCATAAGAACCTGCCCTGTTGTTGCTTCCATAAGAACATGGGCTTTTGCCTTCAAATCAAATACATTGGAATTCGTCATTATCTCTGCTACAGTTTCGACATCGTAAACCGGTTCACCGGAATCAGGTTCCGCCAAAACAGGTATTGCCACTATACTAAATAATAAAACTACCGATAAAAAACAACCGATAATATTTTTCAACACTTACAAACCCCTCCAAGCATTTATCATTACTAGATTTTTATGCAAAATAATGCTTGGATATACTTAATTTTGTCTTTGAAGCTTAAGTTTCTGAAATATTTTTCTTCACTTTCTTCTTTAGTTATAAAACTGCATTGACTTTCATGTATTCTATGCCGACAAATGAAATCATTGTGAAGAAAAATATGAATGAAACATTGCGGAACAAGTTGTAGAGCCTGTTAATACGACGAGGAAAGGGAGAGCATTGTTTGAGCGAAGCGAGTTTTGCTCGACCCCGAGGCGTATTTACAGGCTCTAGACTGTGTAGCTTAAGTTTCTGAAATATTTTTCTTCACTTTCTTCACTCAATAACCTCATGTACGTACTTAATCGGTGCAGGCTTTTCATTCTTTATCGAGAACGCACCCTTTGAAAGCTTTTCCGCATCGTCCCATTCCGGCAGATTTGTATGAAGTACACATAGGGTATCGCCTATTTTGACCTCATCTCCAACCTTTCGAAGGATAGTTATACCTGCCGAAGGATCTATTTTGTCCTCTTTGGTTTTTCTCCCGGCACCAAGAAGCATTGCCGATACGCCTATGCTTTCGGCATCTATTGAATTGATAAATCCGCTTTCAGAAGCCTTTACCTCAATATGTTTTCGGGCCTGCGGAAGCAAATCGGGATTTTCTGTAATCTGTTCATTTCCGCCCTGTATTCTAACAAGCTCTTTAAACTTTTCCAGGGCTTTTCCCGATTCAATTAACTCACCCATACCTTTATAAGCCGATTCAAAATTAGGAAAAACTCCCGCCAAGACAGCCATATAGGAAGCAATTGTCAATGAAATAGCTGTTACATCTCCGGCCCCATTGCCTTTCAATACCTCTATTGCTTCTCTTACCTCATTGGCATTTCCTACTTCATGACCCAAGGGCTGGTTCATGTCGGTTACAATAGCAATTGTTGTTTTTCCAAGGGATTTACCGATATCGACCATGGTTCTGGCCAGTATCACCGCATCATCAAGGGATTTCATAAAAGCTCCCGATCCCACCTTAACATCCAATACAATGCGGTCGCATCCCGAAGCTATCTTTTTGCTCATTATTGAGCTTGCGATAAGGGGAATACTGTCAACGGTGCCTGTAACATCTCTCAAAGCATAGATCTTCTTATCTGCCGGAGTAAGATTTTCGGCCTGACTGACTATCGCCATATTATACATGTTCAAATTATTTATGAATTCTTCCTTGGAAAGCTCTGTTCTAAACCCTTCAATAGACTCAAGCTTGTCAATTGTACCGCCGGTGTGTCCCAATCCCCGTCCTGACATTTTGGCTACAGGGATTCCTAGGCTTGCGCATAAGGGGATTATTATAAGACTTAGCTTATCTCCCACTCCTCCTGACGAGTGCTTGTCAACCTTTATACCTTCAATGCCGGAAAGATCAACTACTTCTCCGGAATTCACCATTGACATGGTAAGGTTTGAAATCTCCTCTGTGTTCATGCCTTTAAAATAAACCGCCATTAAAAAAGCTGACATTTGATAATCGGGAATTTTGCCTTGGGTATAGCCCTGAACTATATAATCAATTTCGGCACCTGTCAGGGATTCACCATGCTTCTTTTTATTTATCAGATCAATCATTCTCATTGCCATGACCCCCAAATTGTGTATTTTCTGTTTTACTTAATCTACAGAATTTGATCAAGAAAACTTGTTGCTTTAAACCCGGCATTAATTCCAAGGTATTGGGCAACGGTTTGTGCAATATCAGAGAAAGTGTTTCTTGTTCCAAGATTTATACCTCTTTTTAACTTTTTCCCGTATACAATAAGCGGAACGTACTCTCTTGAGTGATCCGTGCTTTCCGTTGAAGGATCGCAGCCGTGGTCTGCCGTGATAAATAGAATATCGTCATCTTTAAGACTCTCCAATATTTCCGGTACTCTATCGTCAAACTCAACTAATGCCTTTGCATAGCCCTCAATATTATTACGGTGGCCATAGATCATATCAAAATCCACCAGATTGGTAAAAAGAATGCCTTCAAAGCTTTCCTTCATATACTGAAGGGTTTTGTCCACACCGTCCATGTTGTCGTGAGTATGGACAGCGTCGGTAATACCTTTTTTGTTGAATATATCTTCTATTTTTCCAACGGCCTTAACCTCATAACCCATCTCTTTTGCATAGTCCAAAACGGTTTTTTCTATGGGATCCAGGGAATAATCCCTTCTCCTTTCGGTTCTTTTATATTCTCCCGACCTGCCGACAAAGGGTCTGGCAATTACTCTACCCACTGCATGCTCACCGGTTAATATCCTTCTGGCTATTTCACACATTTCATAAAGCTTTTCCACCGGAATAATATCTTCGTGGGCAGCTATTTGAAACACACTGTCTGCAGAAGTGTACACGATTGGATATCCTGTCTTTACATGCTCATCTCCTAACATGTTTATTATTTCCGTACCTGAAGCCGCAAAATTCCCAAGAGTCTTAGTATTTGTCGTTTTTTCGAATTCGTCCATTATTTCTGGAGGAAAACCGTCGGGATAAACCGGAAACGGCCTGTCCAAAAATATACCGGCAATCTCCCAGTGCCCTGTAGTGGTATCCTTTCCGGCAGATCTTTCTGCCATTCTACCGTAGCAGCCCATGGGATCGGCTGACGGTTTAATTCCTTTTATGCTATCTATATTGCCTAAGCCCAATGATTCAAGATTTGGAAGGGAAAATCCCGGAATATTGGCCGCAATGTTTCCCAATGTGTTGCTTCCTTTGTCGCCGTATTTTTCAGCATCAGGAAGCTCTCCGATTCCAACACTGTCTAAAACAATGATTATTGCTCTTTTCATATACCACTACTCCTTTGCCGTATTTTTAAAGATCTGTGATTTAAATACTTGATTCTTTATAAAACTAACTGCTAAAAAAGACAAAGAATAAATTAAACAACAGTAATCACTTAGAATCAATTAACCTTTTTACTCGGGACATCGAGTCCCTTCGCTTTTGCCTCTTTCGTTTCATTCCAAGAGGCCAAATAAAAAAGGCAAGATAGAATAATCTTACCTTTTATTATAATACAAAACTCAAGCAATACAAAGTATTCAATTTACACTTGACGGCATTCTATGCCCTTGGATGGGTCTTTTTGTATACTTCCTTCAACCGGTTTTTAGCAATCTGAGCATAAATTTGGGTTGAAGATATGTCGGAATGACCCAGCATTTCCTGTATGGACCTTAAATCCGCCCCGTTTTCCAAAAGATGTGCCGCAAAGGAATGTCTCAAGGTATGCGGAGTTATATCCTTATTAATTTTCGCCTGATTCTTATATTGCTTAATTATCTTCCAAAATCCTTGCCGTGTAAGCCTTTTTCCGTTCACATTGACAAACAGTGCTTTTTCATCATTTTTTTGTATCAAAAGGTTTCTCGATTTAGTGAGATAGTCTCTCATAGCATTTACAGACAATGTCCCAATAGGAATCATTCTTTCTCTTGAGCCCTTGTTGCACATTATGTACCGCATTTCAAGGTTTACATCCGACAAGTCCAATGAAATTAGCTCAGATACCCTTATACCGGTAGCATAGAGAAGCTCAAGCATGGCCTTATCCCTGTAACCCTTCAAATCGTCACACTTTGGCTGTTCCAGAAGAAGCTCGACTTCTTTTGTTGAAAGAATTTGCGGAAGCTTCTTCTCCACCTTTGGAGATTCCAACCCTTCAGTAGGATCCAAAGGAATTATTTCATTCTTGGTCAGATACTGATAAAAAGATCTTATAGATGCCAGATTCCGTGAAATAGTAGAGGTTGCCCTTCCCTTTTTCTGCAAATGCAACAAGTATGCTATAATTGTAGTTTTATTTGTATTTATAACATTATTAATCTTAACATCTTTTAAGTATGTAATGAATTGTTCAATGTCCCTTCTATAAGATTGCAAGGTGTTGACCGACAACCGTTTTTCTTTTTCTAAAAATTCCAAAAACTTTTGAACTAGATCTTCCATATCACCTACTCCTTTTATTTACAAAATTTATTAAAATAAAAAATTATCATTTCTCAAATTTCCATTTCTAACTATTCCAACATACCGTTGTTTCTATCAAACACCAATAATTATTTTGATAACTATCACCTATCCTTCTCATTATATAAAAATTTCTAGCTACAATGCAATATTTTGCCATGTTATGTAACATATTTTGGGACATTGTATAAATTTTAAATTTTTTTTTGTGCACTATTTACAATATAATAGTATTTATGAAATTATAACCAACATAACATTATTCATTATCTATTGTCAACATTATATTCCACATCTATACAACATATACATAAAATTTTACTAAAACTTTATGATATCATCATTCTCATAAAAACCGGAGTAACATATGCCTCTACCAATATGCCGACGAATATGACGGACAAAAACAACAGCGTTACAAAGCAATAAGCAAGAAAACTGGTTTTTAGGTTTTCTTTGGTCATGTGCTTTATAGATTTATTTTTTATGATGTTCACCGAAAAGTTTATTCCGTTTACTCCCAGAGCTATTATGCTCGGAACTATGATCATTTCTTTTGGAAGAATGGTTAGCATGGTAAATATCACTCCTTTGAAACCCAAAATATATATAATGAATCCCGATGTAAAGCCTGTTATAAAGCCTCTTACACCGATTAAAAAATATATAAAGGGTATTCCGATAATTGATACTCCCAACAGCCAAAGAACACCTACAATTCTTATATTCTCGATAATGGATATCCTCATTATTTCATTGCTGTCAACCCTCTGGTGTTTAAAAAGTTCCAGAAAACCTTGAAAATAATTGGTTAACTCGCTTTTTTGGACTGTACTCAATCCGTTCACCGTAAAAGCTCCTGCTGACACTCCTGCCACAAACATAAGAAGAAGAAAAAAATAGGTATTTATGTTATTGCTTATATGTGCCGATAAAACCCCACGTATTTTTTTTATCATTTTTATCCCCTCTGGAAGTCATTTTGTCTATACTTTGTACTTCAACAGTCAATTGCTATACTCATTAAAAATTCTATGCTTTAGGACAAAAAAAAATTACAATACATCGAAATGTATTGTAAACTTTACTAAAAAACTAATACTTCTTCAGTATTTATTTTTTCATATCCCCCTTTAATATTTTATCTGCCAGGAAGATTCCAATAATGGTTTTTGCATCGGTTATTTCATGATTAAATATCATATCCAAAAGCTTATTTACAGGAAACTTTTCTACTCTTAAAAACTCATCTTCGTCGGTACAGGCAGTGCCTTCATGAAGTCCTGTTGCCAAATACATGTGCAATATCTCATTAGTAAAGCCCGGGGTGCTGTTAAAACTCAAAACATGCTTTATCTCATCGGCATCCAAGCCTGTTTCCTCTTTCAGTTCCCTTTGGGCACATACTTTGGGGTCTTCTCCTGCATCAAGTTTGCCGGCCGGTAACTCAAGAAGTTCCGCCTCAACAGGCTTTCGGTACTGTCTTACCATGTATATTTCATTGTTTTCGGTTAACGGTATTATGACTGAGGCTCCCGGATGGATAACTACGTCCCGGGATGCTTCTTTTCCATTGGGCAATAGAACTTGCCATTTTTCCACATTGATTATATTGCCCTTATAGAACTCTTTTTTAGATATAGTTTTTTCTTCATATTTCATTTTATTCCCATCCTCTTTATAATATTATACTACTTGCCTGTTTTTTTTAATTTCATCGGTTGCAAGCTTGTCACATCTATTATTGTATTCATTGTCGCTGTGGCCCTTAACCTTTATCCATTTAATTCTGTGAATGCCGCAGAATCTGTCCAATTCTTTCCATAAGTCAATATTCTTAACTTCATCTTTACCTTTGGTTTTCCATCCATTAGCTTTCCAATTGTTTACCCAGTTCTGCTCAAATGCATTTACCAGGTATGCACTGTCGCTATAGAGTTCAACCTCACAAGGCTCCTTTAGAAGCTTTAAAGCTTCTATAGCGGCCGTTAATTCCATCCTGTTGTTGGTGGTTTCCCTTTCAAAACCGGATATTTCCTTTTCATGCTTGCCATACACCAGTATAGCTCCCCAGCCCCCGTCTCCCGGATTGCCGGAGCAAGCTCCGTCAGTGTATATTATAACTTTTTTCATAGCATCTCCTTATATGCATATTACTAATTCACTGAATTTTTAAGTATATTAAATTCCGAACATCATTAGTATGGCTCATTAATCGTACATTTTTCCAATTTCCAAAGCTTTTCTGGTACATTCATTCATAGCCTCGATTACAGCGTACCTGAATCTGTTTCTTTCAAGAGAACTCACTGCTTCTATGGTAGTTCCCGCCGGAGAACAAACCATGTCTTTCAGCTCACCCGGATGTTTTCCCGTTTCGAGAACCATTTTGGCCGATCCCAATACAGCCTGGGCAGCAAGGCTATAAGCCAAATTTCTGGGTATTCCCGACAAAACGGCTGCATCGGCCATTGCTTCAATGAACATGAAAACGTATGCCGGACTGCTGCTGGTAAGAGCGGTAACTTCACTCATAAGCTTCTCATCTAAAAACTCGGCCTTGCCAAAGCACTCAAATATTTTTTTAACGGTTTGGGCTTCCTCATCCGAAACATTTTCATGGCACATAAGTGTCATACCTTCTCCCACTAAGGCAGGAGTATTAGGCATTGTACGAACGATCTTTTTATCCGTCCCTACTATGCTTTTGTAAAACTTTATGGGAATTCCGACTGCAACGGAAACCAATATTTTTTTATCATCGAGCGATGCTTTTATTTCCGTGAGAACTTTTTTTACCATGTTCGGCTTAACAGCCAATATTACAATATCCGCATTTTTAACTGCATAAGATACATCCGGAGCAACAGAGATATTTACTTCTTCTTTGAGCTTTGAAAGCTTGTCCTTGTCAACATCAAAAACCAAAATATTTTCAGCAGGTATTATATTCGATTTGGCTATGCTGCTTATCATAGCATAACCCATGTTTCCTGCGCCAATAAAAGCAATTTTTCTATCCATAAACAACCTCCTGTGTCTAAAAAGCTAAAAATATTAATCTTTTTCTATCTTACCACAAAAAGATGAAAAATCTACAAAAAAAATTTCAAATTAACCATTGACATAAAAATAAAGCTAGTGTATACTAAAAAGGCGCCGTAGGGGTATAGCTCAATTGGTAGAGTAGCGGTCTCCAAAACCGTTGGTTGCGGGTTCGATTCCTGCTGCCCCTGCCAAAAAACCCAAGGATTTTAATCCTTGGGTTTTTTAATAATAAAATTCGCTTTTTGATTCACTACTCAAATCTTTTCAAGTCATCTTTATAGAATCTCCATTCAGGAGTATCGAGTACATCTCCGAAATCAATAGAATACCATGGACTGATGGATTCATCATTATAATTCTTTAATATTTGAATGTCCTGTGCAGGCATATAGCTTTGCGCAATCATGAACAACTTCTCTCCGGTTTCGGGGTTTTGAGCCATATCAACAACAATAACACAGTGACCCGGGTATGCCTGAATAAATACATCACCGATTTTCATATCTTCAACAGACACAGCCTTTAATTCCTGGGCAAGAGAAATAGTTCCGGCATATGCAAATACCATATCCATATATTCTCTGAAACTCTCATAGGTATTCGAAACAAGTGCTGTCTGTATCCACCGGGCTTCATTTCCCTTTACGCTGATCCTATATCCTTGCCTCCATTTGCTGTAACTGGCGCAAAAGCCATTGGTAAAATTAAAATGTATATCATCATATAACCCCTTTTGGAAAAGATACTCTGCCCTTAGCCTCATTACGGCATCCGCACACTGTTGAAGATCCCTTTCACCAATATCCATATCAATAACGGCACTATATACATTCTTATACTTTATTCCGCCATCGTAGTAGTGTACATAAGAGCCATCCGGCTTTAACGGAAGGTTTCTAAGATAACCTTCAAAAGATCCTTCCTCAACAGGTATTCTTTCAAAACCTTCAGGAACGTCAAAGCGAGTTTCAATGGTGTTTCCTTCAGGCCTTAATATTCTTTTTGCCTCAGTCGGTGCGGGACTTTTTAAAGTAACAGATATTGTCTCTTCAACGGCAGGTTCCGGCGACACGCCCACATTATCATCCTTTATTGAAGAATCCGTTGACGAACAGGCTGATAATATCAATAAAAAAAACAGCATTATATGAACATATTTCAATTTAAGAGATGGAATTAAAGATCTCATTAAAATTCCTCCATCAATCGGCGTAGATTGTGATATAGAACAACCAAACATCCCACAAAATTACCACAATAAATAAGGTGCATATTACATGCACCTGACAGAATTAAAGGGGGTTTGTATTCTTTAGTAAAAATACATAGCGAATTAATAAAATAACTCACTAACTAAAAAATTTCTCAATCCAAGAATATTATTTTTTCTACTTTTTGTCAATACATGTAACGTTTTTGTAATATAATTTTAACAGCCAGAAAATTCTACAAAATATTTAATTATACACACTATTAAATTATATCCGAAAGCTCAAGACTAATCCTGTCAATATTCCCCGAATCGCATGCAGACTTTTCGCTATCGTCAACATCCTTTTCAGGCAGAACTTTTACGGGAAGCTCCACATAAAAAGTTGAACCCTCTCCAACCTTGCTTTCAACCCATATGTTGCCTCCGTGCATCTCGACCAAAGACTTCACAAGGGACAGTCCAATACCCGTGCTTTCACAGTCACTTACTGAAGAGTTGTCGGCCCTTTTAAATCTTTCAAAAATCATATCCTTCTTATCCTCGGGTATACCGACGCCTGTATCCCTAACCATAATAACTATGTTTTCTTCTTTTTCATATATACAAACCTCAATTCGTCCTCCTCTTTTTGTATACTTAATGGCATTGGACAGAAGGTTTAGGACAATCCTTTCTATCTTTTCAACATCACAGGCAATAATTTTTTTATCAACCTCCGAATCAAACATGAGACACAAATCCCTGTTTTTCGTATATTCATAAACCGATAAAACAACGTCTTCAACGGCTTTTACTATATCACAGTTTTTAAGTCTTAATTCGAAACTACCCGAATTAATTTTTGAAATATCAAGAATATTGTTTACTATTCTGAGAAGCTTCATGGAGTTTTGCTTCAATGTTGAAATATACTTTTTTGATTTATCTCGGTCTTCGAGTAAGCCGTTATTTTCTTTCAGACCTCTCTCCATCAGCTGAATCACACAAAGTATAATATTTATAGGTGTTCTGATTTCATGAGAAAGATCAGTAAAGAAATCGGTTTTAATCTTGTCAATCTCCACAGCCTCTTGTAACAACCTAGTATTATGATCAAAGCTCTTTTTCAATTCCTCTACCTGTCTTCTTTGAGTAATATCCCTTACAACACTTAAATAAGCAGGCTTATCCTCAAAATAATAAGGAATGGTTTTTATCTCAAGCTCAATACTTGAACCGTCCTTCAAGGCAATGCTTTTCTCAAAAGTCAGAAGGTTTTTATCATCATTAATTAAGTTCACAGAACATTTTTCGAAATCATTCTTATTAACCATGTGTAAAAAATCACAGGGAGAAGATCCTGCCTGAGGCTTAAGATCTAAAACCTCACAAAGCTTTACACCGGCCTGATTGGAAAAAATAATACCGTAATCATCATGCACAATAATTGCATCGGGAATAAACTCAAAAATTAACCGGTAACTCTCCTCGCTTTTTTTCAACAATTCCTTTGCCTGTATACACTTCTCAATTTCATTTTTTAACTTTTCATTAGCGTTCTGCAATTCAACGGTCTTATTTTCAAGTTCAGTATTTGTTTCCTCCAGTTTGTTAAAAAGAACCTCCACAGGCCTTTTAAAACCCGCTTCCAGTACAAATTCAAACAAAACATAAAAGGATAAAAATCTCAATAAATGCCCTAAAGCGTTGTAAATGTCAAGAACATTACCGTAAACAGTGAACAGTATTTTAGCTGAAGTAGCTAAAGAAAAATATACTATTATGAACTTTGAAACCAATTGAGGTAACGCTTTTCTTTTAATAATAAAAAGTAAAAATACAAAAATCCCTAACGCCAATCCGAAATATTCGGCAAAAACTTTGAATAATGTTGGTTCCAGCTCTTCATTAGTGAAATCGGGGAAAAAACCCGTAAAAAGTATTAAATATATTACACCAACAGTCAATACAGCAAAAAAACATGTAAACTTTCGGGTACTTATTTTATATTTATAAGAAATATATGACGCAATAAATACCAAACATTCATAATACTTGAAAACTGTTGAAAACTTTACTGAAGTATTTACGTCGCTCCACGGAAAAATATTGCCGGTATCAAACGTCAGTATATGCAACAGTAGAAATATTCCTGCAAAAAAACTGGTTGCACTGATATAAAAAAAATAGCTTTTCTTTGTTATACTGAAACTGTTAAATGCAATTACAGCGACAACTAATACAATTAAAATACAAAAAATTTCTGTTAATGTATGAAATAAAGTAAAATTCCATGTACTAATATAAATTAAAACTAAACATATCGCTGATAAAATAACAGCGTTACAAATCCTTCGGTTTCTTTCAATATTGTTATTCAATTCTCTATTAGCTTTAACGACCTCCATTATTTGCCCTCACCTTTTAAACAATATATACAAGCTATTCATCATATATATTATAACTATAATATTATAAAAAATAAACAAAATATCTCTGTTCTATGTTTAACATGCCATAATATCGCTTGTCAATATGCCGTAATATTACCTTTCAGCCCAGTAAAATGAAAGCATAGGGAGAATCAGAATCAATGCCGCAATAACGAAAACCATAATTGCACCAAGCCAGTTTTTCTTATCCCATGTCCATTTTCCATAGCTAAAAGTTCTAATGGAAATCCATAAAAGGAATATGAATATGAAAAATATTCCCCATATCATAACATTATTTCTCCTCCTTCTCTGATCCATGAGCGGGAACTGTCTTTATTTTTTGTCCCGGTCTTCTTATTTTTACATCCACATTTACATTGATATTGGAATGCCTGTACTTTTCTTTCCAATTAAAAGCAACCCATTGATCCCAAGTGAGAAATTTCTTCTTTATAGACTCACCAATTCCAAAGGTATCACTGCCGAATTCCTCAACAGTCCTTTTCACCATTCTCTCAATGCCCGTTTTTACAAATTCTTCTGTTGCCTTTTCAAGTATTCCTATTTTTTCTATACTTTCATAATTTATTCCACTCTGTATGGATAAAATATCAGCTTCCAACTTTATATCTATATATATCTGCGGTTTATCTCCAACCATTTCCACCCTTTTTTTCGGTTTTCGGCTTTGCTTTAGGTTAAGAAGAACAAACATATCCTTAGCTTGCGGATCCGGAATTGTTACATAGGAATAACCGTATTTTCCTTCTACCATAAGGTAGTAGGATGTTTCCTCACCGTCCAGCTCTCCCACCATTCTTGCGCCGTCAAATACGGCCATTCCCATAACCTCTGTCTTAATATTTCCCACCTTAGGCATATTCCCTGCCGTATAGTCTCCCGGTAACGGATAATCTCTCCCTTTTTGCTTATAAGTTGAATATTCCAAAGTAATATCGTCAGAATCTTCAAATTCGCTGACATTAGCCAAAACTGCCACGGGTTGAGTCGTATAACTTGTCATGTTCCGATAAAAACTAATAAGCTTTGCTTCCGCAGTAAAACCGGTATAACCATATGCATTTAATACCATTTCATAGTACTTGGCAGGATTTGATTCCAATTCCGGTTTTACCTCTCTAATAAACTTCTCTGCCGTATTTCCCGATCCCTTGGCTACCAATACATATGCAGTACCTCTGAACTCCCTTCCTCGCATAAGAGCATTAATATATTTTTCAATACCTTCCCTGGCAAGCTCCTCGGAAAACACAATTGCCTTAACATGGGAAAGGTTAATTTGCTTACTGACATAAGTGTTTATCATATTAAGACCGGAATAAATTGTAGGAGTCTCCAGTGTTGTAATGGATACTGACGATTGACCGCCTTCACCGCCTCCACCGCCTTCACCGCCTCCGGCAACTTTAGTCGGAACAGCAATTTGAAGAGACATTCTTAGAAATTTACCCTCACCTTTGTCAAATCCAATAGCTATAGGATATGCCAGTTCATCAATTTCTCTGCTGTCATAACATCCGCTGGTAAATTGGCATATAATAAAGATAGAAAGTAATATACAAAACTTTCGTATTTTATTTTTCATCTTTATGTCTCCCTTCCTTTACTTTTATCTTAATTGAAGCCAGTATCAAGAGAACAAGTGTCAAGCCAAAGGTAACCGTCCATGCATATTTTCTTATTATCGAGTTATCTATAAACATTGTCTCCATAAGGCTTTTCGGTATAAGACTTAAGGTAAAAATAATTATACCGAAAGGTATTATAAGGGGTCTGTGATATTCCAGCTTGAAAGTTTTTTTATAAATATAGGCACTGAAAAATAATCCGGCACTTAGGTAAATAAGTGCTGTCATGGACCATACCAGCACAAAAATCGATTCTATTCTTTGAAAGAACCTACCGTACTCTATAAGTCTGGAAAGCTGGTATATAGGAAGAAAATTACTGGTAGTAGACGGATACGGTAATACCAGCGAATAAACCAGGTTACCGACAGTCAATATTAGACCTGACAAAATAAGTCCAATAAATCCGCTTTTTTTAAAATTATCGTGGCTGCGTAAAAAAGGTGCAATTAAAAACAATGATGTGAGGCCGGAAAAAACGGATGTTCTTGATGGTCCTTCAATTAAAATCTCAACAAGCCCTGTACCGAAAATCGGTAAAATATTGGAAAAATTAAAATACTTGATAGAACCGACTACAGTAATTAAGAATCCTAAAAAAATTACAGGAACGCTTATTGCTCCAAGCCTTACCAAAGGTTCCAGACCAAAGAACGCACCGAAAACCATTCCAATGGCAAAAAGCGCCAATACAAAGCTTATTGGAGATTGAACAAGGCTGATTATTTTCAAATCCTCTCCGTACTCTCTTAAAATGACCGAAATAATTACAACATAGTCAATTACATATATTATTCCGACCAATATCCTGCCAATATTTCCTCCCAGAAATTCGGCTACATCCAATATGTCCTTTCCCTCAAAATTTTTATAGAGCCTGGAAATAATTAAGAATAAAACAAGGGATATTACAGTTATATATATTGTTAATATCCATCCTGCATTTCCGGCACTTTCAGCCATATTGCGCGGAAAGCTTAAAAACAATTGATTACACATAAATATAAGAAGTAAAGATATTGCTTCTCTATTACCGAAGATTATTTTCTTTTCCACAGCAAACCTCCTCAAAAAAGCAATTTTATATTTTATTTTTGAATTTCATATTTTTGCTGTTTATCTTTCTTTTTATTGTCCTGAGACCATTGCCGGGATATTTTGGCCTGCTTATGCACTTTTTTTACGTTAAGATAATCAGGCCTTTTTTCCTTCTTCCATATTGGACTTCTCACAAACTGCTCAAGAAAATTGCTGTAAGTTTTTGGTCCGGTCGGAGCCATAAACGGTACTCCAAAAGACTTCACGGAACAAGACCATATTCCGTACATAAACAATCCTAAGCTAATTCCTAAAAACCCGGCCACCGAAGCAAGAAAAATAAAGATAAATCTCAGTAGCCTAAAGGATAAGCCCAGCCCGAAGTTCGGTATGGAAAAGGAACCTATACCTGTAACTGCTACAATAATTATTAAAATTGGACTTACAATATTTGCTGCCACAGCTGCCTGTCCCAGTATCAATGCACCGATTATTCCCAGGGTCGGTCCCAATTGTCCGGGTCTTCTGATACCTGCTTCAACGATTAGCTCAAATGCAAATTCCATTATGAGTATTTCCACAACTGAAGGAAACGGAACCTTTTCCCGGGATGCTTCAATGGCAAGTAAAAGGTCGGTGGGAATCATCTCATGATGGAAATTGGTTATTGCCACATAAAGTCCGGGTAGAAGCAATGACACAAATATTGCTACCATTCTTACAATTCTGATCAGGTTTACATAAGGAAATCTCAAGTAAGTATCCTCAGCAGATTGCAGCAAATCAATATTGGTAGTGGGCATAACAAGGGCAAAAGGGCTTCCGGACATAACTACCGCAACCTTTCCCTCGGTAAGTGCATTTGCTACCCGGTCCGGTCTTTCAGTGGCAATAATCTGCGGTGTAGTCATAAAGGGGTTGTCCTCCAAATATTGCTCCAGCTCACCGGTGTCAAATATATAATCAACCTTGATACCCTTTAAGCGTCTCCTAACCTCTTCCACCAAAGAGTCATTTACAATATCCTTTATATATAAAATGGAACACGGAGTTTTGCTTCTTTTTCCCACCGATACATCTTCAACTACCAGTTCTTCATCCTTTAGAATTTTCCTTACAAGGGCAGTATTAGTCCTGAGCGTTTCAGTAAATCCTTCCTGAGGTCCTCTTACAACGCTCTCTGTTTCGGGTTTGTCCACTCCTCGATGCTCCCATCCCTTAACATCACAGGCAAAGGCTGCATCAATACCGTCAATAAATACTCCACATCCCCCATAGTTAATATCTTCAATGACTTTGCCCATATTCTGGGTTATCTGAATTTGATTATGAACCAGGAGATGTTTGCTTATATATTCCAAAAGTTCCTTTCCCTTGTCCTTTACTTCCAGATTGGAAAGAAGCATAAGGGGCTGAAGTATGGCAAGGTCTATAATAGTTCTGTCAGTCATTCCGTCATAAAATATAATGCAAGCAGGTATGGTTTTATCCTTTGCCACAATTTCAAATTCCCTCAAAACTATATCTCCGTTTGTAGGAATGGAATACACCTTTTTAAGATATTCAATATTATCAGTTAAGTTCTTGCTTATTAATTTGCTTTCATGGGATTCTTTGGATGTTTTGCTTTTGTTATCGGTTTTCTGTTTGTCCTCAGAAATCTCTTTTCTTCTTTCGGATGTCTTTTCCTTCCCCGCTTTTTCAGATTCCTTTTCTTTTAATATAAACTCTTCTTGAATATCCGGTTCATGATAAAGAAACAGATATTTTAATATGTTCTTGAAATCAGCCAAGTACTTCACTCCCCGATGATATTTAGATTTTTTAAGCATAAAGTTTTTATTCAAACATATTATGGTTCATCATTCCTCAAAATATACCAATGCTCTTTCATATTTCCATCACCTTGTACTCTCGCTTATAATCGATGATTACATAAAAAATGATGCACTTTAGAAGTCAAAAAAAAGTCGGGAACATTTTAGTCTTTCAAAGAAAATGTTCCCGACCTTAGTCTATGCTATATGAATATGTCATGATTCATATTGAAGAAAGCTTTATTTCAAGAAATACTGGGCCTGTACATCTTAATTCCCTATTTCATAGAAATATTTCGTCAGAGGCGAATCCAAAGGAAGAACCAGTGTCTTTTCCCCCTTAAGTGATTTTTTCATGGCCTCAAGAGTTCGTATATACTCGTAAAACTCCTTCTTCTCTCCGGAATAAGCATCTGCAAGAATCCTTATATATTCCGCTTCACCCTCACCAATAAGCTCTTGCGCTTTTGCATTTGCCTCGGAAATTAGAATATTTACCTCTTTATCCACCTCATTCTTCAATTTGTTTGCCTCGTACTCGCCCTCGGCTTTGTACTGTTCCGCTATTTTCTCCCTTTCAGATATCATCCTTCTGAAAACCGTTTCCTCATTCTCAATCGGCAGATCCAGCTTCTTTATTTGTACATCAAATACCGTAATACCATAATCCATAAGTTGTCTGGCTACTTCATCCGTCACGGTTTTATTAAATTCTCCTCTACCGGACAGCTTTTCATTGATTATACTGTTTTGTTCCAATGTACCCATTGTGTTTTTAACGGTATTGTAGACAGCTGCGTCAATTCTTCTTTCCGCCTCTGAAACAAAACCTACGGATTTTATAAATTCCACAGGATCGGATATTTGCCATATAACATAGTTGTCAATTACCATGTCCTTTTTATCCTTTGTCAACACATTTGATGCGGCCAAATCGTAAATGATTTTTTTATTCGGAAGGGTTAATTTGTCGTCAATAAAAGGCACCTTAAAATACAACCCTGCGGTATCTTTTGTCTCAATAATCTTACCAAATCTTCTGATACAAACGTATTCTCCTTCTGTTACTATAAATGCACTCGTAAAAAATATAATCAGTGCAAATACTACCACACCGACAGCTATTATCTTCTTTATCATCCTATTCTCCTCCTTCCGAATTAAAGGGCTTTAAGGGAACAATTTTTTGAATGCTGCCGGAATCGTCTTCAATATAAACGGTAATCCCGGGAAGAATTTCCTCCATTGCCTCAAGATACAGCCTGGTCTTGGTTACACCCTCAAAATTTTTATATTCCTCAAACATTTTTTGAAATTTAGCAACTTCTCCCTTTGCCTCATTTATCTTTTTCTGCTTTTGAGATTCCGCATTACGCAATATTCGGTCTGCTTCTGCTTGAGCTTTCGGAATTTCAGAGTTTTTATACTTGTTTGCCTCGTTCATTGCAGTTTCTTTACTCTGTTTTGCATTTTCGACATCCTTAAACGCTTGCTTCACTTCTTCGGTAGGTGGCTCTGAATCCTGTATTTTTACTGCCAGAACCTGCACTCCGATATCATACTTATCGAGACTTTGCACAAGCTTATCCTTGATCTCGTTTTCAATTGCTATCTTACCACTTGTAAGGACATCATCAATTGATGCCGTTCCAACCACCGAACGGGCTGCACTTAAGCTTGAGTCTCTAAGAATTTTTTCCGGATCTATGGAATTAAAAAGGTATTTTTGGGGATCAGAAACCTTCCATTCAATAAAGAAATCAATTTTTACTATATTGAAATCTCCGGTAATCATTTTGGACTCTTCATCAACAGATATATAATTGCCCTTTCCCTGGTCCCTATAACCCAATTCAAGCTTTTGTGTCATTTGTACAGGTACTTTTATTACAGACTGTATCGGATCAGGCAGTTTAAAATGTATTCCCGCTTCCTCAACACTGGTAAACTTGCCAAAGGTAAGAACCACTGCTTGTTGCTGGTCGGTAACCGTATACCAGCAGTTAAATAGAATAACCAGAAGTACAATAATTCCCACTATTCCAACAATAAGCTTAACGGATATTTTGCTAAGATTCTTTGGTGCTGTAGGCATATTGATAACTTTCATGTCAATCCCCCTTATAATAGAATCAATTTTGCTTTAGATTAAGTAATATTCTATTATAAGGCCTTTAATTCCTTTTCATGTAATGAAATTTTAAGCCCTACAAGCTCTTGATTTGAGAAAATCCTCTAAGCAAATTCGGTAAGTTATCAAACATGTATAAAAAAACAGGTAGATTGAATTCTTCTACAATCTACCCGTTTCTATGGTCGGAGTGACTGGATTTGAACCAGCGACCTCTTGCACCCCAAGCAAGCACTCATACCAAACTGAGCTACACCCCGATGACAATTAATAATTTTAGCATATAACTTTGCAATTGTAAATATGTAAATTATATTTTTTTTGCGTATAAAAAATTCAAAATATTGAGATAATTATAATAAAAAACTAGAATTTTAAGGAGGACAAAGATATGCTTAGCGATGAGGCACCGTCACATAGTGAGCCTCAGATATATGAAAGCAAAAAAACAGCAAATAAGAAAAGAAATAAAACTTTATTTATTTTGATTGTTTTAATAATTTTTTTGGTAGCAAATAACTTCATTATATATAATTGGTATCATCGCGCAAAACACCAGTATAAGGATACTTTTTTAAGGGTTCAATCCATTAGTGAAGAAAACGTAAATCTTCAAGCGTTCAATGAAACCCTCAAAAGCGACTATGCATTATTAATGGAAAACTACAGTAAAGTTTTGAAGCAGTATGAAGAAATATTAAAACAATTGGAAGAATTAAAAGCTAAAAACGAAGATCTGGAACGAGCAAACAGTGAACTGGTTAATGATAACATTGAACTGCAGAATTCATTAAAAAAAGCTGCATCCGTAGGAATTAAGCCGCAAAGCTACACGGAATTTAACGGAATAAGTACAAGAAGTGCTATTGACAGAGGTGAATATATAGGAAAATTTTTGGGTACGGCATATACTCCATGTACGGAAGAATGCGGAAATAATAAGGGAATTACTAACTCAGGAAAACCGATTATTCCCGGAGTATCAATTGCCGTTGATAAAAACTATTGGCCCTTCGGAACGGTTTTTTATATAAAAGGATTGGGTTATGCCGTAGCCATGGATACAGGCAGTGCGATTAAAGGTAAATATAGATTCGACTTTGCAGTATTTGACAAAAACTTTGCAAAACAGCTGGGAACCAATTATTGGGACGTTTACCTGGTGAAGCTGGGTAACGGTAAAGTGGAAGACATTTCACTTTAAAAGAAAAAAGAAGTGCTTTAGTTTATGGGCACTTCTTTTTTCTTACTATTTACAATTCTTAGTTCTCATCAGTCTTAGGGTTATTCTCAGCAAATGTGTTGAAATCATACTCTGCTAGGTTATTACCATCGGTATATTCCTTTTCAGAAAATTCATTAGAATCTTGTCCGAATTCTCCCCTTTGAAATTTCATAAATTCTTTCACAGATTTTAATTCCATTAATGTAATTGAAACACCTGAATATGTTAGTCCTATCGCAATGGACAGGATTATTAAAATACTATCTAATATATGAATTTGATCGCCGAAGAAAACTATTACGAATAAAAATAGCATAAATACATCACTAGGACATAAGAAATAAAATAATTCACTAAAATAAACCCCACAAACAACCACCGGTATCTTAACTAAAAATACAAGTGGAACCAGCCATTTACTCCACCTTTTCCCCTTGAAAAAGAATATCAAAATAATTGAGGTTGCAATTAATTCGATAATTCTTGACACTATAAATATAAATGCATCTCTTGCCAGCGGACCTTCAATACCAATCAATCCTATTAAAATTAGTATCGGGATAGCATTAATAAGCAAAGTTGCTACTATAAAACTAATAACTATTATTCTGCCTCTTTTGATCCTATTAATTGAATTCAAAACGCTTTTCCCCCTAGCAATCAACTCTGAGAACTACCGTGACCAAAAATATTTAATCTGTTTAAGTCTCTTCCATTGTTTCTTTGCTTAAATTTTCATTAAGCGCTAAAAACAAAACAGCTTCATTTGCTCATGTGGCACCTTGTAAGCAGCAGATTTCAATCCCTTATCAGATTTTTCCGGTTCCAACCGGATTATCTGCATGGAAAGATGCACCTTATAAACAATTGCTACTATTGAGCAGGAAATTTGTCTATTTTCCTCAACACATACCTTTTTAAGAGTGTAAGGTCTAAAGAATCAATCGCATCATCCCCATTGACATCTGCAGCTAATTTTCCGTTACTGTCAGGAAATTGCGAAATTTTTCTAAGCAAATATCTCTTTAAAAGGGTAATATCTAATGAATCAACGGACAAATCACCGTTTAAATCTCCTAAAATTACTGAATTAGTAGGTATAGGCGTTGGTTTTACCGTCGGCGTGGGGGTAGGTTCCGTATTCTTTACAGGAATAAGCTTCCAATGCTGATTTGTGCCTTCGGCATCCGACCACTGCTGAATAATTGCTCCGTCCTCCGTTGACCATTTGTAGACATCCACCAATTTTCCGCTACTGCGGCTGACAATCTTATAATAACCGTCCCCAGCGTTTACAAACTTCCACTGCTGGTTATTTCCTCCCGTACTGGTATATTGAATAAGGGTACCGCCATTTTCGGTAGATTCGTTCATTACATCAAGAACCTTTTTGCTTTTTGCATTAATAATCTTTTTGTATCCGTTCCCCATATCCATAATATACCACTGCTGACTTAATGACCCGTTATCGCTCCATTGAACAATCTGAGCGCCGTTTGTTGTGGAAGCATCCTTAACATCAAGATACTTGCCGCTGTTTTTGTTCATTATCTTATACAATGTCGTATCGGTAATATTTTCATAAATCTTTCCTTTAGCAGCATCAATAACAATAGAGTCGTAATAGGGAAGTTCCAATTTTGTATCCGATTCAAATTCCAAGGGCAGCCATACATACTGAGAGTCGTTTACTTTTCCTCCCCAAGCACCGGCCCACCTGTCCCCTGTGTAAAGATAAGATGTACCTTCCGTTCCTTGAACCGCAATAATATACGCCGGTTGCGAATTGTAGGTGGTGGAGTTGCCGAGATTGTACAGTGAAGACCAACCGCTGGCCAGATCCTTAGAATAAGCATATTTTGCCTGGTTAGGCTTCCACCCGGTACAACCGGAAGTAATCAGATAATAATATCCGTTCCTCTTTATTAGGCATGGAGCTTCTCTTTGCTGACCTACGTAAAGCTTTGCTTTTAACGATGCAATATCCTTATAGTCGTGAGTTAGCTCGTAGAGGTGCAAATCCATGTTTTCGTTGGCGGCTGAAATGAAATAACCCTTGCCGTCCGTATCTACAAACACATTGCAGTCCCTTGACATATAACCTGGCAATCCGTGGTCCGTTACACCGGTGTTTGCCATTGGCCGAAAACTGCGAAGATATGTAAAATTGCCGTCCGGGGTTTTACAATATGCAACAGCCGCTCTTGCCTCTCCGTAATGTACCCCGTTTTCCCAATGCATCCACATTACAAATTCCTTGGTTGATGCATTATACATTACCTTGGGTCTTTCAATGTTGCACCGTTTCAATTCCTGAGCAGAATTAGGGGACAGTACCTCACCCCGGTATTCCCAGTTTACCAAATCCAAGGATCTGTAGCAGCGCACCCCTAAAAAATAGTTGGAATCGTCACGGTATTCACCATACCAATAATAATAGTCCTGGTATTTTATCAAGCATCCTCCGTGGGCATGTATTACATTGCCGGAAGTGTCTTTGAATTGTACTCCGTTGGTAATACTCTTTCCTTCTCCCAAAACGGTTTGCCCACCGGAAATTCCAAAAAGTATAGCAACAAAAGCATACACCAGGGCTATGCCTATGATCCTTTTCCTCACAATAAAACCTCCCCCCAATAATGTATATAAATCAAAAAATATTCAGTAAAATTGAATTATTATTCAGTTATATTTTATCATACTATAGCATAAACCCTCAATGAACTGTGTAAAGAAAAATGAACATCTTCCATTCTTCTTTCGAAGCGTACTATATACTCCTCAATGAACTATGTGAACATTTTACTTCTCATATACAATCCTGTTTTCAAAAAGAGAGTTTCCTTTATAAGAAACTCTCCGATATAAGATACTCTTCAATTTTCTGTTATAAGATATTCTTGAATTTTTCTCAAATTCGAATAAATACATGCTGATTTATTTATAAGTACGCAAAATTATCCTCTTAAGTATTGTAAGGTCTAATGAGTCTATACTTCCGTCTTCGTTAATATCTGCAGCCTTTTTACCGTATTCAAAAGGAAAATCATTAATTTTTCTGAGTATATACCGCTTCAAATACGTAATATCCAAAGAATCAATGCTTTCGTCTCCATTCACGTCTCCCGCCAAAAATGCCTGCTCCGATCCGTCGGACACAACCAATGATTTGGGCGCAGCGGTAACCTTCTTTCCATCAGAGAACGTTACAACCTTTGAAACGGTTGAAGCGTTATATACCACATAGGTTTTTTTGTCGTTCTTTTTAAACACCGAGTATAGCGGCGTGTTTGCCGTAACACTGAAGTCAGGGGTTCCCAAGCCGTCAAGATTGCAAATCCAGTGATAGGTATGGGCCTTGCTTTCCCCTCCCTCAGGTTCAATGCTTCCATTCCACATATTCTTTGCCGCTGCCGCATCATACAATGCATAATACATATACTGTATATCCTTCCAGTTTGGGGGCTCTGCACTTCCGCAAGCCTTGAGCATATTCTCATAATTTCTCTTTACATAGCCCGGATCCTTTCCAAGGTATAATGAAGCTGCCGTAATGGGAAGGAAATTGATACCGTGTTTTTCGGAATTCGTCCCGTCCCACCATATCTCATAGCAGTATTTGCCTCCCCATACCAAAGAGACGTAATCATGGGCATATGCATCCGAAAATATATCATTGTAAAGGTCAAACCAGTAGTTATTTATCGCTTCAATTTCCGTGGTGTAAAGATATATTCCCAAATCCCTCAAAGTCTTATTTCCCGTTGCTTCTCCCCACAGTATTATTGCCTGCCAGGCATTAATTGCTTCCGATGAGGATTCTTGATTATTGCCGTCTGCAAATCCTGCGTGGCCGGATGCCCATGAATGTCCCTCATAAGGGTCAAAATTTCTGAGGAACGGAAATCTGCTGTCGTTTCTGTCCCAGTTGGCAATGTCTTTAATAAGTGTTTCCACCATTGTACCCCAATTATTTGCGGATGCCCACTGGGAATTCCTCAGCGCCACTTGGGCTGCAGCATGTAAGAAGTAACCGTAATGGAAATGATGGTCATTTAATTGATCATCACTTCCATAGCTTGCGGGATAACCTATAAGAGAACCCCAGTTGCTGTCATAATAGAAAAGATTCGATGTCTCATTCTCCTTTGCCGTAAACCAATCCTCAAGAGTTGACTTCATATAGTTTAAGAACACGGATGATGCTGTACCGTTATTCACCTGCTCGGCAATAGGCAGTGCACAGGATAGCTTTCCAAGGTGCTTTCCCAACCAGTAAGTGTCTTTGGCTTGAGGAGAATTCGCCTCTAGTGCAAGTTCATTAATATATGAGTTCAAGACAGATTTATCGTAGGTTCCTTTGTCCGGCAATGTGGGTAAAATACCCAAATACTTGTATTCGGTCTTAAAAGATGTACCCTCCAGGGTCTTCATTATTCCTCTAAGGGTGGAATAAGTATACGAAAGAGTTGAGATAAGGGGGTTGTTTCTCCATTGATGGGGATACAAAGCAAATATTGTGTTTTTATTTGTACCTTCCATGGCCGTTGTTTGTACTGAAAAGGTTGTAGTAACCAGGCTTTTCTCCTCATCATATTCCCAACTCACCCTCGTATCCGTTACAAAGGCATATGCACGGTCTTTGAAGTACGAAAGGGTTGTCATGGAGTTATCGGGTAAAACGGCAATTGAAAAATAGTTTTTATCTGAAGGAAGATTGCATGTTAAAGTCCCCGTTCCTATACCCTGCCATGTAGAACCCATTGGGGCAAAAAGCCCATAGTTTACACCGTTAACTGTGACTCCTAAAAACTGCGAATCCTTGTTGCCGTAAAATAACACCGGAGCCGAAGAGAATGAAATAACAGGATTACCGGCTGTAAATGTAAAATAAGCATAGGGGCTTCCTTTAATAAGCGTTGATTTGAAGCCTGCATTTCCCGAATACATCACTGCATCAACAGCAAAATCCGATATTTTATCCGCCTGTGCATCGGGAAAAACCCCTATTGAGGAATGACCTATCATAAAATCCTTCTTATGCGAGCCAAAATATGCTATTCCTCCCCCGCCCAATACAGGATTGCCGATTTCCAGCCCTTCCGGTTTAAAACAAAAGGTCAAGGGATGAGCAAATAAGGGAAGTGAATATTGATACCAAAGAATAGAGCTTTCCCAGCTGTTTGTAGGAACTGCCCCTCTAAGATTCGAAGTTTTGTATATTGTTGATGGTGGTGAAACACATCCTGAAGGCAAGACATCAGTATAACTTCCCGAACCTACTTTTACGTACGCTGCACTCACCGGCAATGTAGGATTTATCAGCATTGAAACCAATACCGTTAAAATAATAAATACAGGTAAAAGCACTCTTTTTACCGGCATAAGCAATCCTCCCCCAATAAAAAATTCAATTTAATTTAAAAATTCTGATTTAATATTACCGTTATGAAATATATGTATCGAAAACTCACGCTTCTGAATCTATTATCAAATATTTTCATTTTATGCATCTTGATTAAAAGTGAGTATTTGAGTCGATTGATGAATTATCCGGCGTTAGTATATGTCAACATCATTCTATGGCAACTAGATATTTTTGTCAAGATAATTGAAATCGTCCTTCAAATAATTGCTAAATGAACAACGGGTGCCATTGCAAAGCTGAAAAATCTTTCTCTCTTTTACAATATGCACCCGTAATCATTAAATAACCTCGGTAATATAAATCATTTCATCTGTAAGATCGATATTGACGTTTTTGTTTATATCTTGATCCGGCGCAACTTTCCATGAAGTATTGCATTGATACAAACCTTTTTTAATTTCCGTTAAGGATAATATGCTCATCACATTTTCAAAACCGTCATTTAAAATAGCCTGCATTATTTCTGAAGAATCCTTATAAAAAGAATACTCAATATATGCAGATACCTTTTTCAAATAATCAAACAATTCCTCAGAATTCATGATCTATTCCCCCTTCTTTATATACTTATCGGGTGTTTAAATCAATCGTATTATATTTAATCAATCATAAAATGAAAATTAGTTCGTCAAATAATTGGATATATATTTACCCATTATTGTTTTTTATATCAAACATTTGTGTATGTTGAAATTATAGCTTGTATTCTGTTATAATTGAGGTACGTAACTTTATTAAATGACATATATACTTAATTGGGGGTAAGGTAATGCTAAAATCTATGAAGTATCAAAGGCCTTTATTGCCTTTTATTTTATGCTTTACATTAATGGTAATGTTTTTTTTAACAGGATGCAGCAATAATTCTTCAAACTCTACTCATAATCCTGGTACTACTTCTATCCCGAATTCCGATCCCTCATATACAGAACATCCCGGCAGCGATAAACCACTTGAAATAGAAAAGGATACCTTTGTGGGTACCAACGGCAAATTACAAGTAATCGGCAATCAGTTGTGCAATGAAAAAAAAGAACCTATTCAACTCAAAGGAATTAGTTCAATGCACCTTCATCTATATGGCCAGCTTGTAAATAAAGATACACTCAAATGGCTCAGAGACGATTGGGGTATCACCGTTTTCAGAGCAGCAATGTATACGGAAGAAGGCGGGTACATACAAAACAAATCCGTTAAGGAAAAGGTCAAGGAAGTTGTAGAAGCTGTCACAGAGCTTGGCATATATATTATAATAGATTGGCATATTTTAACTGATGGAAATCCCAATGAGCATATTGACGAGGCAAAAGAGTTTTTCAGGGAAATGTCTGAATTATATAAGGATTATCCAAATGTGATATATGAAATATGCAATGAACCCAACGGCAATGATGTTAATTGGAGCAACAGTATAAAACCCTATGCACAGGAAATTATTCCGATAATAAGAAAGTCCTCCCCCGATAGTATAATTCTCGTAGGAACGGCAAACTATAGTCAGTTTGTAGACGAAGCCGCCGATGATCCGCTGGAGTTTAATAATATCATGTATGTTTGTCATTTCTATGCAGGAACCCATGGTGATTCTCTTAGAAGTAAAATAGACTATGCTCTGGAAAAAGGTGCTGCAATTTTTGTCAGCGAATGGGGAACTTCCGCAGCAACCGGTTCGGATGGCGTTTTCCTGAAAGAATCAATAGAATGGCTGGATTTTCTTGACAGTAGAAAAATCAGCTGGGTTAATTGGTCTCTTTCGGATAAAAATGAAACATCCGCGGCATTATCCTTTACTGCAAGTACAAAAGGCAACTGGTCGGACAATGACCTTACTGAATCCGGCTTATTCGTTAAATATTACATACTGGGTAGTCAGTATCATACTCTGTTTTCCGACGGATTTGAAACAAGAATGTTTACAAAGGGCTTGATTTCGACTGGATGCACTGTTACCAATAACGTCAGTTATAAAGGATCATTTTCTGCATCAATGAAAAACGGCAATTCTCTTGTCAAAGAATTGAATACCTTAATGTTTACCGATATTGAGTTGAATTTTGCATATTGCACTGTTGAATTTACAGATAAGGATTTTCTTATTGTCGAAGGATTCGACGGTTCTCGCTGGAAGCAACTAGGAAAATATTCCGGGTCCAATGATTGGAGCGAAATTAAAATTCCCCTTCCCCAAAACGCTTCAAACAATCAAAGCTATAAAATAAGATTTTTGGCAAACACCCATAATCAATCATCAACTGTATACCTTGATGAATTGAAAATAACAGCAAAAAAGAATAATTAATATTATCTAGAATTTATAAGGGTCTTCGTCAATTAGAAAAGCTAACATTTCGCTTTTCTTTGAACTTTTATATATCCATTCCCTTATTTCTTTCAGTCTTTCATAATCCCAACGCCCGAACTTTTTTATATATTTGTCCTCAAATTTATCCCTTGCTGCTTCTTCGCGCAGCTTTTTTTGCCATGGCTTCGTAAAAAAATGATGAACCTGATTGTGCAAATTATTCAGCTTTAGATTTTCCCACTCATTTTTGTCAAACCATATGCCGTTACATCCTCCGCATTGATCCAAATAAAAATCCAGCCTGTTGTCAACCTTGTATTTTATTAGTATCCTTCCGCAATCTGGACATATTTTTGCATTCGTTGAATCAAGAACATCCAAATGGTTTTTTATTTCGTGCCACTTTACCTTTTCCTCTGTATTTTGCGAATACCATTTCCAATAATCTTCATATCTCATCCAGTTTCCTCCGCAGTTTTCACAGGTAAAAGCATATAAATTATCCATAAGGTTTGTTTTTTCTAGAATAATATTTTTACAAACGGGACATTTCATAATAATCACACCTCCGATATATTTTTATTAGTACTTGTACAAAAATATTCTTAACTTGAGAATTAAGAGAGCCAATAGAGCTATATGAAATAGAATTTTTGCAATTGACTAATTCATATAATATGGTATTATATGAATCAAGAGCTAATGGAGGGAATGATAATTAATGAAATATCGTATAACTAAAGAAGATATTGCACAGCTTACCGACGCCCAGAAAAAGAGGTTGAACGAATTATGGCTCCCCGATAAGTATGATGTTGTGCTGGCCAATATATGCATCAATGCCGAAACCGAGGAATATGTTCAATTTGAATTTGTTGTGGGCGCTATCAAGCTATATCATAACCACATAATTTTATATGACTTACTGTTTTTAAATGAAGGAAAAAATTCTGAAAGTGAATCTCTCAAAGACGATATTGACTCTTATGAATCCGATGATGTAGAATCGGATTTTTCGGATGACGGATATGACAGCGAATATGATGTTGAAGATGACGGAGATTTTGACTTTTCATTTATCCGGCCTGAAAATTACAACAAGGAGGATTGTATTCCCCTTTTGAACATAGGGCAAATGATTGGAATACTTTCTAACAATCCTTCAAAATCCTTTGACTTCTTTCTATTGGCAGACAGCGGCGAATTCGGTGTACAATTGGGAAGTCAGCTGTATAACCTTTCCGGTTACGGAAGTGACTTTGATTCTAAAGAGCTCTGTGATGTTCTCTGGGAATGCGTAAAGAAAATATTATAATCTTACAAAGGTTTTTAATCTAATAATGGCTATTAAAACCACGGGCATTTAGTACCCGTGGTTTCTTATTTGGCCTCTTGGAATGAAATGAAAGAGGCAAAAGCGAAGGGACTCGATGTCCCGAGTTTTATTGGCGGTATATCACAACAGCTTCCGCTAATTTTAAAAAATTTTCTTTCCTTTGACAATGCAATATACTATGTATGCTGCAATTATAACTATTGCAACGGGTAGAAGCTTTAAAATCGCCCAATAAAGAAATTTAACGGCAACAACCAATAATATGGCAGCAATTAATATTGTGATTATTGACTTTATCATACGATCATCCACTTTTATCACCTCTATTAATATTCTTTATTTATTATACGGTATTTTTTAATATTTGTCTAATAATTAATTAAATTATTTAATACAAATGTAGAAATATTTAATACTCACACATAATACATCAACATATTAGCGAAAATAAAAAACCCCGGTTTTTACCAGGGTTTTTGCTTATATTTTATCATATACGCATTTTGATCTTTTCACTTTTTATAGAGATATTCCGACAGAGTTAATCAAATAATTTAATTTATCCCTGTCAAGAGATTTTTTCAACTCAACACCCTTAAGGTTTAACAAACCAACAGGATAAACCGGTACATTAAAAGTGGAAAACAGGTATTGACTCAAGCCGCTTAGCTGTGAACCTCCACCGATAATGAAAATTTTGGATATTGGTGTACCGTAGCACCTTTCCAGATAAAACTCAAAGCATTTTGCTATCTGCTTTGTCAATCTTTCAATAAATCCGCTTACCTTTCCATAAGTTACAACATGATCCCTCTTGGAAAGATTGTTAGGCGTAGTCATCCCGTACAATTTCTTGAGTCTTTCTGCTTCCTGCAGAGGAATATCAAGCTCTCTGGATATGTGTTCGTCTATATTGGCACTTCCGGACAAAATAACCTTGTTAAACTCAAGCACTCTGTCCTTAAGAAAATTAACAATTGTTGTCTCGGAACCGAAATCCAGAACTGCAAAAGTATCACTTTCTACTTTCTTGAACTTTCTTTTTGAATAATAATCATCCATATCTTTAGTCTGAATTTCTCTGTTAAAAAACTTGGCAGTACTGTTTGCTGGTATATCAACTGCTAAAGGTTTAAGATCCAATCCTTGGAGTACATCAATATAACTTTGCAGAATATTTTTAGGAACAGCAGTTACGAAAACCTTATACTTTTCTTTATCCTTCTCCTTAATAGTATTTAAAATTTTATAGTCCACCCTGTAGTTATCTACATCCACAGGAAGGAATTTAGGAATACTGTTTTTTACCGTAAAGTCATCACTTTCTCCACTTACTCTATCAATCATATAAATTCTTGTAATTATGTTTGTCCCGGACATTATTATTTTTGCATTTTTTGCTTTCATGTTTTGTTCTTTTATAACCGATTTAACAACACTAAGCACCCTATCTACATCATATATCGCACCGTTCTTAATACAATCCATGGGGGTGGCAACAATGCCGTAATTCTCAATAAAGATATTATTATTCTTTCTTACGGTAACTTCGACCACCTTAATATTCCTATATCCAACGTCTATACATACCATGGAAGTTTTTTTATAAAGTAAATCCAATAGCATTTATTCATCCATCCCCCTTATAAGTGAACGAATTGTGTTTATGATACATTATTCATATACATTAAAAGTATGGGGTATAATACCAATTATATAAATTTATTAATTTACATAAATGGAGTCCACCCAAAAAAAATATGTATGCTAACTTATTATAGCACAACAAATTTTAAATTTCCAGCATCTATTATTATACCTTTTTATATTTTTGTAAGTATATTATTATTTATTGTAATTATACCATAAACATCAAATAAATATTATATTTTTTTTAAAATAATCTTTCAAACGGCTTTTGATATTTTGAATAAAGAATTAACGGTTATATCTATTTCCTCAACACAATTAAAGCATCCAACGCTTAACCTTACTGCCCCTGTAGATTTTGTTCCAATGGTTTCATGTGCGAGCGGAGCACAATGTAAACCTGCCCGGGAAGCTATGCCATAATCCCTATCAAGCATAAAGCTTACCTTTGAAGATTCTATATCTAAAAAATTAAATGCAATTATGCCGGAATTTTCTGCTTTTTCCGGTTTACTATAAACCTTGACTCCTTTTAATCCTGCAATGCCTTCATACAGCCTTTTTGTAAGCATATGCTTGTATATCCTGATGTTTTCAATACCAAAGCTTTCGATAAATCCTATTCCATACCTTAAGCTTACCAGCCCCGGTGTATTTAAAGTTCCGCTTTCCAGCATGTCGGGAAATATCTCCGGCTGATAGTATTTTTCTGAATTGCTTCCCGTTCCTCCCTCCATAATAGGCTTAATCTTCACTTTGTTATTCACATAGAGCCCGCCTGTACCTTGGGAACCAAGCAACCCCTTATGTCCGGGAAATGCAAGCATATCAGCATGTATTTCTTTAACGTCCAGTTTTATGGAACCTGCTCCCTGCGAAGCATCCACCAAAAACAGGACTCCTTTTTCCTCCGCTATCCGGCCTATTTGTGCTAAAGGCATAATCATTCCGTTTACATTCGATGATGCGGTACATACAATCAGTTTTGTATTTCCCTTGATACTTTTTCTTATGTCCTCAGGGTCAATTTCTCCGAATTCATTCCCCTTTACTATTGTAAGAGTAATAATATCACCATTTTCAAGAACTTTCAACGGCCTTATAACGGAGTTATGCTCCATACTGGTGGTAACAACATGATCTCCCTTTTGAAGCACTCCTTTTATTGCAATATTCAAGGCCTCGGTTGCATTTTTGGTAAATATAACCTGCATAGGGTTATCTATGTTAAAAAACTTCGCTACTGCTTCACGAGCTTCGAATACTGCTCTTCCAGACCTTATTGACATATCATGCCCACCCCTTCCGGGGTTTGCACAGTATTCCGTCATACAGCGTATCATTTCATCATATACTCTTTCAGGCTTCGGATACGAAGTTGCTGCATTGTCAAGATATATCAATTTTACTCCTCCCTGTTAACTTTTTAGGGAGCCAAGGAATCGAGCATCCCCCTTACTGAAGGAAATGGCTGTAATGCCCTGGGTAATATTCCGTGAACATAGGCTATAAGCATACCGTAATTGGTTATTGCCACATTTTTCTCCTTTGCAGTGTTTAACCTGTAGCCCATCTCCTTTTTATTGAGCATACAACCGCCACAGTGAATAATCAAATCATACTTGTCTATTTCTTTCGGATAAAAAGTTCCGTTAGCCCACTCAAACTCTATTCCCTCACCGCAGAACTTCCTTAACCAACCCGGAATCTTTACCCTTCCTATATCATCAGCCTCACATTTATGTGTACAACCCTCAACAATCAATACTTTGCTTCCTGCTTTAAGTTCCTTAATTTTCTTTACGCCCATCAATAATTGTGTAAGTTCTCCTTTATAACGGGCATACAGTATTGAAAACGATGTGAGACGAATATCCTCCGGTGTTTCAGCAGCAACCTTTGAAAATACCTGCGAATCGGTGATTACAATGGAAGGCTTTATTGAAAGATTGCTTAAAGCATCTTTTAATCCGTTCTCCTTTGTAACAACAGCAATCGCATCATTATCAAGGATATCTCTGATTGTTTGCTGCTGCGGAAGAATCAACCGTCCCTTTGGAGCTGACAAGTCAATGGGTGTTACAAGAACAACCATATCCCCGGGCTTTATTAGGTCGCCAACGATAGTAGTCTGCATTTCTTCATATTTTGCATTCTTAACAATCAAATCCTTTAACTCATCAATCCCTTTGTTATGTTCCGCACTAATTTTACAAACCGGAACACCAAGCTCCTCTTTATATATATTCAGTTGGTCTTGACTAATATCACTTTTATCCGATTTATTTATCACAACTATTGTCGGGATTTCTTTCCTTTTAACACTTTTAATAAAATCCCTGTCATCATCGGTTATTCCATCCTCAGCACTTATTACAACAATCGCAAGATCTGTCTTTCTCAAAACGTCATAGGTTTTTTCAACCCTCAAGTTTCCCAAATCCCCGGTATCATCATAACCTGCCGTATCAATAATAACTACCGGACCAATGGGCAATATTTCCATAGTTTTTTGCACCGGGTCCGTTGTTGTCCCGGCAATATCGGAAACCACAGCGATTTTCTGATTGGTCAGAGCGTTTATAAGGGTTGACTTACCCGCATTTCTTCTTCCGAAAATAGATATGTGTAGTCTATTGGCAACTGGTGTAGTATTCATAATAATCCCCTTTCAATTTAATCTGTTTTGTATGATATTAATTGCACTGTGAAGTTAAAACCAGTGACTTTAGCAAATTAGCATTTATAATCTTATTTTGCTATTTATAATTAACATAATCAAAAGGTAATAAACATAAAATGGTTATTTTTAATGATTTTTATTGTACCACATTTTTTTTAATCTGAAAACAAAATCAAAACTAAATTTATAGACTTTATTAAGATTGTTATTTTCTGCCAAGTAGATCATAAATAAAAGCTCGGGACATCGAGTTCCTTCGCTTTTGCCTCTTTCATTTCATTCCAAGAGGCCAAAAAAGAAGGTCTGAAATGTAAAGTCTTATTATTTTGTATAATCTATCTAATCCTATTTGATTCATAATCTAACCTTCAAATTTATTTTCATATGAAGTTTATTGAAATTGGAGACATTGTTGAGGTGTCAGTTTATTCTTTACTTGCCCAATTATTACTCGCTTGATATGCGGAATTTCTTAGGCTTCAAAAGAGAGACAAGGTACTTGTCTTATATCCTTGTCTCTCTTTATAATTAGAGTTAAGAATCCCATATCAAATCAAATTTAATGCCCTTTAATCCTGCTTTTTCAAGTTTATCTTTTAATTCGTATGAGATGAATATTAGCCCTCTCCTTTGTAATGAAGATCTGAAAAGTTATAACGTCATCCTCAATAAGTCAGTGCCACTTTTGCCTTGATGCCGTTTATGTTGCCTAATTTTCCGGTAAGGGCACCTATTTTATCATTGGAACCGTCAACAATTATGGACATCACGGAAATTTCCCTTTCTCTGTACGGTATTCCCATTCTTCCGACAATAATGTCACTATAATCACTTAGTATCTTATTTAATATTGATGAAGTCTCTTTTGGATTTGTAACCACAATACCGATAACTGCCACTCTGTTTTCCATATTTATTTCTCCCTCAAATCTTTTATGTTTTCAAAAGTTTCAAATGAATCTTATGTCATACCCAGCTGATTTGCATAGATTTTCTTCTCTTAACAAACGTAATAACAAAAATGATTATTGAGGTTGCTAAACTTCCGAATAGTGTAATAAAGCTCAATAAAATTGTTACAAACAAAGTAGAGCCAAAACCTTTTCCAATTGCCAAAACAGCTTTATTATCATTTTCTGTTTCATACCAAGCTTCAAATTCATACTTTCCCGGCTTATCAATAACAAATTCCAAGACACTTCTACCTTCTCGGCCATTTACAGAATAATTAAAATTAGATTTGGAATTGGATAATGTTATAAAATCCCCGGTATTTACATCTTTTAATGTACATTTCAAACCATAGATGCTATTCGAGGAGTATATTTTTCCGTCAATAACACTTTCGTACTCATAAAAAATACTATACTTCCCAGCCTCTTTTAACTCGATTATCTCTGTTCCCGGAACAATAACTTGCATACCGATTTTTTCAACGACTGAAAAAATCCCATTTAACAATACAAATAAGAATAAACCTAGTCCTACTGCAAAAACTAAAACTGAAATACCATAAAAAATCCTGCTTGGTTTTACTTCAATTGATTCCATGAAAATTTCACCTTTTGATTCCATGAATATTTCTCCTTTTTATTTATTTTTTCTGTATCACTGTTATTAAATAACCTTTTCATTTAAATCTTTAGCCTTCTTTAAATAATGAAAGAAAGCTCTTACTTTTTTAATTTTATTAAAATAATATATTATCTTACAAGAGTTTTTTAGTTTATATTCAAGTTAATCTTACCCGATAAAAATCACAGGCATTTTAAATCTTGCTTTTCCTTCACTAACAGTATTTTCTTTATTTCGCAATAAACTTAATACTCAACTCCTTATTTGCTTTATAACTTTAATCAGTTATTGCCCGACCTTTCAATAACCCGATATGCTAATACATTTCCATGCTCTGAAAGAAGCATAGTTGATTGTCCGTCACCCATTGGATCACATATGATAAACTCACCGTCCTTAGCACCTACAATCAAGACCCAATGCGTAACTCCTGTTTTGTAATACCTCACGTTCACGATGGGAAGTAATCCCTTTTCCAAGTCTTTTTCTATTGTTTACTGTCAAAAATCCGGCTGTATCTATAATTCACTTCCGGCAAAACTTCGTTAATCTTATACCAAATTAAGTCTGCTCCCTGATAACCGTTGTTTTCGGTAAGCATGTTGTTTAATTCTTTTGGTGTTACCGGCACATTCAGCTGGGATATGGCAGTTGAGACACATCAAATCAGGCAGCCTGTATTCTCCATTCTTCTCTGTGTATTACCAATTTTATCATCCTTCCATAACGGATCCTTTTGTGTATAATACTCCGTTATTTCAACCGGAAAGTCCTTTGACGGAACAAGTTCTATACCTACAGTTTTTATGTAATATACCCTTCCAGCATACACCAAAAAGGGTGCTGCCGCAATTAGCATTATGGAAAATACAATCAAAAGAAAATAAAACAGCCGTTTTTTCTTGAGAGAAAAATTTCTGAAAGCTTTATTCAATTCATTCATACATTAAATCCCTCACAATCATTTATAATTCATATAGTTCATTCTCAGGCAAATGCAAAACGTATTACAACTGAATGGAACCCCGTTGTCGATATTTTATAGAAAAATGATCATCCGTTAATTTAAAAGCACTTATAAGTATATATCAATTGCTGAAATCTTTCAATTCTTCGTATTAATATCATTCATCCGAAATTTTGGGTTCATATTGCAATAAAATATTATTATGTTTACTTTACTTAAAGCATATGATATAATATAAATATGGACAGCAACATTTGTTGCAGTCCGATAATTTGAAGTGTAGTTATTTTGTAAACGGTTATTGAGTGACCGTTTTTCTTTATATAAAAATGTTTCTGCAATTTCTAATAAAAAAATTAAAATTTTTGTTGATATATTTATCTATTGGGTGTATAATAATTAAACGTAGGTGCGGCCCATTGGTCAAGCGGTTAAGACGCCACCCTCTCACGGTGGAAACAGGGGTTCGATTCCCCTATGGGTCACCAAAAAGGCGGTTATTTGTTAATAAACAAAGAGCCGTCTTTAATTTTAATATTTTAAAATAAGAAAAACGAGGTACATTATGGATTACAAAAAGTTAGCGGACATGCTATTTCCAAACATAACTAAGACAATATCATATTATGAAGAAACCCTGTTTCCCGACAGAGGGTTAGCTGACGGAGCAAAAGTTACCCGTCTTGCACCAAGTCCTACAGGCTTTATTCATCTTGGAAATCTCTACGGAGCCTTTGTTGATGAACGCTTGGCTCATCAAAGCAACGGTGTGTTTATTCTCCGTATAGAGGATACCGATGAAAAGCGTAAGGTTGAAGGAGCAGTCGAAACCATCATAAACTCCTTAGAGTTCTTTGATCTGAGGTTTGACGAAGGGGCAGGCATTAATGGGGAAACCGGCAATTATGGGCCATATTTTCAGAGCAATAGGGCTGAAATATATCAAACCGTTGCAAAACATTTGATTGAAATGGGCAGAGCTTATCCTTGTTTCTGTTCTGAGGAAGAGCTTAGCAAAATAAGGGAGCAGCAGATAGCAGAAAACGTTAACACAGGATATTACGGCAAGTGGGCTGTTGACAGGGATTTGACCCTGGAAGAGGTTAAGAAGCACCTGGACAATAACGACAGCTTCGTTATCCGCTTCAAATCTATGGGCAATCCTGAGGATACCTTCGAAATTGATGATGCAATAAGGGGCCGTATTTCATCACCGGTTAACTTTCAGGATATAGTACTTTTAAAAGCTAACGGAATACCCACGTATCATTTTGCCCATGTGGTGGATGATCATTTGATGAGAGTTACCCACGTTGTAAGAGGTGAAGAATGGCTTTCAACTCTGCCAATACATTATGAGTTGTTTACAACCCTTGGTTGGGATTTGCCGGTATATTGCCATACAGCTCACTTAATGAAAATGGACAATGGAGTTAAGAGAAAGCTTTCAAAAAGAAAAGACCCGGAATTGGGACTGGAATATTACATGCAACTGGGTTACCATCCGGCAGCCGTTCGGGAATACCTGATGACCATTCTGAACTCCAACTTTGAAGAATGGAGAATTCAAAACCCGGACAGCAGTATAGATGATTTTCCGTTTACTCTGGACAAAATGAGTAACTCCGGTGCTCTGTTCGATCTGAACAAGCTCAACGACGTGAGCAAAAATGTTTTGGTTAAAATTCCGGCGACGGAAATATATGATTTCCTTCTTAACTGGGCCAAGGAGTATAAAAAAGAGATAGTCAATCCTTTGACCGAGCATAAGGATGCTGTAATAAAACTGCTTGATGTGGGAAGAAATTCCGATAAGCCCCGTAAAGACCTAATATATTGTGAACAGATATTTGACTTTATAAGCTACTACTTTGACGAATATTTTAAAATTGTAGACAATTATCCTGAAAATATAGACGATCAAGAAGCTAAAAAGCTGCTTAAAGCATATCTGGAAACGTATAACCACAGTGACGATCAAAACCAGTGGTTTGAAAAAATCCGGGTTATTGCAGCTGAAAACGGATATGCAGCAAAACCAAAAGACTATAAGAAAAACCCGGAAATGTATAAGGGTCATGTTGGCGATGTAAGCACTGTTATAAGGATTGCCATTATGGGTCGAAGCACTTCGCCGGATATATGGGAGCTTCAGCAGATTATGGGTGAAGAAAAGGTCAGAAACAGAATTCAAAGCCTTATATAATTTGTTCTTATAAAAACTAAGGGATTATCAAACCCTTAGTTTTTTTATATACGAATACTAAACAACATAAATATAAAATGGTAATCATATTTCCACCCCTTATTTATTTCTCCGGGATCAATAAAAAAGCATCAATGGTTTTCGAAATGCAAAGTTTATAAACGCTGTTCATTCCGGTCAAAAATAATAATAACCTTATTTATTCCGGTTTAATTGCATTAATTCGATAGTGCTTTTTATTTTTAATTATATTATAATGTCATTTTATTATATAATAATAAAGTTATCAACAGGTTGGAAATTTGCTTGGATACTAAGCTTTAAAAACCTCGTCAGCTAAAATTTAGGCAAATTAATCCATACCTTTATTTTTGGAGGTTCATCGATATGAAAGGATGTATAGTATACTTTTCTGCCACAGGAAACACTGAATATGTTGCAAAGGCAATAAAAAATGAGTTTGAGGTTAAAAATATATCTTGTGACCTATATGAGGTTTCCAAAAATTCAGGATTTGAAGACAAGTATGATTTCTACGTTTTTGGTGCGCCCATTTATGCTGAATTGTTCCCGACGTTTTATACCGAATGGATTAAAAAACACATAACAAAAGGAAACGGAAGAAAATGCATCGTTTTTTCTACCCAAGCAAATATCATAGCATGCGGACCGACTGTTTTTTCAAAGGAGTTAAAGAAAATAGGCTTTGAAGTTGTTATTGAAGATTGTATTACAATGCCCAATAACTACTATTTAGTTATGTTTAAAAAGTTTACCGATCAAGAGGTCAATGATGCCTTAATGAAAGCAAAAGAACGGGTAAGATTAATTGTAGATACTTTTATGAATAACAGAACCCATTTTATTAACGCTAAGGGAAGAGAAATATGGGGAAAGCCGGTTTTTAAACTGTTTATGCTATGGTCCAGAAAATGGGCGAAAAAGGGTCTGGTTGTCGATATGGGTAAGTGTACACGGTGTGGATTATGCCAAAAACATTGCCCGGTAAATAATATTAAGGTAAATAAAGACAGTATTGTATTTTCAGAGAATTGTACTTCATGCCAAAGATGCGTTCACAAGTGTCCCGTAAATGCTTTTCTCTATAAGAATAAGGAGATTGATCAATATAAATTGCCAAAACAAGAGCAATTTAAAAGAATATCATAGAATCGCAAAATGTTTTCACTCTTAGCAGTAAAAAAGGAGCTTAATCAACTTGTCTCAAGTTATTCGGCTCCTTTTGTTACTTTCAAATCAATGATCATAAGTATTTCTTAATGGATAAAACACTGTCTTAAATAATCGAGTAGAAATTTTTATGTTCTTTCCTTACTTGGGACAAGACGGTTAAGTCTTTCAGTCATGATAAGCATCAGAATCAGAAACAAGCTCAAATAAACCGGATATAACGATATTGATGTAAAACTAGCCAAATAGCCGAATATTGGAGGCATAAATGTTGAACCGGTATACGCACTGGCCATTTGAATTCCGATAATAGCTTGAGAATTCTCTGCCCCGAAATTCCTTGGTGTCTCATGTATGATACAAGGATATATGGGCGCACATCCTATTCCGATTAAAACCAAGCCCACTAAAGTAACAAGACTTATTTCTACAGGCAGAACCACCGCCACAAGTCCTACGGTGATAATGCTCAATCCGATACGAATCATATTGCGGTTCCCCATTTTGTCAGTAACAAAGCCACTCAAAAACCGTCCGAAAGTAATCCCCAAGTAAAACAAAGAAGCCCACCGGGCAGCTTCTTTGGCTTCAATCCCCTGATGCAGCACCAAATAACTGCTGGCCCATAAACCTGCGGTAGTTTCGAGAGCACAATAAGAGAAAAACGCTACCAATACCTGTTTAACACCTTTTATTTTCAATGCCTCATGAATTTTCAAATGCTTTGGTTCCCCCGTTTGATTCTCCTTCTTCATTTTCGCTTGTTTGTTCCAAAGAGGCAAACTTAAAAAGAGAATCACTGTCAAAGCCATCTGAAAAAAGCCTACTGTCGTATAACCGCTTTCCCAACTGTTTTTTACCGATAAACTGTAACTCATGATATAGGGTCCTATGGATGCCCCTACTCCCCAAAAACAGTGCAGCCAGCTCATATGCCTGGAAGCATAATGGAGAGCAACAAAATTGTTCAAAGCCGAATCCACCGCACCTGCTCCAAGACCGTAGGGAATAGCCCAAAGACAAAGCATCCAGAAGGAATGTGAAGTGGAAAATCCGAACAAAGCCACTGCTGTCATCAATACACTAACCGCAGTGACAAGACCGGTCCCGAATTTTCTGATTACCCGATTTGCGTTTAAACTGGAAACTATAGTCCCACCTGCGATAATCATAGATATTATTCCCGCATAAGAAACGGGCACACCCAACACAGGATACATAGTAGGCCAAGCCGATCCTAAAAGAGCGTCGGGCAATCCTAAACTGATAAAAGCAAGATAAATCAACGCCAACAGCAACGAATACATTATGTATACCTCCTATTAATCTATATATATTATAGAGAGATATATAAGGAAAAGCAACTTATTTGGATTTTGATTTCTTATCAAAAATTTTAGATAAATGATCTTGTTTTTAGCCGCTAATATAGAAGACATGGAGGTTTCTTATGCTATTGCAAAGTAATTGAGTCTATATAGATAGAACCGCTATCGGTTTTGTCAAAAATCAAAGATATGGATTCAATATGCTCCAAATCGAGATTTTTAAATTCCCCCAACGGCAGGTTGATACAAGAAACAGGCGATGCTGTAGACCAAAAGGATATAACCATATCCTCTAAAGGAGTATAATCCATTTCTCCCGGTGTATATCCTAAAGCATTCAGATTCTCAGGCAAAACACCCCTCGATATGTTGCCATGGGTATCCTTTAATTCCACAGAAAACCGTTGAGAAACACCCTTCTTATTCAGTTCATCAGCAGAGTCAATCACCATATTCAACGTCAATGCCTCATGGCCGCTGAAATCTTTTACCTTGGGAGAAAGAACTACACGGCCGTTTCTATCGGTCCATTTTATGATGATTAAAGGGCGAGGATTAAAAGGCTCTATACCGGAAGTAACAGTGTCAATCAACACTTCGTCCAATTTGTAGAACCATGAATCTACGGTGGCTTTCATTTCTACATCTTCTGCCTGAAAATCCTCCGTCGTTGGGTTGTTTCTGAATTTTTAGTAGTTTGTGGTGTTTCATAAGGTTCCTCGAGATTTTTTTCAGATAAACAACCAACAGCTATAAGCATTGATAAAATTATTACTGTTAATACTCTTTTCATATAAATAAGGGACAGTGAATCGTTCACCGTCCCCCTTTCTATTAGTTCCTGATTAGATAATCAAAGGCACTGAGAGCTGCCGTCGCACCGGAACCCATGGATATAATAATCTGTTTATAGGGACTGTTGGTACAGTCACCGGCTGCAAACACCCCGGGCATTGAAGTTTCATTCCTATGGTTGACAACGATTTCACCCATGGAATTTCGCTCAATACTGTCTCCTATCCAATCGGTATTGGGCACAAGACCGATTTGAACGAAAACTCCCTGAACCTCAATGTGCTTTTCTTCACCGGTGTCGCGCCGGATATAAGTAATTCCGTCAAGCTTATCCTTACCGGTGAACTCTTTTGTTTGAACATTTGTAAGTACCGTTACATTAGGAAATTTATACAAACGTTCCTGTAACACCTTGTCAGCCTTTAATTCCGGCATAAACTCCAGTACTGTCACATGCCTTACAATACCAGCCAAATCAATGGCTGCTTCAATACCGGAATTACCTCCACCGATTACGGCTACATCCTTTCCTGCAAACAACGGTCCGTCACAGTGAGGACAATAAGCCACTCCCTTGGTTTTAAACTCCTTTTCCCCCGGAACGTTCAGATCACGCCATCGGGCACCGGTTGCAATAATAACTGTCTTGCTCTTTACGACAGCTCCTTTTTCCAGCTCTACCTCCAACAATTCCTTACGGCTTATATTCTTTGCCTTTTGAAGATTAATAATATCCACATTATATCTGTTAAGATGCTCTTTCAGATTTTCGGCCAGCTTTGGACCTTCAGTATATGGAACGGAAATAAAATTCTCTATTCCTAACGTATCTAAAACCTGACCTCCGATTCTTTCAGCCACAATACCTGTACGAAGGCCTTTTCGGGCGGTGTATATGGCAGAACTTACACCGGCTGGTCCACCGCCTATGACAAGTACATCAAAGGGCTCTTTTTCATTTATATAGGAGTCATCCGATGTTTGTCCCAATTTGGCAAGAATCTCCTCTAAGGTTAAGCGGCCGCTTTCAAAAAATTCGCCATTAAGATATATCGCAGGTACTGCCATTATATCCTTGCTTTCAACCTCTTCTTTATAAACAGCCCCATCAATCATGGTATGGGAAATATTCGGGTTGAGCACACTCATTATATTGAGTGCTTGAACAACATCGGGACAATTATGGCAGCTCAGGCTAACGTAGGTTTCAAAACGATACTCTCCCTTAAGCTGTTTAATCTGATTGATACAAGTATCATCCACCTTAGGAGCTCTTCCTCCTACTTGGAGGAGAGCCAAAACTAAGGAATTAAATTCATGACCTAAGGGAATGCCGGCAAATACAATACCCGTATCCTCATTTACACGGTTAATGCTAAAGCTGGGTGTTCTGTCGAGTTCTGCTTTTTCTACATGTATCTTAGTTGAAAGTCTGGCAATTTCGTCTATTAGTACAACCATATCGGTGGATACTTTATCATTACCGGCGCTTATCTTAATGACAATATCATTTTCAAGCAAAGTCAAATACTGTTCGAGTTGCTGTTTAATTTCCACATCCAAAAGCATGTCTGTTACCTCTTATATCTTTCCGACTAAATCAATGCTTGGTTTTAATGTTGTACCGCCTTCTTTCCACTTAGCCGGGCACACTTCACCGGGATGATTTCTAACATATTGAGCAGCCTTTATTTTATTTATAAGAATATCGGCATCACGTCCGATACCTCCGGCCGATATTTCAACCGATTGGATAATACCATCGGGATCTATAATGAAAGTACCTCTATCTGCCAATCCCGTTGATTCGTCAAGAACATCAAAATTTCTTGAAAGAGTATGGGATGGGTCTCCAATCATTATATAAGTTATTTTCTTTATAGCTTCCGATGTATCGTGCCATGCCTTATGGGTATAATGGGTATCGGTGGAAACAGAATATACTTCCGCACCCAATTCTTTTAATTTTTCATAATTGTTTTGAAGATCTTCAAGTTCGGTTGGGCAAACAAAAGTAAAGTCTGCAGGATAAAAGCATACTATACTCCATTTTCCTTTAAAATCTTGCTCTGTTACCGTTATAAACTTTCCGTTATGATAAGCTTCTGCTGTAAATGGTTTAACTTCGGTTCCAATCAATGACATAACTATTACCTCCTAACGTTTTGCATTTTATTTTTTATTTGAATTTTTAAATATAACCGACTTGATAAAAATATACCCACTTTTTTTGAATACTACCCACTTTTAATAAAAATTTTTGATTTTATTTTAATGTAAGCAATATGATATAGTTTTCGGAAATCAAAATTTCATATTTCCTTAAGTAAATATATAAATTGGAAATAAAATTTAATTAATATTTCCATACTCTGGCTATTATTATATAATATAAAAAAATTGAAAACAGGAGAGTAAAAATATGAAAAAAGAATTTGATTTACCTTTCGATTATATCGTTGTTCACGGAAGTGAAGCTTTGAAAACATGTATGGAAATTATAAAAGACACTTCAAAAGGAGTTACACCTGTCATTCTTGGTGGAATCGATGAATTATCTCACTTGCAAGATGCGCTGGAATACAATGATTCCACACCCGAATCAATTATAAAGCAATCGGAAAATGTTGATATTAAAGAATTTTTGAATAACCGATATAAGGAATTCCCCATTGATGACGATATAATGGGAGAATGGCCTGAGGACTTTGAACCGGATGACGACGTATTAATTTCAACCATCGATATTTTAACAGGAGAACCTTTGGATGAAGTATACATAGCATTGATACCGACTTTGGATTCCTATAAAGTTCCTGCTTACTTAAAATTAGGTGACTGGAATGAATGTCCCCTTCCGGAAGAACACATAGCAATTTTAAAATATTGGAATGAAAAGTACGGTGCAAGAATTATCGCCGCAACCCATGATATAATTGAATGTATAGTTGACAATCCGCCTAAAACTAAAGATGAAGCTATCAATTTGGCTATCGAACAGTATAAGTATTGTATCGATATTGTTGTGCAAGGTACGCAAACCATCAATAATTTAGCTGCAAATTTACTAAATAGAAAGTTATGGTATTTTTGGTGGGATTAATAGAACAACACATTGCATATAACGGGGGGTTGTTCTCTGTTTTAAGCAGAGAACAACCCCTCACTCCATTGTTGGCAGTAATAGTCAATTGAATAAACATAAAATTTGTAGTATAATGCCATATTATAATATATTTTATTTCAATTTTCGACATTATTAATGCCTTTATCACCCATGTTTGAAATTTATTATGTTTATTTTAGCGGCGTAAATACATATTTTAATTAAAACTTACGATATATGGTTAAATAATACAAAATTGTTGTGATTTATCATAACACAACTATGGAGGTACTATGCTGAAATACGTTATTAAAAGATTATTAGCATCAATTTTAACATTATGGATTATGTTTACGCTGACTTTCTTCCTTATGCACTTGACACCGGGAAACCCCTTTTTGGGAGACGGAAGGATTACTCCGGAAATACTGGCAAACCTGGAAGCGAAGTACGGCTTGGACAAACCCTTATTGGTTCAATATAAAATGTATGCAATGAACATTCTCAAGGGCGATCTGGGAGAATCAATAAAGCTTTCCGGGCAAAGCGTCGTAGAAATAATTGCCAGGAAATTTCCTTACTCCCTCAAGCTGGGTTTGTTCTCCAGTGCCATAGCCATAATTTTCGGTACTGTTTTGGGAACAATCAGTGCCCTGAAGAAAAATACCGCAGCCGACAGAGTAATTATGTTCATTGTAACCATTGGAATTGCGGTTCCAAGCTTCGTAGTGGCTACAGTAAGTATGGTTTTATTTGGAGTAAAAATGCCCTTATTCCCTACCGTCAGCCACCTCGACAGCCTTTCAAGTTATATATTGCCCGGTTTTGCGCTGTCCTTCTTCCCTCTTAGCTTTATTACAAGGCTTATGCGCTCATCAATGCTGGATGTTATAAACCAGGATTATATAAGAACAGCACGGGCAAAGGGGTTATCGGAAAGAGTTGTAATTTTTAAACACGGTTTGAGAAACGGGATTCTGCCGGTTGTAACCTATGCAGGACCGATGATTGCCGGAATTCTGACAGGTTCCTTTGTAATTGAATCGATTTTTTCAATACCCGGACTGGGAAGCTCCTTTGTAACCAGTATTACCGCAAAGGATTATCCCACTGTAATGGGAGTAACAATATTTTACGGTGCTCTGCTCATTTTTATGAACTTTTTTGTGGATATAATATACAGATTTATCGACCCTAGAATTAATATAGCAAAATAAGCAAAAATTAATGTAGCAGACCAAGGAAACGGAGAGACTAAAATGACTAATATAAATAAATCTGAAGTTTTGGACAGCAAAATGTTTCTGCCTGCCTCCGACAAAGAAAAAGCAACAGCGGAAGTTATGCGTCCGTCGGTAGGTTATTGGAAAGATGCCTTAACAAGGCTTAGGACTAATAAAGTGGCTATGTGTTCTTTAGCAGTTATTCTGCTGGTTATATTGGCTGCTGTAATCGGTCCTATGCTTTCACCCTATGCTTATGATCAGATAAACAAAGGCAGTGAAAATTTACGGCCCAATGCACAGCATATATTCGGTACGGACAGCTTGGGAAGAGATTTGTTTACCAGAACCATGATCGGTGCCAGGATCTCTCTTTCCGTCGGTGTTGTTGCCGCTGTCATGATTTCAATTATCGGTATTTTGTACGGCGCAATTTCCGGCTACTTTGGAGGCTGGGTTGATATTGTCATGATGAGAATAATAGATATTGTTTATTCGGTTCCCACAATACTTATCGTTATATTGCTCCAGGTTGCCTTAAAGACACCGATAGACAATTTTCTTATGTCTGCCCATGCTCCCGAATTCCTGAAAAAATTGGGTGTCGGGCTGATAAGCATATTTTTTGTTCTTGCCCTACTTTACTGGGTAGACATGGCCAGGATAGTACGGGGTCAGATTCTTGCATTAAAGGAGCAGGAGTTTGTATTAGCTGCCAAAGTGCTTGGTGCAAGCAACAGGGAGATTATTTTCAAGCATCTTGTACCGAACTGTATAGGACAGATCATAGTCGTAGCTACCCTAAAAATTCCTGAGGCAATTTTCGTAGAATCTTTCCTCAGTTTCATAGGGCTTGGAGTTTCAATACCCATGGCATCTCTTGGCTCTCTGTCTCAGATGGCTTTAAAGGGTATATACTCCTATCCGTACATGCTGTTTTTCCCTGCAGCTACCATCAGCATCATCATATTGTCCATAAATCTTTTTGGTGACGGACTCAGGGATGCCCTTGACCCAAGGATGAAGAAATAGACTTAAATAAACGATTTAAACGTAGATAGGAGATTGGAATGAATAAAGAATTACTTAAAATAAATGATTTAAAGGTTTCCTTTTTCACTCCGGTAGGAGAAGTCCAGGCAGTAAACGGAATAAGCTACACTCTTGAGCCCGGAAAGGTTTTGGGTATAGTCGGTGAGTCCGGATCCGGCAAAAGCGTATCTTCCTATTCCGTTATGGGATTAATCGATAAACCCGGCAAGATTGTTGGAGGAAGCATTATATTTGACGGAAAAGATGTTTCCACAATGACTAAAGCCCAAAGACGGAATTTTGCGGGAAATGAGGTAGCAATGATATTCCAGGATCCTATGACCTGTCTGAATCCTGTTTTTACTATAGGAAACCAGATTGCCGAATCATTGATTCACAAATACGGAAAGATTTCAAAAAAAGAAATTAAAAAACGTTCAATAGAACTAATGACTTTGGTTGGAATAAACGAACCGGAAAAGCGTTTGTCCCAGTATCCTCATGAATTCTCAGGAGGTATGCGTCAAAGGGTAATGATTGCCATGGCTCTCGCCGGTTCACCCAAGCTTTTGATAGCCGACGAACCGACCACTGCCCTTGATGTTACAATTCAGGCTCAGATTTTGGAGCTCCTCAAGGATATTCAGAAAAAGACGGGAATGGCTATAATTCTCATTACCCATGACCTTGGTATAGTTGCCGACATGGCGGACGATGTTATTGTAATGTATGGGGGAAAAATTGTTGAGCAAGGCTCTGTTTACAGTATATTTAATTCTCCCCGCCATCCGTATACCAAAGGTTTGCTTCGCTCTCTTCCGGACCTGAATAAAAAGGGTGAAAAACTAATCCCCATTCAGGGAAACCCTATAGACCTGTTGAATTTGCCTCAAGGCTGCGCCTTTGCACCTAGGTGCGAAAGCTGCATGAAGGTCTGCCTAAAGTTTATGCCGGAGGAATACTCCACCGAGGACGGACACAGAGTCAGCTGCTGGCTGTATGATAGCAGGGCCATCAATAAACATGGGGGTGAAGAATAATGACCAATAATGAACCCCAAACTTCCCCATCCGGTTATAATTCTGCCGGAAAGCAAAATGTTTTAATAGAAGTGAAAAATTTAAAGCAATATTTTAACATAAGAAGCAACCTCGGGAAAAAAGCTTTCGTCAAAGCAGTAGACAATGTAAGCTTTAATATTTATAAAGGTGAAACCCTCGGACTGGTGGGTGAATCCGGTTCGGGCAAAACCACTTTGGGGCGTTCAATTCTAAGGATTTATGAACCTACTTCGGGGCATGTTATATTCTCCGGAGTAGATATAACAAGATTGAAAAAAGGGAAGCTCCTTCCCTACAGAAAAAAAATGCAATATATTTTTCAGGATCCCTATGCCTCCCTTGACCCTCGTATGACTGTTTCGGATATTGTGGGCGAAGCACTGGATATCCATAATCTTACTTCTTCAAAAAAAGACAGGGTTGAAAAAATCCGGGAGCTTCTAAATATTGTGGGTCTCAACTCCGAACATGCATCCCGGTATCCCCATGAGTTTTCAGGAGGCCAACGTCAAAGAATAGGTATAGCCCGGGCTATTGCGGTGGAACCCGAGTTTATCGTATGTGATGAGCCGGTATCGGCACTGGACGTCTCTATTCGGGCACAGATAATCAATACCCTTGAAGAAATGCAGGAAAGGCTGCACCTAACCTACCTTTTTATCTCCCATGATTTGGGTGTGGTCAGACATACCTGTGACAGAGTAGGTGTAATGTACTTGGGGCATATAGTTGAATTGGTGGAATCCGAAGAGTTGTACAGAAATCCTCTGCATCCATACACCCAGGCTCTTTTAACCGCTATTCCGGAGCCCGACCCTGAAGTTGCCAAGAAAAGAAACAGGATTATTTTAAAAGGTGAAATTCCATCGCCGGTCAATCCACCCTCTGGCTGCAAATTCAGAACCCGATGCCCCTATGCTAAGGATATCTGTGCAAAAGAGGTTCCCGAGTTTAAAGAATATAAAGATGGACATTATGTAGCCTGTCATTTTGCCGGGAAGATATAAAATGTGAATAAAAAGTAAAATATAACTATAATTTAAAAAATAAAGAGCCTGTGAATACTTCGTGGGTGCAAAAGTAAATTCGCTCTATGCGAAAATAGCTTTTCATCCTTTCCACGTTGTATTACAGGCTCTAAAGTTTTTATAGAGCCTCTTCTTCTTTTCTTTAGCATAATAATTAAAAATTAGGAAGCCCAACAACGTTAAACACCGGATGTTTGTTTTGGCTGTGATGGGAATAATTATTTCAAATATGGAGATAATTAATTTTAAATTAAACTATGAAACAGTAAGGGGTAATAAAATGAAAAGATTATTGGTACTTATAATTACACTTTTAACACTTACAGCATTATTGACAGGGTGTGCAAACACACCGAAAACAACAGGCTCAGATAATGTTATTCGTGCAACCATTGCATCCGAGCCTAAAACTCTGGATCCGTCCCTTAACAATGCTCTTGACGGAGGTAACTATATTTTATGTGCATTTGAAGGACTGACCAGAATAGGCAAAGACGGCAACATAGTTGCAGGGGCGGCTGAAAGTTGGGAAACCAGTCCTGACGGTCTGGTATGGACATTCCATATCCGCAAAGATGCAAAGTGGTCTGACGGTAAAGATGTTACTGCAAATGATTTCATTTATGCCTGGAAAAGAACCGTCGATCCAAAAACGGCTGCCGACTACGCATACTACATCTACTTCATAAAGAACGGAGAAAAAATCAACGCCGGTGAAGCCGATATTGATACTTTGGGAGTAAAGGCTCTTGACGAAAAGACTCTTGAGGTAACTCTTGAAAATCCATGTCCGTTCTTTACCGAAATAGTGGCTTTCCCTGCGCTTGTGCCGCAAAGAGAAGACATCGTGTCCGCCGATAAAGATAAGTGGGCTTTGAATCCGTCTACTTATATAGGTAACGGTCCATATAAGCTGACCGCCTGGGAGCATGATTCAAAGATTACCTTTGAAAAGAATGATAATTATTGGGACAAGGATTCCATAGTTGCTCCAAAAATCGAATGGTATTTGATGAATGACCAAAATGCTATTTTAAGTGCTTTTAAAAACGGGCAGGTTGTATATGCAAAAAATATACCTTCAGATGAACTGGCTGCGGAAAAGCAAGCCGGTAACCTAAAAATACAGCCGTTACTTGGAACATATTATCTTGACTTTGTAAACAATAAGCCTCCTTTTGACAATGTAAAAGTAAGAAAGGCCTTTTCTTTGGCAATTGACCGTAACTACCTGGTAGAAACGGTTAAAAAGGGCGGAGAAAAACCGGCAACAGGCTACGTACCTTACGGTATATCTGATGTAAATCCGGAACCCGACTTTAGGACAACAGGCGGCGACTATATCTCAGTAAAACCTGAAGATTACGAAAAAAATGTACAAGAGGCTAAAAAGCTTCTTGCTGAAGCAGGTTATCCGGATGGTAAAGGATTTCCGAAGGTTACCTTCGGTTTAAACTCAGGTGCCGGTCATGAGCCTATAGCTGAGGCTGTACAGCAGATGTGGAAGGAAAATTTGGGTGTGGAAGTTGAAATCCTTGCTCAGGAATGGAATGTATTCCAGCAATCCAGAAAAGACGGTGTTTATAATATAAACAGAAACGGTTGGATCGGAGACTATATGGATGCATCAACGTTTTTGGATATGTTTACAACAGGAAACGGTCAGAATAATGCAAAATACAGCAATCCAAAGTACGATGAACTGATTTCATCTGCGAGAAAAGAAGCTGACCCTGCAAAACGCATTCAGTTTTATCATGAAGCAGAAAAATTGCTTATGGATGATGCTGCTATAGCTCCTTTGTACTACTATACGGAGCCGGTGGTTATCTCACCGAAGCTTCAAGGAGTAGTAAATACAAAGCTCGGCTTTGTACTTTTCAACTGGGCATCGTTAAAGTAAAACACAGCGTAGAACAGGGGACGGAACAGGGGACGGAACAGGGGACGGTTCTCTGTTCTACGCTCTATAAATCTTATTAACAGTAAGTCCGGTTAATCTTGACAACTGTCTTAATGAACTTCCTTCCAGCTTCTTCAAACATCTTAAGACCTCAATCTGCGTTTTAGGATCCTCATTTTGCAATGAAGCCAATTCTATATTGAATTGTTCCAGCACAAATTGCCTTATCTTTTTATCGGAAACAGTTTTCTTCCTGGGTGTTATCTCCAGACACTGATCGTCATTTGCAGCCATGTGAAACTCCTTAAACCCTTTAAGAGCTGTTTTCCTATTATTCGCAAACATTGCCAGAGCATAATCTACATTAACAATCTCCGCTTCCTTTATATATTCGTTAAAACTACTCCATTTATATTCATCAATACTTTTTACCAAACCTGCTTTTAACGGATTTTGATGAATATATCTCAATACTGTTAAGAAATAAGCATCATCTTGCACCGGTTCGCTTTTGTACCGGTCCTGAAACAAATGTCCCTTTCTGCCATACTGCCAATTGTACCAATACACATAACTTGCTCCTATTCGCCTCATAGTATTTCCCAGTGTTTCATTTCCTTCCTTCATAAGCAAATGAACATGATTACCCATCAGACAGTAAGCGTATAATTCATATTCACTTTCTTTTTGGTACCTTGCAAGCGTGGCAATAAACCTTTCATTATCCTCATCATCTACAAATATATTCTGCTGATTTATACCTCTTAGCATTACATGGTATATGCCGGTACAGCTTTTCATTCTTTCCGTTCTAGGCATAATAAATCACCCCACCTTTAGTTTACAATAATGGCTGGGTGATGTCAAACAGAGAACCGTCCCCTGTTCTATTTTTTTGTAATTTGTATATCATCGAGATAAACAGTAGTTGCTGCCGAATCCTTATCCGGTATAGTACCTAAATTTATTGTCAGTGTGCCATCGCTTACTGATTTACTGGAAGTAAACTCGAATGTATAGATCTCATACTCTGTTGTTAAGTCAAAGGTACTTCCACCATACCAGTTATAAGTTGCATCCAATATATCAGCTTTAATACTTCTTGGCACATCTGCTCTTGCTTTAAAAGATACAGTATAGGTTACGCCCTCTTCCAAGAACAGGTTTTCCTGTTTGATTTGAGGTATATAATCTTTGTTTCCTACCTTGGTAATATTAATTACAAGCTCTCCGGATACTACTTCACAAGAACCTGTTGCAGTACCATCCCCTTCTCCTTCAGAGGAATCTTCCCAAGGTCCACCCCAGTATTCCGACCAGTTTTCTTTTCCATTGTCGAAGGTTCCGTTTTTTATTATATTATTTACAACCTTTCTTACCACGACATTGTCAATTATTAACTCATGTGCAGGGTAAGTCGTCACACCATCATCCGGACTTCCCAGTGCAAAACTAAACCTAGATGCCGAATCTGACGGTTTATCCATTGTAAATTCATATTTGAATGTCTGAAGTTCACCTGTAATTTGAACTTCCTTATAGAAATATTGTGTCCAGACATCTACTTGCTGCATCTGAACCAATATTTTTCTGTCAACCGTTGATTTTGCATCAAATGAAACTTCATAGGTCTGTCCTTGTTCCAACGGCACATTATCCTGATACAACTGAACATGCCAACCTGCATTACCGACAGAACTAATATCTGCCTTAAACTGTTCATCAGTATTATCAAATAGTGCCGATCCGTCTTCAAGTGCTTCATATTTCCAACCTAACAAGCCGCTAAATCCCCCATTAACCAGTAGGTTTCCTTCAATATCATCGGAACTTGTTTTCTTCATGACCACATTATCGATGTAAACATCTGAGATATTTCCACCAAGATTAAATCTGAGTTCTCCGTTCTTATCCGAGTCTTTATCCATGGTAAACTCAAATTCGTATACTTTGCTTACTTTGTCAATTTCAATAGTGGTGGAGTATATGACGCTATTGCTCTGATTACTTACAATTTCCACATCAATGGTTCTCTTAGCTTTTGCACTTGCTTCGAAGCTGACCTTGTAGGATTTGCTCAATTCAATATTGATTCCTGATTGTACCAGTTTTATAGCATCCTTTGAATTTCCGCCGTTTTTAATTCTTGTTTCAAATCTGCGTTCGTTAACTCCACTTCCAATATAATAATCAGCACTTGCCCCGTTACCTACAATAAACTTCCAGAATCCCATTCTGTTTTCGCCCTGGTCAAAAGTACCGTTGTATATATAATTTCCTGAAACAAGAGGAGGTCTTGCCACTTCCGAAGGATCTATCTCCGGTGCATCTTCGGTCTTAATCAGTTTAACATTGTCAATCCAGATATCATTATCGTTCAAGCCCATATTAAACTCAAAACGAGCCTTAACATCCGTATCATGCTTCATGGTAAACTCAAATTCATAAGTTTGCATTTCTGTCGAAACAATAAATGCCGGAATAGCAGCATAGTCAGTCCATCCCCTGTCGCCGTCTCCACCGATTTTAAGTTTAACATTTCTTTCGCCCTGGGCTTTCATATCAAAAGACGCTTTATATTTTGCACCTTTTTCAAGATGAACCGGTGCTTGAAGCAGTTGCACACTGTAGTCGGTTGTTCCTCCTTTATCTATCTGCACATGCATAACACCTTCATCTACATTAAGGGCTGCCTCTCCGCCAGGTCCCTCTAAGAAGGTCCAGTAAGATGTATAGGGAACTCCGTCAACGCCGGTTGCCTCAGGATCATCTACGTCAAAGCCTCCGTTATAGATATAATTGCCGTCCGCGAGAGGTTCCCTTGCTGTTGATTCCTCACTGATCGGTTTTTCCCTGTGGGGATAATTACTCTTCTGATACACTCTTACATAATCCACTGCCATCTGCTGCGGGAACACTGTTGTTTCGTCAGGATTGCCCGGCCAGTTTCCGCCTACGGATATGTTCATAATCAAAAAGAAATCTTGGTCAAAAGGTGCAGGATAAGTATAATCATCAGCAAGATACGGATCTCTTGAATACCAGTCATTGGCTTTATGATATAACTTACCGTCTAAATACCAGCGTATTTCACCCGGTTCCCATTCAATTGAATAAATATGATAATCATCGCTAAAGCTCTGACCTGCAGGCAATGTATATGTTCCCTGAGATTCTTTATGGGGTTCTCCAAAATGGATTGTTCCATAGATTTTATTAGGCTCATGACCTAAAAACTCCATAATATCAATCTCACCGCATTTGGGCCATGTTCCGTAGAAGGGTTCATCTTCAGGCATCATCCAAATTGCCGGCCATATACCTTTACCTATAGGCATCTTTGCCCGTATTTCAAACTTTCCGTATGTCCACGATTGCTTCCCTTTGGTAATTAATTTTGCCGAAGAATAATTATAGGTTTGACCGCTGGGCTCCGTAATATCTTCTTTCCTGGCTTCAATAATCAATGAACCGTCCTGGATATAAGCATTATTCTGTGTGTAGGATTGAATTTCATTATTCCATCTTCCGTTGGTCGGATCATCAAAGCTCCAATTATTCATATTTATTTCAGTACCGTTAAACTCGTCACTCCAAACCAGTTTCCACTGTTCTGCCGGAGCAGAAGTTGAGCCCGGTTTACTTGTTGTTTGCGTTGAATCTGACGCTACAGGAGTACTTTGTGGTTCCGGTGTTTCGGAAGGTTGGGGTTCTTCCGTTTCAATCGATATTTCTTCACCGTCAACAACATAAGTTTCCGATGAATTTTCAATCGTTTCCCCGTTTATTTTAATACCATGCCCTAATATTCTTAATCTCATTTTTGCTTGCCTGGTCTGAAGCACAGCACCTTCAGCCAAAGCATCAACCTGTTCAAAATCACCGATGAATTCAATAATACTGCCGGTTGAAAGATCCTTATCCACAATAACTTTTTTGAATCCATGGGCTTTCAAGTCCTTTTCTTCAAGTTTGGCACCGGACTTGACAATCGTCTCTTCAACAGAAGTTTCTCCCGAAGTTACAATTCTGACTTGCTGATTACCCTTTTTCTTGACAACAATCCTGTTTGCTTTGGAATTATTAATATGTATACTGTTACTTCCTCCACCGTTGACATAAACTGTTCCCTTTACATCAACTCCGTCAAGGGTTACATCCCCTTCCTGAATGCCCGGTGAAAGATACAAATCACCGTCTATTACAGTATCCTTTAAAACAACTCCTTCAGTATTAATCAGTGCGTTTCCGAATATCCTTCCAGTTGTATAGCTGCCTTTGTTATTATATAAAGCTTCAACTATACGGCTGAGAATTTTAATTGTCTCGGCACGGGTTATAAAGCTGTCAGGTCTGAAAGTACCGTCATTATATCCTGCTATATAACCTCTTTCAACCAAGGCATTAACAGCCTCTTTCGCATAATCTTTAACCGAGTCACCGTCTGTAAACTTACTTAAATAATCATTGCTGCTCTTAAATTCAAATACATTTGCCATTATAACAACGGCTTCTTGCCTCGTAATATAGTTTTCCGGTTTAAAAATGTTGTTTTCATAGCCTGCAATATAGCCTGCTTCCCTTGCCTTTAATATTTCGCCGGAATACCATTTTGTGTCTTGGACATCCGAAAACTGTTCTTTACCTAACTCAAAGAATCCCAGGACCTTGTTAATTATTGTCACAAACTCCGCTCTTGTGATGTTATTATCAGGCTTAATTGTTCCGTCCTGGTAGCCAAGTAAAATACCGTTTTCTATCCACTTGTTCAAGTCTTCCTCTGCCCAGTGCCCGTTAATATCAATGCTTGCGGCAGAAGCCTGTATTGGATTTCCCGGCAAGATTGATAGCAATACCAGAAAAACCAATACCGATGAAAGAACTTTTTTGTACATCACTGTACCCTCCTTTATTTATAATTAAAATATTTAATAAAATAATAAATAAACTGTGCATAATTATTGTCCGATATCGACTTCTCAAACTGAAAACAACCGTTAAAATCTGCGGTTTTTCAGGAAATTACTTTTGTCGATTGCCTCAGTATCAAATTGGTCTTAATTCTGATTTCTTTTTGTTTAAAATGCTTGTTCTTGCAGAAGTATTTTAACGAGTCAACACATGCTTCGGCTATGAGTTCCAACGGTGCATCCACTGTAGTCAATGCAGGCATAATATAGTTTCCGATTGCAATATTGTCAAAGCCTATTACAGATATATCATCCGGAACATTTAAGCCCTTTTCTTTGACAGCTTTAATTGCACTGATGGCCATAACATCATTGGCGCAAAAAATAGCTGTTATATTTTCCTTTAGCAACTCATGAGTCAGTAGATAGCCACTGTCTTCGAGGAAGTTGCCTTCACGCACTATACTTTTGTCAAAACACAAATTGGCATCCAGCAATGCTTTCTTATACCCTTCATAACGCTCTATGCCTGAAAGCTTCCTAAGATCCCCCGATATATGTCCGATTCTGGTATGACCCGATTTAATCAGAAATTGTGTCGCCTTGTATGCACCACTGAAATTATCCATGTTGATTACCAAGCGATTTGACTCATTGCTTGTGGCTTTAGGTTGATAGTCAATAATAATGGTGGGGTATTGTGATATAACAAAATCGTTAAGCTGAGGAAGTTCATTGAATGCTCCGATAAAAATGCCGCTAATAACGGTTCTGCTAATAAAAAGATTCTTTATTTCATCCAATTGCTTTTCTGAAGTTATAATTGATACCAATACTTGAAAGCCTAAGTTGTTTGCCTGATCTATTATTAAATTTACAAGCTGTGAAAAGTACGTACTTTTTGAAACTCTTTCTTTAGATTCGGAGATGTTGATATCCAAAACAAATAGACCGATTATGTTGCTGTCTACCCCGGCTAAACGCCTGGCATGCTCTATCGGAACATAATTATTCTCCTTTATCATTGCCAGAATCTTTTGCCGGGTTTCCTCCTTTACGTTAGGATTGTTATTAATTACCCTGGATACAGTAGTTCTGGAAACACCACATAATCTTGCTATTTCTTCGCTGGTCATCATACCACACCTCAAATAACAAACAGTATTTATAGATTTTGATTTATGCGTTTTCTTGTAAGTACTTTTATTAAATCTTTTGAAATCGGATTTCTTTCGGAATCAAAAATTTCAAAATCCATTCCCTTATAGTTCCACACTGCACCACCGATATCATACTCTTCCAAAAGACTTATATAGTCTTCATGCCATCTTATCCTCGACTCCAAATCTGCAATGGCAATTACACCGAACTCACCGCAATAAAGCCTGCATTTTTTCTTTTCCTTGAATTCAATTGCAGACTTCAAATCTTTTCGCAACAAGTCCTTATTTAATTTCAGATTGTTTACTTCCAGCATAAAATCAAATTTGGGGTTTTCTCTGACAAATTCCTCAATCCCCTCATATTGACCCGGATACTTAACTTCCCTGTTGAATGCCATGGCGCTTTCTGACCAATGAGCTTTCTGATGGGTGAAGAAAAAAGGATTATAAAAATGAAAATTATAAACTATGAAATCATCCTCAATATCTGCAAGATTTTTAAGTTCATCGGGGCTGTTATAATTATTGCCTCCGACAAAAATCCATCTTGTAGGATCAATTTCCCGGATTGCCTTTATGCACTCCAGCATTAACTTATTCCAACGGGAGCTGTCGGGTTCAACAATTTCGTTTAATAATTCAAAGGCAATATGTTCCCGTTCATCTATGTAGCGTTTTGTCAAAAATCTCCATATATCAACAAATCTCTTTTGTTGATCCGGATTTTCGAACAGTGTATTGGTTTTTAAGTCTTGAAAACGGTAGCCGGGAGCATGATGCATATCCAATAAAAGCCCCAGATTGTATTTTTTACACCACATAAGACAGCGGTCAATATAGAATAGCCCCTCTTCTTTATAATTTCCCACATCGTCGTCAGACTCGATAATCGGATAATCAAAGGGTAATCTGATATGATCAAATCCTGATTCTGCTATAATCTCAATATCCTTTTCTGTAATAAAGGTATCAAAATGAGTTTTATCAAGGACATCGTATTGTGATATCCATCCCCCTATATTTATACCTGCTTTGAAACTAATCATATAATAACCCCCAAAATATATCCCACCGACAAAATAATATCATTATTTATGTCAATCGGCGTCACAGAATCGTAATATTTTTTATCTCTTTATTAATTGTACGCGCGTCCATCTACTTTTAGTATACCATTTTTATTAATACTTTGTCCAGTATCCTTTTACATTATGTTAATAATAGCTAAGTAAGTATTGTTATTTTAATATGTTTATCTCTTTCCCTCTGAAAATTATATTTGAAATTGAGTTTATCTTGATTTTTAAATATAAATGCCTGTACATCAAATTCCATGTACAGGCATCCGTATTTTAACAATTTTAACTGCCCCCTTCAAAGTCATCTCATTTAAAAGCCGAACTTTCCTTTCAAAGAAGCATGTTATTTATTAAGTTTTTGTACAGCATTTTTGATTCTTTCCAGGCCTTCCGACAAAAGCGCTTTAGGGCAGGCGAAATTCAGCCTCTGAAAACCATAGCCTTCTTGACCGAAGATTAATCCGTCATTTAATCCCACACCGGCTTGATTAACAAAAAAATCCTTTAATTTCTCAGCCGGAACCGGCAGCTCCTTGCAATCAAGCCAAACAAGGTATGTGGCTTCCGGTCTTATTACTTTTATTTGGGGAATATTTTTCTTAAAATACTCCTCCAGCACATTCAAATTTCCTTCAAGATACACCAATAATTCTTCCAACCACTCTTCTCCGTTGGTGTATGCAGCCTTAGCCGCTTCCAAACCGAAAATGTTCAGAAGGCCGGTACCGCTTTTATTTATAAAGCTCCTAAACTTACGCCTAAGCTCCGTATCGGGTATTATTGCAGCAGACACCGAAAGTCCTGCAATATTGAAGGTTTTTGTGGGAGACACCAAGGTGATACATTTATCAAAATCCTTCTCTGCCAAAGACGAAACCGGAATATGCTTATGTCCGCTAAACACCAGATCCGAGTGTATTTCGTCCGAAACAAGAATCACGTTATATTTTTTGCAAAGCCTCAATACTTCTTTTAGCTCATGAATCTTCCATACCCTTCCGATTGGGTTGTGTGGGCTGCAGAAAATCATTATTTTAACATTATCGGCAAGCTTTCTTTCAAGATCTTCAAAATCGATCTCAAAATATCCGTTATTATTCCTGAGGGAATTTGTTACCAGTTGTCTTTCATTATCCTTGATACTGGAATAAAAAGGGTAGTATATGGGGGTTTGCAATAAAACCTTGTCCCCGGGATTGGTATACGCAAGTATAGCAGTATTTACCGATGTAACTACACTGGGGCTGAATACTAGCCACCTATCGTCTATCTGCCAACCGTGCCTTTTTTTCATCCAACCGGTTAAAGCCGCTGTAAGCTCTTCCGACACCTCAGTATAACCGAACACCCCGTGCTCGGCTCTTCTAATTATCGCTTCCGTTATGACGGAAGGGGACTTAAAATCCATATCGGCAACCCACATGGGCAGAATGTCTTCCCGCCCGAACCTTTGCTTACAGCAATCCCATTTCAAGCTATCGGTGTTTTTTCTGTCAACAATCTCATCAAATATACTGCTCATAAAATCACCCCCCTATTCCAACGCCTGCTCAAGGTCGGCAATTATATCCTCTGCATCCTCAATTCCCACCGAAAGTCTTAAAAGAGTATCGTTTACTCCTATCCTCTCCCGCATTTCCTCAGGAATGGCGGAATGGGTCTGGACAACAGGATAGGTAATCAGGCTTTCCACTCCTCCGAGACTCTCAGCAAACAATACTAACTGCACCTTTTCCAAAACCTTCTCAACAATTTGAACGTCCTTTACGTTAAAGGAAATCATGGCTCCAAAGCCGGAAGCCTGAGATTTTGAGATATTATAGCTTTCATGGTCCGGTAATCCAACATAGTTGACCTTTGTAACATTTTTATGGGTACAAAGCCACTTTGCAATTTTCATGGCATTTTCCTGCTGCTTTTCAAGGCGTAACCCCAAAGTCTTTATTCCTCTAAGGATTAGCCAACTGTCAAAAGGAGACAGCACAGCACCTTCCGATTTTTGAATAAGCTTAAGCTTTTCAGCCAGCTCATCATCATTAACTACAATAAGGCCTGCCAAAGTATCGTTATGGCCTCCGAGATACTTTGTTCCGCTGTGAATTACAATATCTGCCCCAAACTCCAAGGGCCTTTGAAAATATGGTGTTAAAAAGGTATTATCCACAATCAAAAGCATCCCTCGGTCTTTTGCAAATTCCGATATCGCCCTTATATCGGACACCTTCATCATGGGATTTGAAGGAGTCTCAATAAAAAAAGCTTTGCTGTTGTCTTTCACAGCATTTTCTATTTCTTGAATCTTTCCGGTATCAATATAGGAAAATTCCAAACCGTATTTTTTGTATATTTCCTCAAACAGCCTGTAAGTACCTCCATAGAGATCATCGGAAACAATGATATGGTCTCCCGGTGAAAAAAGGGAAAGTATGGTTGATATTGCCGCCATACCGCTGGAAAATGCAAATCCAAACTTACCGTTTTCAATATTTGCAATTGTATTTTCAAGTTCCTCCCTTGTGGGATTCTGCAATCGCGAGTAATCATAGCCGGTAGTCTGATTTAGACCCGGATGCCTGAATGTAGCACTTTGATATATGGGGAAGCTTACCGCTCCTGTATGCGGATCATAGCACCTTGAACCATGTACCACCTTTGTGCCTATCTTATATTTCAACACATTCCCAATTTCCTTCATCCTTTCTTTATTTTATTGCAACCGCTTCAATTTCTATCAATACACCCTTCGGCAGCTTCGAAACCTCAACACATGACCTTGCTGGATATGGCTCGGAGAAATACTTGGCATACACCTCATTGATTTTTGAAAAGCTGTTCATATCCTGTATGTATACAGTTGTTTTTACCACCTTGTTCATACTGCTGCCTGCCGCTTCAAGAACATTTTTTAAGTTTTTTAGTACTTGTTCTGTCTGCTCCTCAATTCCACCGGCAACCACTTCTCCCGTCTTTGGATCAATGGGAATTTGTCCCGATGTGAAAATAAATGGGCCCGCAACAATTGCCTGTGAATACGGGCCGATTGCTTGAGGAGCTTTTTCAGTCTTTATAACCTCTATATTCATATTTATAATCACCATCCCTTTTTTCCGACTATTCCAATATGTTTTATATTATATAACTACATACGCTCTCTTGTCAATAAATGCTTAATAAATATGGAGGCATAAAAAAGCGAAAAGATAGTCGACCCCTTCCGCTATTTGCTTTTTTCAGCATGTATCCTATTTATAATTAATTTTTTTTTCAAAAGGAAGACTAATCACAATTTTGAAAACATAAAATCCACAAGGCTTGTTTGTAATCCTTGTGGGTTAAGGAGACAACATCATTTTTTTAGTTTTCTTATGATGAATTTTATTAATTTTAATAATTTTACGAAACACCACACCGAAAGCTGTATAAGCAAAACCAATATAACAACTACCGTAATAACTATATATCTTGCCGATGGTTCATAGTGTGAGTGCGTCCCATCCAAATCAATCCCCCACATCCCTATTCCATACGCCCCTTCGGGAGTATACAAAAAAATCAGTGCCGTATAGAATAGTAGTCCAAGCAGCCAGAAACGCAGTTTGTCTGAAAAAGCAATCATTCCTATTAATGTAATTATCACTGTGGTGATACACAATACCGCTGTTGCTTCATTCCCTCCTCCAATTATTTCGTCATAAAACAACGGTATGATTAAGAATTGAAGCACATATAAAATAAAATACGATAATAAAACCTTTAATATAGTTTTCCTCACAATACACCTCCATTATAAGTTTTTTTACTTCGTAAGAACTCACCAAAATATTCGCACACGGATGCACGGCCTCTTGCACCATATTTCATAGAACGTTTTGATTTACGACGTTCCTTAACCAGACGCACATAGTCCTTCTAAAAAAACTAACCTATATAGTTTAGACTTTTATAAATATAATTACATTATATTACCTGTATAATACCAATACTTTTATGAGTTATCATAATATCAAAACATATGTATAGAAAGGTTCTGATATTATGAATAGAAGAAAACTTGAAGTAAGTGGTAAGATCAACTCTTATAAAGAACTTGAAGCTTCATATAGAGATTGCAAAGATGCAAAACTTCGAACAAGAATGCTTGCCGTATTGCAGACCTGGGATGG
>Ga0134096_1000104_pt1 | contig 109806 bp, 112 predicted proteins | sample 7_2taG_FD_94448 | JGI IMG/M metagenome (GOLD analysis project Ga0134096, IMG submission 94448) | Switchgrass degrading microbial communities from high solid loading bioreactors in New Hampshire, USA - 7_21_20_110_A3 metaG | ecosystem: Engineered > Bioreactor > Semi-continuous > Anaerobic >... | reverse complement strand
TTACCGCGACTCCGGCAGGCGAGGGCAAGACCTGCACGGCTGTAGGCGTTACACAGGCGTTGGGAAAGCTGGGCAAGAAAGTGATGGCTTGCCTGAGAGAACCTTCGCTCGGGCCCACCTTCGGGATAAAAGGCGGTGCAGCGGGAGGCGGATACTCGCAAGTCCTCCCGATGGAAGACATCAACCTCCACTTCACAGGAGACATCCATGCCGTCACGTCAGCTCACAACCTGTTGTCAGCCATGGTTGAGAACCACATCAAGCATGGGAATGAACTCGGGATAGACCCCACGCGCATCATCTGGAAGCGCGTGATGGACATAAACGACCGGCAGCTTCGGCAGATTGTCGTCGGACTCGGCGGTTCGGCGAACGGTCTGCCTCTCGAGTCGGGTTTTGATATCACTGCTGCATCTGAGGTCATGGCGATTCTCTGTCTGGCAGACGGGATTTCCGATCTCAAGAGAAGGCTTGCGAACATACTGGTGGCCTACACGTACGACCGCCGCCCCGTATACGCCAGAGACATCGGGGCGGTAGGCGCTATGACCGTCCTCCTCAAGGATGCGATCAAGCCGAACCTCGTGCAGACTCTCGAAGGTCAGCCGGCCTTCATACACGGAGGTCCGTTCGCCAACATCGCGCACGGCAACAACTCTATCATGGCGACGCTGACTGCTCTTGGACTCGCAGACTACGTGGTTACGGAGGGCGGGTTTGCAGCGGACCTCGGCGCCGAGAAGTTCTTCGACATAGTGTGTCCGCAGTATGGGATTTGGCCTGACGTGGTGATACTGGTAGCGTCGATACGCGCGCTCAACCATCACGGAGGAGCCGCCAAGGACAAGCTGGCTGAGACCAACTTGACTGCACTGAGAGCCGGCTGTTCGAATCTACGGAAACACGTTGAGAACATCCGCAAATACGGCCTGCCGCTGGTGGTGGCGATCAACCGGTTCCCGTCTGACGAAGACGAGGAGATCGAGGTCGTCCGAGAGTTCTGCGCTGACATTGGTGTCAGGGCTGCGTTGTCAGACGTCGTGGCCAGGGGCGGCGAGGGCGGCATAGAGCTTGCCGAGGAGATCCTCGACGCGCTTGAGAAGGAGACACCGAGCTTCCGTCCTATCTACGACAGCTCGATGACGCTCAAGCAGAAGATCGAGGCGCTGGCGAAGGAGATCTACGGCGCAGACGGCGTCGTATACTCGCCTGATGCCGAGAAGGCGCTTGCGGAGATAACAGACATAGGCGGAGGCAGCCTGCCTGTGTGCGTTGCGAAGACTCAGTTGTCTATCACTGACGACCCGGCGCTTCGGGGTGCACCCTCCGGATGGCGGCTCACAGTCCGCGACGTTCGGCCGTCTTTTGGAGCAGGCTTCGTAGTCGCCTTGGCCGGCAAGATGATGACCATGCCAGGGCTGCCCAAGCGCCCTGCCGCTGTAGACGTAGATATCGACGAGTCCGGCAAGATTACGGGGCTTTTCTAAATTTGGTGTTGACACCCTCGCATTGAGTTTGATATAGTCTTTACAAATAACCAAAAACGGCTGTAACGGTGATGATGAGGAGTAGTACGGTCTGAGGGAGCTCTCAGAGAGCCGCCGGCGGTGGGAGAGCGGCAGCGGAATCGACCCGAACTCGCCTCTGAACTTCGCATCGAATGCCAAGTAGGTGTTGACGGCGTGGCACCCGTTATCGTGCCGGGAGTAAAGAATTACTTCGTGAGGCGTCTGCCGTGAGGCAGGCGTGAATTCAGGTGGTACCGCGAGACACCCTCTCGTCCTGACACCCGGTCTCCGGGTCGACGAGGGGGTTTTGGTTTTGGGGGGGTTGCCGGTGGAGATGCGCGGCGCAGAGATACTCATAGAATGCTTGAAGGCAGAGAAGGTAGAAGTGGTGTTCGGATATCCCGGCGGCGCAGTCCTGCCCATTTACGACGTGCTCTACGATGCGGATATCCGGCACATCCTGGTTAGACACGAACAGGGTGCAGCGCACGCCGCGGATGGCTATGCGCGGGCGACGGGCAGACCGGGAGTCTGTATCGCGACCTCCGGCCCGGGTGCGACAAACCTGGTCACGGGGCTTGCTACAGCTTACATGGATTCGGTTCCGGTCGTGGCGTTCACCGGCCAGGTCGCGACGAGCATGATCGGAAGGGATTCCTTCCAGGAGGCGGACATCACCGGCATCACCATGCCGATCACCAAGCACAACTACCTTGTTAAGTCCACAAAAGACCTGGCCCGCGTAATCAAGGAAGCCTTTCACATCGCCACAACAGGTCGTCCGGGCCCTGTCCTTATTGACCTGCCGAAGGACGTCTCGAATGGGACCGCCGAGTTCACGTACCCGGAAACCGTGGATCTCCCGGGCTACAAGCCGACATACGACGGACATCCCAAGCAGATCAAGGAGCTGGCAAGGGCGATCGAGGCTGCGCAAAGACCTGTGCTGTACGTGGGTGGCGGCGTCGTATCCTCCGGAGCCTCGGACGCTCTGAGAAAGGTCGCGGAAATGCAGGAAATACCGGTCGCGACCACCCTGATGGGGCTCAGTGCGTTTCCGACGGCGCACCCGCTCTCTCTCGGGATGCTCGGGATGCACGGAACCGGATACGCCAACCTGGCTGTTACCGAGTGCGACCTCCTGATAGCGGTCGGTGCAAGGTTTGACGACCGCGTGACGGGCAAGATCGAGACATTCGCTCCGAAGGCGAGAGTGGCGCACGTAGACATCGATCCTGCTGAAATCGGCAAAAATGTTAGATTCGACATTCCGATCGTTGGCGATGCAAAGAGAGTGCTCGAGGCGCTCATCCCTCAACTCGAGACCAAGACTCGGCCGGAATGGCTGGCGCAGATAGCGACGTTCAAGAACGAATGGCCGCTTGGGTATGCCAAAGGCCGCGACGGCATCGCACCTCAGTACGTGATAGAGCAGATCTCCGAACTGACCAAAGGAGAGGCGATCATCACCACAGAGGTTGGCCAGAACCAGATGTGGACGGCCCAGTACTACCGCTTCAAACAACCGAGGAGCTTCATCACGTCCGGCGGCCTCGGAACCATGGGATTCGGGTTCCCTGCGGCAATCGGCGCACAGATCGGGCAGCCAAACAGGCTCGTCATTGACATAGCCGGAGACGGCAGCTTCCAGATGAACATCCAGGAACTTGCCACTGCAGTGCAGTACGGCATCCCTGTGAAGATCGCCATACTCAACAACGGCTACCTCGGCATGGTGCGGCAGTGGCAGGAGATGTTCCACAACAAGAGGTACTCCGCCACGGTCCTGAGCGGCAACCCGAACTTCGTCGCCATCGCAGAGGCTTACGGTGCGAAGGGATTCCGAGTCGAGAGCGAGGACCAGGTGCGCCCTGTGCTCGAGCAGGCTCTTGCCGAGCCCGGACCCGTCGTAATGGACTTTGCCGTGTCGAGAGAGGCAAACGTGTTCCCGATGGTGCCCCCGAACGAGTCCATCAACATGATGGTTCGAGGTGATCGATGATGAAGCACACGCTTTCGGTCCTCGTGATGAACCAGCCGGGTGTCCTGGCTCGCGTGGCAGGGCTCTTCAGCCGCAGGGGGTTCAACATTGAGAGCCTGGCGGTCGGCGTGACAGATGAGCCCAAGATCTCTCGCATGACTATACAGGTTGAGGCGGACGATGCGACGCTCGAGCAGATAACCAAACAGCTCCACAAACTCATAGACGTGATCAAGATCAGCGATATCACAACAGACGAGCGGGTGGACAGGGAGCTGGCCTTGATCAAGATCAGCGGCGACGCCGCGAACCGGTCAGAGATCCTTCAGGTTGCCGACATATTCCGCGCGAAGATCGTTGACGTGGCGGAGAAGTCCATTGTGATAGAGGTCACGGGAGACGAGGCCAAGATCGACGCCTTGGTCCAGCTGACCAGGCCGTATGGAATCATTGAGCTGGTGCGCACAGGCAAGATATCCATGGTGCGCGGTTCCAAGTAGACTAAGGGGCCAAACGGGGAGGATGAAGTAGATGACACGCATGTACTACGATCAGGATGCAGATCTGGGTCTACTGAAGGGCAAGAAAGTAGCAATCATAGGCTATGGCAGTCAGGGGCACGCTCAGGCGCAGAACCTGAGAGACAGCGGGATCGATGTGATAGTGAGCGACCTGAAGGGTTCGGCCAACTACGAGAGAGCCGTGCGAGACGGGTTTGCGCCAGTGTCCGCGGCGGAGGCTGCCTCTGCGGGCGACCTGATTCAGATGCTCGTCCCGGACGAGGTTCAGGCCAGAGTCTACAAGTCGGAGATAGAAAAGCACCTCACTGAAGGGAAGACGCTGGTCTTTTCCCATGGATTCAACATTCATTTCAACCAGATAGTTCCTCCGAAGAACGTCGATGTCATCATGATAGCCCCCAAGGGTCCGGGGCACCTGGTAAGGCGGGTTTATGTCGAGGGCGGAGGAGTGCCTTCGCTCATCGCGGTCCATCAAGACTACTCGGGCAGAGCCAAAGACACCGCACTTGCGTATGCAAAGGGGATAGGTGCGACTCGCGCCGGCGTCATCGAGACGACGTTCAAGGAAGAGACGGAGACAGATCTGTTTGGAGAGCAGGTAGTGCTCTGCGGGGGCATGACAGAGCTTGTGAGGGCTGGCTTCGAGACCCTTGTTGAGGCTGGGTACCAGCCTGAGATCGCCTACTTCGAGTGTCTGCATGAACTCAAGCTCATTGTCGACCTGATGTATGAGGGCGGCATCAGCTGGATGCGCTATTCGATCAGCGACACGGCGGAATACGGCGACATGGTATGCGGAAAACGAGTGATCACCGCCGAGACGCGCAAGGAAATGAAGCGCATACTTGAGGACATCCAGGCCGGCAGATTCGCGAGAGAGTGGATACTGGAGAATCAGGCCAACCGGCCGATCTACAACGCGCTGAAGAAGAAGGAATCCGAGCACCTGATAGAGGTGGTCGGTGCGAAGCTGAGGAGCATGATGAGCTGGATCAAGAAAAAGGAGTGAGGGCACCTCGAAGACTCGAGGCAGTGCCTGGGAGGGATAGAACGTGGGCAGAATGGTGAAGGTGTTTGATACTACCCTGAGAGATGGGGAGCAATCGCCGGGCGTAAACCTCAACGTCGCGGAGAAACTGAAGATCGCACAGTCGCTCGAGCGACTGCGCGTGGACGCGATCGAGGCCGGCTTTCCCATCGCTTCGCCGGGCGACTTCGAGTCGGTGCGTGCGATATCCGAGGAGATCAAAACGGTAACGATTGCGGCTCTGGCCCGAGCGGTGGAGAAGGACATAGCAAGGGCCGGAGAGGCGCTCAAGCCGGCTGCGCACGGGCGGATCCACACGTTCATTGCTACGTCCGACATACATATGAGGCACAAACTAAACAAAACGCCCAATGAAGTGCTCAGAATGGCAGTCGATGCCGTCAAGTTCGCCAAGGGATTCACGGAGGACGTCGAGTTTTCGGCAGAGGATGCGACGAGATCGAACTGGGACTTCCTGTGCGAAGTGTTCGAACAGGCAATACGCGCAGGGGCGACGGTCATCAACATCCCTGACACAGTTGGATACACGACTCCTGACGAGATGCGCCGCCTCGTTCGATACATCAGAGAGCATGTTCCAAGCATCTCCCGTGCAGTCCTCAGCGTGCACTGCCATGACGATCTGGGCATGGCTGTAGCCAACTCGCTCTCCGCGGTCCTCGAAGGCGTCGACCAAGTGGAGGTCACCGTCAACGGGATCGGCGAGAGGGCGGGAAACGCAGCGCTGGAAGAGGTGGCGATGGCTCTCAAGACTCGAAGCGACTTCTTCGATGCCTCTACGCGCCTCGACACCACCCAGATCTACAGATGCAGCAGCCTGGTGTCAGCGCTGACCGGAATCCATGTCTCGGCCAACAAGGCGATAGTCGGCCCGAACGCTTTTGCGCATGAGTCGGGCATCCATCAGGATGGAGTCCTCAAAGAACGAACCACCTACGAGATCATGTCGCCCGAGGACATAGGCCTTACTGCGAGCAGGTTCGTTCTCGGCAAGCACTCTGGCAGACACGCCTTTCGCAAGCGCGTCTCAGATCTGGGATATGACCTGCCGGATCAGGAACTCCAGCGGGCTTACGAAAGGTTCATCGAACTTGCAGACAAGAAAAAGGAGGTCTCCGACCTCGACATCGAAGCGCTTGTCAGGGGCGAACTCACTGGTGTCGAGGATCTCTACACACTCGAGTACCTCCACGTCTGCAGCGGAATGGCTGCCATCCCGACTGCGACGGTCAGAATTGTCAAAGAAGGCCGTGTTGTCGAGGAAGCCGCCTGCGGAGACGGCCCTGTCGACGCAGCCTATCGGGCCATAGACAGGATCATACAGCTGGACTCTGAAGCGCACCTGGAGGAATACTCGCTCAGGGCTGTTACCGGAGGAAAGGACGCGCTGGGCGAGGTCTCAGTGCGGGTGACTGCCGGAGGGAAGACCTACGCGGGTCGCGGCGTCAGCACGGACGTCATCGAGGCAAGTGTGAGAGCCTACCTGAATGCGATGAACAAAGCCGGCAGCGACCTGAAACGGGCTGCGATTCGCAGTAACGGCAACAACGGCCTGGCTGCGCAGTGAGGAGGACTAGCCTTGGGCATGACGCTGACAGAAAAGATACTTGCCAGACACTCGGGAAGAGACCGGGTCCGTCCAGGGGACTTCGTGGTTGCCCGAGTCGACCTGGTTTTGGGCAATGACATAACAGCGCCCGTGGCCATAAAGGAGTTCGAGCGGATGGGCGCGCCCCGGGTGTTCGATCCCGGCAAGATCGCTCTCGTGCCGGACCATTTCACCCCGAATAAGGACATCAAGTCTGCCGAACAGGTCCGGATGATGCGCGAGTTCGCCAGGAAGTACATGATCGCCAACTTCTTCGAGGTCGGCCAGATGGGGATAGAGCACTGCCTGCTTCCGGAAAGGGGGATGGTAGTGCCGGGCGACCTCGTGGTTGGAGCAGACTCGCATACCTGCACCTATGGCGCGCTTGGAGCCTTCTCCACCGGCGTCGGCAGCACCGACATGGCTGCCGCAATGGCTACCGGGGAGCTGTGGTTCAAAGTCCCTGAGACCATGAAGTTCGTCTTCACTGGCCGACTGAACCGCTGGGTCGGAGGAAAGGACCTGATCCTGTACACGATCGGCAGGATCGGCGTTGAGGGCGCCAGGTACAGAGCTATGGAGTTCGCGGGACCTGCGATTTCCTCCCTGTCCATAGATGGCAGGCTCACGATGGCGAACATGGCCATAGAGGCCGGAGCCAAGAACGGTATCTTCATGCCCGACGACAAGACGGTTGAGTACCTGAAGGGCAGGACGAGCCGGAAATACGAACTGGAAACCAGCGACGAAGACGCTGAGTATCACTCTGTACACGAGTTTGACGCAAGCGAGATACAGCCGCAGGTCGCGCTCCCTCATCTTCCCGAGAACGCGCGGCCTGTGAATGAGGTCAAGGGAGTGCGCATCGACCAGGTCATCATAGGGTCCTGCACTAACGGGAGAATCGAAGACATGCGTGAGGCCGCCCAGATCCTCAAGGGGAGGAAGGTGGCACGAGGCGTCCGCTGCATAGTGATACCGGGAACCCAGGCGATCTACCTGCAGTGCGTCCGCGAGGGACTCGTCGAGACGTTTGTCGAGGCAGGAGCGGTGGTCAGCACTCCGACGTGCGGGCCGTGTCTGGGCGGGCACATGGGCGTGCTTGCGGCGGGGGAGAAAGCGGTGTCCACAACCAACAGGAACTTCGTCGGAAGGATGGGGCACGTGGAGAGCGAGATATACCTCAGCGGGCCCGCTGTGGCGGCCGCTTCTGCAGTTGTGGGAGAGATAGCAAGTCCTGACGAGGTGGTGTCGCAATGACGGTGACAGGGAGAGCTTGGAAGTTCGGCAACAACGTCGACACAGATGCCATAATACCTGCGAGGTATCTCAACACCTCGGATCCCGTGGAACTCGCTGCCCACTGCATGGAGGATGCCGATCCCACGTTTGCGAAGAAGGTGGCGGCTGGCGACATAATCGTCGCGGGATCGAACTTCGGGTGTGGAAGCTCCAGAGAACACGCGCCGATTGCGATACGAGCCGCAGGAGTGTCCTGTGTGATTGCCCGATCATTTGCCCGCATCTTCTTCCGCAACAGCATAAACATAGGGCTTCCGATCTTCGAGAGCCCTGAGGCTGCGGCCGATATACAGAATGGCGATGAGATATCGGTCGACATCGAAAGCGCCCGGATCGTCAACGTCACGTCAGGACGGGAATACAGCGCGCTTCCTCTGTCTGACGAGATTCGCGAGATAATCGCAGACGGCGGTCTGGTCAACCATGTCAGAAAGAAGGTGCGCAGGGATGCCTAGAATCGCTGTTCTGCCCGGAGACGGCATCGGCGTGGAGATCACGAGAGCGGCTGTCAGAGTGTTGGAGACCGCAGCGAAGAGGTTCGGGTTTGAGCTCGAGCTGCACGAAGCTCTTTTCGGCGGGGCAGCCTACGACAAAACGGGCAAGGCTTTTCCGCAGGAGACCGTAGAACTTGTTGAAGCAAGCGACGCCGTGCTCCTGGGAGCGATAGGGGGACCCAAGTGGGATCACCTGCCTGCAACTGAGCGGCTTGAGATCGCGGGCCTTCTGCGGCTGCGGGGAATGGCCGGAGCCTATGCGAACCTTCGGCCGGTGGCAGCGTATCCCTCTCTGGCAGGTGCATCGACGCTGAAGCCTGAGGTTGTGCGCGGCATCGACATTCTGGTGGTCCGAGAGCTGACCGGCGGGGTCTACTTCGGCAAGCCGCGGTTCCGCGAGCCGCACGCAACTGGGCTGCGCGCCGTGGACACGGTTGAGTACAGCACGGGCGAGATCGAGAGAGTCGTGGATCTGGCCTTCCGACTGGCACGAAACAGACGGAAGAAAGTGACTTCTGTGGACAAGGCGAACGTCCTCGAGACGTCCAGGCTGTGGCGCGAGACCGCCGCATCTGTGGCTGCGAAGTACCCGGATGTAGCGTTCGAGAATATGCTTGTGGACAACTGCGCGATGCAGCTGGTGCGCAGGCCGTCTCAGTTTGACGTCCTCGTCACCGAGAACATGTTCGGCGACATTCTTAGCGACGAAGCTGCAATGCTAACCGGATCCATTGGGATGCTGCCCTCTGCCAGCATTGGCGGAACCGTAGACATCTACGAACCGATACACGGGTCCGCTCCGGACATAGCAGGAAAGAACATCGCCAATCCTGTCGGCACGATTCTATCGGCAGCGTTGATGCTGAGACACACGTTTGGACTGGACGACCCTGCCCGTGAGATCGAGCGTGCCGTAGAGCGAGTGCTGGAGTCCGGCTATAGAACTGCAGACATCTCAGCCGAGGGCTCAACCGTCGTAGGTACGGACGAGATGGGTGAACTCATATGCCGGGAGGTGACTGCATGAAGGCAGTTGTCCTGTACGACACCACACTTCGTGACGGCGCACAGGCCGAAGGCGTTTCATTCTCGCTGGACGACAAGATCAGGATAGCGCAGAGACTGGATAGTTTGGGGATTGACTACATAGAGGGCGGCTGGCCCGGATCGAACCCGAAGGACATGGAGTTTCTCCAGCGATGGTCAGACTACGGGCTGAAGCACGCCACGCTGTGCGCATTCGGTTCCACTCGCCGCGCCGGCACGCCGGTTGTCGAAGACCCGAACCTCCGGGCGATCGTCGAGTCCGGTGTCACGGTCGCCACTATTTTCGGCAAGAGCTGGGACTTTCATGTCACGAATGTCCTCAGGGCCACTCTCGATGAAAACCTTGCAATGATAGAGGAATCGGTGAGGTTTCTTCGTTCCAAAGGCCTGAGGGTTTTCTATGACGGAGAGCACTTCTTCGACGGGTACAGGGCCAACCCTGAGTACGCGATTCGAACGCTGGAGGCGGCGGCGTCTGCAGGAGCTGAGGTCCTGGTGCTCTGCGACACCAACGGCGGCTTCCTCCCGCAGTACGTGTCTCCGATCGTGACTGAGGTCGTGAAGAGATTCCCCGGGGTGGACATCGGCGTCCACATGCACAACGACGCAGGCACAGGGGTGGCAAACACACTGGTGGGAGTTGACTCCGGTGCAAAGCACGTCCAGGGCACGATGAACGGATACGGCGAGCGCGCGGGGAATGCCGATCTCTGCACCATAATCGCCAACCTCAAGCTCAAGATGGGAGTCGACTGCGTTACCGAAGAGCAGCTGGCGCAGCTGACTAAGACGTCGCACTTCATCGACGAGATCGCTAACAGGCGGCCGAATCCCCATCAGCCGTACGTCGGGCGCAGCGTGTTCACGCACAAGGCGGGCGTGCATGTCAACGCGCTCCTCAAGCACCCAATCACCTATGAGCACATAGACGCGTCTCTTGTCGGCAATCGGAGACGCGTGGTGGTATCCGAGCTTTCCGGCGGTTCGAACATCCGGTACAAAGCGCGCGAGTTCGACCTGAACATCGACGACGATCCGGACCGTATAGCTTCCATTCTGAACTCAGTCAAGAACCTCGAATACGAAGGCTACTCGTTCGAGGGCGCCGAGGCGTCCTTCGAGCTGATGCTCCGGAGGACCCTTGGACTGCACGAAGATCTGTTCGAGCTCGAAGGGTTCAGGCTCATCATCGAGAAGAAGGGCAACAACGGCCCGCCTGTGGCTGAGGCTACGGTCAAGATCAGGATCGGCGACGAGACGATACACACCGCGGCAGAAGGCGACGGTCCGGTCAACGCCCTGGACAACGCTCTCAGAAAAGCCCTCATTCAAGTGTATCCTGAGATCGAGAAGATAGCGCTCACTGACTACAAGGTGAGAGTCCTCGACGCGGAATCCGGCACTGCGGCCAAGGTGCGGGTCCTGATAGAGTCCACAAGCGGGGAATACCCATGGGGGACCGTCGGCGTCTCGACCAACATCATCGAAGCGAGCTGGCGTGCTCTCGCCGACAGCATTGAATACGGGTTGCTCAGGAAGCCAGGGATGTCTGCGCAGAAAGATCCGGTCGACTGACGGATTCCTGGGCGGGAACGAGAAGGAGTGCGTTGCGTGAAGCTGGTCAGATATGAGGTAAACGGCCGCTGCGAATGGGGCTCGCTGGAGGGCCAGCTAGTGCGGCGGATATCGGGAGACGTATTTGGCGAGTTCGAACTGTGCGAGTGCGAGATACCTGTTGACGAAGTCAGGTTGCTCGCGCCGTCAGTGCCTTCGAAGATCGTGGCGGTGGGACTCAACTACCGTGACCACGCTCTCGAGATGGGTGAGGAACTGCCGGATTGCCCGAAGATTTTCATGAAACCATCTACTGCAGTCATAGGACCCATGGACGATATCGTCATCCCGGAGTCGTCGAAGCGGGTCGACTACGAGGCAGAGCTCGCCCTCGTAGTGAAGCGCAAGGCTAAGCGAGTTGCGCCAGAGGAGGCTGCAGACTACATCCTCGGATACTGTTGCTTCAACGATGTGACCGCCAGAGACCTGCAGACGATCGATGGACAGTGGACCCGTGCGAAGTCGTTCGATACTTTCGCTCCTCTTGGACCGGCAATAGACACATCGGTCTCTCCCGAGGCCCTCGAGATATCGCTGCGGGTGAACGGCGAGCTGAGACAGCGCTCGAACACCAGCAACCTCATATTCAGCCCCTCGCATCTCCTTAGCTTCGTCTCACACGTCATGACGCTGCTTCCCGGCGACGTGGTTGCGACAGGGACTCCGTCAGGTGTGGGGCAGCTCAGATCCGGCGACCGTGTGGAAGTGACCATCGAGGGAATAGGGACGCTGACAAACTGCGTCAGGTAGCGGGCGCCCTGCTTGCAGGATGCCTATCACAGAGGCCTGTCATCGAGAGCAGTCGATGAGCAGGCCTTTTATCATCTCGAGCTTGGCCAGGATTTCGATTCTCGGCGTCTCCCGGGTGAGGACGAGTTCGGTGAGATCGGCGAGGGCGGTGTCGACGGTCTCGACGAGCAGCGTGACACTCCCGGACATTCTGCGGCCTCTCTTGAGCCTGAGCGAACGGTCGACGGAGTATCTCACAAACTGCCTGACAGCATTCTTGTAGGCTTCAAGGTCGCTGAGTGTCCGCCGTTCCAGCAGGCGGTCGCCGAGGCGCATGACCTCCTCGAGCATCGATTGAAGGTTCGAGTGCTCCTCATTGCCGAGGAGGTCGGCGAACGACTCCTTCGATGCCTTGATGACCCGCCTGTGCAGGGCAGGTCCTGCGTCCAGGCTGGGGGAGATTGCGGGACGGCGATCGCGCTTTTCTACTCTCAAGCAACAGTCCTCCCTCAACTGCTTGCGAACTCACACGAAATACCTTACGATCATTATATCACAGTGAGACAGTATGGCTTCCGGCTCTGCGGCGGCCTGTAGGGCTTTGGCGGCTGGTGCAGATGACGGCCGGGGAGACGGTCAGGGAGGGTTATGCTCATGGAGAACGCTTCAGGCGAGTTCCTTGCTGGAGTTGCATGCGAGCTCTTCTCTTCATATCACGAGAATCAGGAAGTAGGGAGGAGGACCAAACCTCTTCCGGAGCCGGATTCGATCATCCGTCTGTTCCTGGACATCCGCAAGGTCTTCTTCCCGGGATACTTCGGCGGGGATGTTCCGAACGACGGTGACGACGGAGCCTGCCTCCTCGAGTACGTCGGAACGATATACTGGAGAATGGCCCGCCAGATCCACAACGCCATGCACGGAGTGTGCGACGGAGGCTGTGTCAGACAGCCTGAGGGTTGCGAGGTCATGCAGAAGAGCTGCCTAATGGCCAGGCAGTTCGTGGAGCAGCTCCCGGAGATCCGGCGGAAGCTCCTCCTGGACGTCAAGGCGGCATACAGGCGCGACCCTGCGGCTACGAGCTATGACGACATCATTCTGTCCTATCCCGGCATTCTGGCGGTTGCCGCTCACAGGGTAGCTCACGAGCTGTACAAGCTCGATCTGAAGTCCATGGCCCGGATCCTGAGCGAGTACGCTCACAGCAAGACGGGCATCGACATACACCCAGGCGCGCAGATAGGCGAGTCCTTCTTCATCGATCATGGAACAGGCGTGGTGATAGGCGAGACGACGGTGATAGGCGACAACGTCACCATCTACCAGGGAGTCACTCTCGGCGCTCTGCGGATCGACAGACACGAGGACGGCGACGTCGTGCGCGGCACGAAGCGGCATCCGACTATAGAGGACAACGTCACTATCTACGCTGGCGCAACAGTCCTGGGCGGTCAGACGGTGGTAGGCAGAGGATCAGAAATCGGGGGCAACGTCTGGCTGATCGAATCGGTGCCTCCGGGAAGCAAGGTCCTCAACGTTCCACAGATACGCCGCAAGTAAGCTGTCACTGCGGAGGCGGGTGCCGCTTGCTTCCCGAGAGGCGGAGCGGCCGCCCGCCTATCTCTTGTTCGCCATCAGATAGGGCCCTACTGAGCGCAAGACCAGGTATGTCAGCAACGTATTCACGCCGGCCTTGATCAGGTTGAAAGGTATGATGGCAGGGAGCAGGAGCTTCAACACAGCCTCTCTAGGCGCACCGAGGTACAGCGGGGTCAGTATCAGATTCCAGAGAACCATCACAACAGTGGTCGCGATCGTCGCGGCGACAGCACCCGCAAAGAACCGCCTTGCGCTCGGCTTCGACCTGTAGATCAGGGTGACGGCGGAAACCATCGTCCCGGTAGACAAGATGTTCATTATCACACCTATGATGCCTCCGTGCGAGGTGATCAGCATCATCACGACCGCCGTGACGACTGCGATCAACAGGCCGGGTCCGAGGCCCAACGTTATCCCGCCCAGTATGATCGGCACGTCTGCCGGCTCATAGAGAAGGAAGTCCGCGAAAAGCGGTATCGGATACAGCGAGGCAAGCAGCACGCTGAGAGCTGTGAGCAGAGCGCTGTACGCCAGAACTCTCGCATTTACAGTGCTGCCGACGGATTTGTCGATCCACATATTGCTCGAGGTGTTTGACATAGTCTGAGCTCCCCTTTCGGAAGTGGTGATGTGTGCGAGGCCTGCTGCCGTTCTGTGAAAGGCGCCGACCTACACAGAAAATCCCCCGGAGAACCTCCGGGGGATTGCATCAGCACGGTACTGCAATGTACCAAGACTCCTTCTCCCATCCGGACTGTACCGTCGGTCCTGGAATCTCACCAGGTCAATCCAGACTGATCTGGACTCGCGGACTGAGGCTAGAAGCCATCACCGCCGGTCGGGAATTGACTTGCGTCTCACCCTGCCCCGAAGGTACGGACTATATGGTGTTTTCAATAGCCATGATACTATATCGGACCGCGCTTGGCAATAGCGGTTCTTGTCCGCCTGCTGCTCGGCCGTCCGCCATCGTACCAGCAGGCTTCAGCCAGCCGGTTCATACAAGCTGGGACGCGTCTGCGAGGTACTGCGCCAGCGATTCCGGCGTGGGTGTGACGTAGACCGTGGACTGCGAATCATATATCACCATTCCGGGCTTGGCGCCCGGAGGCTTTCTGACATGCTTCCTCAGCGTGTAGTCCACCGGGACCTGCGAGGAGTTGCGCGCTTTGCTGAAGTAAGCCGCCAGGAGCGCGGCTGCGGTCAGAGTCGTGTCGGGGACCGCCTTCAGCCCCTTCGCCTTCACAATGACGTGCGAACCGGGCAGATCCTTCACATGCAGCCAGACATCCTCTGGAGATGCGAGCCTCAGCGTGAGCTCGTCGTTCTGCCTGTTGTTCTTGCCGACGAGGATGGAAACGCCGTCGACAGAGGTAAACTGAGCAGGTGCAGACTTGGCGGCGCTCGCAGGTTTCCGTCTAGCACCGGCCCGCTTCGCCGTCGCGATGAACCCCTGTTCAGCGAGTTCAGTCCGTATCTCTTCCAGCTCCGTCATTGTGGACGCACATAGCAGTCCGTGTTCAACTTGCCGCAGATACTCCAGGTCCTCAGAGGTTGAACGCACTAGCGCCTCGACTGTCTCCCGGCTGCGCTTCGCCTTGGCGTACCGCTTGTAGTACAGTTTAGCATTGTCGGTCACTGTGAGGCCGGGATCCAGATCGATGGCGATGAGCGGCGCGTCAGTGTCGAAATAGTCTACGACCTGCACGCTCTTGCGACCCTTCCCTGAGATGCTCGCGTTGGCCATCAGCAGATCGGCGTGCAGCTTGAACCGGTCCGCATTCTGAGCTGAGTCGAGCGACTCGAGCTGCTTCGCAAGTTTGTCCTCTGTGCGGCGAATGCTGGCAGCTGCTGAGGCCATCAACTGGCTCCTCAACGACTCGAAAGCGGCTGCCGCCTCCCTGTCAGCCACCGTGAAGTCGAGCAGCTCAGAGAGCGTCGGAAACACCCTCTCGCTGAATCCGCTGCCCAGGAGATGCGTGAGACGGGTAAAGGAGAACGCACGTGTGCGCGAGCGGACGTCGGTGGTGTCCACGTATGCACACGGTGTCGGCGCCCCGGCCAAGGCCTCGTTCACAACCTCGACGATGGCCAGTGAAACCCGCTCCCTCTCAATTTCGCAAGTCTGAGACCAGGGAACGTCCGGGCTCACTCCGCCGCGATACAGCACCTCTGTGGCTGTCAGCGGGCCGAACCCCTGAAGCGAATCGACGAGGTGGCTCCTGGCAGGGCGGTCGGTCTCCACTGCGCTCAAGGCATGCATGACGCGGTCGAACGTGAGGTCAGGCAAGCGAGTCAGGTCCGCCTTCCCCTGTGATGGGGGGAGGACATAGGGCCTGCCGGGTAGAAGTTCTCTATACCTGTTGACGCGGCTCGTAACGTGTCTGGCGCAGTCTATGATCGTCGAGCTGTCTGAATCCATCAAGAGCAAGTTGCTGTGCTTGCCCATCAGCTCGATCACGAGATCCCTTAGTGAGGTGCGGCCGCGCTCGTCCCTGCGCTCGACTTCGACTGTGAGCAGCCGCTCGAGTCCGGGCTGGCGAACGCAGCGGACTCGCCCGCCCAGGAGATGCTTTCGCAGGACGGCGCAGAACACAGGAGGGGGCTCAGGATCGTCGAAGTCCTGACAGGTAAGGCTGAGCCGAGGCCACTCGGGATGGATCGAGGCCACCAATATGTGAGCGGTCCCGGGATGCCGCACGGAGATCATCACTCGATGCCTGTCAGGCATCGACACCCTATCGATTCGGCCGCCCGTGATACGCCTGGATATTTCACGTGCGAGAGATGCGGCGAAAAGGCCGTCGATTGACATCTTTTGAACCTCTGAGTTATATAGTACGACAGGTTGGATGCCACAGAAAGTATAGCACCCCGTGCAGTGCGGGTCAAACAGGCGAATCGTGTGAGAGGCGGTATGGCTATGAACCTGATAGGACTGGGACGGGTCCGAAATGTGCGCTCGACGCGGCGGGTTGGATTGGCGTTGCTGGCAGCGATGTGGATCGTTGGCTTTGCCGCGGCGGCTGTGTGCGCGGCTGCGGAGTCTGCTTCGAACGTCGATCTTCACATAGGTATGGGAATCTACTATCAGGTGTGGAACATGCGCGGTGCGGCGCGAAACCACTTCGAGGAAGCCTGGGAGCAGACCGGAGGCGACCCCGAAGTGGCTATAGCAGCGGCGGTTGCATCGTATGAGGGCGAGGATTTCTCTTCAGCGTTGCAGTGGATAAAGATGGTCTCCAGCGACTCGCCCGAATACCCGATCGCCCTGTGTTTCGAAGGAGCGATCTACATCAGGCAGGCGCAGTACTCATACACGGGCGGCCTGGGATCGAGACCTGACAGTCTCTACGCCTCGGCCGAGCGCAAGCTCCTCGAGGCCCTCGCGCTGAGGAGCGACTTGGCGTTTGCTAAGCACATGCTCGCGCAGGTCTACGCTCTGCGAGGAGACTCCCCGCGTGCGCTTGCTCTGCTGCTAGAGATACCGGACGCAGAGCGGATAGACACTGTGTCCGACTTGATTGGAAGGCTCCGAATGAGATAGGCCTGGTCTTGGGCGATCTCGTGATCGAAGACAAGAAGGAATTCCCCTCAATCGGTTGAATAGACTAGATTGGCTGCCGGGAACGCAGGACTTTGCGGGACAAGCCTTGTAGAGGAGCATGCAGTTGTCGACGATTCACAGCATGACCGGCTATGGACGCGGGGAATCGTCTGATTCCCACCGAGTGTACCTTGTGGAGGCAAGAGGGGTAAACGGGAGATACCTTGACGTCATCTGCAGGGTTCCTCGTGAACTGGCCGCTCTGGAGGAACTGATCCGCGCCCGAGTCAAGGAGAGGCTTCACCGGGGCCGGATCGAAGTAGCGCTATCCGTCGAATATGCAGCCGGAAGTAGCAGGAATTTCATCCTCGACGAAGAATTAGCTACGCAAGCCTTTAGAGCGATGAAGCGGCTGTCTGAGAGGTTGGGCCTGATTGAGGCTCCGCGACTCTGCGACATACTCGCTGTTCCAGGAGTATGCGGGCTCGATGAGCGCACTGACGATATCGAATCAGTCTGGCAAGTCGCTCGAGTTGCAGTAGACGGTGCGCTCGATGGTCTCCTGGCAATGAGAAAGGCAGAAGGGGGGCGTCTACGGGCTGATCTACTACATAGAATCGTCGAAACTGAACAACTTATTAGCGAGATAGAACTGCGGAGTCCATGCGTCATAGACGAATACCGGCACAAGATCCGGGAGAGAGTTCGGACTTTGACAGAAGGTATTGAGTTGGACCAGAGCCGTCTCGAGGCTGAGGTCGCTTTGCTTGCCGAACGGGCGTGTATCGATGAAGAAGTGGTTCGGCTCAGAAGCCATATGAAGGCCTTGACCGAGACGCTCGAGTCTGGGGGGGTGGCCGGTAGAAAACTGGACTTCATACTGCAGGAATGTAATCGCGAGGCGAATACGATAGCATCGAAGGCCGGCGATTACGAGATTGGTCGGTTGGTTATTGAGGTCAAGACTCAATTGGAGAGGCTGAGGGAGCAAGTTCAGAACATTGAGTAGGAGGTGGCCGTTATGGCACTGCCCAAGCTAACCCCTGCGGAGAAAATGGATGCTCTGAAGAAGGCACAGGAAGTCAGATCCAAGAGGTCCCAGATGAGAGCCAAGCTGAAGTCCGGCGAGCTGACACTTGAGAAAGTTCTCGCTGCTGCAAAGGACGACGAGGTAGTTGCTCGCATGAAGGTGGCCTATCTTCTTGAGTCTCTTCCGCGCATCGGCAGAATCCGCAGCCGGAAGCTCATGGAGGACATCGGCATCGATGAATCCAGACGTGTTCAGGGACTTGGCGTAAGGCAAAAGGAAGCCCTGCTGGAGAGGCTGGCGAAGTAAGAGGGGGTTAGGCCTTGGACATCAAGTTGATCAACATAGGCTTTGGCAACATTGTGGCCGCCAACCGGATCATCGCTATCGTCAGTCCGGAGTCTGCTCCGATCAAACGCATCATCCAAGATGCTCGCGATCGCGGCATGTTGATTGACGCTACATACGGACGCAGGACGCGGGCCGTGGTGATGACCGACAGCGACCACATAATCCTCTCTGCAGTGCAACCTGAGACTGTAGCGCACAGACTGGGTGGAAAGGAAGGCACCCCTGAGGTCAGTGAGTAGTGCTGATTGTCAAGGATGCCCGGAGAACGACCTTGCCGTCCTGGTTCGTCGCCGAGGCACGCTGATAGTGGTCTCCGGCCCGTCGGGTTCGGGAAAGAACCGTGTCATCTCAGAAGCTATGAAGGTGACACAGGGCTTGAGGTATTCCATCTCAGCAACGACGAGGCCGAGACGTCTCAACGAACGTGACGGCGTCGACTATCACTTTGTGTCTTTGGACAGGTTCCAGGACATGATAAGGCAGGACGATCTCCTAGAGTATGCCGAAGTCTATGGCAACTTCTACGGCACTCCACGGAAGCCGGTAGAGGATGTATTGGCAGCAGGTGAGGATGTCATACTGGATCTCGACGTCCAAGGTGCGCTTCAGATCCGTCAAAGGTGCCCTGACGCTGTCCTGGTCTTCTTGTTGCCACCCTCAATTGCGGAATTGGAGCGGAGAATCCGGAGCAGAGGCACAGATGACGAAGCAACCATACGGAGGCGAATGAATTCGGCTCTCAATGAGATCTCTGCTCTTAGCCAGTACACTTACGCGATAGTCAATGATGAGCTGGAGGACGCGGTTCGGTCCCTCGTCGCAATCATCGAGGCCGAGCGGTGTCGAACGAGTCGGTTCGTGCGTGCCAGCTCTGATGAAATGCGGTCGCAGTCAATCAGCGAGTAAGCAGACTGCATCTTTGAGAATCACAAAGACATTTGCCGGAGGACTGCGAGTTGAGATGAACAGACCATCACTTGATGAACTCCTGCCGAAGGTGGATAGCAGATATACACTTGTGGTCACGGCTGCGAAGCGTGCCAGACAAATCACGGACGGCTCGGTTCCTGCAGTCGCCACTCGCAGCGACAAACCCGTTACCATCGCGCTGTATGAAATCCTTCACGGCAAGGTGGTCGGCAAGAAGCCGGAGAAGAGCTGACGGGTCCAGATTCACCTTTTGGAATCTTGTCTGTTCGTTGATCGGGGGATGTTCCCCCGTTTTTTGTAGAATCGCTCAGGAGGTGCAGCCATGGCTCCGACTGATCGCAGGCGCATGGTGCTTGGAATCAGTGGGGGAATCGCGGCATACAAGGCGTGTGAACTCATCCGCCTCGCCACAAAGGCGGGCTTCGAAGTGCGGGTCATAATGACCCGCGCGGCGACCGAGTTCATCACCCCGCTGACGCTCCGAACGCTCTCAAACAACAAGGTCGTAACGGATATGTTCGAAGAACCTGAGCGGTTTGAGATAGAGCATGTCTCACTCGCCCAGTGGGCAGACGTGTTTGTCGTGGCGCCCGCGACCGCAAATGTGATAGGCAAGATGGCTTCCGGGATTGCCGACGACATGCTGACATCGACTGTGCTCGCGTGCAAGTCTCCCAAGGTCATAGCTCCGGCCATGAACACGGCGATGTGGGAGAACCCGATCACTCAGAGGAACATCGAGACTCTCAGAGACTTCGGCTTCATCGTACTGAGAACTGACAAAGGCCAACTTGCCTGCGGTGACATAGGATATGGCCGGATGATACCTCCCGAACGGATACTGCAGCACGCGATCAGGGCTGTAAGGAGGTCCGATCGCTGGAGCGATCTGCGGTGCCTGGTGACTGCAGGTCCGACTCGTGAGCCTCTCGATCCCGTGCGCTTCATCGGCAACAGGTCATCTGGCAAGATGGGGTACGCCATGGCAGTTGAGCTGTGGCAGCGTGGGGCGGAGGTGACCCTGGTGTCGGGGCCTGTGTGCCTCGACCCTCCTGAGGGGATAGAGGTCGTACCCGTCAGCACGACCAGGGAGATGCTCGAGGCATGCGCGGCTCGCTTCTCTTCGGTCGATGTGGCAGTATTTTCTGCAGCTCCAGGCGACTTTGCTCCGGCAGATCCGTCGGACTCCAAGATCAAGAAGCGCCCGGATGCCGGCAGGTTGGTCGTCGAGCTGGAGCAGAATCCTGATATAGCGGCTGCACTTGGAGAAGTTAAGAGGAAGGGCCAGATCACAGTAGGATTCGCTGCGGAGACGGAGCGCCTTGTGGAGAACGCGTCTTCCAAGCTGGCCGCCAAGAACCTGGACATGATCGTCGCAAACGACGTCACCGCAGAAGGGGCCGGGTTCGAAGTAGACACCAACATAGCCTCGATCGTATACAGGAGCGGACAGGTAGAGATGCTCGATCGCATGGCCAAGTCACAGCTCGCAGCAGTGATTGCTGACAGGATAGAGTCTCTGTTGTAGTCCGCGAGAGGTGGGAAAACCCTTGAAACTGATATCGACGTCGACCCGCCTCCTGGCGGTCTTTGGAGACCCGATAGAGCACTCGCTCTCGCCCGCCATGCACAACGCGGCCATTGCAGATCTGGGCCTGGATTACGTCTACCTCGCTTTTCACGTTCGGGAATCGCAGTTGGCAGCGGCGCTCGGCGGCGTGCGAGCATTGGGCATTGCAGGAGTGAATCTTACGATCCCGCTCAAGCAGTCGGCCCTCTCGCTTGTGGATGAGCTCGCAGAGAGCGCTGCCGGGGCGGGGGCAGTCAACACCGTTGTAAACGAGTCCGGGAGATTGATCGGCCACAATACCGATTCCGAAGGATTCGTAGCCTCGCTGCGTGAGGATCTCGGGCTCACGCCCTCGGGACTTCGAGTATGCATCCTCGGCGCAGGCGGATCTGCGCGGGGCGTGTCGGTTGCTTTGGCTCGATATGGTGCCGCAAGCGTCGTTTTCGCTGCGCGGAACCTCGAGAGAGCTGAGGCCCTGACTGAACTCATATCCCGGCTGAGGCCGGAGTGCGCAGCTTCCGCCGTGTCGCTCACCGACAGACATGGGCTGCGCCGGGTCCTGGAGTCTTCTGACCTGCTGATCAACTCTACGCCGGTCGGCATGACCACAAATACCGATGACCCTATCGAGATCGAATTCGAGCGCTTGCCGGCTGGGGCATGCGTTGCAGATCTGATATACAACCCGCTCAAGACCGTGTTCCTGCGCCAGGCCGAGATGAGAGGGTATCGCACCATGAACGGCGTAGGCATGCTGGCTCACCAGGGCGCACTGGCGTTCGAGTTGTGGACCGGGATCAAACCCAACGTTCAAGCGATGCGACAGTCGCTGCTCGACTGCCTGACACGAGGGTGATACTGTGATACGATTGCTGACTGCCGGCGAATCACACGGGCCGTCTCTCTCGTTCATATTGGAAGGCCTACCTGCGGGCCTTCGCATCGACATGGGTTTCGTGAAGTCGGAACTTGCCAGGCGACAGCGGGGCCATGGCCGCGGCGGAAGGATGAAGATAGAGTCGGATTCAGTCGAGTTCACCGCCGGGATTCGCAAGGGTGTCACGCTGGGGAGCCCCGTCTGCGGCTTGATCCGGAATCTTGACTACGACAGCTGGAGACATGTCATGCCGGTTGACGCGGACGGCTCGAGCGGTGCAGAGAACGGCGGGGACGAGCGGCCGGTGTTCACTCCTAGACCCGGGCATGCAGACTTGCCTGGAGCCGTCAAGTACGGCTTCTCAGACGCTCGCAATGTGCTCGAGCGGGCCAGCGCTCGTGAGACAGCCGCTCGTGTGGCAGCCGGCGCCTTGTGCAAGCTCCTCCTCGCGGAGTTCGGGGTTTCTGTGTACTCTCATGTCGTCGCTATTGGAGGAGTCACAGCTGTCGTCTCAACCGATGACGTGATCTCGAACTACGCGGCAGTGGAGGCCTCGCCGGTCAGATGCGCGGATGCAGACGCGGCTCTGAAGATGATTCGCCGGATCGACGCTGCCGCGAAAGAGGGCGACTCGCTCGGAGGGATCTTCGAAGTCGTTGCCACAGGCGTTCCAGTGGGACTGGGGAGTCACGTGCACTTTGACAGGAGACTCGACGCGCGGCTGGCCGGCGCCATCGTGAGCATTCCGGGTGTCAAAGGCGTGGAGTTTGGAATGGGATTCAGTGCGGCGTCCATGAAGGGGTCTGAAGTGCACGACGAGATCGAACCCTGGCCGCAGGACGAGCGGGGATACCGCAGACTCACAAACAACGCAGGAGGCATCGAGGGCGGGATCTCCAACGGAGAGCCGATACTCGTCAGGGGAGCGATGAAACCCATTCCGACTCTTCGGAAGCCGCTGCGCACAGTAGATCTGCGCGGGTACGGCCCGGCAACCGCCGCCACCGAGAGGTCGGATGTCTGTGCCGTGCCTTCAGCAGCCATTGTGGCCGAAGCGATGGTGTCCTTGGAGCTCGCGCGCGCGTGCTGCGAGAAGTTCGGAGGCGACAGTGTCGATGAGATCCGTCGGCGCTTTCGCTGCGCGGCAACAGAGAGCCGGACGGGAGGTGGAGAGCTGCCCGGATGAAGAACATCGCGCTGATCGGGTTCATGGGAACCGGCAAGTCGACTGTCGGAGCTGAACTCGCCCGCAGACTATGCCTCAGGTTCGTTGAGACTGATGCCGTCATCGAAGAGGCGTCGAACAAGAGCATCTCGCGCATCTTCGCGGAGGAAGGCGAGAAGGCCTTCAGGCGTCTTGAGCGTTCGGCAATCCAGGCGGTCACTCTAGAGGATGATCAGGTCATCTCCTGCGGCGGAGGCGCCACGGTCGACCCGCGCAACCTGCGCCTTCTCAGGATGACGTGCAGGGTAGTGCTGCTCAAAGCCGATCCTCGAGTCCTCTATGAGAGAATCTCCAGGGGCAGTTCGAGACCGCTTGCTCTCAACCTGAGGGCGCCCGAGGATATCGCCCGCCTCATCGACGACAGGCGAGACGCGTACGCGCAGTATGATCTCTGCGTCGATACTGGGATTTGTTCTGTGGAGGAGGCCGTGGAGGTTATCGCAGAATGGGTCTGCTCTCAGAACGCCGATCTGGAGAATCTGCGGCTCGAGCTGGACACGCCTCTGGAGCGCTACTCCGTGGTTGTCGGCTCCGGGATACTGTCACAGCTCGGGTCCGAGATGCGTGCCTGCGGGCTGGAAGGCAAGTCGATGCTCTTTTCGAACGGCACGGTCGACTGTCTGTACGGCGATCGTGCAAGGCAGTCGCTTTCCGAGGCAGGCTTCCACTGTTCCACCTTTTTGATGGCCGACGGTGAGGAATACAAGACCCTTGACACTGCGGTGCAGGCCTACCACGCGTGCAATGAGCTCAGTCTGGACCGGAGATCCACGGTTGTCGCTCTCGGCGGCGGAGTAGTCGGCGACGTAGCGGGTTTCATAGCCGGTACGTATATGCGAGGTATGAATCTCGTGCAGGTTCCGACCACGCTGTTGGCCATGGTCGACTCGAGCGTCGGAGGAAAAACCGCCGTCAATATGCCTTTCGGCAAGAACATGGTCGGAGTGTTCCACCAGCCCAGGCTGGTAGTGGCCGACCTTGACACCCTCTCGACATTGACTCTGCGAGACTACCGCGCCGGCATGGCCGAGCTCCTGAAACACGGACTGATCCTCAATCCCGCACTGCTGGATTTCCTGATGTCAAGACGAGAGATCTTGATGAGCTATACGCAGTCCAGAGACATGGTCTGGGCAGTCGCGCATTCATGTGCTGTAAAAGCTGACATCGTAGAGGCAGACGAGACCGAGCAAGGTCTCCGGGAGGTTCTCAACGCCGGACACACAGTCGCTCACGCCGTTGAGTTGGCTGCCGGGTACGGGCGATTGCGGCATGGCGAAGCGGTCGCGCTGGGGATCATTGCAGAGACTGACGCCGCCAATACTATGGGCATTGCGTCAGACAGATGCCTCGAGGTAGTGCGCGCCTGCTTCATTCCTCTGGTCGAGGGGCTGTCGCTGCCTGACCTCGATGCCTCATCGGTGTGCCAGGCGATGTTGAGCGACAAGAAGAAGCGGGGCGACCGAGTGTTCTTCTCTGTGGTCGAGGAGGTAGGCACTGTCAGGCGGGGTGTGGAAATCGATAGAGACGTTCTCAGGGAGGCTGTCGCCAGAACGCTGGCCGGACTGTAGCCCGGTAGAAGTGTCCGCAGAACGGCGTCCCGAGGGCGGTGTGGAGGTGAACGGACGTGTCTCGATGCAGACGGGTGCTCGTCGTGAATGGCCCCAACCTTGACATTTTGGGGAGTCGTGAAGTCGACATATACGGCTCTTTGACTCTCTCGGAACTCGAGGATCTGGTTCGAAAACGTGCAGCCGAGCTTGGCGTCGAAGTCGAGATGTTTCAGTCGAACCACGAAGGAGCTATCATTGACAAGCTGCACCAACATGCTTCGGACGCTGTGATAATCAATCCGGCCGCGTTTACGCATTATAGCTACGCGATCCGGGATGCGCTCGCTGCACTCGATGTGCCCGTGATTGAGGTCCATCTGTCCAACATCCACGCGAGGGAAGGCTTCAGGAGCCTGTCCGTGACCGCACCCGTGGTGACAGGGCAGATCTGCGGGCTGGGATGGCTCGGATACCTGCTCGCACTCGAGGCAGCCGTGAGGATTGGGGGAGCAAAGTCGTGAAGGAACGAGTATCAAGGCTCATCTCGTCGTTTGGCGAGCTCGGAATAGACGCACTGCTGGTGACAAAGCCGCAGAACGTGCGGTATGTCACGGGTTTCTCTGGATCTACTGGGGCATGTCTCGTCCGCAAGGACGGGTCGGGAGTGTTCGTGACCGATCCGCGGTATGATGTGCAGGCGGCTGAGGAGGTCGAGGGATTCCAGGTAGTCGTGACTCGGGACCCGGCGCTCAAAGAAGCCGGCAAGAGAGCAGCCGATGAAGGCATCGGCTCGCTCGGAATAGAAGGCGCTCACATGACTGTGCTCGCCCGAAAAGAGCTGGCGGAAGTTGCTCCGGACGCCCGCATGGTAGAGACCGATCGCGTGATCGAGCACGTGCGGTCGATCAAGGAAGAGTCAGAGATCGACCTCATTCGACAGGCAGCATCCATAGCGGATGCAGCCCTGGAGGCTGTTCTGCCCGTCATCGCCGAGGGCGTGGCCGAGCTCGACATAGCCATCGAACTCGAGTACCAGATGAGGAAGCTCGGCGGCGAGAAGGTCGGGTTTGACACGATCGTGGCATCGGGTCCTCGAGCAGCGATGGCGCATGGCGTGGCCGGCAGGCGAAGGCTTCAACCCGGGGACCCGGTTGTGATGGATTTCGGGTGTTTCTACGGAGGATACACCAGCGACATGACCAGAACCGTCTTCGTGGGAACTCCGAGCCCCGAGATGAGGAGAGTTTATGAGGTGGTCTTGCGGGCGCAGACGGCTGCGTGCGAAACGCTGAAGGCAGGCATGACCGGGAAGGAAGCGGATGCGGTCGCCCGAAGCATAATAGAAGAGGCCGGGTACGGCGACAGGTTCGGCCACGGGCTGGGTCACGGCGTAGGCCTAGAGGTGCATGAATACCCGCTCGTCTCGTCCAGGAATGAGCGGCCCATGCACGCGTCGTCAGTCGTGTCTGTTGAGCCGGGCATCTACCTTCCAGGCCTGGGAGGAGTGAGGATCGAGGACCTCGTCGTCATAAGGCCTGGCGGCATCGAGAACCTGACGAGTTCGAGCAAAGAGCTGATTTGCCTATAGTACTGATCACGAGGGGGGCATTCTATGGTCTCGACAAATGACTTTCGCACTGGATTGACAATCGAGATAGACGGCGAGGTGTACCAGGTCGTCGACTTTCAGCACGTGAAGCCGGGCAAAGGCGCCGCGTTCGTGCGAGCCAAGCTTCGCAACATGAAGACCGGCTACGTTCATGAACGCACGTTCAGAGCAGGCGAAAAAGTGCCGACCGCAAGAGTCGAATACAGAGAGATGCAGTATCTGTACAAGAGCGACAACGACTATTACGTCATGGACACCGATACATACGAGCAGATGACTCTCTCTGAGAGCGCCATAGGCGAGGGCGTCAAGTACCTCAAGGAGAACATGGTCGTAAACGTGGCGATGTACGAAGGGAGCCCGATAGGCGTCCAGCTCCCCAATTTCGTTGAGCTGGAAGTCGTCGAGACTGCGCCCAGCTTCAGAGGAGACACTGCGACAGGCGGAGGGAAGCCGGCGGTGCTGGAAACGGGTGCGACGGTGCAGGTGCCGTTCTTCATAAACGTGGGAGACGTGATCCGGGTGGACACTCGCACCGGGGAGTATCTCGAGAGAGTGTAGGATCCGGAAGAATCAAGCCAGAACAGACGAAATGCAGGCAGATTAGGGAGCCGGTTTGCGGTCGACAGCGACTGCAGCCGGCTCTCTTCCTTTGTGTCTGTGTAATAAATGTACAAGTTCGCAATATCTATATACTGTGGTGAGGACGTGCCATGAGCACATCGAGCGGATACGTTCAGAAAACGGCGGACAGCGTTCCCGGCTTTGCGGCGTACCTTCCCGAGCGTGTGAGACGCTCGCTGAGCATGCTCGATCTGAATACCCTGGACGCGCTTCTGGAGGTCAGGCTGCGGCTCTGTAGGCCGGTGATTCTCGTTTTAGAGGACGGCGAGCGGCTCTTGGGGCATCGCGGACTGTGCCGCCCGGGCGAGGAAGCCATCTGCTTCACTCGTGAAATGAGAGATGAGGCCTTGCAACTGCTGACGGACAGGTCGTTGTACGCGGCCGAAGAGCAGCTGAAGTCAGGCTATCTCACGGTCGCGGGCGGGCACAGGGTCGGCGTGGTGGGGAGGGCGGTGACCAGCGGTGGCACGGTTGAGTCCATCGCTGATGTCTCCAGCATCAACCTGAGAGTAGCGAGGGATGCGAAGGGCTGCTCAGCAGCTGTGCTTCCCAGGCTCTTGGGGGGACCACTGGGGGTCTACCGGAGTCTGATTTTCTCTCCGCCGGGATGCGGCAAGACTACCTTGCTGAGGGACCTGGCGAGAAGGTTGAGCGACGGAATCGGCTCCAAGAAGCCCTTCAGAGTGGCAATCGTCGACGAAAGATCCGAACTTGCAGGGTGCTACTGTGGAGTGCCTCAGAGAGACGTCGGGATGCGCACAGATGTGCTCGACCGCGTCCCAAAGGCAGTCGGCATCATGATGGTGATTCGAGCAATGTCGCCCCAGGTGATTGTCACAGACGAGCTCGGCCGGCCAGAGGACGTCGACGCTGTCGAGGAATGCCTGAACGCTGGAGTCGCACTGCTGGCCTCGGCCCATGCCGGTTCCATCGAGGAGCTGATAAGGCGGCCTGCGCTTGCGGCCATGTTGTCAAGAGGTCTGTTTGACCGCTATGTGCGGCTCAGCGACCGCCCGCGCGTGGGAACCGTGGCAGAGATCCTGGAGGCTGACGAAGTGGCTGAAATAGGGAAGGTGGTCCAGCTTGGGCCTGAAGCTCGCCGGAGCGCTTCTGTTGATTGTCAGCGGGCTCATTCTTGGTGACAGAGAGGCCCGGCGCTACGATGCCAGGCACAGGGACCTCTGCGCCATGCAGCACGCTCTGCTGATGCTGGAGACATACGTCGCGAGAACCGTTCAACCGTTTCCGAGAGCGCTGTCATCGGTCGGGCTCGCGGTGCGCGGGCCTGCAGGGCGCCTGATGTGCGCGGTCGCAGATGAACTCATGTCGAACCCACATCTGACGCTCGCACAGGGATGGACGCGGGTACTGCTTGCCGTCAAACGGGGCGGCAGGGCACACGGTTTTCCTGCGTACCGCGATGACGACCTCCAAGTGCTCGGGCGCCTGTTCGCCGCTCTTGGCGCAGGCGGTCGGGATGACCAGGTGAGCCACATCAGGCTCGCCAGAGAGACTCTTGCGATAAACGAAGAATCAGCGCGGCGCGATCTTGATACATATCCCCGACTCTGGCGCTATCTGGGCGCAATGGGCGGAGCCACGCTTGCGCTGTTCATAGTCTGATGTGACACAAGCCTCGACGGGGTACTGACGCAGCCGGCGCCGCTCGAGTTCCTGGTTCAGGGCTGCGTGGCTGCAGCGGCAGGGGAGATGGCTCTCTTGGACTTGATCTTCACAATTGCAGGCATCGGCATGCTGGTTGCGGTCGTCCAGACCATTCTGAAACAGGCCGGGAAGGAAGACTACGGCTTGTGGGTCGTGGTCGCGGGAAGCATCGCTGTGTTTTTGCTGGTTGTCCAGCGGGTGGCGGAGCTCATCGACCGAGTGCGAACCACTTTCTACCTTTGGTGAGGTGTTCTGATGAACATCCTGTCCATCGCGGGCCTGGCTATTGTGGGGTTGCTGGTAATAGGGCTGGTGCGGCAGGCTTCCCCCGAGATGGCAACGCTGTTGAGCATGACGCTCGGAGTGGTGCTGCTTCTGTGGATCGTGGATTCCCTTGCACAGGCGGTGACATCGCTCCAGGATCTCGCGGCCAGAGCGCGCATCCAGCCCGAATACATTAAGGCGATTCTCAAGGTCGTCGGGATATCGTATATCGCAGGGTTCTCTGCACAGATGTGCAGAGATGCGGGCGAGTCAGCGCTTGCTTCCAAGGTCGAGCTGGCCGGAAAGGTCATGATCCTTTTGATCGCCCTGCCGGTGTTCAGAGCGATCGTGTCAGCACTCGAGCAGCTGGCGCGGATGAGCCCGTAGTCTCTCCGGGGGGACGTGTGTGCTTGGTGTGCGCTGCCGGTCGCTTGAACCTCAGTGCGTGGGTAGTGTCGGTCGTTGTGGCCAGCGTAATTGCAGTGTCGTTGAACTCGCTCGCGGCGCCTGCAGGTCAGGGTCTGAACGCGCCAACCGGTCAAGGCGCCGGTGCGCCAGCTGGTCGGAGCGCCGACGCTCCTGCAGCGGCACTCGAGAGCGCAATCGAATATCAAGCTGACCAGCTCGAACTTGACCGGCTTCAGCACGAGATGAACGGCCTGGTTGAGCAATACGGTGCAGCAGGAGTAGATCTAAATCTATACCAGTGGCTGGTCGCACGCGAGCACGCGCCGCTGAATCCGGTGAAGTTCGTCAGAGGAGTCTTAAGCTACTTCATTCGGGAGGTGCTTCAGAACGCGGCGCTGCTAGGGCAACTGCTGCTCGTGGCTGTCATTGCCGCCGTATGGAGAAACCTGAGCGACTCACTGTCGGAAGACACCGTCGCGCGAGTAGTGTCGGCAGTTCTCTACCTTGTGATTCTGTTGATCGGGCTGTCGAGTTTCAGAACGGCCGCAGAGATCGCTCGCGGAACCGTCGACACTATGGTCGGGTTCGTGCAGTCGCTTACGCCAACGCTGTTCAGCCTGATGGTCGCGATGGGTGGGGCCGCATCAGCGGCCGCGCTCAGTCCTGCGGTTCTCATGGCTGTGACTGGGTCTTCGACACTGGTCGGAGGTGTGGTCGTGCCGCTCGTTCTGTTCTCAGCGGTCGTCAGCGTAGTCACGCGGGCGTCCGGCACGCCCAGAGCGCTGCAGCTTGCCAAGTTGTTGCGGCGCGCAGCAACGACGGTGATGGCCCTCGTGTTCGCAGTTTTCGTGGCAGCGATGACGATCAGGGGTCTGGTAGGTTCGTTCGGCGACGCCGTTACGATGAAGACTGCCAAGCTCGCAGCTGGAACGCTTATTCCAGTGGTCGGGAGTGCGATTGCCGATGCGATGGAGGTCGTAGCGGGTGCGTCTCTCCTCATCAAGAACACCGTCGGCATCGCAGGGGTCCTAACTGTTGCAGTGGTCTGCCTGTACCCGATCCTTAAGATAGTGGCGATCGTCGCGCTGTACCGGCTGGTGGCAAGCCTCGTCGAGCCGCTCGGCGATTCGGCAGCAGCCGATTGCCTGGGCGACTTCGCAGACAACTTGTCGTATCTGGCGTACTGCACGGCGGCCACGGGCATCATGTTCATCGTATCCATCGCTGTGATACTCGGCGTCGGAACCCTTCCACAGATGCTGCGGTAGGTGTTTGTGATGATAGCGACCGTTGGGTCCTGGGTCTACGTGTTGTCCGTCGCGCTGGTTGTGGTGGCGTTTATCGAGTTGCTGATGCCGCGCACAGCGACATCCGGCCTCGCCAGAGTCGTGATCGGGCTCTGCGTCATTGCGCTGTTGTTCGACATCGTGCTCGGCCTGGCTGCTGAAGACTTCTCGTTCGACCTCGAGTTTGGCGTCACAGATGCAGCCGGCTTGGCCGCGGGCGACGACTACTTACTAGCCGGAGAGGCCCTGGTTCACGGGACTCTCGCAGCCGTTCACTCCCAGTTGTCTGGACTCGCTGGCGAAGAAGGTGCGGCCCCCTCAGCCTCGACTGTGTCAGCCAGTTCTGGCGGGCTATCACGAGTCGGCGCGATAACGGTCGAGACGATTGCACAAGTGAAGGTAGGCGGTTCGCGTGACTGATTGGTTCTCAAGGCTCATTCGTAGAACAAGCCCTGGTCAGGATTCCGACGAGACTGGGGGCAAGCCTGGCATTGGCGTTGTACCGCTGGTTCTTCTCGCGACCCTTGGAGTTGCCCTGATCGTCCTGGGACCAGGGCTGTTTGGCACCAGGGACGGCGGTGAGCCGCGTTCCGTGGAGCAGCCCACGTCGCTGCTCTCCTCACATGGCGTCGACACTGCTGGCGACTATGCAGCCGTCCTGGAGCGCGACCTGGAGGCCGCACTGAGTCGCATGAGGGGAGTAGGTGCAGTGTCAGTCATAGTGACGCTCGACGCGGACGCTCGAACGGTCTACGCCACGAGCAAGAGCGAGGACAAGGAACAGGTTGAGGAAAAGGACTCGAGCGGGGGCACTCGCGTCACCACTCGCGCGAAGATGACCGAAGAACCAGTGATCACCCGGGCACCCGGAGGCGGAGAAGAAATCGTTGTTGTCGGATCGGAACCTCCAAAGGTGAGAGGAGTGCTCGTCGTTGCAGACGGCGCGCGGAGCCCCGAGATGAAGCTCGAGATTGCGCAGGCCGTGTCGGCTGTCCTCGGCATTGCGCTTCATCGGGTGGCAGTAGTTGAAAGGGAGGTTTGAGTCAGCATGTCTATTAGGATCTTGCTCATCCCTAGGAGATACGTATACCTCGTAGTGGCGATTGTGTGCTTGGCCGGCGGGCTCTCGATTGCCGCAATCTGGCGCCGAGGTTCGTCGATGGGCGACTACGACTTCGGCGGACAGGTTGTAGTGACGACCAGCAGTGCGCTCACTCAGAGCGAAGCGACCGTGACCGCACCTGCGTTGGGAGAGAAACCAGTAGCAGATGCCGATTCGTACCTCGTTCACATTGATCCAGAAATCGAGCAAGTGCTGGTCTCGGCAAGGGTAGAATATGACTACGAGGGGTCAAGTCTGGCTGCTGCGCGCTTGTCTCGAGATTACGCTCGCAGCAGGGAAATCGATCTCCTGCGCGAGGCTCTTGAAGAGGCGGGGGCCCGCGGTGAGCCGGCAGAAGAAACACAGCGCCTCCTTCTGGGCTTGGTTTCGCGGATGGAGGCTGAGAGCTCGGCAGAAAGCCTGATCCGGGCCAGTGGGTTTGAGGACGCAGTTGTCTTCGTGACTGACCTCGGCGTCGAGGCAGTCGTCTCTTCGGATAGGCTGGACAGGAGCGACGTTGCGGTGATCGGCGGCATCCTATCTCGCACCACAGGTGCGAAGCTGCATGAGATCCGCATCCGAGAGGCCTCCCAGGCTCCCAAGAAGGATAATCCTGCTGTTTGGTGAATAGGATTGTTGGACATGCAAAGCCCTACCAGCAGGGCTGGCAGGGAGCCGTTGAGAGGAAGGTGAGTCCCCCGCTGCGCTACCGCACAGTGCATCGGGGTACCTATGAAGCTCAGTGAGATCAGAGAGCTGATAAACCTCGTTGACAAGAGCGGTTTGGCTGAGTTTGAGTACGAATGCAGTGACGGCGATCGACTGGTGTTGAGAAAGAGCGTGTCATCTGCGGCGCCGGAACCGCCAAGTGCAGTTGAGCCAGTCCGTCCACAAGTTGAGGTTTACCCTGAGCCGGAGCCGAGCCCGGCAGCATCGGCAGGCCAAGATGAATCGCTCGCGGCCGGCGAGTTTGTGATTACTGCTCCGATGGTTGGCACGTTCTACAGAGCGCCCGCTCCTGGTGCAGAGCCCTTTGTGGAAGTCGGAGACGTAGTAGAGCCGGGCCAGACGGTCTGCATCGTCGAGGCAATGAAGCTCATGAACGAGATCGAAGCGGAGCGCCGCGGCAAGATCGTGAAGATACTCGTTGAAAACGAAGATCCGGTCGAGTACGGTCAGCCCTTGTTCATTCTCAAAGAGGTGTAGGGCCTCAGGGCTGCATTCGATCGGAGGTGGACCTTCAAGTGTTCAACAAGATCTTGATCGCCAATCGCGGCGAGATCGCCGTGCGTGTTATTCGTGCGTGCAGGGAAATGGGCATATCCCCAGTGGCGGTGTACTCCGAAGCCGACCGCGAGTCTTTGCACGTCCTCATGGCGGACGAGGCCTATTGCATCGGCCCTCCTGAGAACTCGAGAAGCTACCTGAACATCCCGAACATCATAAGTGCGGCCCTGATATGCGGCGCTGATGCCATTCACCCCGGCTACGGCAATCTTTCCGAGAAGGCCCACTTTGCAGAGATCTGCGAGGAGCACGGCATCAAGTTCATAGGACCGCCGCCCAGTGCCATGGACAGGGTTGGCGACAAGGCGGTCGCTCGCCGCATCGCAGACAGGGCGGGCGTACCCATTGCGGCGGGCAGCCCTGGTCCGGTTGTGAGCGTCGAGGAAGCCTTGTCGGTCGCGAATGCAGTGGGCTATCCGGTCATGGTGAAGGCGTCGGCAGGCGGCGGCGGCAAGGGGATTCGAGTCGTCAAGGATGAGAGGGAACTCAGGCGGTGCTTCACGACGGCAGCTTCTGAGGCCGAGGTGTCTTTCGGCAGCAGGGAGCTGTACATAGAGAAGTTCATAGAAAACCCGAGGCACGTCGAGATCCAGATACTGGCCGACTCACACGGTTCCATCATCCATCTCGGCGAGCGGGATTGCTCCGTGCAGCGGAGGGGCCAGAAGGTTGTCGAGGAGTCTCCGTCTCCTGTGATCACGCCCCGCGCCAGGAAAGCCATGGCTGACGCTGCGGTAAAGGTCGCGAAGGCGGCAGGGTACGTCGGAGCAGGCACTGTGGAGTTCCTGGTGGACAGGTCGGGCCGCTTCTACTTCATTGAGGTGAACGCCCGAATCCAGGTCGAACACCCGGTCACGGAGATGGTGACAGGCATAGATCTGATCAGGGAACAAATCAGGATTGCCGCAGGCGAGCCGCTCGGCAGAAAGCAGTCCGACATAGCGTTCAGGGGCCATGCGATAGAATGCAGGCTCAACGCAGAGGACCCGGCCAAGGGCTTCAGATCTTCACCGGGCACAATAGACCGCTATCACGTCCCTGGCGGCCCGGGTGTGAGAGTCGACAGCTGTGCATACGCCGGATACACCATTCCGCCGTACTACGACTCGATGTTCGGCAAGCTCATAGTATGGGCGGACGACCGGGACAAGGCGATCGGCCGGATGGCCAGGGCCCTTGACGAATTCGAGGTGGATGGAATCAGTACGACGATTCCATTCCACTCGGCGCTGATCCGCAGCGACGCATTTCGCGAGGCCAAGATATACACGAATCATGATCCAGTTGCAATCCTGGGATCAGACTTCGGCCAGTAGAGATGGCTTTCCGCAGACCCGCAATCGAGCGGCTCGCGGCCGAGCGAATGATCTGTGACAGTATCACGTATAGTAGCGTGTAGCACTAGAACCAACTGGAGGTGCGATCCTTGGAGGATTCTGGGAGGATGGATATCGGCAACGTGAGGATTGCCGACGAGGTTGTTGCCATCATAGCAGGGCTGGCTGCGACGGAGGTTGAAGGAGTTGCCGGAATGAGCGGCGGCCTCGCCGGAGGAATTGCCGAGCTTCTCGGAAAGCGCAACCTGTCAAAAGGCGTAAAGGTCGAGGTAGGAGACAGAGAAGCGGCCGTGGACTTGTTCCTCGTCGTCAACTACGGAGTGTCGATTCCCGAGGTCGCTTTGAACGTGCAGCGGAATGTCTCCAGGGCCATTTCGAGCATGACTGGACTGAACGTAGTCGAGGTCAACGTCCACATACAGGGCGTTCATTTCCATGTCGAGGAGAAGCCGGAGGAGCCGGCGCGGGTGAGATAGCTCAGGTCTGTGGGACATCGCGGGACAAGCCGTCGTCGGTGGCTATCGCGGGAGGCATGAACCATGAAGTTTCATGAGCGAGTGGCGATCTTCGTAGCGGCCCTGATCTACGCTGCGGTCGCCGTCCTGATCGTTTCGTCGTTGATCGACGAAGGAGTCAGGAGCGCGATCTCTGTCACTATCGACGAGATCAGCGCGAAGTATCTGTTCCAATCCATACTGATTGCTTTGGCTGCGGTGATCGTGTTTGTCATGCTCCTTCGCTCGCTCTTCGCCTCAGAGCCCGAGGAGCGTGTGATAGCAACTGACACAGAGATGGGACGGATAAACATCTCCATGAAGGCGATAGAGAACGCTGTCAGACGAGCAGCCAGGGAAGTGAAGGGCGTTCGGGAGAGCAGCACCAGGGTCGATGGGGATGCAGACGGGTTGTCTGTGTCGATCGACGTCGCTGTGTCGACAGACGAAAACATACCTGAGGTGAGTCAGCAGATCCAAGTCGCCCTGAGAGAACAACTTCGAGACCTGGTAGGGGTGCCTGTGAAGCACGTGCAGGTGAACGTCAAGGATACCTCGGGAGTGGCCAGACCCAGGCTAGGCTAGCCAGTATCGGCGGTCTGCTCTTGGCCGGCCGCAGGTTGGAGCGAGGTGTGCCGGGTGAATGACGATTCGAAGCTTGTCTTGAGGCTCATTTTTGAGAACGGCAGAAGGCTGTTCTGCACGTTGACAGGTGTTGCAGTCGGCTTGATAGCCGTGTATTACGGCGTGGGCAAAGGGCTGCTCTTTGCGTTCTGCGTCGGTGCCGGGTACGGAATCGGCCGGCTCCTGGAAAGAGAAGATCTGATTGCTTTGCTCCTGTCGCGTAGGCCTGTGCGTCGAAGACGCTAGCTCGCCGTTCCTCCGATTTCCCGCCGTGCGGGCCTGCCGCTGCCTTGTTCCGCGGCGGCCTGCCTTTGCCGTGAGTGCTGTCCTCATCAGTCTCGAACTCTGCAGAGGAGGGGGTATGTGACGCCCAATGCATCGCTTGAGCAGAAGGGCTGCCAGGGAGAAGTGTGTCAAGATCCTGTACCAGATCGATATCTCCAACAACTCTGTGGACGAATCGATGAAGTCTGTCTTCGAGTGCGACGGTGACGTCGACGAAGGGAGCGAGCAGGCTGGCTTTCTGAGAGAACTGGTCACAGGCGTTCTCGAAAATCTGGAGGCCATAGACGCGGAGATCAAGGAGTACACGCACAAGTGGAGTCCGGACCGGCTGGGCAGGATGGAGAAGGCGATCCTGAGACTGGCCGTCTATGAGATCGTGCATAGGCCGGACATCCCTGTGGCTGCAACGATCAACGAAGCAGTCGAGCTGTCGAAGGAGTACGCGTCAGATGAATCGGCCCGCTTTGTCAACGGAGTGCTTGCGGGCATAGCGGGGAAGCACGGGGAGTCTAGGGGGAAACACGGTGATTGACGCATCGGATCTCTCGCGCATCGTCGCAGTGTCGGTAGCTGTCAGCGAGTTGAGCCTGCACATCAAGCGCGTTCTCGACAGCCACGATGAACTCCAGGCGATCTGGGTTCGCGGGGAGATCACCGACCTTCACCGCCACACTCAATCCGGGCACTTGTACTTCAGTCTGAAAGACAGCGAGTCGCGGCTGAAGTGCGTCATGTTCAAGAGCGACTGCGCGTCAGTCGAGTTCGAACCCCAAGATGGCATGAGCGTGGCTGCGCTGGGCGACGTGAGCGTGTACACACGCGGCGGCGTATACCAGCTCTACGCGCGAAGGCTGGTGAACCTCGGCGATGGCATGTTGTTCCGCAGCTTCGAGATGGTCAAGAAAAAGCTGGCCGAGGAAGGCCTGTTCGATCTCGCTCGGAAGAGAGGCCTCCCTGAGTTTCCTCGAAGGATAGCGGTCATCACGTCGCCTGAAGGAGCCGCTATCAAGGACGTGATAGCTGTAATCGGACGGCGCTATCCTGCAGCCGAGCTCGTTGTCGTTCCCTGTGCGGTTCAGGGAACAGAGGCTCCCGCTTCGATTGCCAGGGCTCTCGAGCTTGCTGCAGAGGACGGCGAGTTCGACGTCGGCATCCTGACCCGCGGAGGCGGAGCTGCAGACGATCTTTGGGCGTTCAATAACGAGCTGGTCGCAAGACAGCTGGCAGCGATGCCGTTCCCAATGATCTGTGCGGTGGGGCACGAGCGGGACTTCACCATCTGTGACTTGGTGGCTGACCTCCGGGCTCCGACTCCGTCAGCCGCAGCTGAAATGGCTGTTCCGGACAGAGCAGTCGTTTTGGAGAGAGTGGCTAGTCTCTCGTCCCGGGCAAGGAGATCACTCGCGAAGTCGCTCGATCTCTGCAGTCTGTCTGTAGACAGGCTCCTGGGCTCGTGGGTCTTCAGGCGGCCTGAGATGATCATCGACACCCGCAGGCAGGCGCTCGAGGAGGCGCTGCACAGACTCGAGACGGCCTTCGGTCAGATCCTCGCGCCTCGGAGAGCTCGGTTGGATCTGCTCATGAGCAGGGCCGACTCATCGAGCCCGCTCAAGACGCTGCAGCGCGGCTACTCTATTGTGACCAGTCTGAAAAGCGGAAACCTTGTCACAAGCAAGAGTCAGGTTCATCCGGGAGACGAGATCGAGATAAGGGTCTCGGACGGTCTCATACATGCCACGGTCAGTCTGACTGGAGGTGACTCGGAGAGTGGGGACTAGTCCAAAGTTTGAAGAAAAACTGGCTAGACTCGAGGAGATAGTTGAGAAACTAGAAGAGGGACAGATGAGTCTTGAGAAGAGCCTCGAGTTGTTCGAAGCGGCCGTTGCCATAGGGAAGAGCTGCAAGGCTGAGCTGGCAGAAGCTGAGCTGCGGATCAGCAGGCTGACGAGCGACATCGAGCGCGAGGACGAAGAACAGGACGGGGAAGTAATTGATGACCAGGAGTAGAGTCCCGCTCGCGCAGTACATGCAGGCGTGCCGGCCGGAGATAGAGCAGAGGCTTGATGCGCTGGTGAGATGCGCAAACGAGGACAGCGGCCGCATCTACGAAGCGATGCGGTACTCGCTGCTGGCCGGCGGGAAGCGGATTCGCGCGATTCTCATGATGGCTGTCGCGGATACCCTGGTCGATTCACATTCTCACGTCCTCGACGCTGCGTGCGCGCTCGAGATGGTCCACGCGTACTCGCTGATTCACGACGATCTTCCGTGCATGGACAATGACGATTTCCGCAGAGGCCGGCCTACGAGCCACCGCATGTTCGGCGAGGCCATGGCAGTGCTGGCTGGAGACGGCCTTCTCACGCTGGCATTCGACACGCTGGCGAGAATCGCGATAGAGCCCCCGGTCACCCCGGAGAGACTGCTTTCGTGCATAGGCGAGATCGCCAGGGGTGCCGGACCTGACGGCATGGTCGGAGGGCAGGCGTTAGATATAGCCAATACGGGCAACCTTGCAATAACCAAAGAACTGCTTCAGTCGATTCACTCGCGCAAGACGGGAGCCTTGTTCCGCGCGGCGATCAGAGCTTCGGCGATTCTGTCCGGTGCGGACGAGCATACGTTGGCCAGGCTCAGCCGCTACGGCGAGGCTATCGGCTTGATATTCCAGATTCGAGACGACATCCTCGATGTCATCGGGGATGCTGAGAAGACGGGGAAGCCGGCCCACTCCGACGCTGCCAAGGGAAAGGCGACCTATCCGTCGGTTGTGGGGATGCGCGAGTCCGAGCTGCTGATGAGCCAGGTGCTGTCGACTGGGCGAAGGATCCTCGAAGAACAGGGATATGCCGGGACAGTCCTCGAAGAGCTCTTGGGGTACGCAGCCGCCGGCGATTTCTGAATCAAACTCCGCCACAGTTGACGGCGGCTCTGGGAGGTGTGAGTCATATCCGTCTCTGGCGCATTTCATAATCCCGTGCTGGTGTCATCGATCGCCGCTTGGTTCATCGCACAGGTCCTAAAGGGTGTGTACTACTTCGCCAGACACCGCAAAGTCGATTTCAAGAGGTTCACTGGACCCGGCGGCATGCCGAGTTCCCACTCGGCCTTTGTGTCTTCGCTCGCGGTAGCCGTGGGGATCAGTTCGGGGTTTGACAGCACGATTTTCGCACTTGCTCTCGGGTTTGCAATCATTGTGATGTATGACGCGAGCGGAATCCGCCACGCCGCAGGCAAACAGGCTGCGGTCCTCAACAAGATCGTGGACGAGCTGTTCCACGGCGGCCGCATACGCGAAGACCGCCTGCGCGAACTGCTGGGCCATACTCCCGTCGAGGTGTTTGCGGGTGCGGCCCTTGGTGCAGCAGTGAGCATGATTTTGATGCGGTAGGCTCTCGCTAACCATCTACTAGCAGCGCCTTGGCGCCTCTGCGCTGCGTGGAGCGCCGGTCCTCTCCTTGATGGCAGTCTTAGCCTGTGTTATAATAACATTGCGTTATGCTCGGGTGGCGCAGTATTCTAGTCGGCCACTCCGGTCCTGAAGGCGGGGCTAAAAATCCGCCACGGGCACAACGATGAAGTCCCTGGTGCTGGCTCTCGACGCCCAGTCGGGGGTTGGTGCTGGGGGTTAAGGAAGTGGGGCGATCCGCAACGGCATGCGGGCGTTGACCCTGCTTCCGCGGAGACCCAACCTCGTGGTGAACGCGGCGTCCGATGAAGAATCGCACGCACGGGCGATCCACGGCTTGGGGTAGAACCTGCATTCCGGTCCGGCCTGAGAGGGCAACTAACTGGGCTGGGTGTAGTGTAGCCTGCCTTGAGCGGCCTCTGCGGGAACCCGGGTTCAAGTTTGGATCCCCGGCCAGGGACCCAAGCCTATTGCCGGGTGAAGTGGCGGCTGCAAAAGAGGCTAGGGACCGGAAGAGGTCGATGAGGAAAACTCCTAGACTGTCTGCGGAGCGGGGCATCCTGAGGATTAGAGTGTGACTCACAGGCGATCCAGTTTCCTGTCTGGCGACGGCAGGACGCCCGGAGGAAGGGAAACCGTCCGTTCGGCGACGACGGATTCCGAGTGGGGAAAACCTACTGGACCTTATGTCACAATGTTTACTCAGGGTGCTGCCACCCAGCGCACTCATGCACCTCTTTACGGCACACTCAGATAGGTCAGGCCGGCATTGCCGCAGCACCTGTCTGCCGATGTAGGAGGTTAAGCCTGCTGATGCGCACGGCGACACCCAGGTTTCGACGAGTCCTGATCATCGGATCATGGACGTTTTTTTTGAGTGCGGCTTTCAACTTCGGGTCGATCTCGGCCCTCGGTTCGCTGAGCCTGCTCCCGTCGCTGTCAGTCCTCTTGCTGGTCGTCGCGGTCGGCATCATATTCGACGTCGTCGGCACAGCTGCCGCTGCCGCCAGGGAGGACCCGTTCTGCGCCATGGCTTCTCAACGGATCCCCGGTGCGAGAGAAGCGCTTCGGATCGTGCACGGGGCTGACGCAGTCGCGTCCTTCTGTAATGACGTCATAGGCGATATCTGCGGCACTTTGAGCGGAGCCGTAGTCGCGACGATTGTGTTCCAAATCGCGTCCTCCGGTGTGAGGTCCTCTATGGGTTCGCTCAACGCGGTCTTGGTTGCCCTCACGGCCGCGATTACGGTCGGCGGAAAGGCGTGGGGCAAAGGAATCGCCATACATAACTACGTGGCTGTGTTGATGACTGTTGGAAGGCTGGTGCGCTTTTTTGAGCAAACGCTGAGACTCGGCCCAGTCATCAACTTGTTCTCCCGACGAAAGCGATCCGGCAGAAAAGGCAAGGCTAGAAACGATACAGATTCGAGGCGCAGGTAAGCGCAGAGGCGGTTAGCTTCATGGATAGGATTCTGGACAGGATAGAGGGGCCACACAGCCTCAAGAGTCTGGACTACTCCTCACTCGAACGCCTGGCCGAAGAGCTGAGGAGAGAGATCATAGAAACGGTGGCGCTCACAGGCGGGCATCTCGCACCCAATCTGGGAGTAGTCGAGCTGACACTTGCGCTTCACCTGGTCTTCGAGAGCCCCAAGGACCGCATAGTCTGGGATGTCGGGCATCAGTGCTATGTGCACAAGCTTCTAACCGGCAGGCTTGACCGGTTTCGAACCCTTCGGCAGTACAGAGGGATCAGCGGATTTCCGTCTCCCCGAGAGAGCGAGCACGACGCGTTTGTAACCGGCCACAGCAGCACGTCGATATCCGCAGGCCTGGGAATGGCCAAGGCCAGGGATATCAAGGGTGAAGACTATGCTGTCGTATGCGTGATCGGAGACGCCTCTCTGTCCGGCGGTCTCGCGTTCGAAGCGCTCAACCATGCGGGACACCTCAAGTCAAATCTCGTCGTTGTCTTGAACGACAACGAGATGTCCATATCAGCCAACGTCGGAGCACTGTCCTCATATCTGAGCCGAGTGCGGCTCGATCCCCGAGTGCTCAGGATCAAGGAAGACATCGAGTATCTGATAAGACGCATACCCGCGATCGGGAGCACGATGTCAGACGCTGTGAACAGACTCAAGGGGAGCATCAAGTACCTCGTCGTCCCTGCGCTGTTCGAGGAACTCGGTTTCACATATGTCGGCCCCATCAACGGGCACGACATTGCGGCGGTCTGCCGGGCTCTGTCAGATGCCCGCCGAAAAGGAGGGCCCGTGCTGGTCCATGTAGTGACGACCAAGGGCAAGGGCTGCCCGTTCGCGGAGTCCAACCCTTCATTCTATCATGGCGTCGATCCGTACGATCCGGAGACAGGTGAGCCGGTGTCGACCGGACCGGGTTACCCGCCGACCTTCACCCAGGCGTTCGGCGAGTCTCTCGTCGAACTCGGGCGAGAGTGCGACCGAATTGTCGCGATCACTGCAGCTATGGCGAAAGGCACCGGCCTAGAGGCCTTTGCCGCAGAGTATCCGTACCGGTTCTTTGACGTCGGGATCGCGGAGGAGCATGCGGTCACGTTTGCCGCGGGGCTGGCCAAAGCGGGGATGCGGCCTGTGGTCGCTGTCTATTCTACATTCCTTCAGCGTTCGTATGATCAGATCGTGCATGACGTTTGCATCCAGGAGCTCCCGGTCGTGTTTGCAGTCGACAGGGCCGGAATCGTGGGTGAAGATGGACAGACTCACCATGGCATGTTTGACGTCACGTTCCTTCGTCACATCCCGAACATGATTGTGCTCGCACCTAGAGACCACAGGGAACTCTCCGCAATGCTCAGGTTCGCGCTCTCATGCAACGGCCCTGTCGCCATAAGGTATCCTAAGGGGACAAGCCCAGTCCCGCTGCCGTGGGAGAGGTCCCCGGTTGTCCTCGGACGGGCCGAGACGGTGGTGCGCGGTTCTGACGTCGCCGTGATCGCACTTGGGTCGATGGTTGCAGTCGCCGAGGAGACCGCAAAGCTTCTCGAACAGCAAGGGATTTCATGCTGGATAGTAGACGCGCGGTTCGCGGCCCCGATTGATGACAGGATCGTGACCGAGATCGCAATGAACCGCCTGCCAATAGTGACACTGGAGGAAAACTGCGTCGAAGGGGGAATGGGCAGCGCAGTCTCGCAGGTCGTCGCAGATCTTCCTCTGGCGTCAAGGGTTCGCGTGGTGAATCTCGGGCTTCCGAAGGCATTTGTGCAGCATGGGAGCAGAACCCAATTGCTGAACGAACTCTGCCTCAACCCAGAGTGCCTTGCACAGCGCATAGGGGTGATCGTGAAAGAAGCGCGATCGGAGCGGCAGAGGGCGAGCGTGCTTCGGGTCGGTTCTGCAGCTCGATCTGAGGGTGAGAGAGTTGGCCCGCGAACGCCTTGACAAACTCGTCGCAGAGAGAGGACTGGCTGCGTCTAGAGAGGAAGCCAGACGGCTCATAATGGCAGGCGAGGTGCTCGTCGACGGTTCGCCCGCGACTAAGCCTGGAACTCGCTATCCCGCCGACATTCCCATCGAAGTCGTCCGCAGGACGTCCCGATATGTCTCTCGCGGCGGACAGAAACTGGAAAGAGCCCTGGAGGTTTTCGAGGTCGATGTAGAGAATAGGGTTGCCATGGACGTCGGGTCTTCCACCGGCGGGTTCACCGACTGTCTCCTGCAGAGAGGCGCCCGTCACGTGTACGCCGTAGACGTAGGCAGAGGACAGCTCGCGTGGAGCCTGCGGTGTGACCCCCGCGTGACCGTCATGGAGCGCACCAACTTTCGGTATCTTCAGAGGACTGCGATCCCTGATCCGCTCGATGTCATCACTGTCGATGTGTCGTTCATTTCTCTCTCCAAGATCGCGGGCAAGCTCCGGGAGTTCTCGTCACCTGACACCGAGCTGATCGTGTTGGTGAAGCCGCAGTTCGAGGCCGGGCCGCAGCGAGTCGGGAAGAAGGGCGTGGTCAAGGATTCTCGGACACACATTGACACCATGGTTGCGGTCCTCGGCTCGCTCGAGGAGGCGGGACTCGTGCCAGTCGCTGTGACGCACTCGCCCGTGACCGGTCCAAAAGGGAACATCGAGTTCCTTGCCCACCTCAAGCCGCGTGAGGCCGGATGCAAACCTGTTGCGGCGGGAGATATCGAGAGATGTGTGGCGGCCGCGCATTCAGACCTATTGGCCGAGCGGAGGGAACAAGCGTGAGGTTTGGAGTCTTATGTCTCAAGACCGGACCGGCGGCGGTGGCTTCCGAAAGGCTCCTCAGATGGATGAGGGAGCGGTCTTTCGAGGCTGTCGAGTTTCCTATCGTCCGGTCCGAATCTTCGTTCGCCGCCGACCGTCCGTCTGTCGAACCAAGCCCGCACGCTGACACCCTGACCAAGCTTGCTCAGGCAGACATACTGGTCGTACTCGGCGGAGACGGCAGCCTGCTTGCGGCTGCGCGGCTCGCCGCGCCGCTCGGAGTGCCGATCCTTGGAGTGAATCTGGGACACCTTGGATTCCTCAGCGAGGTCGAGGAGGAAAACGTGTTCGATGCGATCGAGACCGTGGCTGCAGGGTCCTTTAGGGTCGAACAGCGGATGATGCTAGACGCGTGCGTGGAGAGGGACGGCGAACAGGTGGGAAGCTTCACTGGTCTCAACGATGCGGTCATCAACAAGAGCGGCTTCTCTCGGATGATCACCCTTGACATAATGGTGGGATCCGAATACGTCCAGACGGTGCCCGCGGACGGGGTCATTGTCTCCACACCCACCGGATCAACGGCGTACTCGCTTTCAGCCGGCGGCCCCATAGTCAGTCCTCTGTTTGAGTGCCTGATCATCACCCCCATCTGTCCCCACACACTCTACTCGAGATCCCAGATCATCGCAGGCGATGAGGAGGTCAGAGTGGTGCTGTCCTCATCCGGGAGCGATACCGTCCTGACGGTTGACGGTCAGGTCGGGGACAGCCTGCGCGCCGGAGATCAGGTGAGGGTGCGGAAGTCTGCGCATACGGCGCGGTTCGTACGGCTTGGAGGCCGCAGCTTCTACAGAATTCTAAGAGAGAAGCTCAGAGAGCGGCCGAGACACGAGATCGACGGAGAGGGCGGTGATGGGTCATGAAGAGCTTCAGGCAGTCGAAGATTCGTGAGATAATCATGTCGAAGATTATCAACACACAGGAGCAGCTTGCGGATGAACTCGCTAGGGAGGGCATAGCGGTCACTCAGGCAACTGTATCGCGAGACATCAAGGAGATGGGGCTCATCAAGATTTCCACTCCTTCCGGAGAGTACCGCTACTCGCTGCCGCCTAACCTCGTCCACGGTGACCCCGTCGAACGCGCCAGGAGGGTCTTTGCCAACTCAGTAGTGTCCCTCGACTACAGCGAGAACCTCTTGTTGATACGAACTCTTCCGGGCAATGCCGGAGCCGTGGGCGACGTGGTCGACGACCTGAACTGGCGCGGCATCGTCGGCACGCTGGCGGGCGACGACACGGTCCTGGTGATTGTGAGGCCAAAGGAACGGGTGCTCGAGCTGATGGGCGAGCTGAGTGCTTTGAGGAGTTGACGCCCAGCCACTGAGATGTGCAGCCTGTAAAGCGTGTGGCCTCTGGAGTGTGAAGCCTCTGACCCTGGAGGTGAGACCTTGCTCTCCGATCTTCGCATAGTCAATCTCGCACTTGTCGAACAGGAGACTCTCAGGTTCACCCGCGGACTGAATGTGCTCACAGGTGAGACCGGTGCGGGGAAGTCAGTCATCGTGGGGTCTATCAACCTCGCGTTGGGGATGAGAGCGAGCTCCGACATGATCCGCACGGGAGCTGACGCCGCCTATGTCGAGGCTACATTTCAGGTTGAATGCGACTCGCCTTCGTGGAAGCTGGTCGAGGAGCTCGAGCTCGCCGGAGACAACAGTGGAGAGATCACCCTGGCGAGAGAGATCTCGAGGAGCGGCAAGAATGTGTGCAGGGTCAATGGCATAAGGGTGACTCTGGCGCAACTCAAGGAGGTCGGCGATCTGCTGGTCGATCTCCACGGTCAGCACGAGCATCAGTCACTTCTCAGCCGGTCGGTCCAGCGAGCGGTTCTGGACGAGTACGCCGGCGCACCCGTAGTCCCGCTGCTCAACGACGTTTCAGGGCTGTACAGGGAGTACGTTCGACTCAAGGAACTCAAGGCCTACTTGGAGTCCTCTGAGCGCGACAGGGCCCAGAGGGCTGACCTCCTCAGATTCCAGGTAGGGGAGATTGATGAAGCGAATCTGGTTGAGGGCGAGGATCTGTCGCTTGAAGACGAACAGCGCCGCCTCGAGAACGTGGAGACGCTGAGGGAGACCTATGAGCGAGCCTACTACGAGTTGTACGAGGGCGTCCGTCAAGAGCCAGGGCTCGTGTCCAGGCTCGAGTTCCTTGCAAGCGACCTCGTCAAAGCCGCTCGCGTCGACCGCCGCGCTCAGCCCGTTCTGGACCAATTCCAGGAGGCTGCCATTGTGCTTCGCGACCTCTCGAGGGAGTTCAGGGATCTCGCAGACGCATGTGATGTAGACCCGCAGCGGCTTTCGGACGTGACAGCTCGCCTCAACCTCATCAACGCACTGAAGCGCAAGTACGGCCCGTCGCTCGAGGATGTGCTGACCTACAGAGACAGTGCCGCGAAGGAACTGTCCGAAATCGGGAAGTCAGAGGAACAGCTTCTGACTATCGATGGCGACATCCAGAGGGTGGCCCGCGAGCTGGTCGAAAAGGCAAGCGCCCTCTCAGACATACGCAAGGTTGCCGCCAAACGGCTTGGTGAGCTGGTCAGCAAGAGCCTGACAGATCTGGCACTCGAGAACGCCCAATTCTCAGTCGAGGTGTCGCTCCGAACTGCGGAGGACGGATTCGACCTGGGGGACGCCAAAGCCGAGATGGGTCCTCATGGAATGGACGACATCGAGATGATGTTCAGCGCCAATGTCGGCGAGCCCCCAAGACCGCTTGCGAGCGTCGCCAGCGGGGGCGAGATATCTCGGGTGATGCTGGCTGTCAAGGCGGTTCTGGCGGATTGCGATAGGATACCCGTAATTGTCTTTGACGAGATTGATGTCGGCCTGGGAGGGGCGGCTGCACATGCAGTCGCGCGGAAGATGGCGCAGATAGCCAGATCAAAGCAGATCATCTGTGTCACTCACCTTCCTCAGATCGCCAGCATAGCCGATTGGCATTGCAGCATCTCCAAGGAAGTCGCGGGCGGCAAGACTCGCACTGTCGTCAGGCACCTCGACACAGCGGGGCGCGCTTCTGAGCTGGCCAGAATGCTTGACGGTGAGGTCTCTGAGATAAGCCTCGCCCACGCCCGCGAGATGATGGCCGCAGCCGGCGAACACAGGAGAGAATCATGACCAGAGTGATCCGGGATTGTGTGCACGGAGACATCGAGCTCACGCCGGAACAGATACGGATACTCGATACTCCGCAAATGCAGAGACTCAGGGGAATAAAGCAGCTCGGAACCGCGTATCTCGTCTATCCGACCGCGCTGCACACGCGCTTTGACCACTGCGTGGGCACCTCCTGGCTTGCAGGGCGGATGCTGGACATGATCGCCAAGACGTTCCGTCTGCATAGCGCCGACAGGAGAGTCATTTCGATCGCCGCGCTTGTCCACGATGTCTCACACGTGCCGTTCGGTCATACTTTCGAGGATGAGCGGAGAGTGTTCGAAAGGCACGATTTGCCTTACCGGCTCGAGCGCGCCCTCGATCGAGGAGACCTCGGCAAGACCCTGCGCCGCATGAAGCTCCTTGAGCCCGTCATATCGGTTCTCACGGGTGCTTGTCAGTCAGTCATCGATTTCCCTGAACAAAGCTACGGCTATGGTCGCGAGATCGTATCCGGACCGATTTCGGCCGATCTTGCTGACTACCTTAAGCGCGACGCGTGGTTTTGCGGCCTGTCGCAATCATACGACGAGCGGGTGTTTCGCTATCTCGAGATCGACGCCTGCGGGCGGCTCGTCTTTCGAGTGGGACGGGAGACCGGTCTGCGCGAAGACGCCCTTTCGGAGATCATCAACCTGCTCAGGATGCGATACTTCCTGTCGGAAAGGGTCTACTACCATCACACAAAGGTGGCTGCGGGAGCGATGATCTCAAAGGCTGTCGAGGTCTGCGCTTCTCAGGGGCGCATCTCTCTTGAGCGCCTCGAGGAAATGGACGACTGGTCCCTGCTCCACAATCTAGAGTCGTCTGACCTGCCTCTGGCCAGCAAGCTTGCGAAGATGGTTCGAACGCGGTCCCTGTACAAGAGGTCCTACATCCTCTACAGGAAGGCGCGGCCCAGAGGGAGCGAGGCTGCCGAGGAGGTAGTGTCGAGGCTGGCGGATACATACCACTATGACTCTGAAGCGAGAAACAGGGCTGAGTTGGCCCTGTGCAGGGAGTGCGGCCTCTCTGAGGGCGACTTGATCATATACTGCCCGTCTCCGGACATGCAGCTGAAAGAGGCCAACGTCCCGATAGTAGGCGGGGAGCCGGGAGTCACGACCCTATCTGAGATGGCAGGCCGAGGTGCAGAACTCCAAGTCCTCTTGGAGGCACACAGGCGGCTGTGGCGCTTCTACGTCTTCGCGTCACCGCAGGCCGTTCAGAAGATGAAGGCAGTCAGCAGGGCCTGCGAGGAGTTCTTCGGTTTCGCGAACGAGTACCCGGATTCGAGAAAGGGTGATTGAACTGAGCAGGGAATTGCAGATCGCGGTCGTCGGACACCTGTGCGTAGACTTGACTCCGCAGTTCGAAGGGCGGTCGGCTTCGAGGTTGACGGACATCATGCGGCCTGGGCGCCTCAACTACGTAGGACCGCTCACGGTCAGCACCGGTGGCGCCGTCTCGAACGTGGGAATCTCGCTCGCCCGGTTGGGTGCGAACGTCAAGATGATGGCGAAGGTCGGCGACGATTCCCTCGGAGCCACCGCCATCAGCATAGTCGGTCGATACTCGTCGGACGTCAGTGCGATAGTCCGCACCGGAGACAGCACGTCGTACAGTGTCGTCCTGGCACCGCCCGGTACCGATCGGATCTTCTTTCACCATCCCGGCTGCAACGACACGTTCTCGCTAGAGGACATAGACCTGCACAGTCTGTCAGAATGCTGCATTTTCCACTTCGGGTATCCGACTCTGATGCGGAGAATGTACCGGAACGGAGGAGAGGAACTGACCAAGGTGCTGCAGGCTGCCAAGCAGTGCGGCGTCACCGTGTCTCTGGACATGGCGATGTTCGATCCTTCGACTGACGCAGCCCGCGAGGACTGGCGGGGCATCCTTCTGAGGTCGCTCCCGAGCGTGGACGTATTCCTTCCCAGCCTCGAAGAGTGTGTCATGATGATGAGGCCCGAGTACTACGCGAGGTTCTCAGACTACTCTGACGAGCAGCGAGACCTTGAGACTCCTGCTATTGCCCTGGAGCTCGCACGAGAGTTCGTGGACATGGGCGTCGCAGTTGCGGGGATCAAGTGCGGAGCCCTCGGCTACTGCGTGGTGACAGGAGATCGCGACCGAATCGACAACATGGGCCGCGCGAGGCCGGTTGACAGCGACAGCTGGTCAGGCAGACAGCTCTGGTCGCCCGGCTACTGGGCGGATACGATCAAGTCCGCCACTGGAGCAGGCGACTCGTCAATCGCGGGGTTCCTGATGTCGCTCGCGTGCGGCCAGTCCATTGAGACTGCCTCAAACGCGGCGTGCGCCGTCGGATGGCAGAATCTGAGGGCGGTAGACGCCTTCTCCGGCGTCGGCACGTGGCAGGAGACGCTGGAGATGATCGAGGCAGGGCGTCCAAGAAACCAAGTGCGGCTGCCCGACGGTTGGCGCTGGTGTTCGGAGAGAGGGGTCTGGACCGGTCCCCTCGATCGGTCGGCAGAATCATGAGTTGAGGCTGCTTGCCCTTGTCGCCACCTGAGGCTTTCGTGCATAATAGTATAGAGCGCGCCGGGCAGATTACCTAGGCCGCTACCTCACTTATGGAGGCGCCTGGTTCCATGACCAAAACTCGCGTCGGTCTGATCTTCGGAGGCAAGAGCGGTGAGCACGAAGTCTCCCTGCAGTCTGCAAAGAGCATATACGAGGCTCTCGACAAGCAGCGCTACGATGTCGTTTTGATCGGCATCGACAAGAAAGGGAACTGGCTTGCAGGTGAGGCCTCTGCGCTGCTGCTACACGCTGAGGACCCCAAGCTCATCGCCCTGAACCAGCGATGCGCATCGGTAGTGCCCGCTCTCGTAGGGGCCGATCGCTCTCTGATCGAGATGGGAACAGGCCGGCCGGTGGGCAACATCGATGTGGTCTTCCCGATTGTCCACGGCACATATGGTGAGGACGGTTCGCTCCAAGGATTGCTCAGGATGCTCGACGTGCCGTATGTCGGGGCTGACGTCCTTGGTTCGGCGATAGGCATGGATAAAGACGTGATGAAGAGGCTGCTCAGAGAAGCCGGAATCCCCGTCGCAGAGAGTGTGGCGCTTCGAGGGAGCGAGATCCAAAGAATCTCGTACAGCAATATCGTGGAGCAGCTTGGGATGCCTTTGTTCGTCAAGCCTGCCAACCTTGGGTCATCGGTCGGAATATCAAAGGTGTACACAGTCAGCGAGCTGCCTCAGGCGATCCACAACGCCCTGAGATACGACAAGAAGGTGCTGGTGGAGGAGTTCATCGAGGGCCGTGAGATCGAATGCTCAGTTCTAGGCAACGACGACCCGATCGCCTCCCTGCCGGGAGAGGTGCTCCCGACCCACGACTTCTACTCGTATGAGGCGAAGTACATCGATGAGAACGGCGCTGTGCTCGAGATTCCTGCGAAACTGGACGACTCGCTAGTGCGGAAGGTCCAGGCGACTGCATTGCGCGCCTACAAGGCTCTGGAGTGCTCCGGCATGGCTAGAGTGGACTTCTTCCTCAAGTCAGACGGAGATCTGATCGTGAACGAGATCAACACCCTCCCCGGATTCACTCGGATAAGCATGTACCCGAAGCTCTGGGAGGCCAGTGGGCTGTCGTATGCTGAACTGCTCGACCGCCTGATCGAGCTCGCGTTTGAGCGCCACGAGCGGGAAGCGCGCCTCGAGCGTTCGTACAAAGCCTGATCGCGCAGTCGTCGCGACAGAACCTACTGCTCAGTATCCTGTTCCCCTTCATGGAGGTGAGGCTGACATGATACCCGTCAGCGTTTTTTCGTGGGACAACCCCCTTTTCAAGAAGCTTCTCTCGCGAAGCACAGACATCCCTGATGAGATACTCGATGCTACAAGATCAATAGTGCTGGACGTGCGGGCCCGAGGGGACGAGGCTCTGTTTGAGTACATGAAGAGATTCGACGGCGTCACGTTGAGCCCGGAAACACTCAGGGTTGAGCCGGATGAGTTTGAGGAATCCCGCAAGACGGTATCGGACACGTTCAAAGAGGCCGTCAAGAAAGCATGCGAGAACCTGTTCACGTATCACAGGCATCAGTTGCCGGAACCCTACGAGATCGAGCACCCTGCGGGCGTGTCCCTCAGGCGGCGGATCGTTCCTCTCAGGAGGGTCGGCGTGTGCGTGCCAAGCGCGAGCGGGCCGCTCTGCTCGAGCCTCATGATGAATGCCGTTCCCGCACTAGTCGCAGGCGTGGAGGAGATCGTCGTCGTAACAGCTCCGAGAAACGGCAGAGTGGACCGACACATCACCTACGTCGCAGACTATCTCGGGATTCATAGCGTCTTGAAGATGTCTGGAGCCCAGGCTGTGGCTGCTCTTGCGTACGGCACCGAAAGCGTGGAGCGGGTGGACAAGATCGTCGGCCCGGGCAACATCTACGTGTCGACAGCGAAGAGGCTGGTGTACGGTGCCGTAGGGATCGACTCGTTCGCAGGACCGTCGGAGATAGTCGTGATTGCAGACGAATCCGCGGATCCCAGACGGATAGCTGCCGATCTGCTGTCTCAGTCTGAGCACGGCACAGGAGAGGAGTCTTCGGTCGCCTTTGTGCCATCTATGGACATGGCACAGAGGATTGCAGAAGCAGTTTCGTCCCTCGCCCGCGAGCACGGATTGACGGAGCGCGTGTCGAAAGCGCTCGCGACGGCCGGCGCTGTGTTTGTCGTCCAATCGCTCGAAGAAGCAGTCGAGGCGACCAACGCGATAGCGCCTGAGCACGTTGAAATCCTGGCTCAAGACGATGAGACGGTTGCAAGGGGCATCCGAAACGCCGGTGCGATATACATCGGCGAGTGGACTCCTGAGCCTGTCGGCGATTACTTCTGCGGGACCAATCACGTTCTCCCGACGAATGGCACGGCCAGGTTCTCTTCAGGACTCGGCGTGGAGGATTTCGTCAGACACATGTCCGAAGTCCGTTACAGCCGCGACGAGCTCATGAAGAACACTGAACTCATCGTGTCGCTCGCCGAGGCTGAAAGAATGAGCGCTCACGCGCTCTCAGTGAAGATCAGATCTGTTGAGCACTAGGCTTTGGAGATTCACCATCTCAGGGGGCGGTGGTCACATGAAACAGGCGTCGTCAAACCTCGAAGCCAAGCGGGCAGCAGGGCAGGCTGCAGCGCAGATGGTCGGCAGAGGTATGGCCGTCGGAGTCGGCACAGGTTCTACGGCCCTGGCTTTCATCGAGGCGCTCGCTGAAAGGAACCGGTCGGAAGACCTGCAGTTGCAGGTAGTTCCCACGTCCTTTCAATCGAAGACGCTCTGCGTACAGCACGGGTTCACAGTGCTCGACCCTGCGTTCCTGACGAGGCTCGACCTGTGCGTAGACGGAGCTGATCAGGTCGATCCCAAGCTCAACGCGATCAAAGGCGGCGGCGCATGCCACACGGTTGAGAAAGTCGTCGCGTCGCTTGCCGACCGTTACATACTAGTCGTAGACGAGAGCAAGCTAGTGACGGCTCTAGGCGACGGGTTCCCGGTTCCGATCGAAGTCCTTCCACCTGCTCTTGGGCTGGTGAAGAGGGAAATCGAGCGCATGGGATACAGCTGCTCCCTCAGATCAGGAACGGGCAAGGACGGACCGGTCAGGACCGACGAAGGGAATCTTGTCCTGGACATGCACACCGGTCCGATGGAAGACCCAGTGGCAATCAGCAGGCGGCTGGATGGAATCCCTGGACTGGTCGGGCACGGTCTGTTCGTTGCCATGGTCGATGCAGTCGTGGTTGGTCGCACTCGCGATGGTGAGGCTGTAGCAGATGTCGTGTCCCGCTGAGTTGCCAATCGGAGTCTTTGACTCTGGAGTCGGAGGCATCAGCGTACTCGCAGAGATGCTGCGTGTCCTCCCGGATGAGAGGTTCATATACTTCGGCGACTGTGCGAACGCCCCTTACGGTTCGAAGAGCACAGAATGCGTCCGAAGTCTCGCGCTTCAGGCAGCGCAGTTTTTGCTCGACCGGGGCGTGAAGTGCCTTGTGGTGGCCTGCAACACCGCTACCAGCGCAGCGATCACGGTCCTCAGAGCCACGCTCCACATCCCCGTCGTGGGAATGGAGCCCGCTCTGAAACCCGCAGTGGAGATGTGCAGGCCAGGAGCTGTGCTGGTGCTGGCTACGCCTCTGACCCTCAGAGAGGAGAAGTTCTGGTCGCTGGTAAACCGCCTTTCCGCCGCAGCAGAGATCGAGCCCGTGTCGTGTCCGGGGCTGGTCGAGCTGATTGAGTCCGGTCTCACAGACGGTGACGAGGTCCGCCAGTATCTCTCCGGCAGGCTGAGCCCGCTGGCCGGCAGACGCCTGGCAGCGGTCGTCCTCGGCTGCACCCATTACGTGTTCGTGCGCAGAGAGCTTGCATCGATTCTCGGCGGCGAGGTCCCTATTGTGGACGGCAACGCAGGGACCGTGCGACACCTGAGGAACGTGCTCAGGGAAAGCGGACTGCTTCGCGTGTGCAATGACGCAGCAGGCCGCGCACAGTCGGAGGCAGTGCATTCGTTCTTAGACAACCGGGTGACATGGTACACGTCTGGCGACGCCGACAGCTTCGCCGCACTCGCGTCGCAGCTCTTGCGCAAAGCGATGGGTGCTGGACAGTGAGGTCGGAGAGGTGATTGAGTGACGGAGATTAGCCAAGGGATACGGCACGAAGAACGCATGGCGGAGGAGCCTGCCCAGGAAGATGGAGGCGCAGCAATTGCTGTGTATCCGGCGGACAGCGGAAGGAACGTTGTGATAGACGAGGCCTTGCTCTCGCGTTACGGGGGCTACAGGGGTTTCGTTCTCGATAGATTTCAGCGTGAAGCCATCTGTGCACTCGATCAGGGGTTCTCAGTGCTGGTAGGTGCCCCGACCGGTTCGGGAAAGACAGTGGTGGCGGACTTCATAATCGAGAAGCTGTGCCGCGATGGGAAACGAGCCGTCTATACCGCACCGATCAAGACCCTCAGCATGCAGAAGTTCAAGGAGTTCAAGAAACTGCTGGGAGAGACGCAGGCTGGAGTGCTGACTGGAGACGTGGTCATCAATCCCGACGCCCCCATACTGGTGATGACCACCGAAGTCCTGCGAAACATGATTCTGGAGGACAAGGACCTCCTGACAGAGATATCTTACGCCATATTCGACGAGATCCACTACATATCAGACGAGGATCGCGGTCACGTCTGGGAACAGTGCCTGATCCTCTTGCCGAAGTCTATCAAGATCCTCGGTCTCAGCGCGACAGTCCCAAATCTGTTCGTGTTCTGCGAGTGGCTTGCGCATGTCCGCGAGGATCACGTTGTGGCCATCAAACATGACATCAGACCAGTTCCTCTCGAGCACTTCGTTTTTGAGACCAGTATAGGGATAGCAACGAAAGCGGACCTGAAGAGACAGTATGCCAGATATGAGAAGTCGCCCCTCGGCGACACGCGGGAGCTGAAATACCCCAGAACCTTCTACTACGAGCTTGTCGGGAAGCTCGAAAGGGAGCGGCTTCCGTGCCTGTTCTTCGTCTTCAGCAGGCGCAAGTGCGAGGAGTACGCGTCGTCGTGCGCGGCGCGCATCGACTACCTTCTCGGCGAGGAGCGGGAGGAGGTGCGGGCAGCCCTTGCCGAGGTGAAGAGCACGATCAAGGGAAGCGAGCACCTTGAGATACTCGAGCGGTGCCTGCCGAAGGGAATCGCGTTCCACCATGCCGGACTCCTGCCGCCGCTGAAGCGGCTGGTGGAGGAGCTCTATGAGAGACGCCTGATCAAGCTTTTGTTTGCTACCGAAACGTTTGCGGTGGGCATCAACTACCCTGTGAGAACCGTGTGCTTCGAATCACCGACGAAATACGACGGCCGCGAGTTCAGGAAGCTCAAAGCAAGCGAGTACTTCCAGATGGCGGGGCGGGCGGGCCGCCGCGGGATCGATGAGAAGGGCACAGCAATTACTCTTGTCGACGCCTATTTCCACGATTTCAGCGATGTGCCCTCGTTCTCTGAGGAATCTGTTGAGGACCTGCAGGGCAACTTCAGCTTGTCCATGAATACCGTGCTCAACCTGGCGTCTCAGTACGGCGATAGCGAAATACTCGACATCTTTCAGAAGGGGTTTGACTCGTTCAGGTACAGAGAGAGAAGACGAGGAATCGAAGAGCGCATAGAGGTGACCAGGCGGCGTGTCGAGGGCCTGAAGAACGACGTTTGTCCTGAGTATGGGAGAGACGCGTGCAGGAGAGTCTATCGCCGCAATATGGGCAAACTGAAGAGAAAGAGGCAGCAGCTGGAGAGGCTTGAGGCGATGGTGCCTCGCGGCAAGCGCGATGCGGCGCGGCACGCTGCGCGGATCAGGGCCGCAAAAGCGAGCATAGACGAATTGCGCAAGAGAGTGGAGGGCATCAGAGTCGAGCGGTGCGGTAGCAGAGCCAGCCACTGCACTCATGCGTACAAGAGGTTCTGCGAAGCCCAACAAGAACTCAATTTGCTGCTGGAGGACGCCATGAGCCTCGGATCGCCCGAGACGAAGCTTGAAGACTACAGAAACAGGCTCCGGCTTCTCGAGGCGAAGGGCTACATCTCCGGCTCCCAGCTGCTCCCGCGCGGCCTGATCGCACAGCACATTCACATTCAGGAGCTGTTTGTGACTGAGCTTCTTGCCGACGGAATCCTGGACGCGATGGACAGCCGCGAACTCGCCGCTCTTGCCGCCAGCATAGACTATGAGCCCCGCAGACTCGAAGAGGTGCCAAAACGGCCGTTCTTCGACGACTACAGGATCTATGAGACTCTTGCGAGAGTGACGGGCTGGGAAATGGAGTTTCTCGGGTACCAGGAGACTGTGTACAACGAGACACTTGCGAAAGCCGCGTTTGCATGGGCTGACGGACACGACTTCCTCCACGTCAGATCGCTGACCGACGTGGACGAGGGCTCCATCGTCCTGGTCCTGCGCAGAGCTATCGATCTCCTGAGGCAGATCGCCAAAGCAGTGCCCGGGCATGCACGATTGGTCGAGAAGGTTAGAGAAACCGTGAAGCTGATAGACAGAGACATAGTGGAAGTGTACATCTAGCTGCCCTGCCAGGCCGGTTCCATTGATGCTTTCGGTCGGCATCATCACTGCCAGTGGCAGCCTCGGTCGACACTGCCAATCGGCGCCATCGCCGCTTCCGCCAATGCTCCCGATCGCCCCGATCCACGCTCGCGGCCGATCTCTTCCACGCTCAGGAGCCGCAAAGCCGCAGCGTTGCTTGTAGCACCTATGCATCAGTGGTACAATGTACAGAGCCAGTCCTCTCAACCTGCAGCAGAGACTGCTTCCACTGCCTTCTTGTTGACTGTGAGTGAGGTGCAGGCGAATGAGGTGCGCTCCGTCGCGCTACTACCTCAGGACCTACGGGTGCCAGATGAATGAAAACGACTCAGAGAGGATCGCAGGGATGCTCGAGTCTGTCGGGTTCTCGCCGACTGACTCTCCTGAAGACGCCGACATCATCCTGCTGAACACGTGCTGCGTGCGCCGAAACGCCGAGGACAAGGTCTACGGTCTCATCGGCCAGCTGAAACGGCTGAAGGACCAGAACCCGGACCTGATTCTCGCTGTCTGCGGGTGCATGGTTCAGCAAGAGGCCGAGCTCGAAGTGATACAGAAGGACTACCCGTATGTCGACCTTGTGTTCGGCACACACAATCTGCACAGGTTACCTGAACTGCTGGACCAGGTGCAAAGCGGCCGCAGACGCGTCATCGAGGTGTGGGACAGCGAAGGTGAAATAGTCGAGGGCCTGCCGACTAAACGCCAGACAGGTTTTCAGGCCTGGATAACCGTGATGTACGGGTGCAACAACTTCTGCTCGTACTGCATAGTGCCATACGTTCGAGGCCGGGAGAGGAGTCGGTCCAGGGACAGCATACTCGAGGAAGTGCGGTCTCTGGTCGCAGACGGGTTCTGCGAGTTTACCCTCCTCGGACAGAACGTCAATTCCTACGGCCGGGACCTCCCGGACAAGTACGACTTCGCCTCGCTCATGCGCGATGTGAGCCGCATTCCTGGAGTGAAGCGCGTGAGATTCACTACGTCGCATCCCAAGGATATGTCCGAGAGGCTTATTGACGTGATCGCCGAGGAGGACACCATCTGCGAGCACATACATCTTCCGCTGCAGGCGGGCAGCAACCGGATCCTGGCTCGAATGAACCGCGGCTACACCCGCGATGACTACCTCCGGCTCACGGACCTGATCAGAGCCAAGATTCCTGAAGCAGCGATCACAACTGACTTGATCGTCGGTTTCCCGGGCGAAACCCGGCCGGACTTCGAGGACACCCTTGATATGGTCCGCAGAGTGCGGTTCGACTCGGCGTTCACGTTTGCATTTTCGCCTCGAAAAGGCACGCCGGCAGCAGGCATGGATGAACAAGTCGAGCATCAGGAACGGATGGACCGCCTCTACGAACTCATAGAGACCCAGAATGCAATCAGCAAAGAGCGCAATTTGGAGATGGTCGGCCGGGTGTACGAGCTCCTCGTCGAGGGGCCGAGCAGCAAAGACTCTGCCCGCTACCAAGGGCGGACCCGCACGAACAAAATCGTGTCTTTTGACCCTCAGGGAGATCTGGAAAACGGCTCGAGCGTTTGGGTTCGGATCACCCGAGCCAAGACGTGGACTCTCGAGGGGGAAAGGGTGCCGGATGACTAAACCTACCCCTATGCTGCAGCAGTACTTCGACATAAAGAACGAGTACAAGGACTGCATCCTGTTCTTTAGACTGGGCGATTTCTACGAGATGTTCGGCGACGATGCAAAGATCGCCAGCCAGGCGCTGGACATCGTCCTGACGTCGAGGGAGGCCGGGAAGGACCGCCGCATTCCCATGTGCGGGGTACCATACCATGCGGCGTCGAGCTACATCGCCAAACTCGTCCGTCAGGGCTTCAGGGTCGCAGTGTGCGAGCAGATGGAGGACCCGAGCAAGGCAAAGGGCCTTGTCAAACGGCAGGTCATCCGCGTTGTGACGCCGGGCACGGTCATTGACGAAGACATGCTCGACACATTTGAGAACAACTACATCGCTGCCGTGTGCGTTGGATCTGACGCATTCGGCCTGTCCTGGATGGACATAACCACGGGCGAGTTCTACACCTCGCAGGTGGAGGACGAATCTGAGCTGTACAGCGAGATCTTCAGGATTCAGCCGAGTGAGATCTTGATTGAGGACTCATCCGAGACCAACTTCGTACGAGGGACGCTCGCACAGGAAGTCCCCAGCGCGGTTCTGACGAAGCTCGACCCTTCGAGTTTCGACAGAGACGCGTGCTTTCAGAGACTGTGTCAGCACTTCGGCACAGCCGATCTATCGCAATTCGGATGCGAAGGTCTCCCGAGAGCGGTCCAGGCTGCAGGCGCGCTCCTTGCCTACGTTTCGGACATGGAGAGAACCAATCTGCAGCACGTCAACTCTATGGTGACTCGCAGCCTGTCTCAATTCATGAGCCTGGACAGGGTCGCTCGGAGAAACCTCGAATTGACGGCCTCCCTCAGCGACGGCCAGCGCAAGGGGACCCTCCTCTCAGTCATCGACAAGACCGAGACTGCCATGGGAGGCAGGACTCTTAGGCAGTGGCTTGAACAGCCTCTGATGTCCGTGGAGCAGATCTCAAGACGCCTGGACGCAGTCGAGGAGCTCACGCTGGATTTGTTCCTCCGGGAAGGGCTTGCTGAGTCCCTAAAGGGCATCCAGGACCTCGAGAGGATCTGCGGCCGGGTCGTCATGAGGACTGCGACGCCCAGAGACCTGGTGTCGCTGAAGTGGTCTCTGTCCAAGCTCGGCGGCGTTAAGGACAACCTCTCCCGCTGCGAAAGCACTCTGATGACTGAGTTGTGCGACAGGATAGACCTGTTCGAAGATCTGGTCGGACTGATTTCACGAGCCCTTGTCGACGACCCCCCCGCGTCGCTGAGAGAGGGTGGCGTCATACGAGAGGGCTACTGCAGCGAGCTCGATGAACTCAAGGAGCTGAGGGACTCGGGCAGGCGATGGATTGCCCAGCTAGAGCAGACCGAGAGAGCGCGCACGGGGATCAAGTCTCTGAGAGTCGGCTACAACCAGGTGTTCGGGTACTACATCGAGGTGACGCGCGCCAATCTGAACCTCGTCCCCGATGACTACATTCGCAAACAGACACTTGCAAACGCCGAGCGCTTCATCACTCCAAGCCTAAAGGAGCGAGAAGAGCGCATTCTCTCAGCCGAAGAGCGCAGTCTGGAGCTCGAGGTGTCCCTGTTCAATGAGCTGCTCGACAAGGTTTCAGCATGTTCCGACAGGATCAAGAGCACAGCTGAGGCCCTCGGCTGCGCAGACTCAATCGTCTCACTAGCCAGAGTCGCGGTTGAGCGAGACTATCGCCGGCCGGAAGTCCACTCCGGTCTCGGCTTGCACATCACCGGCGGGCGCCACCCAGTCGTGGAAGCCATGGGAATAGAGGGCGGCTTCGTGCCGAACGACACGAAGATGGATCCGGACTCAGATCAGATCCTGATCATAACCGGACCCAACATGTCGGGCAAGTCCACATACTTGAGACAGGTCGCGCTCATCACTATCATGGCTCAGATGGGGAGCTTCGTGCCGGCAGAGTCCGCGTCGATCGGGATTGTGGACCGGATCTTCACTCGCATCGGTGCATCCGATGACCTCGCTTCAGGCAAGAGCACATTCATGGTCGAGATGAGCGAAGTGTCGGTCATCCTCAATCATGCGTCCACTCGAAGCCTCATCATACTGGACGAGGTCGGACGGGGAACCAGCACCTACGACGGAATTGCGATCGCCTGGGCGGTGGTCGAGTACCTTCACGAGAAGAGGGGCATGGCACCCAAGACGCTGTTTGCAACGCATTACCATGAGCTGACCGACCTTGAGTCGATGTACAAGCGGGTCAAGAACTACAGAGTGGATGTCTCCGAGGAAGGAGACAGAGTGGTCTTTCTCAGGCGGATTGTGGAAGGCGGGGCGGACAAGAGCTATGGCATAGAGGTTGCGAGGCTCGCCGGCCTTCCGAGGTCTGTCATTACCCGCGCAAGACAGATCCAGTCGGCCATAGAAAGCCGATCGCAGAAGCGCGTGGTCGACTCTGCGGTCATCGCAGAGTTTTCGGCCTCGCGATCGCCCGGCCGCAGGACAGCGAGCAGCGTGACAACTCCGTCGCTGTTCGACGCAGCCGTGAGCAGTCTCCTAGATGACTTGGCTGCGGTCGACTGCGACTCGATGACGCCGCTGCAGGCGCTGTCGGTCCTGCACAGCCTGTCAGAACGGGCCAGGGAGGAGGTGCGCCTATGCCGCGACGCGTGATGATCCTCGACGAAGTCACGATCAACAAGATAGCAGCAGGAGAGGTTGTCGAGCGTCCCTCGTCAGTGGTCAAAGAGCTCGTGGAGAACTCGATTGATGCCGAGGCCAGAAGGATCAGCGTATCGATTGAGGACGGGGGATTGCGAAACATCTCTGTCGTCGACGACGGGATAGGGATGGGCCGCGAGGACGCGCTGCTGGCGCTAGAGCGGCATGCCACGAGCAAGATCCGCAGTTCGGACGATATATTCCGTGTCGCGACGCTCGGGTTCAGAGGCGAAGCCCTCCCAAGCATAGCAGCCGTCTCCAAATTGACCATGATCACCAGGGAAGCGGGCTCGACAGGCGGCACCCGGATCGCCGTCGAGGCGGGGAAGCAGCCTGTTGCCGCAGACCATCCTGCAGCTCCAGGGACCTCGGTCATTGTCAAGGATCTCTTCTACAACACCCCTGCCAGACGCAAGTACCTGAAGAGCCCGGGCACTGAAACCAGGCGGGTGATCGAAGTGGTGACCGCCGAGGCGCTTGGGCATCCTGAGATTGCGTTCACTCTGGAGTCTGACGGCCGGCGTCTCTTGTTCACTTCTGGGTCAGGCGACTTGCTCCAGACACTCGGAGAGATAATAGGCATAGAGCTAGCGAAATCACTAGTCAAGTTCGCGGGCGGCGCTCCCGGGCTGTCGGTGCACGGCTACGTGAGCAATCCGTCAGTTGCCCGATCGAGCAGGCGCGACCTATACCTCATAGTGAACGGGCGGCCCGTCAGCAGCGGCCTGCTCATTGCTGCCGCAGTCAAAGCCTATGGGTCCGCAATGCCCAAAGGACGCTATCCGGTGGGCGTCGTCGTGGTCACGACGGAGCCTGAGAGGATCGATGTCAACGTTCACCCGGCGAAGACAGAAGTCAGGTTCTCCGGAGAGCAGGAGTTCTTCAACCTGATTACGAGGTCGATCGCCTCTGCCGTCAGATCGAGCGAGGTCACCCAGCCAGGCAGTTCGGAGGTCAGACACCAGGGTGGTTCGGCGGTTCGGCGTACGGACAGCTCGGAGGGTTTGCACACCGGGGGCTCTGACGACCGGCGCACTCGGCCATCAGAGTTCAGTCGAGCGCGGGCCGGCTCGAGGCCTGAGAGTCTGTTCACGGCGGACGGCCCTGAAATCATTACCTCGTACGGTCAGCGGCATGCCGATGCCGCCGCGGGCAAGCAAGCTGCAGCCGCAGTTCCCGACCTCTTTGCCTCAGATGGTTCGGGCGCGCTGCTGGCTTCTCGCATGCAGTACACGATCGTCGGCCAGCTCTGGACTTCGTACATCGTGGTCGCCTCAGACGACGCCTTGTTTCTGGTCGACCAGCACGCTGCAATGGAAAGACTCTTGTGTGACAGCCTAGCTGCCGAACTCAAGTCGGGCAGTCTGAGTTCCGAGGAAGTCCTGTTGCCGGATACGTTGATCCTCTCTCCTGCCGACGCCAAGACGCTCGACGAAAACAGGGGGACGCTCGAACGGCTCGGATTCAGACTCGAGCCCTTCGGCATGAGAACCTACTTGGTCCGCGGCACCCCGTCAGTTCTGAAGGACGCTGACTGCGAGGATGCTCTGAGGGAAGTGCTCTCGGCGCTGGGCGATGAGTCCCTGATCGCCGACCCTGGCGATCTCTCGGTTGACCTTGCGGCAGGGCTGATCGCGCGGGTTGCGTGCAAGACCGCGCTCAGGGCCAATCAGACACTGTCTCAAGACGAGATGGTCCGCCTAGTGGACGACCTCCTCACCAAAGCAACGTCGCTCTACTGTCCTCATGGAAGGCCTGTGGTCATCAGCTACACCAGGAGCGACGTTGAGAGGCGCTTCGGCAGGAGGTGAACTTTGCGCCCTTGCCTGAGATCGATTTCGTGGTGACGACTTCGCTGTCACCCACAAGTCAGATGAAGTCACTGGCCCAGGACCTCGCGGCCAGACTGGGCTTGCCGCTCGTCTATAGAAGAAGCCGCGGCCTGGTCGACACGATTGCTCGTGGGACTGCCGCCATAGTGGTCGAGGCGGACGGACTGGCGGTTCGAGTGGGCGGTTCGAGCCTGAAGTTCCATCCGAACGCGGCCAAGCTGAGAGTCGTTCAACTCAGCCGGGGAAACCGCGACCGGATGGTGTCCGTGATGCAACTTCTCGCTGGCGACCGCGTGCTCGATTGCACATGCGGGCTGGCGGCCGATGCAACAGTGGCTTCGTTCGCGGTAGGGCAGTCGGGCGCAGTCCATGCGCTAGAGGCCTCTGCACTCCTGGCGGCAATCGTGTCGATCGGCATGCAGACCTATGAAGACCCGCTCGATGAGCTGGTCCAGGCGATGAGAAGGGTCAAGGTAATCAACGCACGGTACCAGGATTTCCTGCGTTCAGCGGGCGATAGCGAATACGATGTCGTGTACTTCGACCCGATGTTTGATGTGACCTATGCGGATTCGACCGGCCTTGATCTGGTCAGAATCACTGGAGTAGAGGGCAGCCCAGGAGCTGAAGACATCAAGGAAGCCGCAAGGGTGGCACGGCGGTGCGTGGTCATGAAAGACCGGTCGCCGGGAGACAGGCTGCGCAGCCTTGGGTTCACTGTGAAGTCACCCGGCAAGAAGGTCTGTTTTGGAGTAATAGAGCTCTGAGTCCGAGCGGCCGGACTATTACTGGCCGTCGATGAGGTGTGAAAGACGTTCGATGAGCACCGGAAAGCCGCCGGTAGTCGTGCTGACTGGCCCGACTGCGTCCGGCAAGTCTGAGATGGCGATGGAAATCGCTCGGTTGTGTGGAGCAGAGATTGTGTCTGCAGACTCTATGCAAGTCTACAGGCACATGGACATCGGCACCGCGAAGCCCTCGCGGGCTGAGCAACGCGAAGTCCGCCACCATCTGATCGACGTCTGCGAGCCGAACCGCAGGTTCACAGTGTCAGACTACCAGAGACTCGCGACGGAGGCGATTGCCGGCATCCGCGCGAGTGGGAACCTGCCCCTGATAGTAGGGGGGACAGGGTTCTACATAGATGCCCTGCTGCTGTCGTTCGACCTCCCCGCAGAGGACGAGGAGCACAGGGTGCGAACGAACCTCATGCAGCGCGCCCGCATGGAAGGGACCGATACGCTGTATCGGGAGCTGCTCAGCGTGGATCCGGATTCCGCTGAACGCGTGCACCCAAATGACGTGAGGCGGATCATCCGCGCGCTCGAGGTTTACACCATCACCGGCAGACCTATGAGCGAGCTCATGCGAAGGGGTGAGCCTCGGTACGCTTCGACGATCTTCGCCCTCGACGTAGAGCGTGACCACCTCTACCGCCGCATCGACGATCGAGTGGACAGCCAGATCGCCAATGGGCTGATCGGCGAGGTGGCCTATCTGCTTGAGCGTTACGGAGACAGCCTGGCAACAGCGAGACAGGCGATAGGCTATAAGGAGATCATTGGCTATCTCGAGGGCAAGGTGTCGTTGCCTGAGGCGATAGAGACGCTCAAGAGGAATACAAGGCGGTATGCAAAACGCCAGCTCACGTGGTTCAGGCGCAAGGATGCGGTCGAGTGGCTTCCTGCGACGACCAATAGCGAGCGAAAGGCCGCAACACGAAGGCTGAGGGAGGTAGTGGAAGGAATTCTCCAGAACCCGATAGAATGTTGAGACAACACCAGCGGGCCGACGCGCGCATTCACAGCAGGTATTGTGTCCGCCAGAGGCCGGCTGAACGAGGAGCGAATGCAATGACTTCTGGGAAGGCGCAGATCAACCTCCAAGATGGATTCCTGAACCAGGTGCGGAAAGAATCGTCGATGGTAACGGTATTCCTGGTGAATGGTTGCAAGCTGAGAGGGATCGTGCGCGGCTTCGACAACTTCACGATCGTGCTAGAGTCCGACGGAAAGCAACATCTGGTCTACAAACACGCGGTGTCCACGATATCGCTGGCATCGCCGTGCGACCACATGCGCGCATCGCACTGCGAACGCTCGCCGCAAGGAGGAGAGGCGCCTGCCTCCACCGGGGACGAGAGTTGATGTGTCTTCCACAGAACCGTGCCATTGTCACACCGCCTGCGGTTCGAGCATAAAATGCACCGATGCTGCATTGGGGGTGTCGTGACGGCATGTCGATGGTCTTGACAGACAGCAGAGATGATGTCTTTCGCTTCCTTGAGACGGGAACAGTGTCCCCTGCGCAGGTCGTCGAGTTCATGCGGACGAGCAGTGCTCCTGCGCTGAAGCTGGCTATGGATGAAGAGCACAGGAATCAGAGAATCAGACGGGTGATGGACGAACTCGATGAACTCGTTGGGCTGAACAAGGTCAAGAAAACGGTCCAGGAGATCTATGCCTTTGTCGAGGTGCAGCGATTGCGCAGAGAGGCCCAGCTGCTGTCTGAGCCGCAGGTGCTCCATATGGTCTTTAGAGGCAATCCTGATTGCGTTTCGGTGATATGAGCCGGGACGAGATCCTCACTTCTTCCAGCTGTCGATCTGTTACCACACAGCATTCCAGGACCAGCTCCAGGAATCGATGCAGCGTCTTGATATCCGCTTCGTTCCACAGCCAGGAGAGGAACCCGGGCACGGGAGAACTCGAGTCTCGGCGTTGTGTGGCATTTCCCGCTCTCTTGCCAACTTGCGGCGCGGCCTCACAGTGAGCGCCGCGTCCCGGCGGATTGGGGCCGGGCAGGTCCGGGCTGGCGGCCGACAGACACTTCAGCACTTCAGCCTCCAGGATGTCGGCGAAGATGTAGTTGAAGCGGCATGTTCCCTTCTTTTGATACCCTGAGCAGACATATATCCGCCGGCCTCTGTTAGGCCCGCGGTTGCCGTAGATTCGCGAGACCATTTTGGACCCGCAGTGCCCGCACTGCACCAGCCCGGCGAGCCTCGAGCGGGACCGGTGAATGCCGCCCCTGTTGCGCCTCGCCTGCATTCTCTCAACGATTGCATTCCATTTCTCATGGTCGATTATGGGCGCGTGCGCGTCGTGTGCGACAGTCCATTCGTCTTCGGCTTTCCATGCGACTCTGCCTTTGGAATCCGTGCAGCGCCTTCCCCAGACCACGGTTCCCGTGTATGTTCTGTTTGCAAGCATCGCCTTGACAGATGAGGGTGACCACGGGTTGCCCCTTCGTGTTGGAGGCGCTCCACACTCGTTCAGCCACCGAGCGATCTCTCTGTATCCCCGGCCGCCCAGGTACAGGTCTGCCGCGGCTCTGACCCAGTGAGCCTCCGGCTCCACTATCCTGAGCGTTCCGTCGCTGCCGAGTTCATAGCCGAACGGCGGACTGGACAGAAACCTGCGCTTCTGTCTCACGATCTCGTGCATGTTCGATTTGACTCGCGAGGCTATCATCGATCGTTCGAACTCCGCAAAGGCGGCCAGCATCTGAAGAGTCATGCGGCCGATCGGCGACGACGTGTCGAAGTTCAACGCCGTGCATATGAAAGACGTGTTGTGCTGCTCACACAGTTCAATGAACTTCAGCATGTCAAGGAGATTGCGTGACAGCCTGTCTATAGCCATAGTGCATACTGCTTCGACTCGGCCCTCCCTGACGAGAGACAGCAGTTCGCTCAGCGCAGGCCTGTTCATGTTCTTGGCTGAGTATCCATCGTCCACGAACACTCGTACGTTGTCATATCCGCGCGATGACGCGTAGTGCGACAGTCTCGAGATCTGCGTCGCAAGCGACTGGCCCTCTCTGGCCTGTTCGTCTGTTGAGACCCGTGCATACAGGGCTACAAGTCGTGGCTGACCCAACCGCGAAGCCCCCTGTCAACCTATTTCCTCCGGTGTCAGTCTATTGGTTTGCCCAGGTTCATAGACGTGTAGGGGTGAGTGAAATGCGCATTACAGTGGGCCTGACGTCGGGTCCAATGCTGCTGGACGAGCTTACTGACGAGCAGAGGCGTCTGGTGACCGAAGGCATTCGGGCAGCGTGGGCGCAGATTCGACGGGGTCTGTCAGCAGCTGAGCGGACAGCCGTCTCAAAATCTGGATCAGAGAGGCTAACCGGCAGACGGCGTCGAAGTGATAGTGTACCTACAGATCCTGCGAGGTAATTCGATGAGTGCATCCAAGCCGTTTTCTCTGCTCGTCAAACCGGCCTCTGCCGACTGCAACCTGAGATGCCAGTACTGCTTCTACCTCGAGAAGTCGACGCTTTACCCTGACTCAAAAACGCACCGTATGCCCGTCGATGTCCTCGAACGGATGATATCCTCCTTCATGTCGACGGGACAGGGCTGCTACGCCATTGGATGGCAGGGCGGTGAACCCACACTCATGGGCGTGGATTTCTTTCGAAAGGTCGTGGAGCTTGAGGAACGGTACTGCCCAAGAGGTTCAGTCGTGTCGAACGGGCTTCAGACCAATGCGACGCTGGTCGATGACGAGTTTGCCGCTTTGCTCTCCAAGTACAAGTTCCTCGTTGGCGTGAGTATCGATGGTCCCTCTGACATCCATGACCGGTTTCGGCAGAGGGCTGACGGAACCGGGTCGCACGCAAGGGTGCTGGAGGGCATCGAGTGTCTCACACGAAACAAGGTCGAGTTCAACGCACTCGTGCTGGTGAGCTCGGCAAATGTCCACAGAGCAAGGGAAGTGTACAACTACCTGTGCGACATGGGCATTCTGTACCATCAGTACATCCCGTGCGTCGAATTCGACGAGTCGGGCAATCTCTTGCCGTACAGCATAACAGGGGAGGAATGGGGTGGATTCCTCTGCGAGCTCTTTGACGAATGGGTCGGCAGAGATGTCGGCAGGGTTTCGATCCGCGATTTTGACGCTGTTGTCAACTTCATGGTAGGTCATGTCTACACGATGTGTACGATGAGCGGGTGCTGCAACAGCTACGTAGTAGTGGAGTACAACGGAGACGTCTACCCATGCGACTTCTTCGTGGAACCTGATCTGAAGCTAGGGAACATAATGGTGAACGACTTCGCGTCACTGCTGGAGTCTCCCGCCTACGGACGATTCGGGTCCATGAAGAACTCGTGGAGCGAGGACTGCGGCAGGTGCCCTTATCTGAGATTTTGCTCAGGCGATTGTCTCAAGATGCGATTTCGCACTGCCAGGAATCCCGACCAACTCAGCTGGCTGTGCTCAGGATGGCGGCGGTTCTACGCTCATTCGGTAGCTGAGTTCGAGAGACTCGCACTGTCCGTGACAAAGCGTCGGTCTCAGTTGCCGCCTCGACAGTCCTTCCAGACGCAGTCCTCTCGCGCTGATTCAGTGATCTATCCGAGCCCTGGACGCAACGACACCTGCTTTTGCGGAAGTGGCAAGAAGTACAAGAAATGCCACGGCGCGTATAACTGAACTGAATAGAGGTAATCCTGGAACAGGCAAAACGACCGTCGCGAGAATCCTCGGCAGGCTTTTCAGGGAGATGGGAGTGCTCGAGAAGGGCCACACGGTTGAGGTCGAGAGGGCCGACCTCGTTGGCGAATACATCGGCCACACAGCTCAGCGCACAAGAGAACAGGTGAAGAAGGCCATAGGAGGCGTGCTGTTCATAGACGAAGCCTATAGCCTGGCCAGGGGAGGAGAGAAAGACTTTGGCAAAGAGGCGATAGACGCCCTCGTCAAGGCGATGGAGGACTACAAGACCTCCCTGATCCTCATACTTGCCGGATATCCAGATGAGATGACGGAGTTCCTCAGGTGCAACCCGGGCATGAAATCCCGGATTCCTTTTCACATCGACTTCCCGGATTACTCCGCGGATGAGTTGATGAGAATCGCTGAGAGGATGCTTCGGTGCAGGGAGTATGTGTTCAGCCTGAGGGCGAGACGCAAGTTGCTGACCATCATACAGAACGGAGTGTCCTCCAAAGGGAACGCCAGGTGGGTACGAAACGTGGTCGAGCGGGCGATCCGGCTTCATGCAGTCCGCATACTCGGCCGGTACCCGCGAGTCTCTCGTGACCAGCTGATGACGATCGAGCCTGAGGACATCCGGGAGGTGGACTCGTGCGCGTAGCCCTGATCGTCGGTCAGAGCAACGTGGGGAAGACCCTCCTGATGATCAGACTCGCCGAGCGCTTTGGGATCAGGCTGTTGAAACTCGAGTCAAGTGAGTGTGGACCCCTCGATCGGAGATTGCAGACGGATCTCCGCACCGGGAAGGCTGTCGAAGTCCTGACGGGTACTGCACTCAACCAAACCCGGTCGCTTCAGAGTGTCTCTCTGCCGGGTCGCGTGCGGCGGGGCCTGAGGCTGTACAGGATCAGACTGGTCGATTCCGTCGGCCTGTCCGATCGCATCCACCCTGACGCACAGATCCGAAAGGGAATGGCCGATACGCTTCGTGAACTCCGCCGTGCCTCCCTCGTCCTGCACGTGGTGGATGCGGGGCGCGTTGCTGCCCTGGGGCTCAAGCGGGGGTTCGCAGAGGTAGACTACCAGGTCATGCAGTATGGATGCGCCAGCGGCGGGTATGCGATGATCGTGAACAAAGTGGACCTGCCGGGCGCGTCGCGGGGTGTCTCCGAGCTAAGGAAAGAGTTTCCGCGGGTCAGAATAATCCCCGTGTCTGCAAGGACGGGAACCGGTCTTGACGAGGTCAAGAGGTTCATGCGAACGGGCCTGTGAGGCTCGTGGGAAGGAGGGCTCAGGGCACGTATCGAACATAGAAGCGAAGTCGGCAGACCGGAGGTAGTACAGTTGGCGCCAAACATCGCTAGGTCTTTGCTCCAGCTAGGGATATGCTCTGAAGTGGCAAGCACCGTTCAGGCAGCCGTGTCGGACTGCCGCGATCTATTCGACAGAATCGACGAGATTCAAGCAAGCAATTACCACAAGGTCCTCGCAGCTTTCAGGCGACACAGAGTCTCCGAGACCGACCTGTGGGGCACGACCGGCTATGGCTACGGCGATTTGGGCCGGGACAAGCTCGACGCCATATTCGCACAGGCGTTCGGAGGAGACGATGCGCTGGTCCGCTCGCAGTTCGTCTCAGGGACACACGCAATATCAACTGTGCTCTTCGCGCTCCTCCGACCCGGTGACACGCTTCTCTTCATCGGAGGTCCGCCCTACGACACTCTCCGTGCGGTCATAGGCACGCGCAACCGTCCCCCCGCAGGCAACCTGATCAGTATAGGAGTGCACTACGAGGAGATACCATTCGGTCCAGACGGCACTTTGGACGAGCAACTCCTTGCCGCCAAGCTCTCTGCAAGTCCGAGAGTCTGCATGCTTCAGAGGTCCAGAGGCTATTCGACCAGGCCGTCACTCAGTGTTGAGGAGATCGGCCGGCTGTGCAGCATCGTAAAGACAGTAAGCCCAGAGTCCGTTACTCTCGTGGACGACTGTTACGGCGAGTTTGTCGAACTCCGCGAACCCACTGAAGTCGGAGCGGACGCGATCGTGGGATCGCTGATGAAGAATCCCGGCGGTGGCATTGCTCCGTCCGGAGGCTATGTGGCCGGGAAGGAGTGGATTGTCGAAGCGGCAGCAACGCGTTTGACCGCGCCGGGGCTCGGCAGGGAGTGCGGCCCGACTCTTGGGACCAACCGCGACTATCTGCGCGGCATATTCCTTGCCCCGTCAGTGACAGGCGAAGCCGTCAAAGGCGCTGTTCTCGCCGCAAGAGTCATGGAGATGCTGGGCTTTGAGACGTATCCGAAATCCAGCGAACCGCGAAGCGACATCGTCCAGGCGATCCGTTTCCATTGTCCAGAGCAGCTGATCAGCTTCTGCCGCGGCGTTCAGGCAGCCGGACCTGTCGATGCCGCGTTTGAGCCCGAGCCATCGCCGATGCCGGGCTACGACGATCAGATCATCATGGCATCGCCATCGTTCGTTCAGGGCTCCTCAATAGAGCTGAGCTGCGACGGGCCGTTGAGACAACCTTACTGCGCATTCCTGCAGGGAGGACTGTATTGGCACCATACGGTCACGGGGGTCGCCGTTGGGCTGCAGAGGATGATTGACGACGACAATCTCCGTATTTGAGGACTAATCGGGGAAACTCTGAATAGATCGCAGGTTTCCATGATTATTCGCTAACTTGCTTGACATCCCTCTGTGTTTTGCTAAAATGAGTATTGGCTGGAGCAGGGACTCCTGACTGGTTCAAGCAAAGGGGGCGGAGAGCTGGGATGAATCAATCACTGGGGCGTCATGTCCTGTGTGAGGCTTATGGGTGTGATCCTCAGATACTCGATGACATGGGACTCATCGAAGTTGCGATGGTTGATGCAGCGCTCTCAGCCGGTGCTGAGGTGCGAGAGGTTGCCTTTCATAAATTCAGCCCGCAAGGCGTCAGCGGGGTTGTCGTGATTTCAGAGTCGCACCTTGCGATTCATACCTGGCCTGAGCTCGGATACGCCGCCATTGACGTATTCACGTGCGGCGACACGGTGGACCCATGGGACGCATGTGACTACCTGACCGAGAAGCTGAAGGCGACATCCCGACATGCGTCGGAGGTAAAAAGAGGCTTGGTTCCGGAACTCATGGCTCTACGGAAGACCTCATAAGACGCAGTTCTCCTGAAGACGATGAGCGTGATGTCAAGGTCACGCTCTTCTACTACTAATCGCCCGTTTTGGGGCAAGTCGATACTGTTTCAAGAACGGATACAGCGGGCCGCAATTGCCCGCTGGTCGTCGTTGAAGGGAGCACGTAATATATGCGGACGACCGCTGCCACTGTCTTAGTCGTAGCCTGTCTATGCCTGATCTGTGGCCAAGCCCTCGCCGAGGATCTCCCTGAGCAGGCGCAGTATGGCGCGTTCTTCGCGCTGCAAGAAGATGCTACGCAAGCCTCGGACGGCGATCAGCAGGCAGGAGCTCTCGACGCGGCTGGTGCCCCTGGCGCTGACGCAATCGGCGCCGGCGACGCAGACGCAGCTTCTGGCACTTCCGAAACCCCAGGCACAGCCGGAGCCCCTGACGCGCCCGAGACTTCGGGGACCGTCGGGCCCTCTGACGCACTTGAACCGTCTGACACGGCGGATGAAACTTATGCCTATCCCGCCGATGCACAGGATGCGACGACGACCGTCGATGAGTCTGGTGCAGTGGGCGGCCTGCCCGGTGCGGTTGTCTACGGGCAGGTGGGAGTCGCAGGCGAATCCGGGGACGGTGACGAGGAGCTCCCTGGCCAACCGACCGGCCAGCCAGGTGAGGGTGCCGGCGAGCCGGGCGAGGCCGGCTCTGAGAGCGAAGAGACCGACTCTGAAGCCGCGCAAGCGGACGGTGAAGGTGCGGCTGTCGAGTCCGAGGCAGCAGAGACTGACACCGAAGGCGCTGGAACCGACGAAAGCACTGAGCCCTTTTACGACGGAGAGCGGATCTTCGGCCCTGATACAGAAGAGGACGCAGCCGATGTCAGTCCGGTGCTGTCCCGGCTGTTGACGCGTGAGGTGGATCTGCTGGCCAGCATTCCCGAAGGCATCGAAGCGACCGAACGGCCTGACGACGAGGATCTGGGTGCGGTGTTCGATCGTCCTCGGCAGATTGACGTGGCCGAGGAGGCGTGTTACGTCCGGGTAATGTCGCACGGGCTGGCTTCCATTCGGGAAGTGCGCAGCCTCGACCTGTATCCAGGCCGAAGTCTGCTCAGACTTCAGAACATCCCGACGTCCGTTATCGAGGACAGCATCTTCCTATCAGTCTGGCATCCGGTGAGCGACGTGCTCATCAAGAGCTACAGACTGGTCAGATTCGATGAATCCGCTGAACTCCTGGTAGAGGTGTCATCGCCCGACCGGCTTCTCGGAGCGCATCTCGAGGTCTATTACCTAACTGCCGACCTCGAGGCGGCTCTGGGCTACTCCGGGATGTACGATGCCGAGGGCGCTTCCCTGAGGCTGTCAGAGTGGCTCACAGTCACGAATCTCTGCGGCAAGGACTTCAGCGGCGCGGGGTTCAGTTTCCACCTATCCGACCTTGGTTTTGAGCACGAAATCGCCTCTGCTGTCACACTTCAAGCAGGTGAGAAGAGCCGCTTCCTGTGCCGTGACCACATCCTGAGTCCGGCAACTACAATCGTAAAGGCGGAGAGCGGCCCGAGCGGCGAAACCTACGAAATAACCGAGTTGATAAAGGTCGAGGGCCTCAGAGATCAAGAACTGCTGATCCCGCATTCCACTGCGACAGTATACTCAATGGACCCCAGCGGTTTCAGCTCGCTGGTAGCTGACGGATCCATCTTCAAGCCGCGGGAATACTCTTGGTTCACTGTCGAGACTCTGCACAAGCCGGACATCAGAGTGCAGCGGGTTCAGACAGGCGACGAAGTCACCGGGTCCGGCATCCGCGACGTCTCGTACATGATCAACGTCGAGAACCGTTCCTCTGTGGCCGTGATAGTCACCATCTACGAGTGGATCGGAGGCAACTGGTTCCTTCGAAGCGCCACAGTCGACACGAAACAGGTGGCGTACTCAAGGGATCCTGAGCGTCCTGACTATGCGACCTTCACTGTTGAGGTTGGGCCGAACTCCTCACAAGTACTCCTGTACAAGGCCAGGATTTCTGATCGGCCGGAGCGATAGGGAGCAAGATGATCTATGGTCCCACAGAGGCGGCTGGCCGACAGCGGGCAGTTCACTGGTGAATACCTGTTTGCGGCGCGCTCGTTCCCTCTTGACAGTGGCGTCGCTGCACTGAAGAAGGCTGACCTCCTGCAAAACCTGACACTGACGAGAGGCATCGGCCAATACAGGCAGTCCAAACTGAAGAACAAGGGTTTCGACGATCTGGTCAAGCTCACCGATCATCCCACCTGGAGCGAGAGGGCCGGGGCAGTCGTGGACGCCATCCGACAGCGAGACGTGGCCAGGCTTGTGCTCTCCGGCGCGTCATACTCCGAACTGCTCAGTTTCTTCACCTTCTCTGACGTTGCGGTGATGGACATCGAGACACTGGGACTGACCTTCAACTTCCCTATCGTACTCGTCGGCGTGCTGTCGGTGACCCCTGATGGGTATGAGGCAAGGCAATACATGGCCGCTGACTACCACCTGGAGACGCCGATGCTGTCGGAGGCTCTGAACGATCTATCGCGCTTTCCGGTGCTGGTGACGTACAACGGCAAGGCGTTCGACATTCCTTACGTCAACTACCGTGCACAGCTGCTTGGGATCGACAAGTCGCTCAACCAACTCAATGTGGATCTGCTGCACCACGCGAGAACGCACTACCGAGACAGCCTGCCAGACTGCCGGCTCAGCACGCTGGAACGAGAACACCTCGGAGTCGTGCGTGAGGGAGACATCCCGGGCGGCAGTATTCCCGTTGCATATCAGCTCTTTGTTGAGAACTGCGACATGTCTCATGCAGAAGCGATCCTCGAGCACAACCTCTGGGATCTCCAATCGCTGTTCCAATTGTTCCTGCTAGCGCTCGACGAAATGTGAGTCGTCCTTGTGCGGCATCCATCTTGGTCCTGTATCAGTCCGGGTCATATCCGGACTTTTTTTGTGCTTGGGTCATATTTCGGCCGTCCATTCATATACATCTACTAGCAGGCGATCGGCTACTTGTTGCTGGCAAACGCGTGTACGGTAGGGGGTAGGATCATATGGAGACCTTTGACATCTTCGAAGATATCGCCAGGCGGACAGACGGCGAGATCTACCTGGGCGTGGTCGGGCCGGTCAGAACGGGGAAATCGACATTCATCAAGAGATTCATGGATCTTCTCGTTCTCCCGAAGATCACTGACCAGTACGATAGGGAAAGATCGAGGGACGAGTTGCCTCAAAGCGGAGCGGGAAGACAGATACAGACCACGGAACCCAAGTTCGTACCGAGTGAAGCCGTCAGCATTGCCATAGATGAGGCCACCCAGGCCAGTGTCAGGTTGGTCGACTGCGTTGGCTACACGGTTGAGGGAGCCACCGGCTACCTTTTGGATGAGGGACCGCGCATGGTGGTCACTCCCTGGTTTGACGAGCCTGTGCCCTTTCAACAAGCTGCGGAGATTGGCACTCAGAAAGTGATCCAGGACCACTCCACCATAGGGATAGTGGTCACCACTGACGGCAGCATAACCGAGATACCCCGCCGTGCATACGTGGACGCAGAACGCCGCGTGGTCGACGAGCTCAAAGCGCTGGGAAAGCCTTTCATCATCGTCTTGAACTCCACCAATCCTCGAGGACCGGTATGCCAGGACCTCTCAGCCCGATTGTCTGCTGAATATGACAAGCCTGTTGTGCCTCTGGATTGCATGAACATGACGGCAGACGAGATAGTCGATTTGCTGCGGCGGATCCTGTACGAGTTCCCTGTAAGAGAGGTCAACGTGAAGATCCCGCGGTGGGTGGCTGAACTGAGCGACAGCTACTCGCTCCGAACCGACATCCAGAAGGCAATCGAGAAGGTCATCGACGAGATTCACCTTGTGAGAGACGTGTCCACGGCAGTGCATCGGCTGGGAGAGCACGATTTCGTCGAGTCATACCGGGTAGAGGAAGTCGACCTCGGAGACGGAGCTGCGACCATCAGCTTGACTGTGCCCAGGGAGCTCTACTTCAACGTGCTGTCGGACATATCAGGGTTCCCCATAGAGGGGGAGCACAACGTGGTCGCTCTGGTTCAGCAGCTGAGTGTAGCGAAGAGGGAATACGACAAGGTGGCCGCTTCTCTCGCAGACGTGAGAGAGACGGGATACGGTATCGTGACGCCTATTCTCGACGAGATCTCGTTCCTCGAGCCGGATCTGATCCGCCGCGGAAACCGCTTCGGCGTGCGCTTGAGGGCGAAGGCACCCTCCATCCACATGATCAGAGTCGACGTCGAGACCGAGGTTTCGCCGGAGGTAGGCACGGAGAAGCAGGGCGAGGAGCTCATACGCAGGCTGACGGACGAGTTCGAAAGCGACCCCACTGCAGTCTGGGAGAAGGACTTCCTCGGCACGCCGCTGCATCAGCTGATCAAGTCAGGTCTGGAGAGCAAGTTGGTGCGCATGCCCGAAGACGCACAGCGCAAGCTCCAGGAGACGCTCCAGCGGATCGTCAACGAGGGAAGCGGCGGACTGATATGCATAATCCTGTAGCGGCGCTAGCAAGGTCAGGCCGTTCTAGTCGCCGAGTCAAATAAAGAGACAGCCTACTGGTTATGCTACTCCTGACGGGAGGTGGAACGGCATGACCAAGGCAGAACTCATATCCAGCGTCGCTGAAAAATCAGGATTGAGCAAGAAAGACGCAGGTACCGCACTAGAGGCCGTGCTGGACAGCATTACGGAGGCGCTGGCCGGCGGCGATAAGGTGCAGTTGGTCGGTTTCGGAACATTTGAGGTAAGGCAGAGGGCAGCTAGAACGGGTCGAAATCCGCAGACGGGAGAGGACATCACTATAGCTGCTCGCAGCGTCCCAGTCTTCAAGCCGGGAAAGGCCCTCAAGGACGCTGTCCAGCGCTGAGGCGCAGTGCAGGACGGGGTTCAGCGACCCACTGTGCGGCATCCGAGTGGCAAATAGCGGGGCTGCCGGACTCGTTTGTCTGGCGCCGGCAATGAACGTAGCTTCTCTAGGCTACGTTTTTTGTTGCCCCTGAAGGGATCAGGCCGCTGCTGTGGAATACCCCTGAAACCGAGTGGACTTGTCCGCAATATGCTTGGATTGGGGGAGATGCTGTTGGGAGGCTGTGATTTCGACTTCTCGAAGCTAGATCTGACCGCGAGCGAGCTTCGCCCCAGCGGCGATCGGGCCATCGTGTCGGTCCTAGGGGTGGACAGAGTGGGAATAGTGGCTGCGGTCGCCTCAGCACTCGCCAACCACCGGGTGAACATTCTCGACATCCACCAGACTCTCTTCGGCGACTTGTTTGCCATGAATATGCTCGTCGATCTGTCCAATAGCTCATCTGAGTTCTCTTCGCTCAGGGCAGACCTGGATCGCATCTCGGAGCAGATGGGCTTGAAGATCCTCATTCAGCGCGAGGACGTGTTCCGGTTCATGCACCGAGTCTGAGCCAAGTGGGGAGGTGGACCGATGGATTTCTCAGCCAGAGAAGTGCTCGAGACCATCAAGATGATTGAGACCGAGAACCTCGATATCCGGACGATCACACTCGGCATATCCTTGAGAGACTGTGCGGGCCCGTCCGGAGCCGAGACCCGGCGCAGGATGTACGACAAGATCACGCGCTATGCCCGGGATCTCGTCAAGGTGGCCGAGAGCATAGAGCGCGACTACGGCATCCCGATCATCAACAAGCGGGTTTCAGTCACGCCGATAGCAATCGTAGCTGAAGCGTCCGGCGAACGCGATCTGACTCCGTTCGCGCAGACCATGGATGAAGCAGCTGAAGCTGTGGGAGTGGACTTCATCGGCGGGTTTTCTGCGCTGGTGCACAAAGGGATCACCCCGGGCGACCAGGCGCTGCTCGACTCTATCCCGTCTGCCCTAGCGGGCACTCAGAGGGTGTGCGCGTCGGTCAATGTCGCGACCACCCGCGAGGGCATCAACATGGACGCGATCAGAGAGATGGGATGGACGATCAAGAAGACAGCTGAGCTCACCAAGGACAGAGATGCCATTGGTTGTGCCAAGCTCGTGGTCTTCGCGAACATACCTGAGGACAACCCGTTCATGGCAGGCGCGCTGCACGGAATAGGGCAGGGCGACGCCACCGTAAACATAGGTGTCAGCGGCCCCGGTGTGGTGCTGAAGGTCATATCCGGGCTGCAGTCGGCCAGCTTTGGCGAGCTCATCGACGCTCTGAAACGCACAGCCTTCAAGATCACCCGTGTCGGCGAACTCGTGGCCAGAGAGGCCGCACGGCGCCTCAGCGCAGACATGGGCATAGTGGACCTGTCGCTGGCGCCCACTCCGAAGGTGGGAGACAGCGTCGCGGACATAATCGAGGCTATGGGTATCGACAGGTGCGGTGCGCCGGGAACGACTGCGGCGCTTGCGATCCTGAACGATGCAGTGAAAAAGGGCGGGTGCATGGCATCGAGCTACGTTGGAGGATTGAGCGGAGCGTTCATTCCTGTCAGCGAGGACGCAGGCATGGTCGACGCGGTTAAGGCGGGAGCGCTCAGCATAGAGAAGCTCGAGGCCATGACTTCGGTGTGTTCGGTCGGGCTGGACATGATCGCAGTGCCCGGAGACACCAGTGCATCCACGATATCTGGTATACTCGCAGATGAGATAGCCATTGGTGTCATCAACTGCAAGACGACGGCTGTCAGACTGATTCCCGTTCCGGGCAGATCTGTCGGCGACGTCGCACAGTTCGGTGGCCTGTTCGGTGGCGCTCCCATAGTCCGCGTGAGCCGGTTTGGGTGCGATGCTTTTGTCGCTAGGAAAGGCAGGGTCCCTGCGCCGCTTCAGGGGATCCGCAACTGAGCAGAGGTGTGTGGTGTGAAGGCAGTTCGAGTCAGAGTCCCCGCTACTACTGCGAACCTAGGGCCTGCGTTCGACGCGGTAGGTATGGCCCTGGACTTGTACAATGAGATCACGGTTTCTGAGAGCTACCAGCCCGCAGTGGAGGTTAGGGGCGAAGGCAGCGGGTCGCTGCAGGGCGGCGCTTCGAATCTGGTCTATCGGGCAGCGGCTAGTGCAGCCGAGCAGGCGGGCAGGCACATACCGCCACTTCGTATTGAGTGCACGAACAGGATACCGCTGGCCAGAGGCATGGGCAGCAGTGCCGCGGCGATCGTAGGAGGCATAGTCGCGGCCAACGCCTTGCTCCAGCTCAACCTCGATTGCGACGCCATGCTCGCACTGGCAGCGCAGATGGAAGGGCACCCTGACAACGTCTCACCTGCGCTTCTGGGCGGTGTAGTAGCCTCGGTCCTGGACAGCGGTGGAAAGGTGCGCCATATCCGTTTGCCCGCTCCGGAAGACTTAACTGCAGTTCTAGCAATTCCCGACTATCATCTCTCGACTTCGGAGGCCAGAGCAGCCCTGCCTGAAATGGTTTCTCTTCGGGATGCTGTGTTCAATGTCAGCAGAACCGCCCTGCTCATAGGGGCGCTGCACTCCGGCCGTCACGACCTGATGGCAATAGCAATGGACGACCGTCTGCACCAGCCCTACAGAGCCTCACTCGTTCCGGGTCTGTCCAATGTACTTCGGTCGGCAGTCGAAGCTGGAGCATGTGGAGCTGCAATGAGCGGCGCCGGCCCCTCAGTGATCGCCTTCTGTTCCTGTTCGATCGGAACCGACGTTGCCCGCGTCGCCGACGCGATGGCCCGAGCATTCAACGAAGCTGGGGTTTCGTGCTCAACCCTGCTGGCAAAGCCGACCGAATCAGGGGCCCTGGCGACCGCAGAGCACTTGCCAACCCTGGCCTGATCTGCTATACTGGTTCGTGCAAGATGAAACGCGTTTTTCGGGGCGTAGCTCAGTTTGGCCAGAGCGCTTGCTTGGGGTGCAAGAGGTCGCTGGTTCAAGTCCAGTCGCTCCGACCAATGAAAACCCAGCTCACGGCTGGGTTCTTTGTTTGTTCTGGGGGCGCCAGATAGACGGTCAGAGTGGAATCGCCAATCGTAGTGATATAATGATGTCGTGTGACACAGTAAGCGCTATGGTGAGGTTGCTTAGCATGGGCGACGACTTGACCAGGAGGTTCATAAGAATCGGCGGCCGCGTCCAGGGAGTAGGTTTCCGCTACTACGTGCTCCACCATGCCAACGATCTCGGCATCAAAGGATTCGTCAGAAACACCAGGGATGGATGGGTCGAGGTTGACGCGGAGGCCCCGACTGAAGCTATGGTTCGGTTCATCTCTCTCCTAAGGAAAGGACCAGGGACTGCCAGGGTTGAGCACTTCCACGTCTCTGCACAACCGGTAACTCGAAGATACGACTCGTTCATCATAGCTCCGACCGTACACTGATTCTAGTGCAGCGCACGAGGTGGTGTCGATTGCATGTTTCCATACGATAAAGGACGCGAAGAGGGATTCCGCCGGATTGCGGAACGCGTTGCAGCGTATCGTGCGCGAGAGGGGCGAGAGGGCCCTTCCGTAGGACTAGCATTGGGCTCGGGAGCTGCCCGCGGGCTTGCGCACATTGGCGTTGTCAAGACGCTCTTCGACGCCGGCGTGAAGGTCGATTTGATCACCGGATGCAGCATTGGGGCGGTCGTCGGCGGCATGGTTGCCTGCGGGATCCCTTGTGAAGAGATCGCAAGGATCGCGTCAACCATAAACAGACTTCGAATGCTCTCCTACACAGATCTGACTCTCCCGATAAAGGGACTCATGTCAGGGCAGAGGATTCAGTCGTTCTTGAGCGAGCAGTGCGGCGACATGGCCACGGAGGATACGCCCATTCCCTTTGTTGCCGCTGCTACCGATGTACTCACGGGCGAAGAGATGGTTCTGGATTCGGGGTCGCTGATAGACGGCATGCGTGCGAGCTTCTCGATTCCCGGTCTCTTCGTCCCGCACAAAGTCTCCGGACGGCTCCTGGTGGACGGCGGGCTTGTCAATCCCGTTCCTGTCGACTACCTGAGGCTGGCCGGAATCGACGTGTGCATCGCAGTCAATGTGGTCCCCCGGGTCGACCGGAGGTACATAGAAGAGCCATCGGCGATAGACATACTTCTGAATGCCTTCGACATCATGCAGCACCGGGTCATTCTGTCCAGGAATCAGCCCGCAGACATCGAGATCTGCCCGAGCGTGGAACAGGTGTCAGGGATAGAGTTCTGGCAAGCCAAGGAGCTGATCCGACTAGGGGAGAAGGCGGCGCGCGACAATATCGGCAAGATTCTCGAGGCCATAGGCAGGTAGTGCCAGGTGGTCGAGCGAGGATCCGGCGGGCCGGCATTGCATTTCCGACCCAAATAGGGCAGAATACTCGTAGAGTGCCAACGTACAGGATCACGTGGGAGGTGTGTACGCGGACAAGCACTCGGAGTCCGTCGATCTGAAGCACCTCACGGTATTCGTGTGCGGTGCAGCTGAGCACGGCTTCGATGTGATGCTGGAGATCAAAGACAATGACAGGAGCGCCTATCAGGCGCTGGAGGACGTCGAAGTGTTGGGCTGCAGTTCGATCAACTGATACAGGTGCATGATCGCACTGCCACAGCTACAGAGTGAAAGGACGGAAGAGAATGAGCATTGAGAGCCTATTCGTGACGGTTCCGGTGGGATCGACGATTGCGCTGCTGTTTGCGGCCTATCTCGTGTTCACGATCCTCAAATATGACGAGGGAACCAAGGACATGGTGAAGATAGCATCGGCCATCAGGCAGGGCGCACAGGCCTATCTGAAACGCCAGTACACGGGCGTAGCCGTATTTTTCGGCGTGATGTTCGTAGTGCTGCTGGTTCTGGCGTGGCTGGGATATCTCACAATATTCACGCCGTTCGCGTTTCTCACTGGAGGATTTTTCTCAGGTTTCGCAGGCTTCATCGGCATGACGGTCGCCACCAACTCAAACGCGAGAACCACTACCGCAGCGAAGAAGAGCCTGAACAGTGGACTTAGAGTCGCCTTTTCGAGCGGCGCTGTCATGGGTCTTGCAGTCGTGGGCCTGGGATTGCTCGACCTGAGCATATGGTACTACCTGCTGAGCTGGTATTATAGAGACCTCGAGACTGCAGTGAGGATTCAGAACGTCACGAGCACCATGCTGACCTTCGGTATGGGTGCGAGCTCGATGGCACTGTTCGCCAGAGTGGGCGGAGGAATCTTCACCAAGGCCGCGGACGTAGGAGCGGACCTGGTGGGCAAGGTCGAGGCTTCGATTCCGGAAGACGATCCTCGCAACCCCGCAGTCATTGCAGACAACGTCGGTGACAACGTCGGCGACGTTGCGGGCATGGGTGCCGACCTGTATGAGTCGTACGTGGGGTCCATAGTGGCCACAGCCGCGTTAGCGGTCGCTGCGGGTCACGGTGTGGCAGGCGTGATGCTGCCGATGATAATGGCGGCAGTAGGCGTGATTGCGTCCATTATCGGCACCTTCCTGGTGAGACTCCCCGACAATGCGAGCGAGTCTTCACTGCTCGGGGCTCTTCGCCGGGGAGTTTATTTCGCTGCTGTGCTGATCATCATCGTATCGTTCTTCCTCGTCCGCAACGTCCTGGGTTCGGAGCATATCGGCGTGTACGGCGCTGTGATAACCGGCCTGCTTGCAGGAGTTGCCATAGGACTCACCACGGAATACTACACGTCAGCGCAGTATAGGCCGACTAAGCAGCTGGCGTCGGCTGCTCAGACTGGCCCGGCCACGATCATCATCAGCGGACTCTCAATCGGTATGGCGTCAACTGTGCTGCCAGTGGTGATCGTAGGCGCAGCAATCCTGCTCAGCTTCTTCCTTGCAGGCGGTGCATCGGAACTGAACAGGGGTCTCTACGGAATCGCGATCTCGGCCGTCGGAATGCTCAGCACTCTTGGGATCACTCTCGCCACCGATGCCTACGGCCCTGTGGCTGACAACGCAGGCGGAATCGCAGAGATGAGCCACCAGCCGCCTGAGGTCAGGCAGCGGACTGACGCACTTGACTCGCTTGGAAACACCACCGCCGCGACAGGAAAAGGCTTTGCCATCGGCTCCGCAGCGCTGACTGCGCTCGCTCTGATTGCTGCGTACAAGGATCAGGTCGATCTGATAGTCGAGAAGACGGCGACTGTGTTCCAGATGAACCTCAGCATCATGAACCCACCGGTTCTCGTCGGGATATTCGTGGGCGCAGCGCTGCCGTTCCTTTTCTCATCTCTGACGATGCAGGCTGTGGGCCGCGCTGCCCAGAGCATCGTGATGGAGGTCAGGCGTCAGTTCCGAGAGGTCGTCGGCCTGATGGAGGGCAAGGCGGACCCGGACTACGCAGTGTGCGTAGACATCTGCGTGAAGTCCGCGCAGCGTGAGATGATTGCTCCTGCGCTGGCAGGCATTCTCAGCCCGATCATCATTGGAGTCGTCCTCGGTGTCAACGGCGTGGCCGGGCTGCTGGCCGGCGCGACAGTCACTGGGTTCATTCTGGCTGTGATGATGGCCAACTCAGGCGGGAGCTGGGACAACGCGAAGAAGTACATCGAAGGCGGCGAGTACGGTGGAAAGGGCAGCGACTGCCACAAGGCAGCGGTCGTGGGCGACACCGTAGGCGATCCGCTCAAGGACACGTCAGGGCCGTCCATCAACATCCTGATCAAACTCGTGTCCATGGTTTCGATTGTCTTCGCTTCGTTCATAGTGCAGAACTCCCTGTTCAGATAAGGCACCGTCAGAAGCAAGCAAGAGGGCGATCGAATAGAAGAGCGTCTAGCAGGGCGCCGGCAGCGGGCTGAAAGGCACCGCAGCCGGCGCCTTTTCTTGTGCACCGGCGTGTCACACAGAGAAGCTGTAAACGGGGCATGTTATTCTTGGGCACGTTTTCGACATACACGAAGGAGTGATGTGTGATGGAGATAAGGCAGAACGTTGTCGTGCCGCTGGGATACGGCAAGTACGTCCGCTCGGACAAGGTGATCGGTCTCGAGCCGATCGAGGACAACAGGGGTCCCGGCAGGCGAACGCTCGTATACGTAGAGGAAGTGGATCACCCGATAGTGGCATCTCGAACCGAGAACTCGATCCTGGCCAACATGGCAGAGGCGCCTCGAGAGGTGATGGAAGCGACTGCTGCGCTCGAGCTGTTGCAGGACCTTCTGGATGATCTCGATCAGATAGGACCGATGCTGCGGAAGAGCATAAAAAAAGAAGCGAACCTCGACCTAGACAGACTGGAAAAGCGGATTCAGGAGATTCTCAACCACGAGATAGAGCTTGATGTCAAGCATTAGGGAAGGCGCAGACGGTTCGAGTATTCGACCTGGTGCGAAAGGGGGGACTTGAACCCCCACGAGCTAAGCTCACTAGATCCTAAGTCTAGCGCGTCTGCCATTCCGCCACTTTCGCATTCGATGGGGACTCAGGAGAGTGGAGAAAGTGGTCGGGGCGACTGGATTTGAACCAGCGACCTCATAGTCCCGAACCATGCGCTCTACCAAGCTGAGCCACGCCCCGACACTTCACGAGTATTATACTTCGCCTGCTCGCGGTTGTCAACGCAACTGCCGGTCTGGTCATTATCTGCGCCCCAGTACAATAGAGTACTAACGCGGGCGCCTATGGCCGCGTGGGCCGCACCGCCTGGGATGCTCGGCCAAAGGGCACCGGTTCAAGTCGACCGATCAAGGAGGTTGATTTCATGCCCGTCATGCCGTCATCAAACGGTGCGAGATCGCAGAGCTTCATCAGGTCGGTAGTAAAGGGTTGCTCTGTTGCATCGATTTTCGTCATACTGGCGACGATCCTCTTCGCGTTCGTGACCACCATCGTGGATGTAGCGGAGACCACCTGCCTGAACGTCCAGGCAGGAGTCGGAATGATCGGTGTGTTCCTCGGCGGAGTGGTCGCAGGCAGAGCCAGCGCAGCCCGCGGGTGGCTGGTAGGCTTGGTAGTCGGACTGGTGTTCGCCGTCATATACTTTGTCGCGTCCGGCGATCCTTCACTCGGAGGGCAGCGCTTCTTCGCAGCCGGCCGGCAAATGCTCACGATTACAGCCGCCGGACTCCTCGGAGGCATACTCGGCGTCAATCTCTGAACCCCGAGTGTGCATACGCAGGCCCGTCGGTTGGCATTCTAGTAATTGAAGGAACATGTCGCCTGACGGGCCCAGAGAACACTTGGCCCGGCTGGTGCTGAGGACGAACTACTTGTTCGCTGAACACCTGTTCGTGTTGGGGGGATGCCGAGCGTGAGCAACGGACGCGACAACAGCCGTATCGTAAACCTGCACAGCCGAGGCCGCCCGGCCGAGTCTGCGCCGCTGTCCTGCGGGATCATTGTCGGCGAAGCGCGATTGCTCGGCTCTCTGGTTCGCAACGGCAAGGTAGTGGATTACTACCAGATCGACGACGGTGAAAAAGTCTCATATGTCTATAGCGAGCGATCGGAGAGAAATGACGAATAGCAGGGGACACCGTGGCGGACGCCACGGTGTTTTTGCATTCTCGCAGGATATTGGGCCACTCGGGCCGGGCGCTCCGCCACCGAGTCGAGTAGAGGATTTGACGTACCGGCGTCGAAGTAGTCAACTGACGAACGAAGTCAGTGACTTCCATCCTACGTCGCCTCACTTATATAGGCCTAGCTGGCCGGACGAGCGCAGAGACGTCCAAAGCATATCATTGATAGGGGGAATGCCTCTTGGTCTACCTCGGCCGTGACGACCTGATCAGCAGCCTCAAGAGGTTCAAGAGCTACGCCAAGCAGGAACTGCTGGCTAGCGACCTCACGAGCCATCCTGAGACGACGCGGGCGATGGCCCAGGCCCGAAAGGATGAGTACGAGAGACTGATACAGATCGTGGAGGACAAAGGCGTGAGTTCAGCTTATGACGAGGCCACAGCGGCCTACAGAGAGCTGAAGGCACGCCTTTCAATGTACGACGACGACAAGACCGAGCAACTCAAGGTTCAAGACTCGTCATTTGCCAGCGAACTAGGCCGGGAGCAGGCGCTTGGCAACTTCCTGCACATCCTCGGCGCAAGAGAAGCCGAAGATGCGGCGGGCCAAGGAGTGTCCTGACCGCACAATCGGCCAAGGCTGGCGTAGGTGTGCAGGAGGCTGAGCTGATGTCTCCAGGATTCTTTCAGAGACTCATTGACATGTTTTCCGGGAAACCCACTGGAAGCGGCCCACAGATGAGCGCCAATGAAGTCCCCATATACCTCAAGTGCGGGAGATGCGGGCAGACAGTGCTTCTCAGGTTGAGGAAGTCATCCGAGATACAGCGCAACTTCGACCCCGAGAATCACCCGGGTTGCGAGTTCTATGTCAAGAAGGTCGTGAGTGACAGCAACTCGAGGTGCCCGAACAGGATGCAAGTCGAAATCGAATTCGACGAACGGTACAGAATCCTGAAGAAGCAAATAACTTCAGGCGTGGGCGAGTTCATCACCGCTGAGGAATACGAGGAGTCTGCTGACAAACCCGCCGCCCAGTAGTCAGTGGACCTTTCTGACCAGACCGACCACTTTTCCGAGCACCCGAACATCCACGGCGATAATCGGGTCCATGTGAGGGTTTTCAGGCTGAAGCCTCACATGGTCCTTTTCTTTAAACAGCCTCTTGACCGTAGCCTCGTCGCCGTTCACCAGTGCGACCACGATGTCTCCATTCTCCGCAGCATCCTGCTTGCGCACTATGACATGGTCTCCATCGAGGATGCCTGCCTGTATCATGCTGTCTCCGCGCACCTTGAGCATGAAGAACTCTCCCGTTCCTACAAACTCGGTAGGAATGGGGAAGTAGTCTTCGATGTTTTGGGATGCCAGGATAGGGGAGCCCGCGGTGACTCTGCCAACCAAAGGGACGTTGAGCATCTCTTTCAAGGGCTGGGCGTAGAGCGCCTTGTCGACCAACTCGATTGCGCGCGACCTGGAAGGATCCCGCTTTATGAACCCCTTAGCCTCCAACTGCGCAAGATGAGCGTGCACCGTAGAGCTGGAGCTGAGGCCGACAGCGGCCCCGATCTCGCGGACGGACGGCGGATATCCTCGCTCTCTCAGGGTATTGACCAGGTAGTCAAGGATCTTAGCCTGTCGTGCAGTCAGGCCCTCAGGCAAAGCCAACACCACCGTTCCTTGGAAGTTTTCCTAGCACGATTATAGCATGGACATGCGCGAGGTGCAAACATTAGTTCGATTTAGGTGTTGACGAGAACATTTGTTCGTAGTATGATTTGCACAGAGAGGAACATATGTTCGGGTGCTCTCATTCATCTGCAGAGCTCTTGCCGATCTGTCTCTGGAGGTGTGCCATATGCAAGCGATCGAGTTCACTGGTATGGGGTCCAGGTCACGTCTGGCAGCCACTGTCGGATACGTAGTCGTAATCGTCCTGATTACCGCTGCGTCGATAGCATTCGCCATGAACCGGATTTCCGACTCTGGAGAGCGCCCAGTGGGCGCGTATCGGGAGATTGTGGTCCAGCCTGGCGACACCCTGTGGGATCTGGCTAGATCCATAAGCCCTGAGGGCGCTGACCTGAGGCGGGCCGTCTTCGAGATTCGGACTCTCAACGGACTGACGGACGCAGAGATATTGCCGGGACAGCGTCTGCTGTTGCCGGCGAAGTAGGTGGAGCAGGCCTAGCGACTCGCTCGACTCCGACGCCTCAAGCCGTTTGCTGTCGTCCGTCTCTCTGGACCTGCAACTGAAGCCACTGCGGAATCCAATCCAGATAGTCTATTGGCCAATGGGATGAACGTTACGGCCAACGCACTAGTGAACTCCCTCAGGAGCCCCACAGACAAGTGGGGCGTTCTTATTGTGTCAGTCGACACAGACACATATAACGTCGCATAATATATATTATGTTAACCAATGCATAACCAAGGGACGGTCAACGACTACAATGGGCGGACCGCTGTGGTCAAACTACTGTCACCGCTGTCGATGTCGCAATCGTGATTCAAGTATGTATCGCAGTACTCTCCGGCGCCATAGAATCCAATACAATGAAGCCACCGCCGAGCAAACGCATTACTGTGCTTATCTGCTTATCTATGCCGCCGGCAACAACGAACTCGAGCCGCAGATTTGGAGTTCAGTTGCTGTGGTACGGGCGTGTCCTTGCTAGGAGTCGCCGCAACATTCATTAGTCCTATCACGAGAATTTCAGAGCAATTGTCACATTGAGAGACATATTCGGTTTCTTCCGCAATCTGTGACCCAATACCGTTCACCACATCCCCTACGACTCATATAGATATACTGCAAGCTGTAGGAAACATGCCATAAGCAGCAAAAACAGACAGTCGGAAAGGAAGTGAGACAATGGGATTTTGCCAGAAGTTCAAGGTTCCCCTAGTACTATGTGACGAAATCTTCTATCTCGAAGACACCAGGACGTTCGACGCAGGCCAGCCCATCGATGAGGGCGCCACGGTGAGCGGCACGGTCACGCTGAACGTGACGGAGTGCGATATCGTGGTCGTAGACAACCTGATCACCGCCAACCTGGAGATCACGGTCCAGAAGGAGCTAACTGTCAACCAGGAGGATCCGTTCGAACTCGAGTTTATGTATCACATCAACCAAACCGTCACGTTCCGGGGATGCACAGCTGCTGATCTGCCTCCTACGGTATCACCTGAAGACCTCCAGTGCCAGATACTCAGGCTGGAGTTTGACGAGACAGTCACAACTGACCCCGAGGCCGACACCATCACGGACGAGCTGACCATCCTGGTCAAGATCAAGGTCGAGGCGATCCAGCAGGTGTTCCTAAGCCTGTGTCCTCCGAACCTGACGGCTACTGTGACGTTCCCTGTCAACGCAACGCCGTAATAGGTCTATCGGTCCCTTGCCGCCGGCACCGGAAACGGTGCCGGCACCCCGGCCGGGCGATGGGTTCTCAAACTTGTGGGCCCCGTGAAAGGGGACAGAAAGGAGGTTGACCTGTGCGAACCTGTAGAACAATCAAGGCCAACAGGGTTTTGGCTCTTGACGGTATAGCACATACGGAGACTCTTGGACCGATCGATCTCGGACGGGTTTTCGAGGAAGGGAGCACGATCGAGGGACAAGTCCATGTCGCGATCCTGGAATGCGACCCTCAGTTCGACCTAGATAAAGATGTCGCCGAGGTGCGCGTAGAGGTACTGATACAAAAGGAACTAACCGTAGTCGAGCCCGGCGGTCGCAGGATTGCATTAGAGTTCGCGTTCAGGCGCACTTTCGTGAGTGAACTCGACGCCATTACCCCAAGCGAGATTGAGGCGCAGGGCATCGACCTGAATCGAGTGAAGTGCCAGGTGCTGAATGTCGACCTCGAGGATTCAGTCACTTTCGATCCGGGAAGCCCTGAAGCCCATGCGAGCTTCACAGAGTCGCTGACGATTGAGATCGGGCTGACCCTTGACGTTCTTGAGATAATGGACGTGGTGATCTGCGACGAAGAACCCGATGAGTAGCCCGCGGGCAGGTAGACAGGGCAATTGTGCGTGTCAGCGAGATGCTGGCGCCTCAATCATGCCCGGTTGACTCAATGCCTGCCTGCGCGAATCCTTAGTGGCAAGTCGAGCAGTGGCCTCCTGAACACGTTCCACAACTTCTCGAGCCGGTCCCCCTGGCCGAGGCGCGAACGCCGTGTGCTGCGAACGTGCTGAACAGCTTGGCCAGGTCTCTGCTGCCGCAGTAAGGGCATTGAACGACTTCCGATGAAGATATGACTAGTCGTTCAGACTTCTTTCCGCAGGTGTTGCACTTGTATTCGAATACCGGCACGGGTTATCATGTCCTCTCCTGATCTGCCCGGTGGTTCTCACAGAGGAAGGCTGCTAGAACAGAGGTCGCTCGTAGGTCTGAACAAGACCCAAGAGCGACTGCATCTGCCGGGCGTTTTCGGTCGCCTTCCCGTCTGTGCAGTTGTTGAACAGCACGTAGGTCTTCCGGCTGTTCTCTGACAGCCTGAGTATCTTATCGGCCCAGGGCCTCAATTCGTCCTCGTCGTAGAGGTAGTCATACCGTTCAGAGGGATCGTCGTGCTTCCACCACTTGCTGGCGTTCCGGCCGTGGAATCGGACATATGACACCTCCGGCGACGTCGAGATCGCGATCGGAGGAAACAACCCCTTGAGCCCCGGCTCGTCAACACAGCAGAAACCTATGCCGTGAGCCTTGAGGGTCGAGAATACGGCGTCACTCACCCACGCTGCGTTTCTGAACTCCACGACAAACCAGAACTCGCTGAACTCCCGCGCGAGTGCTACGACGTATTCGAGGTTTCTGTCGGTGTTGGTGAAACCCCATGGGAACTGGGCAAGCAGACAGCTAAGCTTCCCCGACTCGACGAGCGGCGCTACGCCCTCTTTAAAGCTGGCTATGGTGTCCTTCAGCGAGTCGAGCGTCACCTCCGGCTCCTGGCTTCCTCGAGCTGAGCGCCCACCGGCTGCACCATTGCTGCTCTCCTCATCTGGCACGAACGATCCGATGACGCGGTTTGAGTGCGTCAGCGAGCGGTTGAGCTTCACGACGAACTCGAAGTCGTCGGGCGTCTTCCGGTCCATTCCTCGCATGGTCGAGGCAGACGGCATTCGGTAGTAGGTATAGTTGACCTCCACCATGGGAAACCGTTTGGAGTAGTAACTGAGCATGTCGGAAGGACTGAGCCGCTCGGGGTAGAAACGCCCTTTCCAGTCCTCGAAGCTGTAGCCCGAGGTGCCAACCAGAACCCGATTGCCCGATGAGCTCATTTCACTTCACCAGTTCTACTTCGTCTCCGGTGCACAGCATAGCGGCGTTCGCTTCGTCCGTGTCGATATGGAACTCCTTGGTAAAGCTCGGGCTGACCCTGCACAGCACGTTGCAGAACACCACGGCCCTCGGACCCGATGTCTTCACGTTCACGCACTGTTTGTCTGTCACGCCGAGTTCTGCCGCCGAGTCAGGGTGCAGATGGATATGTCTCTGGGCCAGTATCACGCCCTGCTCAATGGTGACCGCGCCATTGGGCCCTTCGATAGTGATGGACTCAGACCCATCGATGGCGCCGCTGTCTCGCACCGGCGGTCGAACGCCGAGCTTGATGGCATCTGTCATCGAAACCTCGACCTGAGTCCTCGACCGGACCGGGCCGAGTATTCTGACACCGTCGATCCTCCCTCTGGGGCCGACAAGGTTGACCTTTTCGTTGGCTGCGTATTGCTCAGGCTGCGAGAGAGGTCTGTAGACAGTGAGCTCATATCCATCGCCGAACAGGGTATCGACATCCTCTCGCGAAAGATGCACGTGTCTAGCAGACACTCCCACAGGAATCATGTTGGACTTCACAACAACCACCTCGTTGCCCATATTACCAGTCATATCTTACCCTCAATCCTGCTCGATTTCAAGGTCAAGTCCGCATTGCCTAGAGCGGACTGCGGCCTCGTCCGCGGTCCCCTTGACATCGGCCTCGTGCTGCATCTCGTCCCCTGCCGAGCCTGCTGGTTGACACCTGTGAACTACTCAGGTATAATGATCACTGCAACGGAACTCGCCCAGTCGCGCACGGCACGAAGGGGAGTAGCTCAAATGGCAGAGCGGCGGTCTCCAAAACCGTAGGTTGCGGGTTCGATTCCTGTCTCCCCTGCCAGAAGAAGAACCGTCTCACAGAGACGGTTCTTCCTTATAGCTTGGCATTGTGCACCTCGTAAATGGTCATCTTCAACTCGTTTTCTCTTTGTCGCGTCAGGCCGAAGATGAATCCGCGGCGCCTTAGGCTCTTGTTGAGGAACGTCACCACGCGATGCAGCGGCGCGTCGTCGTCAAAACTCTGGCTGGCGACCTCAGTAATCGCAGGCTTGCCGGCCGCTTCAGGGCTGTTGCCTGCGCCCGCCTTTCGACACGTTCGATCATCAAGCCTTGAGTCGTCCATACCCTATCTCCAACCCCCGGTTTTTCAGCTATCACGGTTCGAGTCCCCACTGCTCCAGAAGGGCGATCGCACTGTGCGCAGTGAAGTCAAAACGGATCGGCGTGACCGAGATGTAGTCGTTCCTCACCGCCCAGGTGTCGCAGGACTCACCCTCTTCGGCAAGGCAGCTTTCGTCGAGCTTCCCTGCCAACCAGAAGTAGGTTCGCCCCCTCGGATCAACCCTTCTGTCGAAGATATCCGTGTACTTCATCTCGCCCAGACGGGTGATCTTGACTCCTTTGATCCGGCTCTCAGGTAACTCGGGGACATTGACGTTCAGCAGAGTCCGCTCAAGAACCTCGCGTCCTGAGGTGGCCAGCCGCGAACACAGTTTCGCGGCGAACGATGCTGCAACTGAGTAATCCTGACCGCCCGAGCTCGCCAGCGAAACGGCCATCGACGGTATGCCTGCGATGATTCCTTCCATCGCCGCAGACACCGTTCCCGAGTACAGCACGTCGGTGCCAAGGTTCGGCCCGCGATTTATGCCGGACACAATGACGTCGGGAATTCGGCCTTCAAGCAGCACCTCGAGACCCAGTTTGACGCAATCGGCAGGAGTCCCGTCAATCGACCACGCGCGCTCGGCGTCCGGTATCTCTACTTCTTCCACAATGATTGGCTGGCGCATGGTCAGCGCGTGCGCGACTGCACTGCGCTCACCGCTCGGTGCGGTGACGTACACAGTTCCAAGCGTTGCGAGTGAGGCAGTGAGTTCGCGAAGACCTCTCGAGTGCACTCCGTCATCGTTGACCGCCAGTATCAGCACAGCAGCTCCATCCCGTTCTCAGTCTAATCCTTGGCCCTTTGCCCAGGCTGTGCTTTGACTTGGTGCACACCCGGAATCGTTCGTATCTGATCGACGACACTGGGCAAGCCTTCCCTGCCCACAGGCAAGCGGACTCCAAGCATCACGTCTATGCAGCCCGGCGACTCTGACGATTGATCGGCGAGAACCTGAGTGATGTTGACGCCTGAGTCGGCCAGGGTTGTGCATATGGCCGCTAGCATGCCCGGCCTGTCTTCGAGGACCATGCTCAGACGGTGCCCCTTGCTCTCGATATACTTGACCTCGATCCTGTCCAAGTAGACAAGGGACAGCGCCACGAGGACGGCTACTGCTGCGGCTCCGGCGTAGAACCCGAATCCAACCGCGAGCCCCATCCCTGCTACAACCCACAAACTTGCGGCAGTCGTCAAGCCACGGACCGTCATGCCGTCTCTCAGTATAGTGCCTGCTCCGAGAAATCCGATTCCTGTGATGATATTCGCAGCAATGCGGGTCGGATCCACGGCCGCCCCTCCCAAAGGAGAGGCGACATTGGCTGAGTAGATCGACACAAGGGTGACCAGGCATGATCCAGTCGCAACGAGAATATGCGTGCGGAGACCGGCAGGCCTTCTATGGCTCTCCCTCTCGAGCCCGATGATCCCCCCTAGGACAAAGGACACGAGGAGCCTGACCAGTACAGTGAGGGTGTCCATTACTCGTTCATCACTCCCTCCCCTCGTGCCGCGGCATCGGTGCGCCACAGTGCGGACACTTGGCGGCGTCCAGATCGGCCAGATCGTGACATCTCAGGCACTCTTTTTTCACTTCGCGTTTGCAATGAGGACAGAATGCCAGGTAGTCGAGGTACTTGCGGCTACAGTGCGGACACGTCTTGATGACCCCTTTTGGCCTCAGCAGGAAATACAGCGGAATGCCTATGATAAGCAGCACGATCTGGATCGGGTTCCCGAATGACAGTATGGCCATCAGCGGGAATATCAGTCCCCAGATAAACGGTGTGTAGTCCCTGGATTTTGCGTCCCTGTAGATCAGCACTCCTGCAGCGATCGAAATCGCTGTCGATGCACCCCACACTGCCAGTACGACCGCGTCACTCATCGCAATCCCTCCCAGAGCGTTGCTCCCTATCGGATACGCCTGCCGAGCTTGTTCTCACGCCCCTCGATCAGTCGGACTATGTTCGCTCTGTGCCTCCAGAACATCATCAGCGCGAGCATCGCCACAAACGCCACGTGAGGAGACGGGTTCTTCAGAAACCAGGCCAGCAATGGAAGAAGCACGGCCATTGTCAGAGACCCCACCGAAACATATCCGGTAACGGTGACCGTGATCAGAAACGCCGCGATCGCTATGGTCGCCACTAGAGGCATCGAAGCTATTACGACCCCTACTGTAGTAGCAACTCCCTTACCCCCGCCAAAACGCAGGAACACAGACCAGTTGTGACCCACGACCGCAGCGAGCCCGGAGACAAGCGGAACAACGTCGCCTCCTACCAGCCATCTTCCGATGAACACTGCGGCAATGCCCTTTGCTATGTCCATTGCCAGCACCAGGGCCGCCGCACGGGGACCCAATACCCTCAGAGCGTTCGTCGCACCTGTGTTGCCGCTTCCCAATCGCCGGATGTCCACCCCCGCGGCCCGTTGGCCGATGAGAACACCGAAAGGCACTGCTCCCACCAAGTATCCGGCGACCAATGCGAACGCTACTCGAATCGGATCCACTGCTTCACTCTCCTCAATAAGGCCGTTGAGCGCGCCTGCCTCAAGGCGTCAAAGCTCCACTGGCACAGTTCTACTTTCGACGGGGACCGCGTGCCTTCCTCCAGTAAATGGTCTCAAACGTCCTGCTACCAATCAGTTGCGTTCGGCGACCTGGATTCTGACGGGCGTCCCCTCAAACCCCAACGAAGTCCGAAGCTCGTTTTCGATGTACCTGAGATACGAGAAATGCATCCTATCGGCCTTGTTTACGAATAGCCTGAATCTGGGCGGCTGTGTGCCTACCTGAGTCATGTAATAGACGCTGAGAGGCTGACCCTTGCGCGACGGAGGCGGGTTCCTCAACACCGCTTCCTCAAGGATCTCGTTGAGCAGAGAGGTCTGCACGGTCCGCCTGTGCTGCTCGATCACACTGTCGACGGCGGTGAACACTTCGCCAAGCCCCAGGCCGGTCTTGGCGGACACAAAGAGGATCGGCGCGTAATGGGTAAACGCCATTGAACTGCGGATCTGCGATTCCACACCTTTCGCTGACGTCTGCCTCTTGTCCACAGCGTCCCACTTGTTCACTAGTATGCACATGGCCTTTCCGCACTCATCGATGTAGCCGGCGATGTGGGAATCCTGGTCCGTGCAGCCAACGGTTGCATCGATCAGCAGCAGCCCCACGTCGCACTCGTCGACCGCCCTAAGTGTTCGGAGCGCACTGTATTTCTCAATACCCTCGCGGACACGCCCTCTCCTCCTGAGTCCGGCCGTGTCTATGATTATGTACGGCTTGCCTTCTCGGAAGAACAGCGTGTCGATCGCATCCCTGGTGGTTCCGGGCTCAGAATCGACGATCGAGCGGTCCTCTCCAAGCATAGCATTTACCAAAGAGGACTTGCCGGCGTTGGGTCTCCCCACCACCGCGATCTTGATAGCGCTTTCGTCATGGGACAGTATCGCATCGGATCTCCTGTGTGATATGACTTCATCGAGGAGATCGCCGACGTTCTGCCCATGTACAGCAGAGATCGGGATAGCCTCGCCAAGCCCGAGCTGGTAGAAGTCAACTAGATGGCTGGTGTCGCTGTAGTCCTCCACCTTGTTGGCAACTAGGAGCACCGGCTTCGACGTTCTGCGCAGCGTCTCCGCTATCTCCAGGTCGTTCGAAGTCACTCCTTCCCTCGAATCGACCAGGAACAGAATGACGTCGGCCTCATCGATCGCAACCTGCGCTTGCGCACGCACACGTGCCGCCACTGAGCCCTTGTCGGAAAAGTCCAGTCCTCCCGTGTCTATGACGACCAGGGGCACCCCGAGCCACTCTGTCCGGCCGTAGATCCTGTCCCGGGTGACACCAGGCGTTCCCTCAACAATGGCGACGCGTTTGCCGACCAGTCGATTGAACAAAGTGGATTTGCCCACATTGGGCCTCCCCACTATGGCAACCATCAGGCTGCTCACTCTGCACACCTCACTCTGCGAAACCTGTGAGCGCCGCATAAAGGCCGTCGGCGCTGCTGCGCACGATCGCCAAGTCAATCCCCAGCTCGCTCGCTTTTTCCTTGACACACTCAAGACTGATGTCGTCGACGAAAACGCCGTCCCGATTGACTACGACATCGGGAATGGCGGCGCGAATCGGACCGGTTCCGTTTGCAGTGCGAGATTCTCGAAGGATTTTCAATGCTTCCATGATATCATTCCCGCCGAGAAGCCCCGTGACGGTCACCGGGTCGCCGAAGTATGAGTTCTTCACGGGCACTACGTGTATGCGCCGCCTCACCTGGCGTGAGAGTGGAGCGAGCACGACCTCGAGAGCCTTCGCACCCAGCACTCCTGTTATGATGCTGACGTCCTGTACTCCCTCAGGTTCAGGCAGTCCGTGTTCGCGCAGGATCTCGAGAAACTCATCCGCCATTATCCTCGTCAGTCCGACACCGTTCTCGATCTGCTGGTACTCCTCGTACTCGTCCCCCGGGGGAATCTCGCAATCGGCGAGGAAGTAGAACTCGTCGGAGGCGAATGCGAACCGGGTGCCTATGGTCTCGAGACATTGCACCTGCATGCGTTCTACTATCTCAAGCGTGACAAGCGCGTCTTCCGCACCCGGGCGGGAGAGCCGCGGGAGGCGGTCTCTGTGCCGCGTCAAGCCCACCGGTACGACCGCCACTGAACCGACCCCGGGGTGCAGTCTGGCCAGGTCAGCTATGGTGCGGAGGAGCTCAAACCTGTCGTTGATTCCCGGGCAGAGCACGACTTGGCAGTGAACTGTGATCCCCGCACGCGTGAGCGCAGACAGCTGCCCTATTATGTCTATGTCTCTATCGTAGCCCATCAGAAGTCGTCGGATCCATGGATCGGTGGAGTGAACCGAGACGTAGAGCGGAGACAGCCTCATCTTGAGCAGCATGTCGAAGTGCTCGTCAGACAGGTTGGTCAGTGAAATGTAGTTGCCGTGCAGGAAAGAGAGTCTTGGGTCGTCGTCTCTGACACTCAGGCTCTCGCGGACTCCGGGCGGGTTCTGCTTCACAAAGCAAAAGCGGCAGTTGTTCGTGCACTCCATCATGCCGTTGAACAGGCTCGACGTGAACAGGATGCCCAGATCCTCGTCTTCGTCCTTCTCGATCTCGAATACGAGCCTCTCACCTGTGTTGCGCTCAACCTCTAGCTCAACTCTGCAATCACTGGTGAGATATGAGTACTCGAGCATGTCTCTGACCGCATGTCCGTTGATTCTCTCTACACGGTCGCCCGGTCTGATACCGAGATCATCGGCTATGCTTCCGGCAGCGACATCCTTGACCACCGCACCTATATGAGACTGCCGCTCTTTGCAGCGGCAGCTGTTCGCTCCGATGTCTGAGACCAAATCGGTCATGTTGCTCACGTTCCAAGTTCCTCTGCCTAACCATTTGAGGGAATGTTACCGCAATTGTGGAAGTCATGGGTCAAGTCTAGCATACGCTCGGGTGACTGTCAAACCGACTCGCCCGAGCGCAGACCCATCCGACGCAACCAACGCTCACTCGTTGCTGTCATCGGTATCGTCCCGGCGGCCGACGATCTCCTTTGAAGTGAATGAGCGCAGTCTGGCCATGACTCCCTCGAGGCCTCCTTCGTTCACGAAGAGGTACACGCCGCCGATCACCAGCAGGGTCACGGCAACCCACAGGACTGTCCGAGCAACCGTTCCTGTTCTCGTTGGCCGTGGCTGCCCGTCCGGAGTGGCCCCGTAGACGACTGTGGCAAGGACGTCCGCCATCAGGTCCATGCCGTGCCTGGCCTGCTCGAGCGAGTTGGTATGGCTGCCTGCCTCAAACAGCACGGAACGAGGGCTGAGATCCTGGTTGTAGCTTCCCGTTCCCCAGAGGATTCCTTCTACGAGGCCCGGGTACTTCTTGTCGGCGACCGCCTTCAGGTACTTCGCGAACTCAAGGTTTGCACCGCTGTTGGCGTTCTCGCGGCCCACCACCATCTTGACTGCAGCGATATTCCTTCCTGCGACATTCGCCTCGTAGATATAGGCAGGCACCGCGTCTCTGTGGACATCAATCAGCGCAGCAGGACGCTGCTGCATCAGTTGCGTTGCGGTTCTCCTGGACCTCTCATATGCCGCCCCGTCATGGGGATGATGCTGTTCGCGCGACACGACAGCGTTTCCGCCCAGGCGGTCAATGGCCGCCTTCAGGGTCTCCGCTACGTCGTACACGTCTCCAGGTTCGTGCGTTTTGGAGGCTGTGCCGCTGGTGGGAACGTACGACTCATCACTGTGAGTGCAGTATATTGCTATAGGTCTCGATCTGTCCTGAGCCAGATAGATGCTCCCGCCGTCATCCGTGTCGCCCAGGCCCACCAGTCCCTTGAGCCGGTCGACCATGCTGGCCTCGCCCAAATCGACTTCGGGCAGCTCGACCACAGACAGGAAGCGCGCGCGTGCGGTTCTCCCATCAACAGACTCGATCTTGTAGGATCGGTTTTGAGAGTCTATGAACATGTCATCGACTGAGAGCAAGACCGCCGTCGCAGTGATCCGGTTGTCGTCTTCGTCGAACACCTCGTAGTATCCCTCATCAGGCGACAGCTCCCGCTCAGCGAACGCGGGCGGGCTTGCCAGAACGAGGACACACGCTGCAAGTCCAAGCGCAGTTGAAACTAGCCCGAGAACAGCCGACACACGTGCTAAAGCAGCTGACCTGCGGATCCGGTACCTGTCACTCATCGCGGCCACCACCGTTCTCGTCTCTATGTCTCAGTTCGACAACATTGCCTAGTCTGCCTGAACGATCGTCCTCCTGCCTCGTGTCGTTGAACTCCGGCTCGATCTCCGGGTGTTCTTCCAGCTCATGTTGCGCGCCTCCGATGCGCTCGGCAACCTCGCCGAAGCCTTCGGCAAGAACTGCAGACACAATACCTGCCACTACCACGGAGTCGAACACGCCCGCGCCGCCAAAATAGACGGTGGTCGGCAGGCCACGAACGATTACCTCGATGAGATTGGCGATGTCGAGCGCCACGACGCCGAGTATGCCCGTTACAAAGGCCGTCCGTCGAGACCGAGTCCCGATATACGCCAGAACGCCGGCAATCAAGCCCCACAAGTAGAGCGGTGCGATGATCTGCTGCCCCTCTTCGAAATCGAAGATCTTGGAGATCCCGTAGAGCACCGCCCCTGTCGCAACAGCAGTGAGGAGCGAGCGGGCCTTCTCAGCGGCCGTAGCCCGGACAAGCACGTATATGACGAGCCCGATCGGAACGACGATTCCGCCGATGTTCAGGATTACTCTGGGGTTTGCCCGGCTGACAGTGACGTTCACCAGACTCAGAACAGCCATCAGTATGAGAATCACTATCGCCTGGCCGTCGGTCAGGTGCATCCTGTCCAGAATGCGGTGGGCGAAGCCTAAGAAGACGAGTGCTGCCGCAGCGAGAAGAATGATGCCCCCAACAGGCAAACAGACCACCTCCGAACACCGGCAACCGGTCGCCGCCGGCGCGCTGTGTCGTTAGCTTCCCCCGTTGCCAGCAGCGTTATTCGACGCGAAAAGGGTGCGGCGATGACCGCACCCTCGCATACGTGCGCCTGGTTGGTTCGAGGCTTCGCAGCTAGAAGACAGGTTTGGGCTACTCGCCGCCGCCGGCTTCAGGCTCTTCCGAGCTGTCGCCGGCAGCTTCGGCCTCGCCGGAGTCTGCATCCGCCTGTCCGGCCAGTTCATGCTGCTTGAGAATGTCTCCGACGAGCTCGCCTATGGTCGCTCCACCCTGCGGCTCCTCCTGCTTTGCCTTTGATCTGTTTGTCGTTGAAGGACGCTCGGGGCGTACCTCTTCCTCGACTTCCTTGATGCTTAAGCCGATTCTTCTCTGCTCCTGCCTCAGGCTTATTACCTTTACCTGGACCATCTGCCCCTCTTTCAAGACGTCGCTGGGCTTCTCAACCCGCTCGCGCGATATCTGCGACACGTGGACCAGACCCTCTATGCCTGGCTCCAGCTCCACGAAGGCGCCGAAGTCCGTCAGACGAGTGATCTTGCCATCGGTGACCGTTCCTACAGGGTACTTGGTCGGAACCTTTGTCCACGGATCGTCCTGAGTCTGCTTCAGACCGAGCGAGATGCGCTCCCTTTCCCTATCCATGTTGAGCACAGTGACGCGAACCTTCTGCCCTTCCTTGAGCGCCTGCCCGGGATGACCGATCCGGTTCCACGAGATGTCTGATACGTGCAGCAACCCTTCGACTCCATCGCCGATGTCGACGAAGGCTCCGAAGCTGGTCAACCGTGTGACAGTTCCATCCACAATGTCGCCCTCTTTGACGTTCTCGAAGACCTTCGCTTTGGCCTGAGCGAGCCTCTCCTCGAGGACTACCCGCTGCGACAGCACGACATTGTTCCTGTCCTTCTCGACCTCAAGGATCTTCATGGTCAGCGTCTGGCCGAGAACCGACTTCAGGTTCGCCACCGGCCGGAGGGCGATTTGAGAAGCAGGTACAAAGCCCCTAAGCCCGATGTCAACTGTCACGCCGCCTTTGACGACGTCTACGACCTTGCCCTCGATGGTCTTGCCCTGACTGAACGCCTCCTCGACTCTCTCCCAGGCTCTAATGAGGTCAGCCCGCTTCTTGGACAGGACCACAGCGCCCTCTCCCTCGGCGTCAACAGAAAGCACAACGCAATATACCTCGTCTCCCGCAGACACCACTTCCGACGGGTGATTGAATGATCGGACGGACAATTCCCTCTTCGGAATGACGGCCTCGGACTTGTATCCGATGTCGACAAGGATTTCGTCGTCGTTTACCTGCACAACCCTGCCACGGATGATCTCGCCTTCCTGGGGAACGTACTCGGAGCCAAGCACCTCGCTCATAGTGGGGACATCCTCTGCGGGCTTCGACTCGGCAGGTTCACTGGGAGCCTCAACCTGGTCGGCCTCAGGAGGGGACTCAACATCATCGGCGACATGTTGTGAATCCGGTTCCTCGCCAGCAGCTTGGCCCGAAGCCTCGTTCGGCTCATCTGCCCCTGAGGCAACGTCCTGCACGTCGGCTTCCTGAGCACCAGCCTCTTGAGCAGCATCGGTCTGATCTTCCACTTGCGCTTCGGGCTCCATGGCGCTCGTGACACCTACTTCCGCAGCGGTGTCTTTTGCCTCGTCGCAGTTGCTGCACTGACAAGGCTCCGCCTGCTCTGACGTCGTCTCTCCGGCTTCAGCATTGAGTCCTACGGTCTTTTCTTCCATCTTGCTCACAACCTCCTTGATTGCCCAACCCGGTGTTGATGCTCCCGCAGCAACACCTATCCTGCTGCCATGCGCAACCTTGATTTCGCCAAGCTCGTCTGCGGATTCGATGTGATATGTCTTGGTTCCGAGCGAGCGGCTGATCTCACACAGCCTTCGAGTATTGGCGCTGTTGCGGCCTCCAACTACTATCATCACGTCCACTTGAGAAGCCAGCTCGATTACGCCTTGCTGGCGCTCGCAGGTGGCCGTGCAGATCGTGTCCCTCACCACCACGTCTGTGAATATGTTCCTGAGGGCATCTACAACTCTGCGAAAAGCCTCTCCGTCCTGCGTCGTCTGTGCGATCACGGCAATGGGAGTATCCGGAGACAATCTGTCTGCAGCCTCGACCGCCTCGTCGACACCGCTGACCACCTCCGTCCTCCCCAGGCTATGACCGGCGAGACCGATCACTTCCGGGTGCCCCTTGTCGCCGACTATGAATATGGTCCGTCCCGAACGGGAGAACGACTCCACGTCCCGCTGCGCCCGCGCAACGAACGGACAGGTCGCGTCTATCACCTCGATGCCGCGCGCTTCCAGGTCTTGGCGCACAGCCGGCGTAACGCCATGAGATGGAAGGACGATTCTCCCTGACCACACCTCCTGGTGAGAATCTACGTGCACGAACCCCTGTTCAACGAACTCTCTGGTGACCAGTGGGTTGTGCACGAGCGCACCCAATATGTAGGTTGGCGATTCGCCTGTGCGCGGACGTACATCCAGCGCCATCCTTATGGCGCGCTTCACACCGAAGCAGAAGCCCGCGTTCGCGGCAACCCGAATGTCCACGTGCCACCTACTTGGCTTCGGACCGTTCGGTCGCGTTCTTCCAGTCTGCAAGGAACCGCTCTATTCCCTTATCTGTGAGCGGATGCGCCGCCATCGACTTCAGGACCGGGAACGGCACAGTCGCTATGTGAGCCCCGGCCTTGGCCGCCTCTATCACATGCATGGGATGGCGGATGCTCGCGGCGATGATCTCTGTGTCTATCCCATGGATCGCGTATATCTCAGCGATGTCAGCGACAAGCTTGATTCCGTCAGAGGATATGTCATCGAGGCGGCCGACGAACGGGCTTACGTACGAAGCACCGGCCCTGGCTGCCAGAAGCGCCTGCGTCGGAGAGAACACAAGCGTCACATTCGTGTCAATTCCCTCACTGCTCAGTACAGACACGGCCTTGAGTCCCTCGGGAGTCATGGGGATCTTGATCACGACGTTGTCCGCCCAAGAGGCGAGCTCGCGAGCTTCGCGCACCATTGCGTCAGCCTGGAGCGCGATCACCTCAGCGCTGACAGGCCCGTCTACTATCGAGCAGATCTCCTTGATGACGTCCTTGAAGACCCTTCCCTCTTTGGCCACCAGAGAGGGGTTGGTTGTTACCCCTGATATCACTCCCCACGAGTGGGCAACCCGTATCTCCTCGATGTTTGCGGTATCCAGAAAGAACCTCATATCCCGCCTCTCCCTCTTCGATCCTTCAATAGAGTATTTAGGCAAGCAGGTCAGCGATCGCCTTCATTATATCATCAGTAAATGCAGACAGTGAAGCCCTGTCCAGCTGATCGCCCTCTTGCACAGGCGGGAATATAGGCTTTCCGAAGACCAGACGGACACTCGGTCTCAGTCCCTGGCCATGGCTGTTGCGGCCTAGACCTAGTATTCCCACGGGCACAACTGGTACTCCTGTCTTGATTGCGACTAGGGCTGCACCGGCGTGGCCCTGCTGAAGTTGCCCGTCCTTGCTGCGCGACCCCTCTGGGAATATCCCAAGAAGCTGGCCGGACTCCACAGTCGCAATGGCTTCCTTTATGGCTGCCCGGTCGACACCCAGACGGTTGACAGGAAAGGCCTTCAGCCTCCTGAGCAGCCAGGCAAACGCGGAGTACTTGAACAACTCCACTTTCGCCATGAACCTGATCGGCCTCTTCAGAACGCAACCCAGCAGCGGCGGATCCATCAAGCTGCGGTGATTTGCAACGACGATCGCACCGCCTTTGTCCGGAACGTTCTCAAGGCCGACTATCGAGACTCTATACAGAACTCTTGTAAGCAACCGGATGACCTGTTTCGCAAACCAGTAAAGCACTGCAGCTCCCCCGAGTCAGCTCATGCGCGGTTCTGCCACGTACGACAACAGCTCTTCGAGCACCTGATCGATCGACTTGCCAGAAGTGTCGATCTCGATAGCCCCCTCGGCTTTGCAGAGGGGCGAAACCGATCGAGTCGAGTCGATTCTGTCGCGTTTCTCGATGATATGGCGTATCTCTTCCTCGGCCACCTCAAGGCCCTTCGCGCTGAGTTCCAGCAGTCTTCGCCTTGTGCGTTCCTCTACTGAAGCAGTGAGGAAGAACTTGTATTCAGCATCCGGCAACACAACCGAACCGATGTCTCTGCCGTCCATGACTACGCCGCCGCCCTGCGCACAGGACCGCTGAAGGTCCAGCAGAAACGCCCTTACGGAGGGGATCCTGGCAACCTCGGACACCGATTCGGTGACCTCCGGGTCCGACAGGCGGTCGGTGACGTCTTCGCCATCCAGGTAGATCCGGGGCTCCCCGGCCTCGTAACTCAAGGATACGTCTATTGTCTTCAGCACGGAGTCTTGGTCAGGCGCTTGCTCGAACGACTCTATGTCCACGCGTCGCCGGATAAGGCCAAGCGTGATCGCGCGGTAGAGAGACCCAGTGCTCACATATGTAAAACCTAACCGCCGGGCGGCAAGTCTCGCAATGGTAGTCTTGCCCGCGCCGGCGGGTCCGTCTATAGCGATATTCGGCTTGCGTCGACAGGACTCAGTGCTTCTCGACAGCGTTTCCAACATGGATGCGTCAACCACTCCAGGCCTTGTCCACCGACACAGTCGCGCAGCCAATACCGGCGTGCCCCTGTGGTCTATTCGACAATAGACTGGCTGTTCCTTCCCAATGCGACCAGGAAGGCTCAGTTCAGACAGAAGCTCTCCACTGACCCAGTGCCGGCCAGCCCGCTGAGGAACTCCTGGAAACCGGGGAATGAGGTTTCGATGCAGTCGGTATCGGTGATGTCGACCGCTCCATCGACGAATGCAGCGGCCATTGCCGCGGTCATCGCGATCCGGTGATCGCCGCAGCTGTCTACGACGCACGGCCGCAGCCGCGACGGACCGGTGATACTGAGGTCGTCGCCGCGAACCTCCACATCTGCTCCCAGGCTGGTCAGCATCTTCTCGATCGTATATAGTCTGTCCGACTCCTTGACCCTGAGCTCAGAGGCACCTCTAATCGTCGTAGTTCCGGCACACTGAGTGGCAGTGAGTGCAAGGATCGGGATCTCGTCTATGACGTCCGGAATCTCTTCAGGCCCTATGTCGACGCTTTGCAGCTCCGCTCCGGAGACTGTAAGGTCTGCGAAATCTTCGTTGTTCGCACTCCACTGTCTCTCGACGGTCACTCTCGCACCCATCCTTTGAAGCACTCTGAGCACTCCGGTTCTGGTCGGGTTCACTCCGACTCCTCTGACCGTGAGCCGGCTTCCCAGCGACGCTGCTGCCGTGCAGAGGGCAAACGCCGCCGACGAGATGTCGCCAGGGACTGCGATGTCCTTCGCAACAAGAGCGATCCGTCCCTCTACCTCTATGCGTCCATCTGAGCTGCGTATTCCTGCACCTAGATACTCGAGCATTCTCTCCGTGTGGTCCCTGGTCCGCCTCGTTTCACTCACAGTAGTGATCCCGCTGGAGAGGAGTCCGGCCAGCAATACACATGACTTGACCTGCGCGCTCGGGATTTCTGGAACGAACGAAATCGGGGTCAGGCTGCCTCCTCTGACCGCGATCGGCAGCCGTGTGTCACCACCCCTGGCCACTATGAACGCTCCCATCTCTCTCAGCGGCCGGATCACCCTGCCCATTGGGCGGGAGCGCAGTGACTGGTCGCCCGTCAGAAAGGCGGTGAACTGCTGTCCAGCCAAAATACCCAGAACCAACCTGACCAGAGTTCCGGAATTGCCGCAGTCTATGATGTCGCCAGGCTCCGACAGGCCATTCAGGCCCACACCTTTGACTGCGAGCTCTGACCCGCCCGTCTGATCGATCTCGACGCCCATCGCGCGGAGCGCGTTCACCGTAGCCAAGCAATCTCTTGAGGACAGGAATCCGGTAATTCTGGCTTCACCTTGCGACAACGACAGGAGCATCGCGGCCCTGTGGGAGATCGACTTGTCTCCAGGAACGCGCACTTCGCCCTGCAAAGCAAATGGCCCTCGAACTCTGAGACATGGAGTGTTTCCCATCTAGCGCCGCCTCACTCCGTAGCCGTTAGCAGCAAGGACAGACTGAGCCGCCTCGCAGTCTGAAGGACTCGAGAAGCCCAGCCGAAGCGTGCCTCCCTCGCCCTCCCTGATCTTCAGGATTTCGATATCCTTTATGTTTATGCCCTCTGCCGCGATTAGCGACGTCACGCGCGATATCTTGCCCGGCTCATCGTTGATAGCGACAACCAGCTCATGCAGAGGCGCAGTGAGCCCCTTTAGATTCTGCGGGATCGAGCTCCTGATTTCGGCGGCTCGTTCCAGAGCACCGGCCAGGGCGCCCAGTGAACCGCGTTGAAGCAGAAGGCCGAACTCGCTCAGTATCTGTGAGAACCTGTTGATAGTTTCAGACACGTTTTCCGCATTCGACAGAAGGATATCCGTCCACAACTCCGGATTGCCGCTGGCCACCCTGGTGACGTCGCGGAATCCGCCAGCCGCCATGGATGACACGGATGGGTATTCCATGTGGTACGAATCGAGCGTCTCTACCAGTGCCGCTGCGACCACATGAGGAAGGTGGCTGACCACCGCCGCCATGAAGTCATGTTCTTCAGGAGGAATGATTGCAAGACGGGCTCCGGTCTGTTTGATCAGACCTGACAGGGTTTCGACAGCTCTGCGCATCCTGGGGTTCTCTTCCCAACGGTGAAAGGGAGGCGTCAGCACGTAGAGGGCATTCTCGAACAAATACGGATCAGCCGCAGAAATGCCCTGCCTCTCGGAGCCGGCCATGGGGTGGCCTCCTATGAACACAGGCGCCGCATCGCCTGCGGCACAGGTCAGGGCCAGGTCTACGATGCGCTGCTTCGTGCTGCAAACGTCCGTCACCACGCAATCAGGCCTGACAGACGAGAGCACGGTTGGGAGCAGCTCGAGTGCAACGGAAATGGGTGTGGCGATCACGACCACGTCAGACTGAGCGCAGAGAGCGCGCAGGTCGCTCGATCGGCCTGAGATCGCTCCGATCCGGACAGCGGTGTCGAGCGATTCAGACGACACATCCCACCCGACCACTTGGTAGTCAGCCTTGGCGGACAGGCACATGCCCAAAGATCCGCCTATCAGACCGACTCCGACTATGCCGACGGTAGACCTTGCAGTCGACATGATATCTCTCCTATGCCCAGCGGCCCATCGCGACGGCCAGAGGCTTTACCTTCGCAAGCATCTCCCTGTATTCATCAGGGTTCAGACTCTGCGGACCGTCGGACAGCGCTTCGCTGGGGTTGGGATGGACCTCAACCATCAGCCCGTCAGCCCCGGCTGCGACGGCCGCCAGTGAGACCGCGGGAACCAGCTTCGATTTGCCCGTAGCATGGCTCGGGTCGACGATGACGGGCAGGTGACTCAGTGATCTGACTGCAGGAATGGCCGATACATCGAGGGTGTTGCGCGTAAAGGTTTCAAAGGTGCGAATTCCACGTTCGCAAAGCACTACATTCCAGTTGCCTGCGGACACGACGTATTCGGCGGCCATCAGCCATTCCTCTATGGTCGCCGAGAGGCCTCTCTTGAGGATCACGGGCTTCATAACCCTGCCAAGTTCTTTGAGAAGGGTGTAGTTCTGCATGTTTCTCGTACCGACCTGAAGCATATCCGCGTATGACGCGACCAGCTCGATGTCCCTGGGATTCACGACCTCAGTGACAAACGGCAGGCCGGTAACCTCGCGAGCCTCAGCCAGGATCTTGAGTCCTTCTTCCTCCAGACCTTGAAAAGTGTAGGGTGAAGTCCTGGGTTTGAAGGCACCGCCTCTGAGCATGTCGGCGCCCGCTTCTTTGACCGCCCTTGCGGCAGCAAGCAGCTGATCGCGGGACTCGACCGCGCACGGGCCCGCGATGTTCACGATCTTCGTACCGCCAAACTCGACCTGCCCGACGCGAACGACCGTGCGCTCCGACTTGAACTGAAGTCCGGCCAGCTTGAATGGATGCAGTATCGGGACTACCTTCTCCACTCCAGGCATCGCTTCGACGGCCTGAGCGGCTTCTGCGCGACGCTCGCCGACTGCTCCGATGATCGTCTTCTCGATCCCTTTCGACAGATGGATGTCAAACCCCATTGACTTAAGCTTGTCGACCACGCTGTTGACCAGTTGATCGTTTGCTCGCGGCTCCATCACCACTATCATTGAGAATCACCTCGCTAGACAGGCAGCAAACGCTGCCAGAAAACGTTCGTTTTGCTCGGGCGTGCCTATAGTGACTCTCAGCCACCCGTCTAGACCGAAGATGTCCGCAGGTCTGACGATCACGCCCATTCTGAGGAGCTGATTGGACACCTCGCGGGACGGCCTGTTGGCGTTCACGAGCAGGAAATTGGCCTCGGTGGGCAGGTACTCTGCTCCCATTGCATCGAGTCGGCTGTACAGGAGGCGCTTTCCGGCTGCATTGACCTCTCTCGATCGCCTGACGTGGTCAGTGTCCTCCAGGGCAGCCAAAGCCGCCACCTGTGTCAGCGACGTGACATTGAAGGGAGGTCGAACCCGTTCTATCACAGCGACGAGATCCGGCCGCGCTACTCCGTATCCGACCCTCAAGCCCGCCAGTCCGTACATCTTGGAAAAGGTCCTGAGAGCCACTACATTGAGGCCGCTCTTGACATATTCGTTTATCGAATCAGGGTAGTCAGCTGACTCGACATATTCGAAGTATGCCTCGTCGACAACAACTACAACATGATCGGGAACTGTCGTGATGAAACCCGTGAGCTGACTTCTGCTGATCATCAAACCCGTCGGGTTGTTTGGGTTGGCGACGAACACGAGCTTCGTGCGAGGCGTAATTGCGTGTTTCACTGCATCGAGGTCTAGGCGTGCAGAAGGCATCGGGACAGAAACGCACTTCCCTCCTGTCACGCGCGTGACGAACTCGTACTGGCTGAAGGTGTGCGCACCGAACACCACCTCATCTCCAGGCTCGACGAACGCCTCCGCGATCATCCTTATGGTCTCGTCCGATCCGCATCCAAAGACGATCCATTCACCGGGAACGCTCAGCTTGGCCGACAACGCTTTCCGCAGTTCGTAACAACTGCCGTCAGGATAGACGTGCATCTGCGCCACGGCTCGGGCCACTGCTTCGATAGCCTTTGGAGACGGGCCGAGGGGGTTTTCGTTGGAGGCCATCTTTACGACATCGCTGATTCCGAGTTCACGCTTGACTTCCTCGATCGGCTTACCGGGCTCATAGGGCTTGATCTCCAGAACGCAGCTGCGGGCCAGCCGCAGAGCTTTCTGATCAGAATCCATGGGGTCACCTCCACACTGCCGCCACGCTGGACTCGAGTGTCGAGCACCGTAGATGAGCGGCCAGATTGGTAGCGGTTTCACTCAGGGCCTGCGAGGTCAGGTCTGAGTTTTTTGGCCCTGCCAAGGTATATGTGACGTATCTCCTGCTTTGTCCGTGACGAGTGAACAGTCATGAGAACCCTGATGCACCGGTCAAGGCTGCCTGTGACGTCCATCTCCACAGCAGAGATCAGCGGAGTGTCCATCCAACCCAGGTGCCGCGCGGCTGTTGCGGGAAACGCAGAGGTAATATCTGGTGTTGAGGTAAACATAATGTGTATTATGTCTTCTTCGTCCACTCCGTTCTCGGACACCATCCGGTTCAGCAAATCTGAAGTGCGTGAGAGAATCTCCTCGGGGCTGTCGCAGTCGACTGTTACCGCACCGCGTATACCTCTTACTGCTTTCATCTCTGCCAGTTCCCTCCGCAGCCAGGCAGCGTTCGCCGGCTCATACCGGCTCAGCACTGCATCTGCATATGTCTGCCGAATATAGCAAAACGCACCCCACCGGTAGGAGTGCACTTCAGTGCGGGTTTATGCAATGTAATATACCATACCTCTATCTGCCAGACAAGTGCGAATCAGGCACTCGCCCTCACGTACTGACCCGAAGGGCTGCACTGCGGCCTGCCACAAACCCCGTTGCGAACGCTATGTGGAGGTTGAAGCCGCCGGTATAGCCGTCAACGTCGAGCACTTCCCCGCAGACGTACAGCCCCTTGACCAGCCGGCTCTCCATCGAAGTCGGGTCAATCTCGCGCACGTCCACCCCTCCCTGAGTCACGACTGCCTCTTCGAGCGCACCATATCCGGAAATCGGCACCGTGAAATCCTTGAGGAGATCCACCATTCGCTTGCGCTCGTCGCGGGTCACCTGGGCACAACGCCTGTCAACGTCGACAGCCCAGCGCTCGGCAAATACACGGACCAGCAGACGCGGCAAAGCGCCAGTTAAAACTGCCTTTACTGACTTGCGGGACCACTCGGCGAGGTCGCGGACCAGGCGCTCGTCCAGTGTCTCCTTGTCGAGCGCAGGCTTCAGATCGATCGACACCCACACTCGCTTCCCTTCGTCGATGCTCCTGACAGCCGCCCGGCTGAGAGTGAGGATAATCGGCCCTGACAAGCCGGCATCTGTGAACAGCATCTCGCCGAACTGCTCTTCCACACGCTCTCCGTCGACCGTGAGCGCCGCGTTGACGTTCCGAAGGCTGAGTCCCTGAAGCCTGGGTATCCATGGGGCGTCGGAATGGAGCGGCACCAGGCTAGGACGCGGATCGACAATCCTGTGTCCGGCGGCCTTGAGGAGCGCATACCCATCACCCGTGGAACCGGTCTGCGGGTAGGTGATACCCCCGGTCGCGAGGACTGCGCAGTCGCAACCCGTATCTGGTCTGTTCACAGATGATATACGGAAACCGCCATGCTCGCCCGCAGACAGGCTGGTGACCTTCCAGCCAAGTCTGAGGTCAACGCCGCAGCGTTGAAGCTCAAGCATCAGGGCTGACACGATTTCGTTCGAGAGTCCGCTGGCGGGAAAAACCCTTCCCCCGCGCTCGACAACACTCCTGACGCCGAGTTCTTCGAAGAAACTAATCAGTGACTCCGGACTCAGCGCGGCAAGGGCAGAATGGAGGAACCGGCCGTTTCCGGGCACGTTTTCTATGAACACGCTCTTGTCACAGGCATTCGTGAAGTTGCATCTGCCTTTTCCAGTGATCCTGAGCTTCATTCCCGGACGCCGCTTCTTCTCAAGCACTACCACTGAGGCGCCGCAGCGTGCGGCCGTGATCGCTGCCATCATCCCAGATGGCCCGGCGCCGATGACGCAGACCGTATTCTTCGTGGTCAAGAGTCGAGACCCACCTCTCTGCGGAGTCGCTGAACCTCGTCCGGCGACAAGTGCCGGTAGGACCCCGGGGCTAGGTCGTTCAGAGAGATCGGCCCGAATGCTACTCGCTCCAGCCTGTGCACCGGGTGGCCGACCGCTTCGAACATCCTTCTCACTTGGCGCTTGCGGCCTTCATGTATTGAGACCAGCCACTGAGTCTGTCGCGTCGTGTCTCCTCCATGGGCGGCATTCGGAGGGTCGAATCGAACCACTCGGGCCGGTGCCGTGACGCCGTCCTCAAGCTCAATGCCGGTGCGCAGCTTGTCCAGCGATCTGGGATCCGGACCTCCAGCCACTGTGACAAGGTAGGTCTTGACCACTCCGTACTTGGGATGTGTCAGTCTGTATGCCAGTTCACCGTCATTGGTGAGGATCAGGAGGCCTTCTGAATCCTTGTCAAGACGTCCTACGGGATACACCCGCTGCGGAACGGAGCGCAAGAGGTCAGTTACGACAGGGCGGCCGAATCGATCAGCAACCGATGTCAGTACGCCTTTCGGCTTGTTTAGCGCTATGTAGACTGTCTTTCGTTCCGGCCGGACAGGCACGCCGTCGACAGCTACATGGTCTCTGTCAGGGTCCACCTTCGCACCCAGCTCAGACACAGTCACGCCATTGACAGTGACCCTGCCCGCAAGCACGATCTCTTCACAGGCCCTGCGGGACGCAACCCCGCAGCGCGCGAGATATCTTTGGAGTCGCTCAGATGCACTCATCTAGAACACCTGCTGCGGACGCAACCAGTCGGAGTGTGATGCGACGGGAGTGCGGCTGTGCTGCATCCAGGCTATGGCTGGAGCTTCTTGATGGCTTCGTTGGAGCCCATGACCACGAGGATATCGTTCTCATGGATCTTGTCGTCCGCTCTCGGCGAAATGCGCACGGCGTCGCCGCTTCGGATCGCAATGATGTTGATCGCGTAGTCGTACTTCGCCCGCAGATTGAGTTCTCGCAGAGTCTTGCCTGCAAACTC
>Ga0134096_1000099_pt1 | contig 112727 bp, 121 predicted proteins | sample 7_2taG_FD_94448 | JGI IMG/M metagenome (GOLD analysis project Ga0134096, IMG submission 94448) | Switchgrass degrading microbial communities from high solid loading bioreactors in New Hampshire, USA - 7_21_20_110_A3 metaG | ecosystem: Engineered > Bioreactor > Semi-continuous > Anaerobic >... | reverse complement strand
AACGCGGACTCCAACTCGCACACCGACGCGAACTCCGACGCGAACGCCGACCCGGACACCGACTCGCACGCCAACTCGAACACCACCGCCTCCGGCGACCAGCACGCCGACGCGGACTCCGACTTCGGCGGCAACCGCCACACCTTATCCAAATGAGATAGTTGGGTCTATCTCTGCTGGTTTGCTGCCCGCTTACCAATGGAACGCCAGAGATGCCGACCCGGTGCTGAACCTGCCCGCTTTTAACTTGGAGGTTCGCAACTACTACTTGACTGACAAGATTTACATCAAGTTGGATGCGCCAGTTGGCAATTTCTACACCTATATCTTAACTGGTGATGATGTTACGGCTTTAGGGCTTCCTTATGATGCTGCGACACATACGCTGACATTGAACGCCACACCAGAACTCATGGATGCGATTGAAAGACAGGTCGGCGCAATGGATGGTCTTACACCGCTAAGTCGCTGCCCGGTTAACCGGAATCGGTTGTGTTGGGGAACAACAATTGGTTCAAAACGCGACGATACTTTCACCAAGCCATCAGATGCGATTGGTGAATGGACAATTTCGGTTTGGGCTGAACATATCAGCGGTGTCCAGTCAAACACAGTAACGGGCACGTATAGAGTTACCACAACGCTCATCGGAGAGCATTAGCCCTCAAAAAAGAAACCGCCCATCATCAAAAGGTGGGCGGTTTCTTTTTCTTATTAAAGAAAAAATGCCCTTGCGGGCATTTTTCGAGATGTGCGGACTAGGCGCGTCCCCGCTCCATCTCACGCCGGAATAGCCACGGCTTTCAGGACTCTGCCTCTCGTGGACTTGCCTTCACCGACGTACCGAGCACACCATGGTTCCACCGCACTGTCCGATAAGGCAGACCTTACGGTCTTCGAAACCTTATCGTAAGGCAAACATCTCCGCGGGGCATCTAACCGGATTTAGTTTGCCATGCCTCCGAGTTCGCGTAACCGCGCCCTACCTCGGAGTGTCCTCGACCCCACACCCGGCAAGTATCGTAGTTATCGGTGTCCTACGCATTCCGACTTCCGGACTTATCTGTTTGTAAGGTTCTGAATTGATATATTTATTATACATGCTTTTTGCGAATTGTCAAGAGCGAAAATGCATTTAATGCCAATTCATTCGAGATTTTTTCTCGAATTGCGAATGAGATTTCCGCCCGGATTGCCGGTGAAATCGTTTTTTTTAGTGGAATGTGGAAAATGCACTCGGCGGAGCAAAGAAAGCGCCAGGGAAATGGGGAGCGTCCGTTCATGGTAGCGCCAGCCCATATCACGCGCTGTTGCAAAGGACTAACAGCGCCAAGTTTCGTGCGTGGTTTGGTGACAGCAAAATAAAAAGACCAGCGGTTTGCTGGTCTTTTTTTTCAAAAGTTGCTGCATCAATCCGCATCGAAATTTAGCAACTGTTCGATTTTGTCCGCCACTTCCGGGCTGATGACTTTAGCGATTTGTTCCTTCAAACTTAAATCATCCCATTCGCGCATAAGCTCGGCGCGCCTTTCTTCAGCGCCTTCGCCATAAATAGTGGAAAAGTTTGCCCGATGGATGGAGTAGATAATTTTTTCGAGTTCCAAAACATTGATATGCGGCTTTGTTGGGATATTAGAAACTCCATAGTCAACCAGGTCATATGGTGTGATATTCCCAAAGCTGAAGTGCTGCCGCTCGCCGTTCTCGACAAAAAAATTAACCCGCTCATTCATACTGTTGATGAAATAGGAATAGCCGTTTTTTTCTGTCAAAATCCGGTCGAACTCATCGCTGACCTCTTTGACCTTCTGGATATATCTATCAACCTTGCTTCCATAGCATTTCTTTGCAGCGAAAGCCATCCGCCCGTTATGTCCGAAATCTCCGCCAATAGAATGCAAATCAATGCCAAGCTGGGTCATGGCGATTTTGTCGCCGTAATTCAGGGCGTACTCACGGATTTCGTCACCGGATGCGTTCCGGGGCAGGCGGGGTATCCACCAGCGTTTTGTGTTTTTGCCAATCTTTTTCCATCCTTGACCTTTGATGAAATAATCCGGGTCGCTCGCTTCAACCGGGATGTACTGCTGCGTACTCTTATCGTAAACAGCCAGAATTTCCTTTTCTGTGACCGTTGCCATGCCATTCGGCCAAAAGTTTTCCCTGACACCATCGGTATCTTTTTCCGGGTCATATTTCCGCCGTTCCACGCCGCGCAACTGGCGGAACTGGTTGACCATTTTCAATTCCAGCAAAGCAAATGGCTTTTTGGCAAAATCATCCTTTTCCAACTTGCCATATTCAGAACGAACCATCTCGATAATGGCTTCAAGCGTTTGTGGGTCTTTGATATTTGCGGTTGCCGCAGAGAGATTGTCAACGCTGAAATTCAGTGCCTTATCCAGCTCCGCCCACATCGCTATATCTTCATCAGAACGGTGGGTTTCAAAATTCTTTTTGAATTCCTGATAAGCTTTTTGCAAAGCTGCACTATAAACGGGCAGATAGCCAGCGAAAAATTTCAGCGCCTCGTTATCGTACTTTTTCCCCTTCAGCGCGGCAGCCTTAGCAACCATAGTGCCGGAACTGGCGAAGGTTTTCTGCAACTCTTTAACTTGCTTACGACATTTCATGATTTTTTATCCTTTGATATTTAGATGATAGCAAGCAAAAAGCCGCCTATTTTCAGGCGGCCTTTTCCAGTCTATTTTTTGCCAGCTCAAACGAAGTCGGGTCAATTTCAACCCCGATAAAATTTCTACCAGTCTGTCTGGCAACCAGACCGGTTGTACCCGAACCCATAAACGGGTCAAGAACGGTCACGCCGACCCAACTGTACAGCTTGATGCAGCGGTAGGGGAGTTCTTCCGGGAAGGGAGCGTTGTGCCCCAACACATTTTTTCCTTTTGAATTGATTTTGACCTTGCCGGGGAACGACCAGACCGATTTGGTGAATTTTGCAAATTCTTCTTTGGTCAGGTCGCTGACGCCTTTCGTCATCAACTTTCGCTGCATCTTATAAAACACGAAAACAAACTCATGGTCAGGTCGCACCGATGGGCAGGACGGAGATTTAAACGACCCCCATGCAGTGCTACCTACATGGTTCGGCTTGTACCAGATGTGAGTTGCCCGCCACATCCAGCCAAGATGAATGATTTTGGGAAACAGCTCCCAGATATTCCAGCGGTTTTCGCCGTTACTGGTGCTTTCAGGCAGGTTCAGGCACAGCCGGCCACCCGGCTTTGTCACCCGGTAAATCTCAGCCAAACGCTCCAGCAGCCAACAGAAATAAGTGGTCGCCGAACGGTTGTCGTCAAAAGTTTTGTAATCTATCCCTACGTTGTAGGGTGGACTGGTCACAGTCAGGTCAACCGTGTCGGCTGGCAGCCCCTTCAGAATATCCAGGCAATCTCCCAAATAAAGTTGGCATGTCGTCGTCATTTAAAGCTCCCATCTTTCCCGGTTGTCTTGCGCATGGGGAAGACGGGGAGCGCCAGGGATGAACAATTTTTGAAAACTGGCTGCTGTGGTTTGTTGTTAAAGGAAGTGACCGCCTTCAAGCAGGCGGCGACTTTTATTGAGATTACAATGCTGTAAGCCGGTATTCCAGCACCGAAACGCTCCGCCCGGCAAGCCCGATTTGGGCGGTCTCCTGCCAGCCTCGTTTCTGAAACCAGTCCGCATGGTTGGCTGTCCAAAGGTACAGCCGGTGGCGGTTCAATTCACGAGCGGTTTCGCAAACGGCATCAAGGAAAGAAGTCTCAATTCCCTGACCCCGGTACTTCGGGAAAATATAAAAGGACAGCCACGGCTTCAGATGAGAAAATCCGGGCAAATCATCCGTCGGTGTAATATATGCAAAACCGCACAGCTTTTTTCCATCGAGGGCTATCAAGGTCAGAGGGAGTTCAATTTTGTTACGGCTGTGCCGGAAACCTCTAGCTACACGTTCAATTCTCATTTGCGGAATAAATGGTTTTCGTTTTTTATAAAAAGCCAGAGAAATTGGAAATGTGTGTTCTGGATAATCGCTAAGATATTCAACGGTGATAGTCATATGTTTATATGATAGAAAATAGCGCTCACCTCTAAATAGCGCCCAATTGTCTAGACCTATAATAGAAATAAATATTGTGTGGAAGGACAGAGATGAAGATGCAGAATCAACTCAATATCGCTTTGGACGATGCGGCTGGTTGGGCGAGGCATTACCGGGAAACCGGGCAGTATCCGCCAGCCGGTGCGGTCATCAACTGGCAGGTGACTGTTTATGACCCGGAAGAGAACCAAATTGCGAAATGGACAATTGAAGGGCGCACGCAGCAGGAAGCTGCTGCGGAAGCGGAAGCCGATATTTTTTATATCACTGATGCGGACGATTGGACGCTGGTTCCGGCGTAGCTTATATTTTGCGCCACCACAAAAAAGACCGGGCTGACCGGTCTTTTTTGTCAACTGGATACGGTTCAATAACTGCTTCCTCTGCAAAACTTCACCACATCGATGTGGATAGTGTTATCCGGGACGATTTCATCCAGCTTGGTAATCCCCCATTCACAGCCCTGAATGAGCCAATCTTTCAAAGTGTCAAGCGACCGCTGGAAAATATCCCCCGCTTCGTTTGTTGGGGTGTTGAGAACGGCAGGGAACAGCAGGATAATGATGACCCCGGCGATAATCGTTGCCCCAATCACAGCTTTTGCCGCCTTCAGCAAAATTTCCGCAAGAACCAGCACAATCATCAAAACAAATACGCCAATCACAATCGTTGGTAGATAATCGCCTAACATAATGCCTTTTCTCCTTGTGTTTATTGTTACTAACAAGACGCGTAAAACCGAATATTGGCATAAAACGGCGAAATTGCTTTTTGCCAGTTTGCTATCATCGAACTGCGCGCCGAACTTTTTAAACATCATAGTGTCGACAAATATTTATGTTGTGGGGAGTTCGAGAATGGACTTGCAGGAATTTTGTGACTTAATTGATTTTCAGGCAAACCGGTGCGTTTTGAGCTATTTCGGACTGAAGCCGTATGTCAACCGGAAGGGAAAATCCATCTTGTGCTGCTGGTTCCACTTCGATATTGAAGGACACGACCGTTATCAGGCGGTTGAACTGCCTGCCATTAACCCTTCCAATGGCGAGCCGATTTATATGGGAGAGGTTGGCAGCCCGTTCATGAACTACTTTACCGAAGGCATGGAAGGCTTTGTGTTGGAAAGCATCGAAACGCCTTTCCCCGAGCTGGATGAAAACTTCATCGTACTGATTGTTGCACCGTCACCGGAGGCGACGGCAAAAGAACATCGCATGTACAACTTGCACAGGGATGCGGTTTTGCGGGCAGAGCTGTTCGAGAAGGATTAGCGCAAATCGTCCCGAAAACGCCACTTCTCGTCCATGAAAAAAAACAGAATCCCCTTGAATTTTCAAAAATATTGTGCCATACTAATTATACAAAATAAGATTGCTTTTGACAGGGGATAATAAATAACAGGCAGAATGACGAACTCAACACGCAGGAAGCGACCGAATTGGCTCAGGTTTACGGCGTACAGGCTACTCCGCAGTCGATTTGGTACGCAGCCTACAGCGGTTATCTTCCCGGCGCGGTGCGGAACGGTTCTGATTATCGCATCCCGGTCAATAGACTGATGAATTACATCCGCCCGCAGTAGGGCGGCCTTATCCTGACTTTTTGCCCGCCAGATATTCTGACGGGTTTTGTTTTGGGAACAAAAAATGTAGTTATTTCGCCTTATTTAAATAACACAATTGTGAAGGAGAAACATCTATGAGGTCTTACTTTCGTTTTGCTATTTTCGTTATGATTTTCGTTTTCCTGGCGGCATGTCAAGCGCGGCCTGAAGCGACTCTGCCGGTAGAACCAGAACCAACCGCGGAGGATTTGCCCGCGCTTATCACCTCGATTACCCCCGAAGAAGTCGCGCCGGTCGTAGATGCCAAAACTGGCAAGGTCAGCGTGCTGTTTAGCGGGTACATGGGGGCGTGCGAGACTCTGAATATCGTTGTATCCAAACCGGACGAGAACAACCGCATCAATGCAAAGGTCTACACGGTCAACGAAAATCCCGAACAAGTTTGCATCGAAATTGCGCTGAAGTTTGACAAAATCATAGAGTTGGGCACCCTCACTCCGGGCGAGTACAGCATCCTAGTCAACGATACAGACCAGATTATCAGCTTTATTGTCGAATAGACCATATCCCAACAGGCACAAAAGCGGCGGTACTTAGCCGCCGTTTTTCTTTTTAAGTGCAAAAACGCCCTGGCATCCGTTCCCATTCGTCCTTTTGAAAACGAATATCTGCCGAGGTCAACATGGAGTGCAAAAACCGGATAAAACATGCAGTTGAGCGAGTAAAAGAAAGCGGCGGAGTGAATGCCGAGCAAAGTAAGGCTCTGGACGAACTGTTTTCCCCGTTTTCCAGTTTTACAGACGTGCGCAGGTACATTCTCGCAAAGGAAAACCTGCGCCGCAGCAACAATTCATGGCGCGTGTTTCAAGCCCTGCTGTTTACCGCCCAAATAGATGCAGAGATAAAAGAACAGTACCAAAAAGTTATCGAGGAGATGATTGGCGCGCTCAAAGATTATCTGGACGGGGCGAACAGTGATTACGAATATGCGACCGTTCTCAAAGACCTGCTTTCCAGCCTGCACAACAGCCAGAAATTCTTTGCCAATGGGCAGGAAGTTTATCTTTCCCGTTCCGAATTTGACCAGCTCACTGAAATGCTTCCGAAGCTGGAAAAGAAAGTCAAGGAAGATTACGGAAACAGCCTGTGTGTGACGCGGTGCAAAAAGTGTGGCTGGCAAATTGGCATCCCCAAAAAATACGGAATTCATGGAATGAACGATGTGGATGCCTGTCCCAACTGCACGCCTGGACTTCCGGTAAGCACCCGCTGCGAGCAGGAGAACGGAGACAACTATCTGGTTGGTAAGTTCGGTGTTTTCTATCTGGACAGGAAGCCCTACCCGTACCTCCATGAGGTCAAAAAAATTGTCCCAATACCGAAAAAAGTTAACTTTACACCCCGTGACCACCAAAAAGGGCGGATGTATAGTGCAGAGGCCAGATGTGAAATTAAGCAGGATGGCATCCAGTTTCAAAGTTTGGAAGAAATGCAGGCGTATACAGATGAACTGGTCTCATCCGATGAATTCCGCAAGCAGTTCGGGGGCGTTGGGCATTTATCGGTGATAAGCAATGAAAACCGAAGCGAATCCTATGCCATGGTGGATAGCGGCATCATTGCCATTGCCAATTCCATGAAAAATGAATACGTACTTCTGCACGAAATTGCCCACCACATCCTGTGGAACCAGCCGACTTACATCAAAAATAACCAGCAGCAGCACGGAGCGCTGTACGCCTATATTTTGCTGAAACTCGTGCGCATGAAAATGGGAGACCGTGTGGCAGACAAGCTGGCGAAGGCTTTTGACGAAGGAAAAGTCAAGTGGCGGGAAGGCAAGCCATTGTTTGATGAAATGCAGCAGGTTATCGTTTATTGACCAATTTAGTTGAAAACACCTCGCATCTCAGCAAGAAGTTTACATCAAAAAACCGAGTCCAAAATCGGACTCGTTTTTTGTTTTTTGGTGCTGCCGGTAAATTTCAGGTCACTCGATTAGCGCCAGCTCGGGGATTTCGCCTTCGATGCGCAGCCTGCCCTGCGCTAAATAGTGGTTGACCAAATTTCGCCCCATTCGCCAGTCTTCTCCGGCATTAGGACTGGACGGCGGGTGTTTAACGATTAAATATCGTGTCGTCCAGCCGACAAATTCCATCTCTTGTTCCGGTGATGAATCATCTGCCATATAAAAAATTTTCGGATTTTGTGACACAGGGATAATTTCGTCGGAATAGCTGGTCATGGCGGCATTTCTCCTGCTTATCGAGATGGTCTAACCGTGGTTGCCCGCTAGAAACTGCTTTTCGGAAATTCATTATAATAATACTGCAAAATTGTCGTTTCAGTCGCCGGGCTGCCTATTTTGCAATTCGGACGGAATCGCCTGTGTTTGTAATCGTGCGGCACAACTTCTTGAAGAAAAAATCCGGCACTTGGCCGGATTTTTTGTCGTAATCAGCCGGTTGTCTGCCTACCAACCGAAAAAGCCCCTTTTCTGTTTGCCGCTTTGTTTGGCCGTGCTGCCTTGTTTGGTGACAATCCTCAGGGTTAGCGAACTGCCATCACCATTTCCTTTGACCGGTTCCAGTTCGATGGTCTCGCCGTCCAAATTCGTGAGTTTGACAACGAGCGTCCCATCGTCCCTATCTTCTACCCCCATTTTCCATTGATTGCACTGTTGAGTCATTTTAGAAGCCATTGTACTATCTCCCCGAATTCGTTTGAAAGTATAATTATTATAATATGGTTTCAAAAAAATGCAAGCTACTTTGTGCTTTTAATTCTGTTTTGGGCAATTTCACAATAATCCGGGCAGCGTTCAATTCCGAGATAATTGCGCCCGAGCTGTCTAGCAGCCAGGGCGGTCGTCCCCGCCCCCAAAAATGGGTCAAGTACGAGGTCGCCCACGTAGGAATAATACTCAACCACCTTTTGCGCCAGTTCCAGTGGGAAGGGGGCAGGGTGCCCGACTTTACAGGGGTTTTCCGGGCGGATTTGCCATACGTTTGTACGCTCATAGCCGTCTGCAACCAACGAAGCCTGAATAATCTCTGGACTGTGGTCACGAATAGCCAAATCCAGCAGCCCATACCCCCTTTTGAAAACCAGCAGGTATTCTGTCACCTGAAACGGCTTGTAGGCAACCGGGCGGCGGTGATGAGCGAACTTGATAGCCCGATTGGATGCCCCATCCGGTTTTACCCAGATGATGTCATCCACGAATTTGAATCCTGTCTGTGTGGCAATCGGCAGGTAATCGAAGGGGATGGCAAGCCGGGTTGATTCGGTTGAACGCTTTTCGCGGGGGACAATTACGCAGGACAGGTTGATGACAAAAATGCGATTATCCTTCAAAACCCGGAAAACTTGCTTAGTAACCTGCGACAAAAAATCCAGATACTCCTGATAGGTGGAATAGCTGGCATACTGCTGGCGGGCGTTGAAGTACGGCGGGCTGGTAAAGCACAAATCAACACAGTTATCGGGCATGGACTTCATCACTTCCACACAATCGCCCTGAATGATTTGATTGGTCAAATCCATCTGCAATCGAGCCTCCTGCAAGGAGGACGCGCAGAAGGGTGGATAAACAAAAAGTTCCACCGTTTAGGTGGAGCTTTAAATAGGGCTGGCAGGTCGCCGGTTTGCTTGGTCACATGGTTTCCAAAAGTCCAACAAACCTCCGCCAATCTTCAATCATCTTTTCGTCATCATCGCTGGCTTTTTGCCCGGTAAACGTCCGTTTGCCATTCAGAATGCCGTCGCTTTCGTTGATAAATGCGCAGACATTTTTCTCATCCCGGAAACAACCGGCCACCTTGCGAAGCATTCGCTTTTGCTGACTGGTAATCGGCTGGTTCATGGTGATGCAGAGTTCATCGTTTTCCAGGGCTGCTTCCAGCCGGATATAACCCAACTGTGTCAGCCAATATTTGTAGTGACTGCCAAAATCGTCAATCTCGCCTTCAATCTTCGAGATGAGCCCGGCTTTTTCCAAGGCGAGGGCGGCGCTTCTCTCGTGCAAATCGCTGCAATAAATAATTCTGCCGTTAGGCGTCAGCCAATAGCTTCCCCAAACAAGCCCACAGTATTTTTCATCGAACAGCTCCCACGGACGGTTGGTTAAATCAACACGGTCAACAGTATACATATCGGAGGTAAGCAGAGCTTGGTCAACTTCTTCCCAAATCGGTCTATTTCGCTCTGCGTTCTGAACCGGGACAACTCCCATCCCTTTCGCCTTTTCGGTCGCAACTTTATCCGCGTCTTTGCATTTCATCATGGTGGCCTCCGAAATTTTTCTGTCTAATAGACAAGTCGGAGACCATATCAGTCAAATTTTGAAAACCAGCCCCTGACTCACTTGTTTTTTCAAGAGAGCCGGGGGCTTGCTCGTCTCGCAGCGGGCTGACCCCTAAAAGTTAGCCCGTTTGCTCTGCAAAATTACATTTCAACCCCCCACCCGAAACGCCTTGCCTTTCGCAAAAATCGCCAAAAAACCGAAAACGCAAATGGCGGAGAACAGGGCGGCGGCTGCGACAAGCGTTTTCCAGCGGATAAATTCACTGGTAACGGTGATAACGATGGGCGTTTCGTTGTTTCCTTTCCAGACCAGCCCGCCATTTTCATCCACAACACCGTTGGTGCTGATGATTTTTCCGGGCAGTTTGAGCCGGAACTGCGTGTCCATCCACGAAATTCCGTTGGTATTTTCACCGGCAGCCGGTTTTTCCTGTGCATCCATGCCTACAGAAGCAACCATCTCCGGCATATCCAGGACGGCATCAAACGTTATCCAGTCGGCAAAAATGTCGCGTTTCAAATGGATAGAAACGCTTTGAAACGCCCCGGTGTTCATCAGCAAATCCTTCAGTTCTTCCAAATTGTCAAATTTAAGCGCCCCTTCTGCCCAATCGTAGTCGCCGCTGCGATACCGGGAAAACGGCGTGTGCTGGTTTCCGCTTTGCTTTTGAAGGAACTGCTGGAAGCTATCGAAGGGGTCTTCTTCGCTGGTCATTTCTATCCACACATAGGCTTTGGTTGCAATTCCAACCGCGAGATTGACCACACCAGAGAAGTCTTCGCGAATGGTTACCTCGATTTGTGTCTGAGCGCATGAGGAAAGAAAAAACGCTGCAAGCAGCAGGGCGATGATGGTGTGATATTTCATGGAGATGCCTCGGCTGGAGTCTGTCAGATAAAGAAATGAGGATATTAATATTAATTATACCATAATAGTAACAAATTATTCTAACAATCCCGAAAAGATGCCGATTTATTGCGAACTTCCCCCCATAGCCGTCTTTTAACCAGACACCTATCAAGGAGTTCGATTTTGAAACACAAACCTGTGATTCGATTTTCTTTCACGAGCCGGGAAATCCGCTTCGCCAGAGACTTCGGCGCGCGCCGCAATAAATCAAAAGGCGGTGGGGTGGTCACCGCGTCTGGCCGGGACGCCATCCGCGATGAGGCGGTTGGCGTACTGGGCGAGATGGCGGTCGGGAAGTTATTAGGGCAGCACATCAACACAGAAATTTATGAAGGTGGCGATGACGGCGTGGATTTCCGCTACAAGGGCGTCACCATCGATGCAAAATGTACGGAGTACATCAACGGAGTGCTGGTTTTCGACGAGATTGAAAAATTCCGCTCCGATGTCGCCTTCTTCGTCATCGTGACCTATAACGACCGGGACGAGTACGGCCGGAAACTACCTGTCCACCAGCACACTGCCAGCGCCAAAATCATCGGATGGCTTTCCAAACGCCAGTTTATCGCCAACTGCGTAGAACGCAAAATAGGCAGGGAAGTGCGAGTGGTCGTCCCGCAGGAATTGTTGAACCCGGTCGAGACCTTTTATCAATATGATGTCAAGGCAGACCGCAAAGTGACCTGGCGTCCGTAGTGCAGGTTATCCACACAAATGTGGATAACCTTGCCGCCCAAAAATTGAGCAACGGCGGTGTCACGCGTCTTTCTCCATATCAACCAAAAAAATGATGATGGAGAGAACCGTGGATACTTGCCTGTATTGTGATGATTGTCTTAATGTTCTCAAAAATTTTTCCCACCAGCCGACTTTGACCTTTTTCGACCCACCGTTTAATGTCGGAAAAAAATATTACATGCACAATGACAACATGCCCGATGAAGAATATTGGGCATGGATGAGCGAAATCCTTTCGCTTATTCGCAAGCACACGCTGCCGGGCGGAAGCATTTATTTCATGCAGCGGGAGAAGAACGCTCACAAGGTGATTGAAACCCTGCTAAAGACCGGGTGGACGTTCAAAAACATGATTATCTGGAAGAAGATGACTTCAGCCACCCCGATGACGACCGGATTTGGAAAAAGCTATCAGGTCATCGTTTATGCGACCAAAGGGGAAAAACCGAGGGTTTTCAACCGTCTGCGCATCGACCCGGAGTTGAAGCCCCACCAAAAGGTTGCTCGCAAAAACGGAATTTTTGTCACGGATGTCTGGGACGATATTCGTGAAATGACTTCCGGGTATTTCGCCGGGGCTGAACAGCTCAAAAATGAAAATGGGAAAATGGCGCATCACCAGCAGTCGCCAATCGCCCTTCTGGTTCGCATCATCCTGTCATCGTCCATGCCTGGAGACGTGGTGTTCGACCCGTTTTCCGGCACCGGCACAACCGTAGTCGCAGCCCGCCAGCTCCGCCGCATTGGAGTCGGGGTTGAGTGCGACCCGCATTACATGGAACTCATTCAAAAGCGTCTGGCTGACCAGCGGGACTGCGACCGGGTTGACCAGTACCGGGCTGATTACAAACACACCCCGAATTTGGAAAAAATTTGGGGGGACTAAACTCCCCCAAAAAGGTAAAAAATAAAGCCCACGAGTTGTGGACTTTATTTTTTTATTATCCGTTTGGCTCTTCCGGCATCTGCAAACGATGCAGCGTTCCGACAATCCTGTCGTTTTTGACGGCGACCAGAGCATTGATTTCATCACAATAAGCGATGTAATCGTAGTCCAGATATTTCTGCATGAGAAGCAGTTTGTGCAGAGGGACAGCCAGCCGGTCATGGAAATCATCCTCGAAAAAAGCGATGTCCACGCCGTATTCGTTTTCGAGCGCCGAGACACAGCCCAACATCTCCACATTTTTGGGCGGGGCAATAGCTTCTTCAAAGGTTTCTTTCAACTCGCTGTCTGTAGCGGTCGGCAGTCGGTACGGATTTTTGGTCTGGCGTACTTTTTGTTCATCCGCAGGCTTTTTGAACGCCTTTGAATCCAGCGAAAGCGAACCATCCGTCAGGTAGCGCGAACCGTCTTTGGCGATATTCCCGTTCCAGCCCCGCTTGAATGAAAAACGGAAATCACTGGCAGGTTGCAGGGGCTTCCCGTTCCAGAGCGCCAATTTGCGTTTAGCAATTTGCGTTTCGCTTTCTGCCAGCACTTTATTTAAAATGGCGGAAAGCTGACCGATGCGCCGGTTGGTTTCGGTCATGCCAAATTCGCCGCCCATCTCTGCACGGAACTCATAAAGGCGTTCAAGTTCGAGTTCGATTCTGTAATATTCGCCGAGCTTGCACTGTATTTCGTGGTCTTCGGGGCTGAAGCGCCGGACGATATTCCCGCACGCCGGGCATGTCATGATGCTGTGTTCTTTGCAGAGTTCAGGATGCCTGTACAGCGTTCTGCGCAACTGGCTGGAATGGTGGTTGGCTTCGTGGATAATCCCCTCGATGCTCCCCGCCTTAATCACACAATCAATCTGATTTGAGATAGGTTCACGCGGATACGTTTCGTGCATTGCCTTTGCAAACTGAAGCAAATTCTTTAACGTGCGTTCATTGCGATACGGGTCTTTTGCGCAGGGGAACTGGTCAAGTATCCGGTTCGCCAGTTCTTCATCTGCCGGGAGACCGGCTTCCGAAAGATACTGGACAACCTCTTTGGGGAACGTAAGCATCTGGATGGTCTGATTTTTGGCGCAAATCTTCGCCCCGCCATGTTCTTGGTTGGTGTTATTTGCCTTTTGGCTATCTTTTTCGCAGGTAATTCATTCAACTTACTTAAAGAAGCACAAACGCCTATTTCCGCAAGAATGCACCTTTGTTATTAATAGCAAAGCGCCCCTGATGTGGTCACAGGGACGCCTGCTTTCAAAGGAGAATCGGCAGAATGCGGTCAGCCCGGCAATTAGCAAGATAAAATCCCTACCCAGAATTTTTGTGGCAAAGGATGTGATTTGGAGAAGCTGAGGCAGAACCAGCCTTTTGATTCTGCCTCAGCCCCCGCCTGCCCTCCGAAATTAATCCAAAAATAAATTTTTTGTGAAAGGCAGGCATTACCAATAAGAAAGTTCGATTCGCTTGCCCGTCAGCCCCTTTCCGATAAATTTGTCCGGGGAACTGTGCCGAACAGTGCGTAATATTACTCAAAATTCACTATAGCGCCAGGTGAGCATAGTCCCATTATTTTTGAGAAAATTGTCATATTGGCGGATGACGCCTGTCACCGTTTGCATAGTGAGATGACAGGTCAAATGAATAATATTCGCACAGTATTTTTTTGTCAAAAAGACCAGCTCTCGGCTGGTCTTTTTGAATAATTGTTATTTGACTGTTTCCATATTTTGCTGGCGGCTGCGGGTCAGAGTGCGCCGGATGCGGTCGCAGCAATCTTCCCACCGACTACTTAGTTCGTGCCACTCGAAAAACCGATTCGTACCCATCCGCTTTGTTTTTGTATCATATTCCCGGAAAAACAACAGCCGGTTGCTGCCGTCTGCCGAGAAAAATATTTCCAGGTCATCACTGACCAGATACGCTTCGCCGCTCACAGCCGGGCCGCCTGCCGAAAAATAAACCTCAAATTCGCTGGGACGCAGTCCAATTTGACCAGCAAGGATTTTCAAGAACTTTGTGGCGTTATCCGCAAAAATACGCTTTTCTGAACGCCATTGACCAACCTTAAAAGAATCACCGCAAACTTCCAATCCTTGTTCCATCTTCCGGACGAACTGCGCCACGAATTCCACCTGTTTTCCACTTAGCGCCGGGCGCTCAAAATCCATCAGACTGGTTAAGTTCCTGTTGGGGACATATTCGCTGCGGCGGATTTTCTTTGCGTTACGAGATGCCATATATGTTTTTGTCCTTATATGCAAAAAGTTCAAATTGTTCTAAGATTATAGAAATTGAGAAATATATATTAATTATACTAAAAATTCCGCGCCTGTCAAATCGTTTTGGGAGAAATTCGTCACCTTTTGGTTTAATTAATCTATCTGATATAATTATCCACTCACCAATCGGTGATATGATATAATAATTATACTATAATTAAGCTACAGAAAATCTTCAAAAGGAAACTATTATGGGCGCACTAAATCATATCACTGGCAACGCCAGTTTGTCCGGACAAATTCAATTTACCGCATCTATATTCCAATTCCTTGAGCAGAAACATGCGGGTTTTCTGGACTTTTTGAAAGCGAAGTCGCAGAAAGAAGGGCTAGCATCGCTTGACTTGCTGACCGCTTACATCGCCAGCCAGATTTGGCAGATTTTCAAGAGCAACCGGAGCAGGGATGTGAGCGACGGGGCGGCGCTGTCCTTCGCCGCATGTGTGGCAGTTCACCCGTCCCTGTTGGAATACCTGCACCCAGATTGCACGGGCGACAAAGGTTATCCGTTTGTTGGAGGGATGGTCAACGAACGGTTTTTCCGATTTGAACCGTATTCCGCGACCTTTTCGCATTTAACCTTCAAACAGTTGGAACATGCTTTCAACCTGACCAGCATCAATTTCCGCTACCGGCAACAAATGGTAGAAAGGGAACTGCTTGGGTTGTCAGCGATTATGACCAACGATGCAGTTGATGATATTATTGATGAACTGGAAGGCGAAGAAGAACTGGCGGCGGATTTCTTTCAGGAATCGCATATTTCCTTCGATTTGAACACCATGCGTTCAATCGAAAAGGCACTGCGCAACGCCTGTGATACAAAGCTAGAAACCGGGCAGTCTATCGTCCTTTACGAATTTCCCCAAATCGGTCAACAAATGAAACAGCCTGTGTTGGCTATCGCATCCGCTGAAGGCTTAGAACTCCGCTACGGCTATTTCATCGAATTTGCCAACACCTATCCTTTGCCTGACCTGCGGGCATTTGCTAACTATTGGAGCTGGCTGACAAATGAATATGAAATTCACCGGCAGGTAATGGCTTCCATTTTGGAGCTGCATTACGAACTGGCCGGCAAGCCGGAATAGCAGTTCAACACCTACCATTTCGTTTTAGAGACAAAAACAGAAAAATAACCGTCTATTGCAACAAAAACCCGGCGACCACCGGGTTTTTGTTATTGCCTTCTTCCAAAGCGGCCAATAGTCATTTTTATATACTATTTATACAAAAGTGCGCAGGGAAATTTTCACTTGTTCTCTGCAAAGCGATGCACGGCGGGTAATTTCCCTGGTTCCTATCGTGACTATATGGACAACAAATCGATATATTGGTGTTGGAACTTTTTTGGGCGCATTATCATTTTATTGAATATGGTGCGACTCCTGTTGATGCTGGCCGCATATTGATATGGCTGCATTTGAACGAAGCCTCGATGAAGTTTATTGGATAATTATTGGTAGCAGTCTCTTTTTTGGAAAAATAGGCTAAAAAAAATCCTGTTCTTTTCAATGAATGGGAAGAATTGGACGTTTTTGAAAAAATTGCCCGGCTGACAACCGAGGACATAGCGGAGAAAATCAGAAGGACACACGTTTTCAAGCCGTGGTAGCGAAGTTGCCAGCACCACCCAGCTAAAAAGGGGCTGGTCAAACGCCAGCCCCTTTGATTTTTAGACTGTTTCTATTCCCACCAGCCCTGAACGTGCTTGCTCAGGTGACGGAATAGTGTTTCGATGTCCTGTTTTTCGAGAAACCGTTCCAGCTCGGCACAACGGCTAGCTTCCGTCTGTGCCTGTTTTTGTTCCTGTTCTGTCAGCGCATTGGGGTAGGTGACAGCCAGATAAATCATCCCATCCTTGTGAACAAAATCTGGCTGCGGTTCGCCCCATTTCATGCGATGCTGGCGGTAAGCAATCTCGTGGTAGTTTTGGGCAATAATACGGTCAAGGAGCATAACCGCGAAATGCACCTTGTCGGCTTCCCGTTGATTGCCAACGAAATTCGCTACTCGCAGGTACTTTTCAACGTGCAATAGCTTCTGGCGGAGGATGAGAAAAATGTAATGTTCGTCGTCGTCTCTATCCTTCCAAATGACCGGAAGCCAACGAATAATATTCCGAATGCGGAAAAAGACAGCCAATAAGGTCAGGCGCAAAGTGTTCAGGGAATTCATGATGTTTACCTCTCTATTTAGATGGATTTACTTGCTCACAGCATATGCGCATCCTGAAAGTGATTTGTTCGTTGCGCCTGATATATATTAATTATAGAAAAACCATTTGCAAAAGTCAAGCGGTCGTCGGGCGAATTTTGACCTTTTGGAAAAAGTCGTAGCAGTGTTTAGACGAGTTTTGGAGTGATAATTCAAAACGAAACAAAAGCAGCCGGGGGACTTCCGGCTGCTTTGATTGAACGACAGAAGATGTTTCTAGCTCCCGATAGCCAGTTCGACCGTCTTTGTGTCGGGGTTGTAATAGACATTTTCGACCAGCAGGTCATCGATGCCATGCCCCCAGACCTGATATTTAGTCGGGGCGGAATATATTTCTTCGTAACCTTTCACAATGCGGTCATATAGCTGCGCACGGGTGAAGCCACCGTCCTGATGGAACTTCATTTGCGTTTCTTCCCAGAGAGGATAAGAAAAGACGATGGTGATGTCCTTATCCGGGATGACCTGTTCATCGGGATTGATGAGTTCGCGTCCTTTCAGCGTCATGGGCGGGCATCCTGCAAACCTCTCGTCCCACTGATATTCCATTGTGATGATTATGATTTCTGCCATCATTTCACCTGAGTCGTTATTTATTAGTATAATTATTATGATTCTTTGGCGGAAAAATGTCAAGCCGTTATCGTGTTTTTCGATGTTGCTGGATGAAAAAATGGAGACTTTTTTATCTCCCTCTTTGTTTGCTTATCGGCGGTTAGCCGAGATTTTCGATTTTGTAGCGGAACAACAGGTCGCCGCGAATATGCTCGTCCAGAATCCGTGGAGCATCCCCGTCATAGGCAATCAACATGCCCCGCTTTTTCTCGTGCATCAGATATTCCATGCCGTGCTTTTTTACCCACGCCTTATCCATCCAATAAGTCGAGCTGCCATCAGTCAGAATATCAACTTCAAGCAACTTAGCGTTTTCCTGACGCTTTGACGGCATATTATCAAACACCCGCTGTTCTTCTTCGGTCAGGGGGCGGTAGCCGGGCAGATAAATCCGCAGCTCGTGCCCGTCACATTCCACCAGCGTGGCGTTTTTAAGTTCAAGGAACGAACCGGGCAAATCGTTTTGGTTCTTGCCGAGAAAAATACCGTTAGTCTGCTTTTTGACGATGACGCGGGGGACACCCAGATTGCGGCTGTTTTTGTAAATAGGTGATTCAACCAGCGTCAAAACAGTTTTGCCAACCTGCATAGCACGTTTCAACGCAGCGAGTGCCATTTTGGGGGCGATGGTAGTAGTTTCAGCGTTCTGCATTTTCTATCTCCGTAGTTGCACCGGCAAGTTACATTTCGTTATACTAATTATACTAATTATATGGGTGCGTGTCAAGTCTTTCCTTTAAATGGCTTAAAAAACAAATAGTGGCACAGAAACTATCGCAAGATGTTCGGTAAGCAAAAACAGGAGACAAATGCCTCCTGTTTTCTTTCCGCCGCCTGTTAGCTCTGGGGAAGTTCCACTCTGAAGCGAAACAGCAGGTCGCCCCGCACGTGGTCATCCCGGACAAGCGGTGATGTGACGTTGCTGTCAACAATCATGCCGCGCACTTTCTTGTGCTTCAGATATTCCATGCCGTGTTCTCTGCACCACTTGACATCCATCCAAAAGGCTTCCGAACCGTCCGTAGCAGCCCCCATCCCGGCAAGCATCGCATTTTCCGGGCGTTTGGACGGCATGTTGTCATAGACGTATTTTTCTTCTTCCGTCAGCGGGCGGTGTCCCGCCATGTAAATCCGCAGTTCGTTGCCGTCCAGCTCCACCAGCATGGCGTTTGGGAGTTTAAGCAGCAGACCATCTGTGTCCGTTGGACTTTCCCCGAGCAGCACGCCTCTGGCGTTTGCCCTGATAGCAAACATGGGTTTGCCAATCAGCCGGTGGGGATGGACAGACAGCGGCGATTCAATCATCGTCAGCTTCGCTCCGGTCGTTAGGGCACGCTTCATAGCGGCGATGGACATCTTTTTAGTGTGGGATACGGTTTGAATACGAGTCATATAAACGGTCTCCCTTTTTTGGTCGCTTGTCGCGCCGATAATTTTCTCTTGAATATATTTATTATAGAAAATGGATGCGTCTGGTCAATAAACAAGGTGGGGCTATGATGGCCTCTCCTTTTGTCTGCAAAAAATGCAGAAAAATCGCCGTGGCTACCATAAATAAAAAGCATTTATGGAGGCGGCATTGGAAATTAGATTTGAACGGGTATGGTGTATGCCAAATCACCTTACGTTCCGTATCACCCCTATCACGAAACTTTTGGTAGAAGAAGTCACCTGCGGGCTTTGGCTTGACCCGTTCGCAAATGACAATCGTATCCGGGAGATTATTCAATCGCCGGAAGCGTCCTTTGTGACGAATGACCTCAATCCAGACTTCCCGACTGATTACCACCTGGACGCGCTGGCTTTCTTGAAGCAGTTCCGTGATAATTCTGTTGACGGTGTTTTGTATGACCCGCCCTATTCCCCCCGGCAGATTACTGAGTGTTATCAGAAGGTAGGGTTGCCGGTGACAAACAAAACTACGCAGGCCTCTTTCTGGAGTCTGCAAAAGGACGAAATCGCCCGCGTCGTCAAACCTGGGGGAAAGGTCATCTGCTTCGGATGGAATACCAACGGTTGTGGAAAAAAACGAGGCTTTGAGCTGGTGCGTATCCTCGATGTCCCGCACGGCGGGCATCATAACGATACGCTGGTTACGGTGGAAATCAAAAAATTCTAAAACGATGGTAAAAAACAAAAAAGCCCTGTCCATCAGGGCTTTTTTGTTTGGCAATAACAACCTACATGCTCCGCAACGCCCGAAGGCGGGCTTCAACCATGTCACGGATATACCGCTGGCGAATGTCCAGCTTGTAGCCAATGCTTTCCAATTCTTCTTTCAAAGCCTGATATTCATCCGGCGTGGCGGGAACAGTAGCTTCCCGAATCAGACCATCCGGGGCGCAAGCGCCATGCTGCCCGACAGTCTGGTAGGATTCGCATTCTGCTGCGTTTAAAGTGGCAGGGATTTCCGGGAAAATGGCGATGATGTCGCCGCCATCTTTGAACTTGCGAAAAATCACCTTGACGACTTCAACGGTCTCATCAGTTTCGGTCTTGTCAACAGCTTTCGTGGTTTTGTCCATAATTTCCTCGCGCGCTTTATTTATACATATTATACTAATAACAGCGGTAAATGTCAACACCAACCTGCACAATTATATTGACATTTGGCAGAAAATGTTTATAATTATTATACGGAAAATAACAATTGGCCAGCAGATTGCCGGATTGACGAAAGAAGGTCGCAAATGGCAGTTACTTTATATCCTGAAGCCGTCGCTAATTGCAAAGTCCCCAAGGGCGTTTTCATTGTCGCTCATGTCTCAACCATGAGCGGGGAAATCTGCACCGACTATTTCATAAGGGAAGATTTGCAACCTTTCAAAGTCGAAGATTGGAGTGTGAGCCGGCCTCATCCGGTCAATCTTTTCGAAATGTGCGAATTGACCGGCGAAACCGAAAATGAAATCATGACGAAAGCGCGGTTGTACTTCGAGGGGAAGAAGCTGCCGCGATGAACTCGACTTATTTCTGTGAAACAGCGCCCCTGACCAAAGGGGCGCTGTTTTTTATTGTCTTGGAACGAAAATTGCCCTAAAATCCATCCGTTTTTTTGTTGACTTTTTCGCAGATTGATATATAATAATTATACTAAATAATGTAAATCGGAGCGCACAAATGGCTGTATCTTCCGAAGTCGAAAAATACCTGCAACTTCCATATTGCATTGAGGTCATCCATGATGGCGAAGGTCTTTTTGCCCGTGTTGTTGAGCTGCCCGGCTGCATGACGCAGGCTGAGACATGGGCAGAATTGGGCGAGATGATAGAGGATGCCATGCGCGGCTGGCTGGAAGTGGCGCTGGAAGACGGGGATGACATTCCCTTGCCGAAAAAAAACCGTCAAAACGCTCAATAGCCTTTCGTCAAAACAGCGACATATTATGCTCTGGCTGGCGGATGGTCGAAGGTTTCCGCTTCCATGAGGTTCAGGAAAAAGGCCGGCTGGTGTTAGTGGAATATGCCTCAAAAGAAAAAAATGGGCAGATGCGCAGCGCGAAGCACGCTGATTCCGCAGATTGCTCAGTTATGATGATGGCGTTGTGTTCAGATAATCCCGGCAGACTGGGAAATAAAAACAGCGTTCTGCAAAAACGCTGTTTTTATTTTTCCGCTTTTGAGCCGCCTAAATGCCGAGCTGTTCGGCACGTTCTTTTCCAATCATTTCTCGGAACACGTTTTGTCCGTGATAGCCGTGCCTTGTGGTAACAACCCCATCCGGCTCGACAATATACCATGAATTTGAAGCGTTGTAGAGTTTGTATCCATCGATTTCCGCCGAAAGGGAACAAACGTCGTCCAGATATTCGCGCCACGACTTGTGGCCTGACCCTAACCCCTCTGCATTATCAATTGTGGGGGTGCCAGCGGGGGGCGGGGGCAGGGGCAGCTTATTGCGGCGGGCGATGGCACGGGCTGCGTTCCACTGCTGGGTGTAGACTTCCATGATGAGCTTATCCGGGTTGTAAACGTAAACCGTGTCGTATTTGGTGTCCGATGGCGCGGTCTGCCTTTTGACAAAGACCAGCGTGCCATCTGGATATTCGGCTTTCAGTTCGCCCTGACGAAGTGCTTCTTGCGCAATCTCCACATTCACGCCCGGCATATATTTGTCGAGCTTCATGCAGCCGACCATGATGAATTCTTCATCATCATCGTCGTTCCTCTTGACCGGCACGGGGCGAATAGAATTTTCAAACTCTACTGACCCTGGAATCGGCCAGCCGGGAACGAGGTTTTTGATGTAATCAATCAAATCTTCCGCCAGAGCGTACCGGTTATAGTAGGTATTCAAAAAGTCAGGCGACATCATTTTGTCGCTCTTTAGCAGGTCGTCAAGCGCCTGTTTTTGTTCTTCGGTCAAATCATCATAGGAAGGGCTGTTCCAAATTGCCTTTTCAATCGCAGAAGGCGGGTTGTATTTTTCATAGCGCGGAGAACCCGGCAAGTCGGTGATAAGTGACTTCAATCGTTCAACGCTTCCCACATGGTTGAGTTGTGCGGCCAGTTTTTTCAACGTTTCTTTTTGGGTCTCGCCGGATGCCATGCGCATACCAGTCGTGCCATCCACAACTGACCACATATCCCGTGTTTCTTTCGTGATAAATACATCCAGCCCGTCCAGCGGGGGCGGAAGCTGAACCGGCTCCCCATTGACCCGCACAAATTGCCCATTATAGTCCAACAAATAGTAATCGTCGCTAATGCGATTCGCACCATTGACTCCAACAAGCGGGGCAACGACACGGGCGTTTTTTTGGATTTGAATCTGGTCGGCGGTGATGCTAAGTAGCGTGGTCGGGATGGCTTTTGGCTGCTGCATCTCACCCTTGTCCTGCGGTGTGGCTTTTCCACAGGTCGGTTTATGACCGTTCCCATCAGCACCGATGAAGTTCCCACAAATAATACAATTATTGTATTTCCACTCACCTTTGGTGACGGGCGCAGTTCCATGAGAGTTGCTCTCGTTTACTGCATTTCGAGATTTCCATCTACAAGTCATTTTTTTCTACCTCTCATGTGTGGTTGTCTGTTCCAATGACGAAATCGATTATTTAAATAACTAGATTTGCGCAGGGCTATACGGCAGCGTTGATGATTAGGGAACCGTTCTCTGCAAAATTCGCCAGTCCAGCATATATTTCGTCTTTTTCATAGTAGCGTTTTGCAGTGAAAAAATTGGCGATTACTAGCAGTCCAATTGAAAGTTTTTCAGGAGTGATGCGATATGGCGTGTGAAAAAAAATGTAAAAAAGCGAAAAACACCGTACGGGGAATGGGCGGCCAGCAAATTTGGGAAACCGGTGAAAAAGTAAAGGCGGTGATAAGGCGATTGTCGGCTGCCCCGCCTGATGAATTTGATTTCGCAGTGGTCGATTATATGCCGTCCGGCATCATGGAGAAAATAAAACTTTTCCAGCGAGAATTACAGGAAATTGCGATGCGACTCCCGCAGGAAGAATACCTGGTCTCTGAACCAGCAACGAAAAAGACCGGAGCGTTTTTCAATCTAAAGACATGGAAGAAGAAAGAGGTCGCGAAACTGGCAAGGCGCATTATCCCCCAAAAGCTTCACAGCCGTATTGACGGCGTTGCGCAGTTGCCGGAAGATGAAAATATGTACTGTGTCCGTGTGTGGGTGCCGGATGAACCAGCGCCCTATCTTGTATTTGTTGATACGCTGGATGCCGAAAAGACGAACAAGCTGACTTTTGTCGCCATCGCCCATATCAACCGCAGCGGTCAAATCGTGCTGGTCAATGATTGGGAACGTGGCATCCCACTGGCAAAGGTTTTGGAAGAAAACAACGCCTTTATTCGCTAAGAAAAACAGGGCTGTTCATCGCAGCCCCGTTTTTTGTCCAAGAAGATTTGCTGTGCTGTTATTCATCCGTGCCCAACTGCTTTTCGCTGATTTCCCACAACTGGCGAGCAAGCTCTTTGTTCGCACAGGTCGGGTCAACCGGCTGGCTGGCATACCGTTTAAAGTAGCCGCCTGTAACCTTCATCGCCGGGCTGGTTGCCAAAAAGACGACTGGGGCAACCCCTTCATCGACCGGGAGCATAAATCGGTGGATGATGCTCATGGCGATTTTCGCAAACAGGCTGCTTTCTACCGCGATGTGGGTTTTCACCCAACCGGGTGTAATTGCATTAATGTGGATTCCCGTGCCGCCGAGCCGGTCAGCCATCTCATACATAAAGACCATCAGGGCGCGTTTGGAATAGGCATACGCCTTGACGCCGTTGTAGCCGTTTTTGCCGGGGCGTTTGGTGAAATCCGGCTTGGAAGAACGATAGGTACTGGAGACCATTTCGATGATGCGCACGTCCTGTGTGGCTTTCGCTGTTTCTTGCAGCAGGGGTAGAAGCAGGTGGGTGAGCTGGAAGTGACCCAGATAATTCAGCGCCCACGTGTATTCCAGCCCATCGGCGCTTTCCTTATACTTCAGGAACGTTCCGCCCACATTGTTCAACAACACGTCCAGACGGTCAAAACGGCTGGTGAATTCATCAGCCAGTTTTTTCACGCCCTGATGGGTTGATAAGTCCGTCCAGATGCCGTACACATCCGGGTTGCCGGTCGCTTCCCGGATGGCGTCGATGTTCTGCTGACCTTTTTCGACCTGAATATCGGCAATCACGACCTGCATCCCCAGATGCGCCAACTGTTTTGCTGCCGCGCCGCCCAAACCTTCAGCGCCGCCAGTGATTAATACGGTTTGCTTTTCTGTCATAAAATAGCCTCTTTTAGTTTGTTTTCTTAGATGATGCAATTCGGGGCAGCGGAGCAAAAATCCATTTTGTCAAGTCAAAAAGGTAGTTTGACATAAAATGAAGTTGTTAGTATAATTAATATAAAGTAACACGGGGAGGTAATCATGGCTGATAAGATTGTTTGTCCGATTTGCGATAGCGCTCGTATCGTCCGTGTCCGGCACGATGTTGATTGGAGTAATGGTCATGATGTATATCCGGTCAATCCTGCCGATTGCTACCAGAAGGAGGAGTATGACGAGCAGGGGCGGCTGGTGTCTTACGGCGACATTGACGAGAACGGTCATGGTAGCTACGGTGATATTGATTTTTTCGCTTGCCTGGAATGCGACTTTATCTGGAACCGCTATGGTAGGGACATCATGGAACTGCTGAACCGCTACGTTGAAAAGGCGCTGGCGAACTCCGCGAAATAGACCGCTTACGCAGAAACCTTGCTAATTAACGAGCTGATTATTATAATCAGCTCGTTAATTACGTTATTTAGGAAGGAGAACGAGCGTGGGCATCTTCGTTGGACGCAAAAGAGAACTGGAAACCCTGGATGAACTCTGGCGAAGTCCGAAGGCTGAATTTCTGGTGCTATACGGCCGGCGGCGGGTAGGGAAAACCCGCTTGCTGACGCACTGGTTTCAGAACAAAAAGGAACCCGTGCGGGTAATCTATTGGGCTGCTGACCAGGACAATAAAGAGTCGCATCTCCGCCAGTTTTCAGCCGAAATTTTCAAGTGTGCTTTCCCACGAGCTTCCATCCCGGCGAGCTTTTCCTACGCCGATTGGAACGAAATATGGGAACAGCTTGGCGAGATGGCAAAAAATGAACGGCTGGTGGTGATTATTGATGAGTTTCCTTACGTGCTGGCTTCTAACCCGGTTGTCGCCAGCCAGCTACAGCGGGCATGGGATAGGGTTTTGGAGAAAACCCACATCATGCTGTGCCTGTCCGGTTCGCATCTCGGCATGATGCAGAAGGAATTTATCGACAGCAAAGCACCGCTGTACGGCCGGGCGACTCGAATAATGAAGCTGGCACAGCTTCCATTTGGCATTACGAAGCAGTATTTCCCGAACTATTCAGCCGAGGAGCGGGTGCGCCTGTATTCGGTTTTTGGCGGCGTTCCTCATTACTGGAAGCAGATTGACCAGTCTATCGCTGTGATAGAAAATGTTGACCGGCTGGTGCTGTCGGGTGGGCTGTTGCAAAACGAAGCCATCACCATGCTGCATGAGTCTGTGAAAGAACCTCAAAACTATGTGTCTATCCTGAAGGCGATTGCCACCGGGAACAGGACGCCAAAGGAAATCGAATCCCATACAGGCATCCGGGTGCAGCACCTTACGCAGTACCTTAGCAATCTCAATGACCTCGGCTTCGTGACGCGCCGGGTGCCGGTGACAGGTACGGCGACCTCCCGGCTGGGGCGCTATGCGATTACCGACCCGTTTTTGCGGTTTTACTTCCGCTTTGTGGCTTCACGACTGTCACAAATCGAGTTAGGGCAGACGTTGCAGGTCTCCGAAGAACTGCGCAGGCATTGGGTAGATTTCATCGGTACGCATACATGGGAAGAACTTAGTCAGGAATGGTTGATTCGTGCCAGCAACCAATCTGCCATCCCAGTTTTCCCGGACGAAATCGGTGGCACGTGGACAAATGATGCGCAGGTGGATGTGGCTGGCATCAATTACATGACGAAAGAAATCGTGCTAGGGGAGTGCAAGTGGACGCTGCAACGCGAAAAAGCCAATGTACTGGAAAGTCTCGTGGAAGGGAAAACCGCTCGTGTTCTGCCAAAACAAGGCACTTGGAAGGTCTTTTATCTCGGTTTTTCTAAAGAGGGCTGGAACGAGAACGCTCAGGCTTATGCCGAGCGGCTAAACGCTGAAGTCCAGAAAAAGAACGGCGGGCGGTTTAGTGAGTTCCCGTGGAAAATTGTAGGGATGCGCCTGCTGTCATTGGCTGACGTGGATAGGGATTTGGCACTCTGGTCGTGAGCGATTGCAAAAATGCAGGAATTTGTCCCGACGAATTTTCAAAAAAGTGGCTTTGGCCTATTGACAAATTATTCCAATAGTGATATAATATTTATACTAAACGAAACTGCGAACGAGGATTTGTAACGATGACGACCAGAACCACTACCATGACCAAAACGACAAAGCGAATGATAAAACATTCGTCTGCCGTTACGCGTCTTGGGGTTCTGGCAATGTAATCTAATCCAACCAACTAGCAAATTCCCGAAACCGTATCGGCAGCTCCCCTGAACTCCGATACGGTTTTTCTTTTCTGCACCTTAATAACCGAATATGCCAACCCACGCCGGTATAGTTCAACCAGCAGAACGGCTGATTCGTAATCAGCAGGTGAGGGTGCAAGTCCCTCTATCGGCTTTGGCTGTGGCACAAAATGCTGATGGAAAATGCCGTGCGGCATTGGCATGGCAATCCGTATCCAACATTCTCCGCAGCTTGCGTGTTACAGCTTATCTCCGGGCGGTTAGCTCAATTGGTAGAGCAGCGGACTTTTAATCCGAAGGCTGAGGATTCGAGTTCCTCACCGCCCACCTTATCCCGCCATAGCTCAATTGGTAGAGCGACGGACTCTTAATCCGGAGGCTTCAGGTTCAAGTCCTGATGGCGGGACTCCCCAACTTGGGTGGGTAGTCTAAAGGTAAAACAGCGGTTTCATAAGCCGCATTTGTGAGTTCGAGCCTCACCCCACCTACTATTTCTTGTGCCTCTGTAGGTTAGCAGGAAAACCGCTTTCGTGGTAGGAAAGAATCGTGGGTTCGAGTCCCACCGGAGGCTCTGCATGGATGCGTAGCTCAGTGGTTAGAGCGAGCGGCTCATAACCGCCTGGTCGGTGGTTCGAGTCCACCCGCATCCACAATGCTGACACAGCAGGCAGAAATGCTTAAATGTTTGTTTCGTGCAGGATGTGCGCAGTGGGGCTGGTGTGGGTGTCAGCCGCCCGATTGCGGGTTCGACCCCCGCCCCACACGAATATGCCGCTGTAGTTTAATCAGCAGAACGCTCGGCTTGTACCCGAGGGGTGCGGATGCAAGTTCCGCCAGCGGCTCTTTTGCCCCTATATTTTAATGGATAGAAAAACGGTCTTCTAAACCGGGAGTCCTCGTTCGAATCGAGGTGGGGGCACCTTCTTCCAATCCTTTTGCCGAAACGAATTGCACTTAGCAATCACAGGTCGCAGCAAAAGGAAAAATGGAAGAAAATTTGCGAGAGGAGGCAATTCGCGAATACCTGCGAGAAAACTTGCGGGTGTCAGCGTCGTTAGACGCCGGTAGGGAATCAGAAAGCAGTCTCTACCTGTACGTCAATGTCTCCGTTAAGTTGGAAGACGAGGTCATTTTTTGACACAACGGATTACATCAGTGTCTAAAAAACTGTCCGGCGAGTACCTCGGCTTACCGGACAGCCGTCCAACCTTTTGCCCCCATAGTTTAATGGATAAAACGGCTGGCTTCGAACCAGCGAATCCGGGTTCGACTCCTGGTGGGGGTGCCATATTCGGTTATGATTTGCTCTGGTCGTCTAAATGGATAAGACGCCTTTCTCCTAAAAAGGAAATCCGGGTTCAAGTCCCGGCCGGAGCTTCGGTTTTGTGGAGTTATATTCAGGGAGAGAATATGATTGACTACGAGTTTACCGTTGACCGGCGAACTAACAAGGTCAATGTATTGAATGTGGACGAGGGAGATTACACACTTGTCCATGATGCAGAAGCGTACCAGCTCTGGAAGCGAGCTGGCAGCCATTATTACACTGGTCAGGGGAAGCCGTTTTTATATGCTAATTATTCCAATCTTCCCGGCCCCGCATCTTATTCCATTCATAACCAAAAACCTATTGCGAGATTGTTTATGACCAACACACCTGCCGAAATTCATCCTGCCAACTCGCTTGTTGTCCAAAATGCAACCGGCCCGAGCGCCAATGATTACGAGGTTATCCGCCGTTTTCTGGTTGACTGGCACGCCTGCAAAAGCTGGCAGCAATTTGCCAACGAACAAAGAATGGGGATTGCGAAGGGATTGTCAAACTGGTTGCCAAGCATTTCTGCCTGAAATTGCGCTTTGACTACATTTCAGCATTTTTTGTAGCATTTCTGCCTGAAATTGCGCTTTGACTACATTTCAGCATTTTTTGTCACTTCAAAACCAGCAAGATATTTGTCATGTGGAAATAGTATAATTATCATAAAAAAGGCTCTTGACAATAGATAGGTTATTTGCTATAATATATATAATTCGGCTATAACGAGCCTTCCTTCTACTATCCAATTGATAATTTTAGGCTCCTTACTTTCCGAAGAACATGGCTACGGCGGGGCTTCCTTCTCAAGACATCTTTTTGAAAAAGATATAAGTTAGCTCCGCCAATTTCCATTAATGCGCAGAAAAGGGGAAAAATGAATTACGCTAACAATAATGAGATTAACGCCGTACTGCTGGAACGCAAGTGCAAGCTGATTGTTTTTGCTGAAAACCAGAGCGCGGACAACGCGCGCTACGTCATTGCCCTGATGCGAAACATCGAGAGCCTCGGTTTCACGTTTTCGCAATCTCTGTTCGACGCACTGCGCTACCAGCCAGTGCGTGAAATAACGTCATATTACGAATTCATTCTCCCCATCTTAAGGCGGATGGTGGGCGCTAATGTCGCTCACAAACCGTTTTATCTGAATTTTCCACGCCAGGTCGCTAAAATGAGCGACTTAGAGTGGATTCTTAACGCCCTGTTCCACTATTGGACGCTGGGCGAATGGAAGCCCGATTACGTCAAGGAATCCCGTTTTCCATTAATGGACGGGAAGCCGCAGGTGCGGGTGATTGACCTCGGCACGGTCGAGGAGTTTAACGCCCTGTTCGCCAACATGATGGCAGCCAGCGGTTCGCTGTCGGAAAACGACCGCAAATTGCTGGTCTGGTACATCAAAAATTCCAACCCAGATACGCTGGCGGCTTACCTGCCGGCCTCGATTCCTTCAAAGGAAACACTGGCGGTGGTCGCCGCCACGATTCTGGCGAATCACAAGTCGCACGCCGACTTGTTGAAGAGGTATTTTAAGACGGCGACGGACGTTCTCCGTTTGGTCGTCTCGATGTCGGGCGGCGATATTTCACTGGCGGAAAATACTCACTTCCGCAACTTCACCCGCGCCGAGCGCCGCTTCCTGTTGGGTCTGCTGGAAACCGACACGCATCTTGCGGAAAACATGGCGATGCACGCGGGTCTCTGGATTCGCCTGGGCGAAAAGCTGCATCCGGGCGAATATGCCAATATGTACCCTCGTGCATATGAGGCTTTCAGCAAGATTCGCAACGGCAAGGTACAGACCTTCAACAGCCGGGTGACTGCCGCTTGGGAAAGCGGCGACGTGGAAGGCACGCTGAACCTGTTGAAGGGGCGCGGCGGCGAGCTGGTACGCAGACTGGATTCCATGCTGCGTTCAGCGCCGGGCTATCATGCGGAAATCCTGTCCGCATTCGAGACGGTTTCCGACAGCGTGGCTACGCCGGTTCTGCTTCAAACGTTGACGCACTTCGAACATCGCAACGAAGAACGCCAGTATCGCGCCTTCTTCCCGAAGGGGAATCTGGCGAAGGCCTACGTGGTTGAAAACAACCTGCCGCCGATGCGGGACGACATTCGGCTTGCGGCTGTTTCGGCACTCCGCAGGACGCTGCTGCGCCGGTTTGCTGGCAAGCCTGCTCTGGGGAAGGTGTACATCGCCCCGGAACTGGCTGGCGTTCTGGTGCCGCTGGCACAGCGTTCTGCAAGCAATGCGCTGAAGTCCTTTGCTCGCGGCAGCCGCTTCGCTATCGGCGAAGATGCAAAGGTCGTGCGTGCCTTCATCCACTGGCGCAATCCAGACCCAGACAAACTGACCGATGTTGACCTGTCGGTCATGCTATACGACGAGAACTGGCAGTTCCGCGAACAGGTGTCGTATACGAACATCCGTTCACGCGAGTATCCGGTGTATCACAGCGGCGATGTTCGAAACGCGCCGGAAGGTGCAAGCGAATTCATTGACCTGGATGTAGACGCTCTACGGGAAGCAGGAGTGCGCTATGCAATTTTCTCCGTGCATTCCTATTCCGAGCAGCCATTCAATGTAATCCCGGAATGCTTTTTCGGCTGGATGGAGCGGGAATTCCCGCAGTCTGGCGAGGTTTACGAACCGAACACGGTCGTAAACAAGTCTGACCTGACAGCTAATACGCGCATCGCTGTTCCTGTCGTCCTTGACCTCTTTGAACGCCAGTGTATCTGGACAGACCTGGCTTTGAAGAAATGGCTGGGGTGGTACAACAACATCCATGCCAATGGCGAAAATCTACTACGGATGGCGGTTGGTATCATGGATACGCCGCGTCCAAACTTATACGACCTGTTTTTGCTGCACGTGGAAGCACGTGGAGGCGAACTCGTTGAAAACCGGGAAAATGCCGAGCTGGCCATCGCTTTGGATGGCGAGGCTGACATCACCCCGTTCGATACAGAGGTCATTCTGTTGGAATATCTGTAACTGGTATCCTCTTTTTTGGAAAAACGGCGGATTATTTCCGCCGTTTTTCTTTTAATCTACCTATGATTCCGCCCCAAAATAAAAAAGCACCTCAACTGAGGTGCTTTTTGTGTGCAATAAAGATGGTCTAATCCAACTCTTTGATGAGTTCGGAGAAACGCCGCTGAATAGCGTAAAGCCAGCCGAGTTTGCCTTCCGGGTAGTCATAGCCACCCATCAAAAATTCCGAATCGTAATACGCCGTCCAATACGGGGCATTTGGGCTGTTTTTATATGCGGGAATTGCATCGTACAGGCGTTCTGGGCTGCCGAAATGGTCTTCATCGTACAGCAGCATTTTTAGGGCATCGATGAGGTTGCCTTCAATTGCTTCACTTCCAATCTTCCACAGCTTGCGCTGGAAGCGGTCAGGAAGCTGGTCTTTCTGCCAATCATCATCGTCGTATTCGCCCTTTAGCTGGTCAATTTCTGCTTCCAGCTCGCATTCGGCGGTACGGATGTATTCTCGTACCATATTCATTGCAGCCTTCGTCACCCATTCCTTTTTTAGGAATTTCGATGCCAGATAATAGGGGGCGAGATTCCCTGAGAACCATTCCATATCATAGCCCACTACAACGAGACCGTTAGAAACCGGGCACAGGTCGCCAGTGATAATGATTTCGTACGGGGTGAAATACAACCGGCAGCTCATCAGCGTGCTGTCGGAGTATTTGCGAAGCCAAAACGCCTTGAAAAAGTCATCCTTTTGGATGACTTCCAATTTGGCATCCTTGATGCGTTCATAATAGGCTTCCAGGATGTTTTCAGTTTCAATGCTGTTTTTCCTTTGTTGATTTTTTGACTAATTAAATGATAGCTATTAGCACAAATTTTATCCCGATAAACAACAGAAATAAATTGCCCCAAATAAAAAATGCCGCGTATTGTAAAAATGAAAGTGCAATGACAAAAAATACATAAGGCGTAGAAATCCAGCGGCTCACACCCCGAGAGATTTAAAAGCATATACGATTTCTTGAAACCAGGCGATTTCTTGCTCGGAATACGCATACCCCTGAAAAGTCCCATTTTGAGCCACATATATTTCGTTCATCATGGCAAATAACTCGGCTGGATTTTTGTTGCCGTAAAAACGCTTCAGCCTATCTGGTTCATGACTGAATTTTGTCAATTTCGGGTCTCTCCACCACTCGGTTGTTGAATAAGGCGATTCGTACTGGATATAGCCGGGGTGTTTTTCCTTTGAAAAGCCGACTTTCTCCGGGTTCTGCATGGAATACGACCCGTCAATACTGAGTGATGGAATGTTCCATATTTTTCCATTATCATTGACCACCGTTTCAACCGCAGGAACGAGCTGTCCCAGAACCGTTGAATCTATCCGGTGGGCATATTCATGGAAAAAATTCCGGTCAAAACTTTCCAAATCATCATCTTCATCATCACTGAAAGGGTCTTTTATCGTCAAAACATTGGTCGCTCCGTCCCATGCCCCACCGTACCAGCGATTCGTGCCGTAAAAATCAAGAGACTCAACATACAGAACGAACCCTCCATAAAAACCGCCCCATGTTTTTTGAATTTTTTTGATGTCCTTTGCGAACCGCTGTATCAATTTGGGATGGTCGAAACTTTCCGGCATGATGATGCCGTAATTCTGAAAGAACCAACCTAGATAGTTTTCCTGGGTCGGCAACTTCTTCAACTCAGCTTCGGTTAGTGCAGGTTGAGCAAAACCAACTGCCATATCAATGGATTGAAAGATGAGCTGTCGTCGCTTGAATCCATCGAATTCCTCTGGATAGTTTTGAGCGAGAAATTTGTCTGCCGCTTCCAACAATAGGGCAAAGGTAGCATTAAAATCATCTATTTTGTCTTTGCCGGGAAATCCATCGCTTATCCATTGAGGGTCAATCATCAGAGTGTATCGGCATTCGATAGAGTCCAAAACCCACTTCCCTATCAATTCTTGAAAACCCGGCGTTTCCAGGAGATACCTGCCGACCTGCATCGCGACTTTTGAATCGCAGTTTAGTTTTGCCAGGCGCGGTTGGAACGCCGGGATACAAACGGTCTGTTCTTCGATAAGCCCTCCGGCATTTAATTTAGTCAAATTATTAGCAGCGTCGGTTTGTTTTCTACATTGCATGAGCGTTTTCCCTTGTCAGTTATGACGGAAAGGGCGGAGTCCGATGCCAAAATTACTCATATGAAGATACGCTTCCCAACGAGGCATTTCTTTTTAAGAAATCGTACCAACGAATTGCCCGACCTGTTCGGCAAACTTGCGTTGAATGGCTACCAGTCAGCTCGCTTTATAGTCCGGCCAGTTGAATCGTTTTTAGGTTCGGCTGAGGGAAAGTGGGTAATCGCGAACCCCGTGCTAATCCACAAAGTCCGAAAGGATTTCGTGAATAAAAAAATTTCCATGATTTTGCGCTGGGTGTAGGTGATGCTGTTAAGCACCTCCGATTTTTGAACGCATTTATTTCAAGAAAAAAATTTTCAACCAATTCGTTTAAAAAATCCCCAAAGACAGACTTGCTATCATGCGCCGCCACAAGCAAAAAGCATTTTCACAATAGGAAGACGGGCAGGTCTTGGTGGATGCACAAAACCAAAATCGGCATTCGTTTAAAAATAAATTGTGATTCGGTCTTGACTTTTCAAAAGTTAATAGAATAATAAATATAACATACTTTCTGGAGATGGATATGACAGAGACAACCGCAAAGACAACCACTACCACGAAGTACGGCTTGATGGTCAAGGCAACCGGCAAGGTGCTGGAATATGAAGTCCGGGACAACACCGGGCGTGAATTCTGCGTGTTGGAGACCCACGTTTTGACCGAACATGGTGATGGGAAGCCCTGGCTGGTGGATACACCGGAAAATGCCGAGTGGGTGCGGCACAACAGTACCGAATAGTACAACGCCGAATATGAAACGCCGCTCCACGTCTACGAGTCGGAAGAACTTGCGGTTGTTAAATACACCGTCACTATCGAAATGGAGGAAATAAATGTCCAAATCCCGACCTTTGAAGAGGTGATGCGGGCTAAGGACAAACTGCAAAACACGACCGACTACTCAAAAATGCTGGCTGGGTACAAGGAAGAAGACCGGAAGGGGTACAACTATCCCCGGTGGGATTTAGACCGTGTAATGAATGCCAACCGCCAGCCGGATAAACCTGCAAACGAAAGCTCGTAGAAGCTCCGGGATGTTCGGTGCGCCGTTGGCCGGGAAAGCAAAAGCATGTAACAGAGTGGTACGAGCTGGAAGGCGGCTACGCCGTTGGCTGGAATGAAAACCCGGCGCTCGGTTGGACTTTCCCGGTCATCAAGCTGAAAAACAAAAAGGGATAGCCGTTTTTTTCGCCCCACAATGGAAAGAAAACCATGTGGGGCGAAAAAATTCTGCCAGTTTTAGAAAGAGGGGAATATGGGAAGTCTGAATTATTCGAATGAAGTCGATTTCGGAGAAGTTTGGGGGACGTGGATTTGCCCGGATTGCGGTACAGAGCATTACGCCCCCGATAGCGTCACACAGACGCACTGCAAATGCGGTCAGGAAGTTACCCTTTCCTTTACCGATTGCGAGGGAAACCGGGCTGCGACAAAAGCGGGGTAAAAGTTTCGGATGCTGGTTGACCATTCAATTCCTACCATATCCATATAAAGATTTTTTTAAACCAGCAAGGGATGACGGGTGCCAACGTTTAATCACGTTTTCGAGACTCATGAATATTGCACCGCCCCGTATTGCAAAAATTGCGAAGGCGGGTTGGCGGTGTGTGTTGTTTGCGGGGGAGCGGAAGGAAGCCTGACGACCGACTGCCCCGGCGAAAAACTCACTTCCGAAATGCTCGACCGGATTTACCGGGGAGAAATAGATTTCCGTTTCGGAAAGTGGATTGACCTGCGTTAATTAATTGCGCGGAAACCATTTAAACAAAAAGACTGCGAAAGCGGTCTTTTTGTTTAAATTGAATCCCCGAAATTGTTGATTATTGCAGGTGCCGGGATGTATAATAATTCTAATGGCGCTATTTGCATCAAGGAGGTCATCCATGCCCATCCAGCAGTCGTTTCAAAAAGAAATCATCGCCTTTTTAGGCGAACACGATATTCCGTTTTCAGAATACACGAAGGACACGAAAAAGCTTGATTTTGTAATTTGGAATAAGAAACGCACCAAGCAGTTTTTCTTTGACGCGAAAGAAAAAATTCAGCGCATCAACACGAATAACTGGCGGTTGGGCGACATCCCCGAAAAATTTGCTTTTATCATCGACGACCTTGCCGCCCGGAAGGTTTTGTTTTATGCCCCCAACTCCGGCATCGTCATACGGGATAACGTCTACGGCGGCTATTATTTTTTCTCCGTACTGGATTTGTTCCTGATGCCAAAACGCCGGGTCAACCGCCCAATTGAAAAAATGTGCGGAGTTATAAAGGAAAGTGGATTATCGACCTGCGGAACGGCAAAACGGCTGATGATTTGGCGGGCATGTTGAGGCACATCAATCATTACTACGTCAACCGGGAACGCTGGATGACCGAAGAACCGCTGCAATGTTTTGGCGAATATCAGGGAGAAGTCATTCCGCTTCAAGGACAGGTGCGCCGCCCGGAACATTGGAACACGGACGTTGAAAAGACCCGATAGCCATCTATCAACACAGGAAGGAAACGGATGAACTTGATTTTAGACCTGTTCAAAGGCGTGCCTTTTTTGATTGTGGACGGAAAGGAATATTATCTGGTCGACCAGGAAGGATGGGAAATTCTGGAATCTATTTCCGGCGAAAATGAAGGCTTACAAAACGCCCTGCTGCTTTCCAGAAAGGAAGTCCATCCCGAACACGGCACGGTTTATTGCATTCCCAAATGGTTGATAGAAAAACTGTGACTCCAGCTCGCCCCCGCCCCGGCATATTTGTTGACATATCCTGTCGCATAAATTATAATTAATATACCAAAATAACGCAAAATACAACACTTTGCGGGAATGAATCTAATAACAGCGCGAACATCCTATAATAATTATACAAACGATGCTATGCAAACTTTTGAAAAATCAAACTACTGGACTTGACCGTCCTGACGAGGAATAAGCCATGACAATTTTAGATGAAAAACTGACCACAGCGACCCCCGGCGAAAGCCGCACGGAACGGGTCGAAATTCCAGAGAAGATGTACATGCTGGTAATCAAGTTTACGAACCCGGATGGCGGCGAGACAATTGAACGCTATCTGGCGGACTCGGTGCGCGGCGGGTACATCGACTTTGGCGACCGCAAAAAGTTCGCCATCCTGCACATCTACGAATACGGGCTGATGAACCCGAAGGAAGTCTTCGATTATAGCCTGTCCAATTACAGCGGCCGGCAGGTCAAGCTGACCCGCATTGTTGATTAGTCTATGTTTATTTATCTTTGCAACTAAAAACCGTCCCGGAAGGTCAGGACGGTTTTTGATTCCATCATCAGGCTGTTTTGATTTTGAAAACTAGTATGGGTTTGGCGGTGGAGACCGTCTTGAACACGTTTCCGATGGTCTTTTCGGTGGTCTCCGGCTGCTTCACGTCCAGCAGGATTTCACTCCCATTGGGCAGTTTGTCACTGATGATGAAGTTCGCCAGTTTGGTCTTAACCTCGTTTTTGATGACCCGTTCCAATTCCCGCACGCCGTATTCCGGGTTGTAACCCATCTCCGCCAGCAGGCGGTAGGCTTCATCTGTGACCGTCAGTTTGCAGTTGCGTTCTTCTGCGAGCTGGTCGATAATCGCCTGCATCTGGAGCTTTGCAATCTCATACAGGTTCTCCTGTGTCAGCGTGCGCATCCAAATCAGTTCGTCAATCTTGTTAATCATCTCCGAGCGGAACGGACGAATTAAGTGCCGGTAGAGATTGTCACGGCTGTCGAAGTTTTCCGACTCCTCGTTAACCAGTATCTTCGTGTTGCTGGTCATAATCACGTAGGTATTGCGGAAGCTGATTTTGCGCCCGCGCGGGTCGGTCAGCACGCCGTTATCGAGAATCTCTAAAATTACGTCCTGTACCGAAAGGTCAGCCTTCTCGATACCTTCAAACAGCACGATGCTGTAAGGTTTGCGTTTGACCGAAGAAAGCAGGATGCCTTCCTGGCCGGAGTCAGCCGAACCAATCAGCCGCCGCAAGGAACTCTTTTCCTGATACTCGTTCAGGTCAATGCGCACGATAGCTTCCCGGTCGTGGAACAGCACCAGCGCCATTATCTCCGCCATTGTCGTCTTTCCCACGCCCGATGCACCCAACAGCAGGGCGCTGCCTCTCGGTTTTACTGGGCTGTGCATCCCGGTGCGAGACCGGCGCACCATCCCGGCAATCAGGTCAATCGCCTTATCCTGTCCGATAATGTGTTTCTTCAGGCTGGCATCTAGCTTCAGAAGCAGCGATTTTTCGCTTGCCAGCAGGTTCGTCACCGGGATGCCCGTCCAGCGGTGGACGACTTCTGCAATCGAGGCATCATCAACGGCAGGCTTCAGTGGATACGCCCCGCCGATTTTTGTCTTTTCTAGCTGCTGGTCAAGCGCCTGCATTTCCTTTTCCAGCTCTGCCAGCCGGGTTGTGGCACTGACGACATCCTGACTTCGCCCTTCAAATTCCCCCCGTTTTCTGGCTTCCCGGCATGCCGCCATTTTTTCACGGACGCCATGCATCTTGCGCAAAATGTCTCGTTCCTCCTTTGTTTTCGCTTCGACCAACGCCAACTTTTTGCGCAGTGCGGCAAGGTTCTTGTTAGTGAACTCAATGCGGTTTTCCCGGAATTCGCTGGTGTCGGTCGCCTGTAGTTTTTCAAGGGTGATTTCTTCCGCCATGATTTTTTTCTTCAGGTCTCGTACCAGCGGAGATTCAGACGAATGCGCGATGCTCAGGCGCGCACAGGCAATATCCAGCAGGTCAATCGCCTTATCCGGCATTCTACGGTTCTGGATATAGCGTTCTGCAAGCTGCGCCGCCGCGCGCAGGGCGGAGTCGTCAACCCGAACCCGGTGATACAACTCGTACTTTTCCTTGATTTGCGCCAGCATGGGAATGGTGCTTTCGACATCCGGTTCATCTACCTGCACGACCTGAAAACGTCGTTCCAACGCCGGGTCGGTTTCAATGTAATCGTGGTATTCATCGAAAGTGGTCGCCCCAATGAGGTGCAGTTCACCTCTCGCCAGCATAGGCTTGATGATGTCGCTGGCGTTGAGCGTCCCTTTTGCACTCAAAATCATGTGGATTTCATCGATGAAGGGGAGAATTTCGCCCCGCGCGTCCCGGATAATGCCGAGTATCTTTTTGAGGGTTTCTTCAAACTCGCCCTGATTTTTTCCCTTCGCTGTAATCGCAGAAAGGTCAATCATGAACACCGTTTTCTCTCGCAGATGCTCAGGGACATTTCCTTCATAGATGCGCTGTGCCAAACCTTCCACGATAGCCGTTTTACCCACGCCTGGTTCACCGACCAGCATAGGGTTGTTTTTGCGGCGGCGAGAAAGAGTCTCGATAACCTGTGCCAGTTCTTCTTCACGTCCGATGCAGGGGTCGAGCAGGTTATTCGCCGCCTTTTCACTGAAGTTTTCACCAAATCCGTATAAGAACTCTAATTGTTCCGCATCCATTCGTTTTGTCCTCAATCGCGTTTATCAAAAGATGCGGCAGGTAGGGGTTAAACAAAACAGCGGAGCGCATCTGCGCCCGCTGTTTTGTGGTTATCTAAAAGCAATATTCTTCACCAAAGTAGACTTCCATTTCTTCCTGAAGGTCGAACATGTTGACCATGAAGCCCAGCACGCAAATTTTTTCCCAATTGAGCCGGATTACATAATCTTCCCGCCCGTCAAACAGATGGTTTGTGATGGCGTACTCGCCCAAAATTACCCCCGGTTCAATGCCAAGCCGGAAAGGGATGACACTGCTGCGGATGGTTTCCGGTTCCTTGATGCCATCAGCGAAAATAACCAGCACGTTAGAACGTTGGCTAATCAATTCTTTCAAGTCTTCCGGCGAAATTTTTTGGAGTTCGGGCATAATTTATTCCTCAATTTCTTCATTCACGATTCATCTTCCTTGTGCGTTCTTATTTTTATGATAGCAACGTCACCGGTCAATTTTCCATGTGGTCAAAAATTTCCTGTAAATATGGCGAATAACCATAGGTGGATTGCAAGTCTCGATACATGGATTTGTATGGGTCTCTCCCCCAATCCTCCGCATCTGCAAACAGGTGTGCATACTTTTTCCATAAAGCCTCAGTGAGATAGCGGGACTTGTCTTTCGCCAATGCATACCCCTGCAAAAGCGCCCGCCTATCCTCCCCAATTGCCCGCAGGATAAGTTCCGCAGTCTTCGTTTCGTCCTGATAGGTTTGGCGGATGGCGATGCCCTTTTCGCTGGAAATAATTTCTGCCGTCAGTTGGGTAAACCCCTCGTTGATAAAGGTGCTGACCGAATCTTCCTGAAAGCCGGCCGCATGAACCAACTCGTGCAGCCCATCGCTTTCATATCCCTTACGGATATAAATGTTTCCCTCGCGGTCAGTGATAGCCGCACAATTTTTATTCCCGGTCAAACAATCCATTTGCTCATCTGAAAGAACTCGAATGGTAGCGGTGAACTGCCGCCCAAAGAACTCATAAACCGCTTCCCGGAGTTCCTGTTCAAACTTTCCGGCTTGCTGGTGCTGGCTGCCGCCTTCCCGTCCAATATTTTCATTCGCCGTTTCTGTAGATTTGATGCAGTCCATAAAGAATAGATGGATTGGGGGGCTTTGCTAGCAATTAAGGAAATTGAACCAAAGCATTATGGTTTTCTAAACGCAGAAATTGCCAACCAACACAATTCCCTATCATCAAAATATGAACGGAAAAACCATATTTTTCAACCAGCAATTTGTCGTTTGCGACAAAAGGGTATCCGGCGAAATAAGCATTTTTTGCAAATTGAGAGTGAAATTCGTCTATCAATAGAAGGGCAGTGATGAGGTCAAACGATATGAGGAGTTTATCGCTCTAATGCATTCGTCCGAAAACTATCCCGAACCCACAATCAAATCTCCCAAATACGAACCAGAGTCGGCTATCAGACAGCCCAATATGTTTGTGTCAAAAAGTCCCGCTAATCACGCGGGACTTTTGTCAATACTGCCCCTTCTCACCCCTTATCTATCTTTTTTTAGCAGGGCGACCTGCTGCATCCCTCCACAGGAGTAAAAAAAATACCATGTCACATACCCGCATTACTGACGAAGCTGATTCCCTGATTAGTATTTTCCCCCCGAAACTCGCCAACAAACTCATTGAAATCAATCATACAGACCTGCTTATCGAAGTTGTACTGGATTTAGGGCGCACCCCGCTTGCCCGCTTCAGCAATGGAGTCGAAGTGGAATTGAGTGACGAGGAAGTAACTCGTGAACTGCTGGATAATGTTATTAGTAAAGTTGGTAAGTTCGACTCAGATAACCGCACCGGGATTGAGCGCACGCTGCACCGTATTTCTGCAATCTACAATCGCAAAAAAGAAATTGTTGGTTTGACCTGTCGTGTTGGGCGCGCCGTTTACGGCATGGTGGACATCATTGATGACTACATTATGAGCGGCAAAAGCGTGTTGATTTTGGGTCGTCCCGGAACCGGGAAAACGACGATGCTTCGTGAGGCCTCTCGTATTCTGGCAGAAAGCCGCAAGCGGGTAATCGTGGTTGATTCGTCCAACGAAATCGGCGGCGATGGGGACATCCCGCACCCAGCAATCGGCAAGGCGCGCCGGATGCAGGTGGCTGACCCGGCATATCAGCACCGGGTAATGATTGAAGCTGTTGAAAACCACAACCCACAGGTGATTGTGATTGACGAAATCGGCAAGCGTGACGAAGCGGCCGCCGCCCGCACCATCGCAGAAAGAGGCGTCCAGCTTATCGCCACTGCACACGGCAACGAATTAGAAAATCTGGTCAAAAATCCGACCCTTTCCGACCTGGTAGGCGGTGTGGAAACCGTCGTGCTTTCAGATGATGAAGCCATGCGGCGCGGTACACAAAAAACTGTCATGGAACGCAAATCCCCGCCGACCTTCGATGTGCTGGTGGAAATCCAGACCTTCGATTCGGTCATCGTTCATCCCGACATCGCTGAATCTGTTGACTGCCTGCTTCGTAAAATGCCCATCCCGATTGAAAAACGCTGCTTTGACGAAAAGGGCAATATTGTCAAGCAAAAAGGCTATTTAAGCGAAGATGGCATGGTCATCGATGAAAAGGGCGATGGCTGCCCGCCCGGTTTGAATGGCAAAAAACAATCTCAGGGCAAAATGCTGCCTAACGGGACGAAAGTTTTGCGGGTTTTCATCAGCGGTGTTTCCCGGAAGCCTCTCACCCAAATCGCTTCAGATGCCGGGTACTCAGTCGTTATCTGCAAATCACTGAGAGAATCAGATGTCGTTTTGCTGACGAAAGCCAGCGCCCGCACCAATGATATTCTGGTGGATGAAGCAAAGAAAATGGGGATGCCAGTGATTACTATCCCCAGCAACACCACCAGTCATATCCGCAACGCCGTTCAAATGATGCTCGGCGGATAAAAACAATATAAATGGTTGATTATTGGTAACAAAAGGGATGGTCAAACCATCCCTTTTGTGCTTGATTCCTATAATAAATGTAAGACCGATGATTTGGAGTAAGAATCGATATGTTAGTACAGGTTGCTACTGCGCTGCAAAGGCCAACGCAATCCGCCACAACGGAAAAGTTGTATCATTATTTGACGATGGCTGTTTCTAAAGCCATTGACTTACAGCTTTCCACGGACGACCCTCAAAAGCGCAAGCGTATTCAAAAGAAACTGGATTGTTTGATTGACCTGCGGTCAGAACTGGATGATGCCGCCGACCAGCTCACTGTATTTGTTTGCCCCTTTTGCGGCATAAACGTCACCGATGAAAGACCCCTGCAAGCAGTCCTGGATGCGTTTCAGCAAAAATTCCCAAAATTAGACATCGGAGAACTGGGATACAAGTGCCCTAAATGCGAGACGGAATTCGTTTATATTGACCACGTAAACATTGAAAAGGTTGAGCGGGGCTGGAACCCCAAAAGCACCAAATTATTTATGCCTCGTTTGGTGCGCAAATCTTTTGAAAAATGCCCAGAATTCACAGAAATTTTGCAGGTCAAGCTAGCATCGAACCCGGCGCAGGAAGCGTGGTTATTTTCAATAAATGGGGAATGGTTCATGAACCAGAACTGTGAAGATACGCTCGTCCGGCTGTTGCGCTTTGACGAATAGAGGCTGTGAAATCTATGGAAACAAACATGATGTTGTTGACGTGCATGGCGATTTTTTGCCCTGGTATGTTTATCCTCGGCGGTCTCCTGTTCCGTTATACCGGCAGGAGAAAAATGATAGATTTCAACGGGAATTTTTATATGGTGCTGCCGCGTCACGTGAAAATCATCAGCAACCTGTTTTTCTTGTTGGCAGGATTGTCCTTCTGCATGGTGTCTGTGATGTTTTCCGGTACGGCACTGGTCGTTTCGGTCGGGCCGGAAATTGTGATGACGCAAATGCCGACCGAATACGCCAAAATGCCGACCTATATCGTCCAGCTCGCCAGTACGCTGACCCCAGAAGCCATGGCGGTTGAATCTACGCCAGCTCCACCCGAGCAAGAAGGATACTTCAAAGATAATTTCCGTGGGGAATGGCATTGGACGGTGGCGAATAATGAAACCTACACGGCAGACTACGTGGCCGGCGGTTATTGGGTACAGTTGAAGGGCGGCGGTACGGTATTCGTTGATACCCCGGATGCGTCTCCGGTTTTCGAAAACATGGCGGTCAGCGCCGTGATGCAGCAGGTGAATGAAGGTGGTCTAATGGGTGTGACCTGCCGGGTTCAGAACCAGACCGATTTTTACTACGGCGCAGTCGGGCAGATAAACGGAAAAACTGCTTACATTATCGGGCGGAGCTGGCAGGGCGAGATGACCCAACTGGCATCCGGCACGCTAGATATGAACATCCAGCAGGAAACCACCCTGACGCTGACCTGTGAAGATAACTGGCTTACACTGTCCGTGAATGGCCGTCCGGTGGGGTCGGCCGGCGACGACCAAATTAGCAGCGGTCGGGCGGGCATTTTCGCCACCGGCGAAGGTGAAGAGGTGCTGGTGCTGTCCTTCGAGGTCTCCGATAATTTGAAAAAAATTGATGATTGAAAATCAAAAAGAGAGGCGGGATGCCTCTCTTTTTGATTCCAAAAATGGCCGCAATTCAACGCGCAAATAACGAGGCAATATAAATTGCCAGCAGGTGCCCCGGATAAAACCAGTAAAAGAACATCTTGTATCGTTTACTTCCTGGATTACCGTTATAAAAGGGGATGATGAACAGGGGTATCAACATCCCAAGCTGTAGCGGGTTCAAGAAAAAATTGAACAGGAACGAAATAACACAAATCGGTATCAGCCCTTCAACCAAATTATCCCGATAGCGATAAAACAGGAAGGTGAGCGTCAGGCAGTAGGCGTTGTAATAGTGTTGAAAAATCCATGTGACAGCGATAATCGCCAGAATTGCGCCCCAAACTACCACCGGGTTCCAGTCCTTGCGCTGGTCATACAGCACGAACAGCCCGATAGCCAGCACAAACAAAAACAGGATGTTCATTTCACCATGCCCGAAAACCAGTCCGTAGGGGATTTGGGCGATAAAGGCAAACAAGAACAACCGGTTGAGGAACTTTTTTCGGTTAGATGTGTGCGCCCATGAGTTCGCTATCATCCATGCGAACAGCGGGAATGACAGCCGCCCAAACAGGCGCATATAGACCCCGACTTCCGTTCCGCTGAAGAACATATGTCCTATGTGGTCGACCAACATGGCAAAACAGGCGAAAAATTTTAGCTGTGTACGGTTCATTCGTCCTCGAATGGGGCAGTTTTAACTAGGTGCAGGAAAAACTTTGCAGGGATATACCCGCGCAGGGACTTCCCCTGAATGATGGTAAACGGCGAGACGTTGATGCCAGCTTCCGAAGTTCGCATGGCTGTTGCAATGGCATTGCGGGCTTCTTCCTGAACGCAGGCTTCCCAACTGGAAGCATCGATGTTCATTTCTGCCAGAATACCTTCAAGATATGCAGGTTCCAGTGAACTACCTTCCGCTACTTTGGTGATGAACTCGATATAACGCTCGGGGGATTGCTTTGCCAAACAGCGGGAATATCCACCGGCAGTCGCCGCGTTGGGGTGTATTGCCAGCGGCATATCGAAAATTTCGATGGCAAGCTGCGGGTTGCCAACGAAATGGGGCAAAACGTCTTTGATGTATTCCCGGCAGGCAGGGCATTCCAGGTCAAGAAAAATTTGCAGGGTGCGGTAATTGCCAGCCGCCGCTTCCTGCTTCCAGACCGGAGGTAGCGATGCGATAGCTTCCGTATCAAAATCACTTAGCTTCGCCCACTGGAAAGACTGAAATTTCAAAGCATCCAGTCCAAAGACCAGACCGGTAATAATCAAAAAAAACGGGATAACCACCGCTAAAAGACGTTTTCCTTTCGCCATAATGATTCTCCTTTTTCTATGATAGCAATCACTAAAATTGTTGTTGCTATCATAGAAAAAGGAAAGTTTTTTGATTTTTTAACCGGTTTTTTACTCACCTTTTTGAAAAGGAGAAGTTTAATGGCGGTAATTCCATCTAACGATTACATCTCAGAGTTTGAAAAACGTCTGGCAGCAAATGCGGATGTCAAAATTATCTACGCTAGTAACGAGACTGATGCAATGGCAGTTATTCGCATGGAGGATGAAACCGAAACCTACGTTGTTTCTGCTTTCAACGAGTCGATTCGCGGGAAAGAGGATTTTCCGGGCGTGATGTATCGTGGGCTTTATCTTTTGAACAACAAAGAGATTGAGTTCACGGCTGATGGTAATGGGAAGATTACCTATTACGATGCGTCTGACCATCATTCAGGGATGCAGGTCGAGCTGGCTCAATATGAACTTATCCCGGCAGTGGTCGCTGCAAAACTACTGGTGGAGAAGACGGGTGGGCAAGAAATCCGCAGCGATTACCATCCAAACCGATAAAGATTAGAAAATATTTTCCCTTGCATTTGTGTCAGGAAAAATGCAATGTATTCTGCTATAATGCCGAGAACGCAATAATATTTGACGCTCCGCGCATTATAGTTATCCAGCATCAAACAGGAGCTTTTATGAATTTCGGTCTCTTGTATGGTATCAAAGAAGATAATGGTGCTGATTCTAAAAACACGAAAGTTGTCATTCATGACCTCACATCGGTAGGTTGTGGTGATAATTTAGCATGGTCTCCAGTTATCATATCTAAACTCAGGGAAGCATTTGCTGCCTTCGATGACATGATTCTTTCGGTTGACCATACAGCTTTGAGAGAGGCAGACATCCTGCGCAGTGGGAATAACGTTGATTCGGTGCTGTCAAAGCGCAACGCTGACCTGGTATTATGGGGGCAGTATGTTTGCACCAATTCCTACTGCCAAACCATGTTCCACCTTGAAAATGCCTTTTTTAACGAGACAACTTATTTCAACCAACTCATTTCAATGGCGGAGATGGATACGATGTATCCCATCAACCGCTTCGCCGACCAGCTCTGCTACATCGCCCTTTACATTGGTGCGCTGAAGAACTGGCAAAATCAAGAATACCAAAAGGTCGTCGAAAAACTGAACACCGTAATCAGCGATATGGGGCGAGACGGCTGGCCGCAAAGTTGGTGGCGTCCATATCAATCGCCTTTCCTTCTGCGGGGTATGGCGCTGGTACAGTTAGGCTATATTGAAGAAGCCAAACGGGACTTGAATATTGCAGCCGGCCGTGGCACGCAGGAAGAAGAACAAATCAAAAACGCCGCCGAACAACTGTTGAAAAACATTGATGAAGCTCTGGCTGAACAGGAAAAAATGAGCGTCAGGCGGCGGATGATAATACCGAAGAAAATGTGCCGGAAAGTTCGCGGCTTGTCTCAGCCACCAGCGAAGGAAAAAGAACTCCCCGCGAAATCAGCAGATACCTGCCCGGTCAAATGCAAGAAAAGCAAAAAGTACAGTTCTCGCCTGATTAATCAAAACTGAACGGCTCGACAAAATACAAAAAATGGGCAGGGAACTGCCCATTTTTCTTTTAACCGTCCAAAAATATTATTGGCTCAATTCTTCTTCCAGTGAATAACGCACCACTTTCATCATGTTGACATCGAATTTCGCCTGCGCCACGCTTTCCAAAAGCTCGGAAGCATTTTTAACAGCATCAGTAATATAAACTTTAAACTTCCACTTTTCACCGCTCTGATTGTTGCGGTAAGCGTAAATTTCAGCAATCTTGATTTCCGGGGGAAGTTTGATTATTCCAAAAGAATAATCCATCCAGAACTTTGTAAACAGCGCATCTTCTTCAATATTTAGCTTTTCCCGCAGCAGCGTCACGATTTTCTTGATACTCATCGGCGTGACCACAAACAGTACAAGGTCATTCGCATAAAGCGCATATTTCCCTGAGCAGGCGACCACGTATTCTTCATCCCCGTTGAAGGCTTCGGCAAAGCCAAATACGCTTTTATCCTCATTTGGAAGGGGCGTAAACAGTTCGTGTTCTTCCAGAGGGTTGATGTCAGGGGCGACATTCGCACACAACTTCCCTAAAATCGCGTGAGTCGCTTCGCAAACTTTTTGATATTCCGTCTTTTTGTTCGTCATGGGCAATCCCCGTTCAATCGGCTTAGTTAAATAATAGCTATCAGTTATTAGACGCACCGGGATGACAATCAACAAAAGCCGTACCAGAGTTATTGTGCCTTCTAACAAAAAGCCGTCTTTATAAAAAATCCGATGTGCATGGTGATTTCATGACTCAATCTATTCGACTGGCTTTTTTAGACGTGTTTTTCTTCGATGATGAAGCTATCCGTGGCGGGATGCTGGTGACAGACCTCGACACCATCCCTTACGAGTTCATGGTCACAGAAGAAATCGTCCCGAACAAACTTCAAAAGCTGTTGTACGGCAAGGCGCTTCTCCCGTATTCGTTCACTCACCTTATCAGCCTGCCGATGCTGAAGGAAACCAAAGAAAAAATCAGCGCCGTCCTGGTCAAAAAAGACCCCCTGCTGGCGCTGAGAAACTATGTCAACATTCCGGTAATCGCCCTTTCCGGCGAAGATAACCCCATCCAACTGCCGGGCGGCGAGAAACTACAACCGGAAACCATTCGCCCCATCAGCTTCAGCCATGACCGGAAATTCCCGGCTGATGACAAGTTCATCAAGGCAGTGCTGACGCCGCTTATTCGCAAAATTGACCTGTACGAACCCTTTGACCGTCTCAATACCGCCGTCCGCGCGGCACAGGCTAAAAATTTGAAGGCCAACGAGGAATAAGTTATGTCGGTGGTCAAAGATTTGATTGATTTGGCCGTAGAACATTTTGCCCCGGAGATTTATCCGCTGGGAGAGTTTGAACTGCAAGCGCCAAAGGTCAAAGCACATCCGGTCAATCAAATCCCACCGGCGAAAACCATCAATGTCGGCGACTTCGCCATTATCAAAACCTCGGAGATAAACGACCCGGAATTTTTGCTGTCTACCCCCGGCATTTATATCTGCCGGGAAAATAATCAGCAGGAAATCACCAATATTCCGGCAGACCGGCGTTCTCTGGTTGAGCTGGAATACTGGAATTTCATTTACGAGACGGTCATCAAAAAGCCCAACCAGCAGAACAGCGAATCCCGGAAAAGCCTGTTTTTACTTCACAAGCTGTATCCCTATCAAATCGTGGGCGTGAACTTCCTGATGAACAACGATTCGGCGCTGCTGGCCGACGACATGGGGCTGGGCAAGGCGCTGTCAATGGATGCCCTGATTTTGACGCCTGCGGGCTGGAAGGAAATGCGAGATATTCAAGTGGGGGACGAGATTATCAACACACAGGGGGCAGTTTCCCATGTCACCGGCGTGTATCCGCAGGGCATTCAACCCATGTACCGGGTGACATTTTCGGACGGGGCGAGTGTGAACTGCACAGCCGACCACCTATGGGCGGTGAAAGATTCTCTGCTGGACAATGATTGGCAGGTAAAAACGCTGGCAGCGATTGCGTATCGCTTTGAACATAGCCGTCCTTATATCCCCACAATAATCCTGCCGAACGGAAGCCCTGCCACGCTGTCCGGTACAAACATCCGAAGGTTTTCTTCCATTGAATACATCGGACAGCAGGAAGCACAGTGCATCGCAGTGGATGCGCCCGACAGCCTGTTCATTACCAACGATTACATCGTCACCCACAACACTGTGACCACAACAGTTGCCATGAAGCTTTTGCTGCGGCGAGGACTGCGCAAGCGGGTGCTGATTGTTTGCCCGGTCTCCGTGCTGTATGTCTGGATGAAGCACCTGCAAGAGTGGGCACCCGAGCTGGTGTTCCAGATTGTGCGCGGCGACCGCAAAACCCGGCGTAAACTGTGGCGCACGCCAGCGCACGTTTACCTGACTTCCTATCCCACCCTTCGCATCGATGTCCTAGCCAGAGTCCTGCCAGAATCCCGCCTGAAGATGTTTGACCTGGTAGTCTTGGACGAAGCCCATGCCATCAAAAACTTCGACGCCAAACAGTCGAAGGCGGTCAAAATGCTGTCGGCGGCACAACGGTGGGCGCTGACCGGCACGCCCATCCAGAACAAGGTGGATGATTTGGTCAGCCTGTTCGACTTTCTGAAACCCGGATATATCCGCCCTGAATATAAGGACGACAAGGCGCTGGTCAGGTCAATGGCGCAGCCCTATATGCTTCGCCGCAGGAAAGATGTCGAACTGGTTGGGCAGCTTCCCGAGCGCAACGAGCAGGTCAATATTTGGCTTGACCTGGATGACGACCAAAAAATCGAGTACGCCAAAATCCTCGCCCAATGCCAAAAAGACCTTGCAAGACAGGGCGATAAGGTCAGTTATGTTTCCATTTTGGGGGCGCTGACCCTACTAAAACAGGTTTGCAACGCCGCCAGTGGGAAGGACACCAGCCCGAAGATAGTGCGTTTGAAAGAACAAATCGAGGAAATCACCGCAGGTGGCAACAAATGTGTAGTTTTCTCACAGTTTATCCAGCGGGGCATCAAACTCCTGCAACCAGCGCTCCGCCAGTACGGGGTTTGTACGCTGGTCGGTGGTATGTCCGATGATGAACGCCGGATGCAAATTGAAAGGTTCAAGCGCAAAGGCAATAACGTGATGCTGGTTTCCCTGCGGGCGGGTGGTGAAGGGCTGACGCTCACTGAAGCAAACTATGTGATTCACTTCGATTCGTGGTGGAACCCTGCGGCGCAGTGGCAGGCTACTGACCGGGTTTACCGCATCGGGCAGCAAAAGATGGTCAGCGAATACGTTTACTGGATGAACGACACCATCGAAGAAAAAATCTACGCCATCTTGCAAGAAAAGGGACTGTTATTCCGGGAAATGATAGATGAACTGTCCAGCAAGAACGCCACGAAACTCATCTCCAAGCAGGAATGGTTGAAAATCTTTGGCGTGCGGAAATGACGTTGAAAATCGTGCGCCGGTGGCAGTGTGCATCTATAAAATAACTGCATTGTTTTGACGGAGGCATGGCATGGACGAAAAAGGTCGAGGGAAAATCAAGAAAAAATTCCGGCGAGAAGGGGGGGGTTGTGCCGGTGGATGCCATCGCAAAAGTGCCCCCGGAATACGACCCGCTGGTGATGGTCATAAAAGGTTATGATGGTTATGCAAGTTATCTGGTCGTTCTCCAGAACACATTAGGAAAACATCAGGACAGCTATAAAAACGCGCTCGACACGCTGGACAACCTGTTAGAAACTCCTGGCTCGAACCTGAATGACATTCAATCGGCGCTGCGCTATTTCCTGGAAGTACGCCAGACAATTTTGAATGATGTACGCCGCCTGTTGGGTTTCTCGGATTTTGAAATTATTACTGGCAAACTGCGGCTGGAATATCACGGTGAAGGGCGGAAGGCGCTGTGGCATCTGCCGCAAATCGCGGTTCCCGACCGCCACACGGACGCCTACCAGCCGGAGATTATCGCAAGAAAAATCGTCGCTGGCTTTCCTAAAGAGGTGAAAGACCTGTTTCGTATTAATGTGTAGGTACAAAACTATATTTAGTCAAAAACGACTGTAAATAAGGCTGTTTTTTGTGTTAATTTGCCACGAAAAGTTCATATAAATATTTGACAAAATCGGAATTATCTGGGATAATAGTATATATAATATTCGACCTGCCGCCGGCCCGGGAAACAGACGAATCCCGGCAAAAAACAGGCGGTGGGGAATTGCCATGGCCAGATATGCCAACAGTATGCTGTGACTTGTTTAAATAGGAGTAATATTATGCCCAGAAAGAGGAAAGTCGTAGAAAAGCAAGATGACCCAGCAGCCCCTTTTGAGCCTGTACGCTATGGGAAGAGGGGACGCAAACAACTCATTCCTGATGAAGAAATTGTCGCCTTATTTGAAAGCGGGAAGGTTAGCTCGGCGCAAGAGCTTTATGATTACCTGACATCGCTTGGCCTGAACTACAGTAACACTTCCGATGGTATGTATAAGCTCATCCGGCGTGTTGAGAAACGAACCGGGAAACAGCTTATACCGGAATACGAAAAACGGGGACGCCCGCAATATCTGACCGATGAAGAATTAGAGATTCTGAAACAGGTGATTACCCGTTTTGGAGAAAAACAGGGCAGCAACCCGACTACAAAACAACTTGTCAAATTTGTTGCTGACAAGTTCGGCAAAAAGTATAGCGTTATTGGATTATATATGCATCTTCAGCGCCGCAATGCACTGCCCAGCACGCTGACCGGCATTCGTCGCCAGCGAAGGAACGAAAAAGAAGAGAAGTCTACACCTGCGGCGCGTACAAGAGCATAACGCACAGAGGGTGGGGAACGGGAACCCGTCCTTTCAAAAGGGCATCGCGGAGATGTCCTTTTGTCTTTTAAAGCATAAATCCGTCATAAAGATGGGAGTGATGTGCTTTATGTTATGCAAACAATCAGCGGCTCAACTGAAAATTATCACGCGGCGAGGCGGTATCCGCACCCTTCCACCCTCCCGGATGATGCGTTTCTTCCATACCAGCATCGCTTCTTCGGCTGAGACCGGCTGTATTGTTCCTGCAAACCCGCTCAGTTTGAAGCTCGCGTTTCAAATCCACCGCCTTTTGGAAGTCGCCAACGAATACCCGATGGGCGACAAAATCGTGCGGGCTATTCATCACTGTTTGAAAACAACCGAATACCAGATGCCGCGCTATCCGGGCTTATTTTTGAGAATTTACGTGTGGCGCACGTTGATTGAAAATTCATTCAAAAATCTGGCACTGCGGGAGAACCTGTTTGAATACTTCCTGTGGCGGAACCGCAGCATTTATCTGGATTACGATTTAGCTTATATTCTGGCATGGCTTATCAACCATTCTTACGGTGAAACCGAGGATGTCTATGATGACCGCTACAATGCCCTGTACCAGGAACTTATTGAACGGATTCTGGTCAATCTCAGCGTGCCAAAGCGGGTCAATATTCTGGCGTATCTCATCGGGCTTTGTACAGATGACAAAGAATACGAATATGTGCGCCTGTTTCAAAAATTATCTGATAATATCCCCATCCGAATTCAGGAAGACTTGCTGGTTTATTTCGCATGGAGAAAAGTTACCAACCGCCATCTGTCCGTTGCAGATGACTATATCAAGTGGTTGGGTGAAAACGGGGTTGGATTGGCTGAAGATAAAATCCGACAGCGATGGTTTATCTGGACGAGCTTGAAGTACACAGATGACGATACTGCGATTCCAGTAGTGAAATCATCTAAAAATAACAGGGACAATGCGTTTTTTATGTGGAATTTGGCAGATTATTCCCGAATTTATTCGGTTCCCACCCTGGTTGATTTCGCTCTTTACAATCCAGAAACCAGCATACGCCATCGGTCAATCGAAGGACTGGTCAATGTTTTGAACCAGAAAGAAACGCTCACAGACAGGGACTACCTGGCTATCGTCCCCTTCACGCAATCGGATGCGTTTCTGAAAATCCGGCACCAGCTCACTCAGAAGGCACGGATTACGCAAAAATTGTTGAACCTGACCAGCTATAAAGCGACCAGCGGAAGCATCCTGACGGACATCAGCCTTTGGGAAAGCGTTCATCTGATTGGCCTAAGCGATGCGATTAGCCCAGTTTTTTCTATCCAGCAGAAAAGCGAACTGGACAGCGGTATTGAACCGCCCTTGCTGTGGAAGTATCCATATCTGCTTTTCTGGAAAGAAAAAACGAACTACTATCGCTATTATAAAAAAGCAACCCCGTCGTAGGAAGGTCACATGCGAAGAAAGGTCGAATTACTCAACCACGACAAACACGGCATCTACGTCATTCTCGAACTGCACATGGACATGGTAGCTGGCTTCTTCAAGGCGTTAAATCGCCGCCTGCTTCATTCTCCCTACGGGATGATGGAAAAGGATGCTAATAAACAGCGCAAGAATCGGGACATCCCCTGCATCACCAATTACTCCGTATTCCTCAATGCCAACAGCCAGATGGCTTACGTCGTCCTGTTCTTTTGGGAGAAAGAGGACAAAGAATTTATCGACTCTTACCTGCAAAAACTGCGCAGACGCTACAAAATTACCTCGGACATTACCTACGCTCAACTGCTTGCATGGGTTGAAACAAGCAACTTTATTTACCACTTGCCCGGATTTATCGGCGTATGGGCGATGGATTCGCTGGACACTATGACCCTCTGGCTGTCCGCTCGCCCCGGTTCGCAAGCAGCAAAGGAATAAACAAAAAGACCTGATAGTTGCAGGTCTTTTTTGGTTCACAGGTAAATATTTGTGTTATCCGATGATTCATCGATTGTGTCAACATTATCTACATATGACTTGCGCTGGTAGTAGTTACGAATCACCCGGTAATACATCACAAACAAACACACCAGACAAATGCAAATAGTTATCTCCAGCACCGGGATTCGCCAGTTTATCAAGCCATCGTACAATCCGTATGCGAATGTGAATAGAAAGGCGGTTGAAATAAAATACAGTCGCCCCACGCCCATATTCGACTCCTTATCTGGCGTACTGGTTTCGTTCTAATTCTCCTCTTTCCCGCACATCTCCATTTCTTCTGTTCTGGGATTCAGAAACCGGAAATATTCGATAAACATGAAGGCTTCATTGTCGTTCTGCCCATCAGGGTCGAATTCAGGATGCCCGTAAAACTTAATGCGGCGGCCTTCTCGCAGTTCTTCAGCATAACGCTTGAAAATGTTTTCTTCCATTTTGGGCATTCCGTGCGCAATAACGGTTCGCACTCGCCGCACACCATTTGCTTTATCAGCGAACCGGACACGGAAATTTTCGCCATCATAGAACAAATCACCGTAATACAACCTCGAACCTGTGCGGCTATTTTGATTTTTATCCATTATCAAATACCTCCATCGGTACAATCCAAAATAGGTATTTTTAAGACGCACAGCCCAAAATTTTGAAAATGCCGTCCAATTTTTCCGGTTTCTTTTCCCACTCCAATTCTTTTTTAAAGATGCCTTTCAATTTATTCATGTCAACATTTGCAGTCACTTCCTGCGGGCTGTCCGGGCAGTATTCCTGAAATGTGACTTCATTATTCAGGTTTGTCCATGCAATCAGGATATTGTCATACGACCAAGGCTTATTCCGGTTCGAGTTGATGCGTTCTCCGAAATAGGGCAGAGAATAGCGGGTCGCCATGCCGACTACCACTTCCTGAGCAATGTATTTCCCCGGACGGTTCCGTACCCTATCTGTCGTCAGGCTCATAGGCGTGATGGCGTTGACGCACACCGTCCGGTAATCCGGGAATTCCGTTCCATTTTTTCTCGCCCGGTTCAAAATACCTTCCAAATTCACCAAATCCTGATTCCGCGCCTTTGCCGACACATGGGTTTTGTCCAGCACGATAATCTTCGGTTTTTTTTCGGAAGCCAGTCGGCGTTCTACTTCTTCGTTCATGCGGGTGTGGCAAATATCCAAAAGGTTTTTGTCAGCATGAACCTCATCATAAGTCATGCCGTTTTCTGCCGCGTACTTGTTCACAGCATCATCGAAGCTGACCACCATGTATTCATCCTCGCTCAGCCCGTTCAGAACTTCGTTGGAGAGATAGCTTTTTCCGCTCCCCGGCAGTCCGACCATCATCAAAATCGTTGGCTTTTCCCGGATGGCTTCCGCCACTTGACGAGCATCTTTCTTGGTGCCGGCCAAAATCGGTTCAGCTTTCCTTTCTGGAAAACCGGGGTTTCCAAAGGAATCAATGAAATCGCCATAGTAATTGTTAGCGTTGGATGTATCCTGTTCGGTGATGCGCCCGTGGTCGTCTGCGTAATTGATTGACGCCAGCAGCGGAAGCAAGGGCGGGTTATAGGCGAACATGCCGCCCCACTTCTGCCGCATTTTCTCGGTCAGCGGAGATTCGGTAGCGTAAATATCGAAGGCATCATCGTGCAGGTTGATGCTTAGAAGCATCGGGTAGAGCATCCCGTTTTCAATGTACTTATCCGCCAACCCGTTTTCCACCAGATATTGATAAAACAGGATTTGCGACCACTGTGGGTGGTTATTGAACCGCACCCGCATCTTTTCCGGGACAGGTGTACGCATTATCGTCTTGCCGAAGTCATGACCAATCGCTTCCAAGACCATCGCTTCTCCATATCTTTCGGACGGGGCGAGTTCCTTGAGCAGATTCGTCATTTGCTGATGCACCATATCGGTGTGAGTTTTGACATCCCCTTCCAGATGATAAGGATTGGGATGGTCTGCATCATACGCATGGTCGCAGAGACTCATTACTGCGGCATAGGACGACTGGTCGAAGGTATTTTTTGTAACCACAGAAAACTTCTGTAGATTAGCGGCGGCATCATGCTGCGTCGTTGTTCCGCCGTTCCCTTCAGCTTGTCCATTTGATGTTTGCGTACACCGCTTACAAATCATAGCTTTCACTCCTCGAAAAGGGCGCTCAACCGCATGGCGAAACTGTCGCGGCGTTTCTTCGGCGTGACCAGCACATAGCGGGGCTGCCCGTCTTCCCGGTAAAAAATCCCATTTGAATCTTTGATAGCCTGCAAGTCATCCGGCGAAAACTCGGATTGTAGATAAGGGAAGGCTTTGACGATGATTTTGTTGTAAAGCGACAGGGAGTCTGCTGGGTCGAGACGGACATAGCCGTTTGCTAACAGCTCGGCAATCTGGTCGTCATATTCTTCTGGACTGACTTCCCCCTTGCAGCTAATTGAAACACCGGATTTTTCCGTACAATATTTGAAGCGGTTGATGGGCTTAATCTGCAACTTGCCGCGATGGTGTTCGCTAAACAGCACGGAGTTTTGGAAGAAGTTGAAGGCAGTCAGAAGCCGGTTGGTGTAAAAGTCTTTCAGTTGGCTTGTGGGGATTCTGCTGAAGGCAGCAATATTCAGCCCTGTGCTGAGGCGATAAAGCAGGGCTTTTTTGTGCCAGGCATCCCTCAGTCCATTCCATACTTCGTTCAATGCTATGGCGTCATAAATATCCTGATACAACGAACCGCTCAGGACAGCATCCGAATCAACCTGGTTCCCATTCTGGGGAGGAACTGCTACTAACGGTAAATCACCAACTTTTTGCTTCCAATGCTCCATATCGTATTTACAATTCATAAATTCATCCCTTTCTATTGATAATGTCGAGTTGTTGTTCAAGCATGAACCGTGCGACCTCAAAGTCCATCTGATTTATTTTTTTAGGGTTCGTTGAAAACATCTCGGACATGGCTTCGCGTTCTTTGGTAATTTCCTGCCGGGCAGATTGAAGCAATTCTTTGAGTTCGTTTTCTCCTAAAATTCCCCGCCGTACATCACGGTACAGGCTGCGGTCTAAGTGGTAATAAACATCTTTGTCGTCTGGCAGGCGAATAAGCCAGTCCTTGTAAAACAATGCGGTTGCGATATTTTTGCGAGCTTTCGCCTTTTCTGCATCATTTGTCCCGCTCGACAAACGCTTTACATTAGCTCCCAAAATTTTTTCCGTACTAAAAAGCGCCTGTTGAATGGGGAAATAATCCAGCGGTGCTTTTCGAATTTCTTGAAAGACGGAAAGGATAAAATTATTGTCAAAAAACGAAAATTGACGAGCGGTGTACACTTTTTCAATGAACGGTACTTTTCCTGATAGTACGCTGCCGAAGAAGTCGCTGATGGTGTGCAGAGAAAAGTCAACGTAGACATCTTCAGCGACAGGGATTGCCTGCTGTTTGCGAGCTGGCGTGTCGTAAGGGAGTAGCGGAGTAAAAGGGTAGGGGATGGTGATGCCGAACACATCAATGTCATGAGAGAAGCTGTCGCTCAGATTGCGGGCGATGCTCCCGTCCACGACAGCCAACATCAGGCGATTTTGATGATTTGCAAGATATTGCTGGATAGTCGGTAGGGCGCGCCGGGCGTACTCACGCGTTTGATGAATAACTGCATTGCGCACTTCCGAATCGGCAGTCACGTGGGAAGCACCGGAGGGTCGTGTAGGGAGATGGTTCGTTGTTGTCCCGCAGTTCATCAACATCACCTGTGAAAATATGATAGGCATTGGAAAGACGCGCAGACCAGGAATGCGGGCCAAATCTGCATTTCGCATAGTCACAAAGGGGAATTGAGTGGTCAGGCGGTTGGGCGGGGGATAGAGAGGATAGCAACACGACTTAAACAAAAAACCGCTTTTGAAGCGGTCTTTTGCTTGGATTAGTTCTGGGGAAAAGAAGTTCCATCTAGAATATTTAAATTTTCCAGATAGAAAACCAGTTCCGTGTCGAAGATGTCATCGTGGTCATAGAGCATTTCTAATTTTTCAATTTGTGCTGGGTAAACGAATTGACGTTGGATTTCTACGCTTTCATCTAATTCATCATCCGAAACCTGATAATGGAAACCGTTTTTCAGGATGCTGTTAGCAGCTTTCGCAATTTCCTGGCTGCTGTCCTCAATCAAGAACTCTTTGACGCACAGGTTCTTTTTCTCTCGGAACTCAATCCGAAATGTCACGGCTTTGCTGGTGCAGGAACTCGCAACCGGAGGGGCAATCTGTGCAGCCTGTTGGACTGCCGGTGAAGCGACCAATGGGCGACCAGACGCCTTTTTCCGGCGAATATAAATCAGCAAATAAGCGCAAATCCCACACAGCGCCGCCAATAAAACCAATATGAGTAGCAACAAAACGATAATCAACGAGTTGTTCATATAGGAAGGAATCCTGATTTGAGCTGCTTACATTTAGATAATAGCAATAAAAAACAGCCCGGCGCATCCGGGCTGTTTTTTCAGAAGTCGAGCTGGTCAATTTTCAACACCGTAGTAGGACACGATAGCGCACTTGCAGATGGCAGTCGCCATATTTTCGTGGCGGTATTCGGCTTTGGTGTCTAACTCAATATTATCGCCGTAAACCACCCTATTCAAATCTACCGCCAGCCAGCTCACGCCGTGTTCCTCGTCACTTTGAGCGACCACGCTAATTTTGAAGTGCGCCGCAACTTCCTGGCAGGCGTTCATGTCGTGCAAATAGTCCTTGTCGTGATTGCCCATGATGTCCTGAACGAGCGCCAGCGTGGTGGCATCATCCATTTTTTCGACATCGGAGTAAGTATAGATGCTCTTTTTGGGCAGGGCGCTATATTTCCGCAGCTCGGCAAGAATTTTCTCGAAAATCACATCTGCCGGGTACACCTGCCCCTGTTCGTCATAGCAGTGGATAATGGTGACGTTGGGCATGATTTGTGCGAAATGCCGATAGCGCAAGGCGGTGCGAGTCTGCAAGTCAATATTTTCTTCGTAGGCGTCAACGCACTCTGAATAGGAACGGGTTTCGTTTTTGAGCTGGCGTTCCTTCCACAACCGGGCGACATTCGGGTCGACATCCAGAATGATGTACAGGTCTGGTTCTGGAATGCCTAAAATCTGATGTTCAAGCTGATAAATCCACAACGAAATTTCTTCAGGTTTATCGCTGCGCGCCGATTGAAACGTCATGTTCGACAGCGTGTAGCGGTTCATCAGCAGGAAATTATTTTCCTGGAACAACGCCGGGTTTTCACGGAAGTGAACCAGCCGGTCAGTGGCGTACCACAGGCAAACGGACTTGATGTCCATGTTGCCGACATTGACGGGGTTGCTGGTATTCAAGAAGCTGCCGATTTCCTTGCCCACGAAAGTTTCGTAGCGGGGGAAATCTGCCAGACCAACAGAATAGCCGTGATTTTCCAAATACGCCTTCAGCTTGCGAATCTGGGTAGTTTTTCCCGCTCCGTCAATACCTTCAATGCAAATTTTATAAGTCATATGGGCTTCCTCTACAAATTGATGGCTACTTTTATGATAGCAGCTCGAACTTTTATATTAATTATATTTTCATGAAAAATTATAGATGAAACCGTCGAACAAAACCATTGGCTTTACTGCATAAGAAAAAAGACCGGGAGTTCCCGGTCTTTTTGATTTTAGAGACGGTTCTACCAATCTATTTTTCCAGCCCCGTCAAGAACAACTGAAAACCTTTTTGGGTCAGGCTCTTGTACTGGCTTTCTATAACCGCAATCGTGGCAACGCCCTTGTCAACTCCGACTACCTTCGCAATCATGTGCCCGTTTTCAGTAATGAAGCGCTCGCAGTCTCCATTCGGGCACTCCACCTGCGCAACCCAAATAGCATTCGCCAGCGTCTTACGAAAATACTCACTATCCCAATCATCCCCTTCGTGGACGACCAGCACCCAATAACCATTCTTGCGCAGCTTGTTGACCATTCCCGCCGTAGTTTTTCCAAACAGGTAAGTCTGACTATCGTCGGCTACCCAAACTTCAAACGGGTTCGATTTCGGGTTGTTTTCGATGTCTGCGAGCAGGGCAGACACATCTTTTGCCTGTACCCCAACAATCATTTCCCTGCCGTTTACCTGATTGCTGGCAGAGATGTTCCCGATAATAGACATCAGGAACATGAGCAAGAACAATCCTCCCACGCTCATCCAAAGAACCTTCGACCTGATGACCTTCAGCGCAGGTTCTTTTTCAACAGCCTTATTAAACAGAGCATTGAGTTGTGCGAAAATTTCTTTCACTTTTTCCATCGTTCACCTTTGTCGAATCTGTAATTACAGGGACGGGAAAAACTGTGTTCCCCAATTGATGATGGCCTCCCAATAAGTCAATATAAAAAACAGACTTAATCCAAAGATAGTCAGCACGACTACATTCGCAAACGTTTTCCAGACTTTGCGCAGCGGTTTAGTCAAAAAGGTCAGCAGCGAATATTCCAGCGCCAACAGGAAAATCACCACAGCCAAAACGATAAATGTCGCAGGCGAAACGGGCATGGGCACAAAAACTCCTTATCGAAAATTTTCCATCTTTCATAAAGACTGTTAACCTGCTGATTAAACAAAAAAGCCCCACTGAGGGGCTTTTTGAAACCTGTGAAACTATTCTTCATCCTGACTGGCACCATCGTGCTTGACGCCAAGGAGATAATCAACCGCCTTTTGCGCTTCCCGGCCGGCTTCAACAAGGATTCGTTTATCACCCTTGAACACAGACAACCAGCCCTGAATATACGATGCATCATTCGTCATTGTTTCTGGTGTTTCCAGCCCGAGCATATTCATCATGTAAGCAGTGCCTAAAGCGGCGACCAGTTCTTCTTTGGAATAGACTTCCTCGCCGCGTTCCATAAACCCTTTGCGATTGAGGCGGGAAGGCGCACCGGTGCTGTGGATGTACTCGTGGAATTTCGCCCATACGTAATCGGCAGTGGATTTGAAGTTTTCTCTCGGCGGAAGGCGCACCAAATCTTCAGAAGGCGAATAATACGCCTTCATACCCTTTTCCTCGTAGCGGGGCGGGTTTGGCATATTGCTCAGGATTCTTTCCACTTCTTCGACCGGTTCAGCAACATTGGGCTTTTTGATTTCTGGGTAAGGTACGCCTTCGCACTGGTCAACGTTGAAAACGATAGCGCACGAACCTACCGGGAATTCCTCGTAAATCGGGTTGCCGTCCTCATCCACCTTGTCGGTCTTTTTGCGCACCCACTTCCAGAACACAACCGGCCAGCCGTGTTCACCCTTTTTGATATGCCCGCCGAGCTTCTGCGTTTCTTTGAACGTCACCCAGTAATTTGAGTTGTAACCTTTCACCTGAGCGACCATGTTGAGCAGGAAGTTGTTGAAGCCCCGGTAGCGGATATATTCTTTACCAACCTTCGTGGTCAAAGAAGTCGGCTGCATCCCGCCGACCCACGGCTGTCGCCAGGGGATGATGCCCTGTTCCATCATTTCAATCACCCGGTTGGTCACACGGTCGTAGATGTCCTGATAATTTTCAGTCGGTTTTTGCGAAGACGTGCGGTATTTGCCCCGCAATTTCTTCTTGCAGTCTTTCGCCTTTGTCCGGCTCTCAACCCCTTTGGTGGAGTTGGTCGATTTGGTTTGCTGCTGGCTGTTTCCAGTATGATATGGACAAGACATCGTGCGCCTCCAAAAATAATCTGGGTTCAGTTAAAAGATAGAAAGACCGTTTTTTGAGGCGAAAATTGCAGGTTAGCGGATAAGCAGCGCAAGCCCGACCAGTGACATCAATGGTTCGTCATCCGGGCACAAAACCCTATCCACGACCTTCATTTTTTTGTTTTTCACCCGGATAACCTGCACTATGTCGTTTTCCAGTACGAGAAAACCTATGAATGACAGGTGCGCTTTATCCGGCGCATTTTCGCAAGGCTTACGAACAAAGCGGGTCAAGTGCTTTAAGCGCGCTTGAAGACGGCCGCAAAAGGCGTCCGGTGCGCCATCAAAAACAAAAGCGAACACTTTATTTTTGATGGGGGCTGGCTGCACTGTATCCTTCGTCACGACCAGCAGCGAATCGCCACGCTGTGAATACAGGTGGTAAACCTGAAAGCCGGTGAGATGCGTTTTGAACAGTTGAACGGATTCACCCGAATACAAATCCACCGCGTCCATACCGGCGAAATCCATCAGGGCGTAAAGTTTGTCGGACGGAAAAACTTCGGGAAATTCCAGTTCGTTATCCAGATGCGCCAGTTGGCTAAACGCCTGCGCTTTCAGAACCGCCTGAAGCGGCGTGCTGGCTTCAAAAGCGATGGTGAAAGACAGTCCGGCGTCTTTCGCATCCAGAGCAGTCAGGGCGTATTGTGAATGGGGGTCAATGCGGGCAATCATCATTGGGTTGTTGCCCACGAAGTAATATTCGTGTTCCGGCAAATTTTTGATGTTGTAAGCGGCATAGTAAGCCGTGAGAGATTTGGGGATTTCGCTGTATTTGCGCTGCAAAATCTGGTTTAGCAGAGCTTCTTCCTGGTCGCGCAGCTCCTGGAATTTCTGGTATCCGTATTCCAGCGCAGCTTTCAGGTTGTCTGCCCGGAACGTATAATAGGGCAGCGGCGTTTTCAGCCCGACTTCACCCCCCGGAACTCCAACCCGGCACAGCCAGCCGGAGTCGTTTTCGTCAGGGCTGGCAAGTATCTGAAAAGCGGGGACAAAACTGATGGTATCCATCTCCTGATTGTCCACGTTCATCGGCATCCAGAAGAGTCGTTTTTGGATGTGGAACGCCGTCCAGATTTCTTTGTGAGGGGATGTCTCCGGGCAGGTTTCTGAAAACAAAATTGAGAACAATTCCTTGCGTTGCTCCAGAACTTTGGCGGCAAGGCAGAAGGTCTTGTAGATAAAGCCATCCGCCTTGCGCGGGTGGTACGGGTCGCCGGAATAACCCAGCTCGTCCCGGTGTTTGTCAATCAGCGCCGCAACTCCTGCCGGGGAAGGGTCAAACAGCAGCGGGGGAACGTACAGGTTCTCCTCGCAAAATTTCTTCAGTACAAAGGGATTAGGAAAGTGGATTTTGTCCCACGAATCGACCATCTCAACAGCCATCGAAACCATCTCCTGAAATAGCAGAGTTATTCAAAAGACGGCTTCCAGCACCATTTACAAAAAATGCCGGTGTTGCCCGGCATTTCGATTTCAGAAAGTGGACGGCGGCATAAGGAAACTGGTTCTCCCACCAGATAGGGTCACTCTTTGGGAACGGTCGTGCGTATAAATATCAACATAACCCTTGCCTACCAGACTGTTGACAATTCGCATGAATTCGCTGTTTTCCATTTGCATCTTGCGGGCAATTTCCGCAATCGTCCCGTCGTCCTTCGCTTCTTCAATAAAATAAATGGCTTTGCGCTCGAAGTAGGTAATCGGCTGGTATTCTGCCATATTTATTTCTCGGCAATAAGCTGACCTCGCCAACCGGGATTGCATTTTGTCGGGCGGCAGGCCTCTAGTAGCGCGGTGGGTAATTTCAACTACGGAACGAATTGCATTGATAACGCTGTTAGTATCTACGCGTACTTTAGCTGCCCCTTCTGGCACCGCTTTTTCTTTATTGAACTCACTTTCCCCATCCAACCAACAGGCAACGTTGTAAACAATCTCCCCATAGTACCGGATAGCCCGTTCTACGATTCTTTCTTGAGGGATGCCGAACTCATCGCGCAGATACAGCACAAACGCAAGGTCGGCCATATTTCCCTTTACTTTACGCTCAATCAGCTTCGTTCTATGGGGAAAAAGTTCCTCGCTGGTCAGCACGAGCGCAAAGGGAAATTCGCTGGTCTCCCCGACTTGGGCATAGGCGAACCTTCCCTCGGTGAAATACAAATAAACGGGCTTGTAGTACCCCTGCATGGTGAGACAGCCTGTCTCTTGGGCAATATTAATCATATTGAGCAATCTGGTAACGGGGAGAATCCTCAGTGTTCCGGTCATCTTACTTACTCCGACTTGCTAAATTGTTTTATAATAATTATATCAATTCGCCTGAAAACAATCCTTCAGATTCCCTGCTACTGAAGTACAAATCCGTCTTTATAAAAACACTCCTAAATAAGGACGGATTATCGTATGGCTGACAGAATTTTGTACAAAATTCACGGAAGTGATTTACAAATGGTAGAAGTCGCCCTCAATCCGGGGCATGGAGTTATCGCAGAAGCGGGCGCAATGGCTTTCATGGATGGCACTATCGAAATGCAAACAAAAGTCATTGGCGGTGTGGTCGGCGGATTGAAGCGTAAGGTCACGGGCGAATCGTTTTTCATGACGAGTTTCACCAACGAAGGGAACGAGCTGGCGAAAGTCGGCTTTGCCGCGCCTTATCCCGGAAAAATTATCGCCCTTGACCTGGAAAAATACGGTGGTATGGTGTACTGTCAGAAGGGCGGTTTTCTGTGCGCCGCGCGTGGCACGGAAGTTTCTCTTGCCTTTACAAAGAAAATCGGGGCGGGGTTGTTCGGCGGCGAAGGATTTATCCTGCAAAAAATCGAAAGCGATGGACTGGCGTTTATTCACGCCGGTGGGACAATTATCGAAAAGGTATTAGCCCCCGGACAGGAATTGAAGGTGGACACCGGCTGTCTGGTCGCTTTTACGCAAGGTGTTCAGTACGATATTTCCTTTGTCGGCGGAGTGCGCAATGCGCTGTTTGGCAAAGAAGGGCTGTTCCTTGCCAGTTTGCGTGGGCCGGGGAAAGTCTTCATCCAATCGCTGCCTGTCCCCCGGCTGGCAGATGCACTTAGAACATCCCGCCGCTTAAAGATAGACGAACAGACATCCAGCCGCAGTACCAGAAGATAATCAAGAACGCCCGAAAAACGGGCGTTCTTGATTCAACGTAGCCAGTCAGACAAATTGGTTTCAGATAAAAGGGCACCAGTTTCAACATCGCTGGCATCATCAAAAAAAACTTTTGCCCGATTTTCCTTCAGCCATGCCATAACATCGTTATCTGGCGATGACAGCGAGTGTTGTAAAGTTGAAAAATATACCGTCGAATTAGCAAAAGTGCTTTTATCCTGTGTGCCTGCCGGCCAGACCTGCTGGTAAAGCCAATCATAATTCGGCGTGATAATCTCCGCCAGCACGGTCATCGAACCATCATCGTTCGGCAGGCTGTACAGGACAGCCAGTACATCCGTCTGGGTCTGCAATTGTACGCATTCCCTGAGATTATCCGGCGTATTGGCGGCGCAATCCGCTGTAATGCTGGCGATTTGCTTCTGCGTGAAGCCCTTGACATTGACGGGCAGACCGGCGTTTTGGACGGCTTCAATCATCCACTGCTGGAAATTCAGCGTTTCTTCCGGGTCAATGACCAGCCCGAGCGAAAATTTTGCCAGATTTTCGCTGTCGGTGGCGCTGGGGGGATAAGCATCTGCCGTGCTGCAACCAGTGAATAACAGAAGAACTAACAAGACTGTTAAAAATAGTTTGCCGATAGAGTGCATTTTTATCATCAACCTTTCCAGATTGTAAGCTCTGGTGTGTAACATTTCCCAGGTACTATGACCAATGGGGGATAGTCACACCACATAGAATAAATATAATCAGGGCATCGCATAAAAATGCGATAAATACTGATAATTCTGGTCAGCAATCTTGACTGGTAGAAAGGCGAAATAATGATGCGGAAACGACCGAGCCGTTTGGGAACGTTCCAGCGAACTCATGATGGGTATTATCGCGTTTTTGGAAGTGACCGGAGCAACGAGTTTCTCAGCCCGATTAGAACGCCCGAAACGCAAACAGGAAGAAGCAGTATTCCTCAACCATCATCCGTATTTCTGTCTACTCGACCAACAACAGGAATCACCCATATTCATCGCAACTACTAAAAATCATAGATTAATAACCAAAGAGGATAGAGGTCATCTCTATCCTCTTCTTTAATTTAAAGAGCTTAAGTCGACAGTATCAATTCGCGATTCTATGATTCATAATGAATTCAACTTTTCCTATTATCCACTTCTCATAAAGACTCTATCAATACGTAATCTTTAAAGTATTTGAATCATTGATTCGTATACGAGTCCTTAATTAAGAATATTATAGCCATTCAAACAAAATCCTGTTTCCCCTGCCCATTTTGCCCAAAATTTAAGAGGAATGTCATATAATCATGTGACAAAAGTATCACTTTAGAAGGCAAAAAAGTGGGGGGCAGGGCAAAAATGCTCCGCCCTTTACCCCCTAAAATATAATTAGTATAAAAATAACTCAGGTGAGCGACGTCCGGCAAATAGCATCGTTTTTTCGACATGCACCAATTTGTTGTGAATTTGTGCCGTAAATGATATAATAAATATAGTGCTATTGCATTTTGCAAAGGAGGCGAAATGAAACCAGCAGGGACGCTTCAGTACATTCCGCGCTTGGTGTTGGATGAAACCAAACGCACACAAATCCGCCAGCTTCTTATCCAGTCTGGTCTGGTGCAGGAACCAGAAAACCCGGAAATTGTGGTGGACTGGTATGAGGCTGAGAAGGATGCTGAAAATCGCATTGTGCGGCAGGTGCATACCGTTGTTTATCGGGACGGTGGCGATGCCGAAGCCCCGGCTGTCCTGTTCTACCGGCTAGAAAAGAACCGGCAGACAGGCGAAACACGGGAGTATTATCATATCCCGCCTGCTGACCGGCAGGCGGAGCTGGCCGATGCCTGGCGTTGGTGGGAAGATGCCGCCAAACTCAACCGGCTAACCGATTATGCCCAATCTATCCCGGAAGATAATTGGATTCAATTCGCCTAAGTTGGAGGGACACAGATGCAAAACCGGAAGCCGCTGCTGTTCATGATTTTAGTCCTGGTCTTTTCGTTCTACCAGCCGGTTTCAGCGGAAGCCGGGCTGTTCCAAATCGTTTTCATCGATGTTGGGCAGGGGGAGGCGGCGCTGCTGCAAGACCCCAACGGATTCACGGTTTTGATTGACGGCGGTCAGCCGTCAGTGGGAAGCACGCTGGTCAACTTCCTGCGAAGTCGGGGGGTGCGCCAGATTGATGTCATGGTCGCCACGCACCCCGACAGCGACCACATCGGCGGGTTGGTCAGTGTCCTTCAGATGAACGATGTGCCGGTGAAGTCTGTGCTGTACAACGGCTACTCCGGTACGACCGCCACATGGACGAATTTCGTCAACGCGGTCTATGCTGAAGGGCTGACTTTGTCGGTCGCTACTTACCCACAAACTCTTACGTGGGGGTTGATGACCGTCGAAGTGATTAACCCGGTCGCCGGGCTGTCGAACCCGGATACGAATGAAAGCTGTCTGGCGGTGATTGTGGCGATGGGACAGGTCAGGACGCTCTTCGCCTGTGACCTTGAAAGCAGCTCTGAAATGGAGATGCTTGCCCGGCCGGTCAATTTGGACGCTGACATTTTGAAAGTTGCCCATCACGGCAGCCGTTCTTCGACCACCCAAGCGTTTTTGGACGCGGTGACGCCGCGCGAAGCGGTCATCTCGGTTGGAGAAAACTCATACGGCCATCCGAGCGCCGAAGTCCTTGCCCGTCTGGAAGATGCCGGGGCGCGCATCTGGCGCACTGACGAAAGTGGGCATATCACCGTGCTGACCGATGGTCTGATATATTCGGTCAACCAGCCGCTACCGGTTGTCCCGCCGGGGATTTCTCTGTCAGTTTATTTGCCACTGATTGTCCGGGAAGAACCGCATCCTACCCTTCCCGCGCCTACGCCAACGCCGCCCGTGCCGACCGCTGTCCCCACGCCCAATCCAACCGTAGAAAAGGTCGTGATTACCCGCATCTTTTACGATGGGAGGGGCAGGCAAGAACCTGATGAATATGTGGAAATCCAGAATCAGGGTGGTTCAGCCGTCCAACTGCAAGGCTGGACGCTTTCGGACGCACAAAACCACGTGTTCACCTTTCCCAATTTCTCCATCCAGCCTAATCAGACCTGCCGAGTTTATACCAACGAATCCCATCCTGAATGGTGCGGCTTTTCTTATGGCAGCGGTTCTGCCATCTGGAACAACACCGGCGATACGGCGACGCTGCGAAATGCACAGGGCGTGGTGGTCAGCGCCTATAGCTATCGCTGACGGGAAGTGCCAGAAAAATAGCCTGGGAACAAACGTTCCCCGGCTATTTTTTCCAGTTTCTCCGATTAGCCGTCTATCATATAGACGAAAGAAGTGGCGGTGACTATGACTTGTGAAAAACAGACTGAAGGCGCAAACACCTCCTGCAAAGGGAACGGCGGCACCGGCGTACAGAACCCGCAGCCGAAACCGGCATGGCACCGTCTGTCGGTGCGTGGGCTGATTGACCCCTTCTGGATGCGCCGAATCAACGGGCGAGAAATAGAAACGCAGGTGGTCGAGCCGGGGGTTATTGAAGTCGAAGGTGTGAAATTGGCTTTCGACACGGCGGAAATTGACCTTCCGGTAGGGACTCCGGTTTTGGTGCGGGCGACGAACAACTTCCACTTTACCCCGCTTGCCGAACATAAGCAGATGCAAAAAGCCGCACAGGAACAGCGCAGGCAGCAGGAAAAAGCCTATAAAGCCCGCATGAACCAGTGCCGGGAGGAGTCCGAAGCCTTCAACTCCCGCATCCACCTGCCCGTGGCATGGGTGACAGCCATCAAGCCGGTCATCAGCGGGCTGACTGAAAAATCGGTAGGAGACGGAGCATTTTCCCGCACGGTCGTGCATATCAAGCTGAAAGAAAACCTGTCGGACGGCAGGTTGAAACGGGAAGCCGGTGACTTTCTTTGCTCGACTGACCGGGGGAGGTTTGCCGACCTTGCCAACGAAGAATATTGGCTTGATAGCGATGGGCGGCGGCATATGCCGAAAGTCACCTGCAAACAGTGCTTGAAGATTGCCGAGCGCTACATGGACAAATAGCGGTTATTCATCCCTGTCCCATTGACCTTCTCCGGTAAAACCGGAGAAGGTTTTTTATTTTTTTGCGAACCATGCCTGTTCTCGTCTTTTTGAAAGTGAGTAATTTCAAAATGGGGTGGTGAAAAATTTATGAAGGTGCGTTTTCGTCTGCTGCTTTGCGCTTTGTTGGTTCTGGCGCTGACGGCGTGTATCAGCGTGAACGTTGAATATCCCGATTTTTCCGAAAACATTCCACCGGTGACAGGTGAGGAGCTGCCGGACACCGGTGAAGGGGAACAAGCGGGCGGGATTTTCCGCCTGACCTTCATCAATGTGGGGCAGGGAGACTCGGCGCTTCTTGTTGACCCGCACGGCTTCACGGTCTTGATTGACGGTGGGAAGCCGACTGCCGGGGAAACGGTCGTGAGTTACCTGCGTTCCCAGTCTATATCACAAATCAACGTGATGGTGGTCAGCCATCCAGACAGCGACCACCTGGGTGGTCTGGTGGATGTGGTGGAACTGGACGATATTTCGGTCAGGTCAGTCGTTTACAGCGGGTTTCCGGGGACGACAAAGCTGTGGGACAGGTTTGTCAACGCGGTAGCGGCGGAAGGCATCCAGATGCGGGCAGCGCAAGCGGGTGAAACGCTCCGGTGGGGCGAGTTCCGGGCAACCGTGCTTTACCCGACCGCCGAGACCCGTGACAGCGATGACCCAAACGAAGAATGTCTGGTGGTCAACGTGGCCGCCGGTAATGGTAATGTCCGCACGCTGTTCGCCTGTGACACGGATTTCAAGACGGAAGAAAGGATTTTGTGGTCATCCGACCCGCAGGATTTGCGGGCAGAAATCCTGAAAGTCAGCCATCACGGAAGCAGTTTGGACACCGGGTTGCCGTTTTTGGACGCCATTCGCCCGAAAGAAGCGGTCATCTCGGTTGGCAAGAACTCATATGGTCATCCCGGTGCTGACCTGCTGGCACGCCTTGAAGATGCCGGGGCGCGCATCTGGCGCACTGACGAGCTGGGGGACATCACGATTTACACGGATGGCGCGCGTTATCAGGTCAACCAGCCGCTTCGTGCCGGACAGGGGACAGCGGTGCAGCCGGATACCCCGCCAGTGGAAGCCCCACAACCGGGCAGCGGTGATGAAAAGGACGTGCAAATTACTGCGGTTCAGGCGGATGGGAGCAAGAAGGGCGAACCGGATGAATATGTTGAAATCCACAACAGCGGCAGCACGCCGGTGGCGATTGTCGGCTGGACACTGGAAGATAACGCCGGCCACTTGTTCGTGTTCCCGGATTTTGTCCTGCAACCTCAGCAGGTCTGCCGGGTTTACAGAATTCTCGCCCAGAAAGCCACCCGCTAAAGCGGGTGGATAAATGGGCGACCGCCGAACAACGTGTAAACAAAATGGAACATTTGAGCTACAATTGGCTACAACACCGGGGTGAAAAATGTGTAATTCGTTGTTTAACCGTCATTAAATCATGAGTCGAGCAAAAACGCCGTCGTTTGTGACTGAACTGCCGCTACGAGTAACATCTGCGCAAGAGCGCGAGATTCTCATTCGGCTTGAGTTTGCTCGGCAACTGTACAATGCCTGTTTGGGGGAATTACTAAAACGGGCGACATTGATGCGGGAATCGCGAGAATATCAAACAGCCCGGCAAATACCGAAAGACAAACTACACAAAAAGGAACGCGGCAAAGCATTCCGCCAGTTGCGGGAAAAATTTGGGGTGCAGGAATATGCCATACACGACTATGAAAAACTGGTGATGAATGCTGACGTTGGGAAAATCGACCGGATTGGGTCAACTGTTGGGCAAACGGTTGCGACGCGGGCGTATAACGCTGTCAACCGCTATCTGCTCGGCAAATCTGGTAGACCGCGTTTCAAGGGCAGGGGGCAGTTTGATTCGGTAGAGGGCAAAGGTGATGCGGTTATACGCTGGAAAGCGGATACAAAAACCGTGGAGTGGAACAGGCTGGTTTTGCCCGCCATCCTGCCCCGAAAGCCAGATGCGGTGATAGAACATGGCTTACAAGCGCGCGTGAAGTATGTACGATTGGTGGTGCGGCGCAAAATCAATGGCAAAAACCGTTTCTACGTACAGCTTGTCTGCGAAGGACTGCCTTTTCGCAAGGAGAAGCATCCGATTGGCAGCGGCAGGGTTGGGCTGGACATCGGGCCGTCCACAATTGCCATTGTCGCGCCGGATGCACAGCGTGCGGAACTGCGCAAATTTTGCGCCGAACTGAAGCCGAGCCAACGGGAAATCCGCGCAGGTTGCAGCGGAAATTTGACCGGCAACGCCGCGCTAATAACCCGCAAAACTATAACCCCGATGGCACAATTCGCGCGGGAAAGAAAACGTGGGTGAACTCGAAGAGGTATGAGCGGACGCGGGCGAAACTGGCGGAAATCTACCGCAAACGAGCCGCACACCGCAAAAGCCTGCATGGACAGCTCGTAAACTACATCCTCTCCCTGGGCAACGAAATCAAGCTCGAAAAACTCTCCTACAAAGCTCTTCAAAAAAATTTCGGTAAATCGGTCGGGCTTCGAGCGCCGGGGACATTCGTCGAAATACTGAAACGCAAGGCTGCGAGTGCTGGCGTCACAGTACACGAATTCCCCACGCACTCAACCCGCCTCAGCCAGGTGTGCCTGTGCGGGCAGGTCAAAAAGAAACCTCTCTCCCAACGCTGGCACATCTGCGACTGCGGCATTACCGTTCAACGGGATGTGTTTTCTGCCTTCCTCGCTGCGTGTGTGGAAGGCGAACGGCTCAACGCTTCGCTCGCACGTGAGTTGTGGGCGACGAGTGCGGAGCGCTGCTCGCAGGCGGCGTTGAGCGTCAATCAACCTGCAAATGGCCGGGGGAATCTCCCGCCAGCTTCGGCTTCTGCCGGAGACGGAGCGGGTCGCCTGGAATGTCTGGCTAAAGGTGGGGTAGAGCCGGGTGGTTGTAACCGGCAGAAAAAACCTGCTGTGGTGAGAACCCGGAAAAGCCCACCCAGCCCCAGAACCCACCGGCTTTAGCCGGTGGAGCTTCAGAAGGCGTTAGAACAGGCGGTAGCGGACGCAAACGGGGGAAAGCCTAAAGACTTCCTGTTGACCGAAAAAGAATACGTCGTACTCGCCCTCAACCGGGAAGTGGAAGCGTTGCAGAAGGCATTGGAAGAACACGAACGCCGGGCAATTACCGGACGGACGCGTTCAAGCCGTGCCGAACACAAACGGCAGGCAGAAAAAGCCCGCAAATACTTGAAACAACTGCTGGAAGCCTCGAACACGACCATACTGAAAGAGCGCATCGAAGAACTGCGGGGCGAATATGCCGAGATTGTCAAGAAGGCGATTTCAACCGGACAGGACGTGCCGAAGTACGTCATCAACCAGTACGATGAGTTCAAAAAGGCTGTCACCTCCCGCCAGCGGTACGAGAAGGCGTGGAACACGGCTTTTGGCAACAACAACCGGGCGGTTGACCGTTCCATGAAAAAGCGGCGTGGTTATAAAGCCAAGCGGCAGGACGGCAAACCGCTGACCCGCCAGCAGCGCAAAGAAATTGCCGATGCGGTAGATGAGGTACAGGGCGTAATTGGCGACCTGTCAGACATCTTCGCCTATGCCGATGTCACCTTATCCCACACCAACGGCAAACATCCCTTCCTGAGCAAATATGCTGGCTGCTATGTGCCCGCCACGAGAGTGGTGACGACTGGTTGGCGGTCGAGCGTGGACGACAGCGCCATGCCGCAGATGGCGCACGAGTTATTCCACTTTTTAGATGACGTAGCCGGTACAGCCACCGGTGATGCAGGCGTGACCATCACTCGCGGTACGAAGGTTTTCGTCACCCGAAATTACTCCAATCTGGCAAATGACACTAACCGGGGCGATGCCGAGACGAAGAAACTCATCAAACTCGCTACCTACTACATGAACGACAAAGAAGGCAAAGCGATGGAAGCCATCAAGGACATCGACCTGAACGACCCGAGCCAGGCGAAGTCTGTGCGCCGTCAGGCAGAACGTCTGCGAGTTATCCTCGGCAAATACTGGGTCGAGCCGGAAGAAGTCTCCGCCCGCCTGTTCGAGCAGTACATCGCCATGCGGGTCAACCAGCCGAAGATGAAGTCTGTCTACAGTGACTACGAGACCTGCCCCGGTTATTGGAGCAAAGATGCGTGGCAACAGCTCGAACCGTTGGTCGAAAAAGAAATCGAAAAATGCCTGCGAATTATCCGTGAGAAAATAGCGCAGGAACAGTCCGTCGCCTGATGCAAAAATAGGCCGCCTTGAAAACGGCCTATTTTTTAATTTTCGGTAAAAAACACCGAGATTTCTTTTTCCCGGAAAGATGGGCGCGCCCACCCTTTGCTGATGGCAAATATTACCGCCTGTGTCCGGTCACAGACGTTGAGTTTTACGAGAATATTGGAAATGTGGTTTTTGACCGTTCCATGGCTGAGGTTCAAATAGCAGGCAATCTGCTGGTTGGTCAGCCCATTTGCCATCAGGCGGAGAATTTGCATTTCCCGGTCAGAGATGCCGAAATCTCTTGGGCGGGTGAATTTAATGCCCTGAATAGAAGTTTTCCCTGTCAGCCAGTTGTTTAATTCGCACCGCTTAGAAAATTCAACCATCCCGACCCGGTAAATACCGTCCATCGCTCGCCGGATGGTCTGCACGATTTCATCAATTCCCATATCCTTTGAGCAATAGCCATATGCCCCGTTATACATCGACTGTCGTATTTGCTCAATGTCAGGCATGTCAGTAAGCATGACCGCTCGGGTTTCTAACCACAGGTCACTGGTGATTTGCTGAAGCAGTTCAATGCCGTTTATATCCGGCAGATTGACATCGATGATAGTAATATCGGGCATCACGTTTTTGACGAGGGCAACCCCCCTTTTTGCATTTTCGGCTACTCCGACCAGTACGATGTCGCTGTACGGTGCAAGTGCCGATTTGAAGCCCTGACAAATTAACGGATGGTCATCAATAATAACAACGCTGATTTCTTCCGGCATGATATATTACATAACGATAAAAATTGTTTGTTGAAATTGCGGAAAATTATCTTACCAAAAAAAAGCGTAGCATCCTGACAATATCGTTATCCTATAGGAATTATTACATTTCACGCTGAAATGGTTAATCGCGTCTTTGAAGGGAAAACCATCTTTTGTGAAAGCCATTTTCAGGAGATACCTTATGCCTATTGCAGTTCTTGAACAATCCAACAACCTGTATTTTCCCAACCCATTTGAATTGGAAGCAGCAGAAGAGTCAATCAAAACCTCTTATCCGCCCGTACTGTTCGCCAATGACAAAAAATCGGTGGCGGCGCTGGTCAAAAAATATATCCGGCAGGCAGGCATCCCGGAAGACGCCATAACGCCAAAAGTTATCTACGATGCCAAAGCGCGGGAACAGACACGGCTTTTGCTGGAAGCCGTGAATGACGACTTGCCGCTAGCGAAGAAATCCCCCCTTCAGCAGGAAATCTGGAAGGAAGTGGTCGAAAACAAGCGCCCGATGTACCTGTTCCCCAACGTGGGCGGCAAAGACCTGGACACTATGACCTTTGTCCCCGTCTGGCAGGTGCGCCACGAGGAGAACGACATCGAGACGAACTGGGTCTGCCGGGTCGGAGTGCCGGGGCACGAGATAGCTTTCACCAAATCCCTGCAATACTGCGAGTTCATCTGCGGGAATCTGGCGGACGGTCTGGAATACGCATACAAGCTGTTCAACCTGATGCGAGAAGAAGAGCGCTCTTTCTTCGTCAAGAAGGTCAGCGAGTACGGGAAGCACATTAACAAAGAGATGTCATGGTTTGTCGGCGGCGAGCTGCTGAAGCAGACCGGGAAAGTCGCTTACGCCGGTGAAGACCCGCTGGTCATCGAAATGGGCGAGGACGGCGAATACATGCTGGTTTTGCTCAAATCTAGCGGCGGGCACTGGGAGGAAATCCGATTCCCCTTTGAAGCCGACAGTCCCTTCCACGCCGTTGAGGTTGCAGAAGCCTATGCCCATCTGGTGTCATTGAACAACCATATTGTGCTGCCGGAGGATGCAGAAAGCACCATGAATCAGGCCATGCTGGACGTGCATCACTGCGGACGGATGCGCCTGTTTGAAGCCGAACGGGTGCGCTTCGCCAAACAGATTTTCGACCACGTTCACCTGTATGAGTTCGACACCGAAGCCGGGAAACTGCTGGTCATGCGCCCCCCGCGCGGCGAAATTTTTGAAGGGGTCGGAAAATATTACGCCTTCGTGTTCGCGAACTCGGTCGAGGATTTCAGCCGGGTATATTGCGCCGGGCGGGAACTGCCGCAGTTGAACGAATGGCTCAATCCCGATTTCCCGTGGCACCAGCCGCAGGATGACCTTCCAATCAATCTCACCGGCTATCTCAGCATCGAAAACCATGCGGTGACGGTCGAAAAAATCGTCAACTCCGGCCAGAAAAAGACGAAGCCTGTGGTAACGGTCAATGTTGTCCCGGCTGTCGATACCGAAGCTATCATATGTACAGCGGGACTTTTCATCGGCTAAGGAGTTCAAATGCCCACGAAATACAAACTTCTGATTGGTTCTGGAATTCTCGGTGTCCTGTCACTGGCAGCCCTGGTCATCTCTTGCTGGCATTTCTATGCCAACTACAAGGCGCTGCGGAACAATTCCAGCTACATCTACTATTTTCCCAAGTACAACTTCTAATCTCAATCACCCGCTAACAAAAAAGCCCGTGATGGGCTTTTTTGTTTTTAAATCGCTGTGCCGTTTTTGGCTTTGTTCATCAGCCGGTTGAGTTCCAGCCGGACAGGTTCGATAAGCGTGCTGTATTTTTCTTTGCCCTTCAAAACAGCGGAGAGAGTGACCATATCTTCTGCTTCCAGCCGGAGGCGCTGTTCTTCCTGCATGATGCGCAGCATGTCCCGCAAGGCTGCCCGTTTCAACTTCAGTTCCGTGGTGGCGGTTGCGCGCAGGCGGTTTTCAAAGAACTCACTCACCACCTTTGACTTTTCCCACAACTTTGCCAGGCGCACCGCCAGAATGGTGTCGCGCACGACCATCTTCAGTTCTGTGTGGGTGGTTTTATAAACTGTGTTGACCTGTGTTTTGGTCTTGCCAAAGTACAGCGATGGTTCATTGTCCCCGCGATGGATGAACGAATAACACAGGCGGATTTCCTTCCCATCCTGCTGCAAAAAGATGTCCGTGATGCGCTGGAGCAGGTTCAGGTTGGCTGTCAAATGGCTTTTGTTCAGGGCGACAACGGCGGCGGTGCAGATGGCGTTGGAGAACATGGTTTCCAGTTCGTTGGTCAGCTTTTCATAGCCGTTGTTGTTGGGGCGGGGGCCGGCCAGCACATCCCAATAGTTGCGCACCCGGTAAATCGCTTCCCCGGAAGTATGCTCAACCAGCCAGCCGCGCGGCTTTTTGCCTTCATCGAGAATCAGGAAATCAAACAGCGGGGAGTTAAAACGCTCGAAATTGAACCCGTCGATGTTTTTGCCGTATTCCAGGATTTCGCCCTCATCGTTTTTTGCGCTGCCCGGTGCAAATTTTTGGGATGATACGGGCGGGTGATAGCCAATCTTTTGCAGGCTTTTCGCCATCTCTGCCTCTTTCGCCGGTGTCGGCTTCACGGGCACGGAACGCTTCAATATTTCGGCAATTTCTGCTTCGGTCATGTTTTGCATGAGCAGATTGGCGTTTTGCCGGGCGGTTTCCCGCAGCGCCGCTGGCAGGTCATCCGGGGTAAGGACGACAAAAATCACCTTTTCCACCACTTTCGGTTCAGGAGCGGAACGGTGTTTATTATTGCTTGTTTTTCGATGGGGTTTGGGGCTGGTTGCTCCTCGTTTGGCTCTAGGCTGCATCGTTGGGTGGTTCTCAACTTTATGGTCGAAAATTTGCTCAATAGACGATTTCCCCGAAGGTGTTTCAAAAATATGTGTCCTATCAGTCTAAAAACAGAGCTTGCCCATCGTATTCTTTCAAAATGCTGTCATATGACCCCCAAATTTTCTGGAAGGTATCCAGTGAGATTTTCATCGGGGTGACATCCGAATCCTCACGCAGCAGCTTTCCGGGGTGGGTGTTGACAATCCACACCCATTCGTTGCCGTTTTCATCGGCAACGATGCCGAACACGATGATAAAGTGGTTCGTGGACAGTGCATCGAGGTCGAAAACATAACGGCTTTCTTTGTCGTATGTATATCTTGCACCTACGATAGCCGGGTAGCCCATGCGTAGACCTTCCAGCATAGTATCCCAGCTAATGATAAGGCTTTTATCTTCCGGGTAAGGTTGTTTCAAACCATAGACATTTTCTGCAACGTTTTGCAAGGCGGCCAGACTGAGCAGCCCGTCTTTCGATTCAGATGTGTAAAAGCCAAAGCGGTCATATCCAATCAGCATGATTTCGCTGGGCGTTACTTTATGGTCAATTTCCGGGCGCGGGTGAACCGTGCCGAGGTAGTTTGTCATCATCGCCAGCGTTGTCGGGCCGCAGGTATTGAAGGGGATGTCGATGAGTTTGATTGCAGTGTTCAAGGTCTGCTGGTTAATCTGGTTGATGGCGTTGGACTTCCACCACAGCGGGTCAATCGCCGGGCGCTCGCTGGTGCTGTTTACCAGCCGGAAGCAGATGCCGTTCGTTTCGTAACTACATGGAACGGGGGTACTGGTAGCTTCCGGTTCGGGAGTCGTGGCGGGTGGATTTTCCTGCCAGCCGTACACCGGCACCGCTGAAATTGCCAGCAGAATCAAGAGAAGGGCAATGGAGATAATTCGCACCGCAGCAGAGATGTAGCAACCAGTTTTATTGTCCATTACAGATAAATCCTCTTCGTCAAAAATCTTCATCCAAAAGACGCGTAAAAAAACGGTTCGTCAAAATCGAGCGATGGCATTTTGATTTCGCATAGCCATCACCGGGCGTTGAGAATTTTCCTGTCTTCCTGCAATAGGGCAGCCGGGCGCAGCCGCCTGCCGAAGGTTCGCGCCAGCCATTCGTCCGTTGTCCCGGTGTTGGTGACTTCCAGCATCAGTTCCGTGATAGAGTTCCACAGCGTTCCTTGCTGTGCTTCCTGTGCGCTCCGCTCGTGAACCTGTCCATTTTCGTCTACCAGCGCAAAGCGTTTGGGGGAGCGACTTTTCAGGAAAACGGCGTACTTCCTGCCGTTCAGCTCCACATCCGGCTTTAGCCGGTCGCACACCAGCCGGGCGTGGGCTTTCATCAAAACGCCTCGCTGCCCGGCGTTCAGCCGGCCGCCGTGTTCCCGGAGTATGGTTTCCAAAAGCGCCTGTCCGATAAGCGGCTGGCGGGCTGTCTCCTCTGCCAATGCAAAGATTTCCGCATCACTTATCCGGCAAGCTGGTCGGGCGCAGACTTTCTGAACGATTTCCCGCACCGGGTTGAGGTCTGTCCGGCAAACGTAGTTGATGAAAGCCCGCAGCGCCGCCGCAGATAGTTCAGCATCCTGCGTTTCCAAAGCGAGTTCGAGCGACTGGTCAACCTGGTTCCGGTCAGCCAGCAGGAGTGGGGAGGTAGAGGCGGCAATATCCAGCAGGAAGTCGGTCAGCCGTTTGTCTTTCTTCTGGTAACAGTCTGGATTGGTCAGCAGTTTACAGCGGGCTTCTTTTTCCGCCGCCATGCGCTGTTCAAAACGCAGTTTGCTGATTGCCAGTTGGATTCTTGCCAGAGCGTCCTTTTCACGGAACGACAGTCCCGCCTTGCTGTGAGTGCGCAAGAACTCCCACAGTTCTTCGTGGTGATTGGCGATGATGACCGGATTGATTTCGCCGGAATCTATCACCGCCCGGACAAAGCCCGGCATCCAGTTCTCCGAGGCGGAGACCATCCCGCCGCCGTGTTTTCTGCCGTTCTGGTTTGCGGATGAAGAAAAAGGGATGCAGCTCATATATTTCATGATGCGTGCGCCCCTTTTCGGAACAAAATTAGTCGGACAGGCTGGCAGGTGTCAGACAGCCGCAGAGTTTTTGTTTAATGGGGGCGGGAATTCCAGTGTGTTCCGCCAGCCGCGTCAGGAATTGTTCCTGTGTGCAGAAGTAGTTGTTTTGCGAGAGGATAACCGCCGGCCACTTCGTTTTCACGACCAGCCAGCTCTCATCCCGGTGCAGGATTTCCCAGTCTTTCGGCAAAACCAGCGCATCCGGTTCATCGGCGTGCAGCACATAGAAGCCCCTGCCGCCGTAGATGTCGAGCGAGTGCATGTCCTCATCCAGCGTTTGTTCTTCCCAGCAGAAGTCAAGGTGATGAATGCGGCAGACGTTTTGATAGACGCGGTGGAGTTGGGCGCTCATGCTGCGCACCTGGTAATCACGGATAGCGGTGACTTCGGTCGCTGAAAGGCGCTGAAGCCTTTCAGCCATGATGGTCTGATATGCTTGTACAAACTGGCTGCGCATGTGCGTGTTGAATCGCATGCCGATGTTCTGCACGAAGTAGCAGTAGGCGGCTTCCTGCGAATAGCCCAGTCCGAGCAGCTCGACCGCAGAGCGACAGGCATCAACCACTTCCTGCCAGTCCTGCGGCCAGTATTCTGGTTCGGGATATTTGCGGAAACTGTCCACCGCCTGCCAGAACTTGAGTTCAGCAGGTTTGTAGCCTTTCGTCAGGGAGACGAAGTTGTAGTAACGACAACGGCTGACGCAGAACCGGCAGCCGTCCATTGACCCTGCAAGGTCTTCAATTTCATCCATGCCTGTACCTGTTGTGAGTGGTCTACCTGTGCAAAACCAAAGATGTAGTTGTTGTGGAAGATTTGGAAAAGTCCCAAGATGAAGTTTTCTACGTTCATCAACCGGTAGGAAAATACGCCGTCCCCGATAATCCCCAACGGTGCGTTTGCCGTCATGTACTGGTAAAAAGATGATAGCGACCGGTCAGCGGCGATGTCTGCGGACGTTAGATAGTTTGCCCGCGAATAAGGAAACTGTTTTGGATAGCAGCGCGTCGTGTAATAAATCAGCCCCCAAAAGATTTTTGCCGCCGAGATACGAATGCTTTTCTGGTCGAACTTTGACAGGAAGGGGAGCGGTTCGCAGCAGTGTTCCAGACTGTCTCGCCAAACCGGAAGCGTGCAAGACACTTCCTGCCCATCTGCGTCCGGGAGCGCTGGATAGTTTGTCATTCGGCTCTGGATTTTCATCAGCCGCACGAAGCGGTTGTCGTAGCGGGAATAACCATTGTTGCAGGATGCGCAGGCGGGGATTGTGACCATCCCGACCGTGCCGCGCGGGAACAATTTGCGTGGGGGGACATGTTCTTTCGTCATTGGGGCTTCGATACCACAATAAGCACATCTCATATTGGGATGACGAAAACGGTGAGATGAGAACAAAACTCCCGGCGAATGAAACATCGTTTTTTGATATAAGGCGGCGCTGGTCGTCTTATCCAATAATTTTTGATAGGAGGGATAATTTTTTATGGCCACCATTGCTTGCCCCAAATGCCAAAACGTTATTCAGCTTGCGCCGGGCAACAGCCGGTTTGCCTGCCCGCAGTGTGGAACTGGCTATGTAATTGAAATTGTGAACGGGAAAAAGACCATGCGCTTCGACCAACCGCAGCCGCAGCCGGCCGCATCACCGTCTCCGGTTCTCCGGGCAAATAGCGTGTCGCTGGCTTCCTTGCCAAATGTTGAGCTTATTGGGGAATATCAGGGCGGAAGCGAAACCGTGAAGATTTTTCAGTACAAGACACTGGCGGGAAGCTATAACCTGGATGTCGGGCGAACACTGTACTACGCTGAACGGTCTAAGATGTTCCTGAAACAAGTCTGTATCGAGCTGCGTAGCGGGGAAGTCATCCTCGAAGCCGGTGCATTGCAGTTCATGAGGGGGAATGTCGAAATCAGCACGTCGGGCGACCTGATAAAAGGCCTGGCCTCCAGCTTTCTGACGGCGGAATCGGCGGTAAAGCCTCGCTACCGGGGTACGGGCGAAGTTTATCTGGAACCGTCTTTCGGGCATTTCATCATCGCACAATTGAACAACGAAACGATGGTCGTGGACAAAGGGCTGTTTTACGCGGCGCAGGCGACAGTCGATGTCGGCGTGGAGATACAGAAAAACCTTTCAGCGGGTCTGGCGGGCGGCGAAGGCTGGTTCCAGACAAGAATTTCAGGAAGCGGCTGGGTGGTGCTGAACGTGCCGGTGCCGGTGTCCGAAATTGTCAAAGTCCGGCTCAATGGCGACAAACTTTCGGTGGACGGTTCATTTGCCCTGCTGCGCAAAGGGAATGTGGATTTCCGGGTGGAACGTTCAACGAAATCTTTGTTCGGTTCTGCCCGCAGCGGAGAAGGGCTGTTACAGACCTTTTCCGGATACGGCGAAGTTTGGCTGGCACCCACGCAAAGCGTCTACCAGCAGCTTGGTTTCTTGACCATGCTGCCGAGAGTGACGCAGAAGTAGCAAATGTTGTTGGTCGTTTCCTGGACAAAAATCTTTGCGAAACGATTCAATAACTATTGCAAAATGCAACGAAATGTGATGTAATATAAATATCAAATTCGGCATGAGGAACGCCCTGCGTTCCACCAGCCGAATTGAACCTTCAAAAGTGACTGGTGGCGGTTGTGGACACGACACACGGTGAGACGGCGGTAAATCTTTTTGACAGGCCGCGGACAGCCCAAAAGTCCCCGAACTCATGAAAACGCAGCAGCCGGTGAAATTCCGGCACGCCAGCCACAAAAGCACCAATTGAAAAACCACCTGGCTCAGGTGGTTTTTCAATTCTGGTTGAAAGCGATTGAACTAATTGTCTGCCCGAAGGATGATTTCATCTCCGAATTGAATGGCGGATGGGTGGATGGAAATACCGTCCGGGCGTGCTTGATAGGGCAGGTTGTCAAACGCATCTACCAGCGTTCTGGCGATGGTGTTCATCGTCCCTGAAATTCTCAACTTCGCCCGACCGTTGGCGCACTCATAAACTCGATAAATCCGGTAAGGAATTTCGCCGCACATCTCCTCCAGTTCTGAACGGCTGATATGGATAGGTTTGTCGAACCCGGCACCGGTCGTTTTGACATCTACCAGCACTCTTGTTCCATCTAATTCCTTGATTGAAAAATCAAATGGGGCAAGGACGTGGTGGTGCGAAACCCAAACAAAGCGCCGGATTTCCTGCCGTTCTTTCGCACGTTTCAGGTAGTTATTAACCAGAAGCTCGCCTGCTTTCCCAAGCTGATTGGCTTTATTCCATACATCCCTCGCTTTTGATTGCGTAGCCCAATCCAGTGCGTTCCAATCCGGGTCATAGATAGATTCTTCCGAGCTACCAATCAGGTAGTAACAGAAATTCCTACGCCCTCGGGATTCATCAATGACAATAATAGGGGACGAAAAAATCATTTTATTAACTGAGCTTTCTTCGTACCCCTTGTGAATTATTAAATGCTGTTGCAACTCCGAGAATGAAACCCCTGGGTTTTCTCGCAAAAAATCGGCGGCTTCTTGTTCGAGGGCAGTCAAAGCGATAGGACTCGTTTTGAGATATGCCGTTTCTCCTTTGATATGAATTTCATCCAGAGTCGTCAAATAATACCGCATCGCATCGCTTTGGTAGAAAGGTTTCAAAGACGAATTGACCAAATGCAGAATTCGGCGCTTGAGAGTGGGCATTAGCTGGTCTAACGGTACTCTGTCTGTGACTGCCCGGATTTTTCTGAGAGCCAGTGTTAGTTTTTCTTTGCTTCTATGAAAGCGGAAATATTCATTCCAGTCCAGAATGATTTTCTCAATGTCTGGATTTAAACTGATAAATTCTTTTAGTTCTTCGATATAACTTTCGTTTTCTATAAAATAGTCAAGTACGTCAAATCTTACCAATTCTAATTTTTTCGACAGTTCTCTTGCCTGTTCAATTCCGCTTTGCAGTGGCTCAATTAAATCATCACGAATAACGATGGCTATATCATGACGGGAATAATTTTGCCGGTTGGCTTGCTTCAAGTTTGGCAAATAGACTTTGAAGTCTTTACAATAGCCCAGAGCGTTCAGCAGGCGCAGTACGCCCGCTATATTGAAATCTTCTGTTTCGTGAAAAATGCCTTCCCCGACCATCTGTTCCTGGATTGCGTCTGAGCGCTGAAAAGGACGGGACGAGATAATTTCAGCGCATCTGACCAGTGACGGCAAAGGCGGGTTTCGGTGGGATAATCGTTGAATAGTCAGGCGAATTTTATATCCAGCTTTATATGCGCTGCGTTTTGTGCTATTACCGTCATTTGTCCCCCAATATTTTGCTACCACGTCGTCATAAACTGGTAGGTCATCTTCCAAAAAACCGAAATAGTACAGGAACACATCCCGTCTCCGGTCTATATCAGCAATGGAACTGGTTTTCTGATTCAAAAATTCTTCCAGTTCAGTGCGTAGCGACATGGTTCCCCCGCGGATAATTTTTTTGTTGGCTGCGGGGAAATTATAACTTTATATTTGTCATATAGAATTGCAAAATGCCGAAAACTGACTGTTTTTTGCATCAGACCGCCAGCACCTTGTGGACAGTTTGCTGGAATACATCCAGCGGGATGCAGTAACCCGAATAGCGAACTTCGTTCTGTTCCATCTCGTGCAGCGGGTAGGCTTTCTTCCACTCCTTCAACTGCTTTTTGATAACAGGAAGCGAGAACCAGAAGATTTTGTGCAGGTCGGGCAGATACACCATGACCTGCTGTGCCAGACAGCCGTTTACCCAACCTTTCCACGTTTGCTGGCAGGAGTCTTTGGTAATGCGGGTCGGAACAAAAACCTTATCATCGATGACGGGGGACACCGCATAGTTGACGGTCGCTCGGAATTTGTTCAGCCAGTAAATGCGGTGGATACCGATTTCGGGGGAAGCCAGCCCCGTTCTATCAGGCGTTTCGATGCGCCCACGTTCTCCGATGGCGTCCTTCAAAACGCTGTCGAACATCGGGAACAGAGACCTGACTGCTGACGGCGTAATGAAATGGTCGTGGGCGGCAAAGGGCGCTAAGTCGAACCCTTTGTCGTTCTGTGGGATGCCCTTGATGACCTTTTCACAGGCTTTCTGGTATTCCCGGAACGGGACAATCCGCCCATACGAAACGTAGCCTTTGTTATACGCGGGAACTTTCCGATAGCTCGCCCATTTAGTGAAGTTCTTTTTCATCTCGGCAACGGGCGTGATGTAAATACGGTTATTCTGCCAGTTATCATCGTCTGTGAAGTACATCAGGTTTTGGCTGCACATGGTGTACATCCAGCCAGGGGTTTCCTGCGTAGAAACTATCTCCACGAAAATATTGCCCGTTTGTTTGGTGCGAAAATCCGCCTTATATTCGACCGAATACAGGATGTCGTCAATCTTGAAAACACGGTCAATCCCCAATTTGTCCACCTTCAGGGAAGGGACGCCCATGACGGTGATGTGGGGGTTGTTGGAAAAATAGTTGTCCATCCAGTTCGCCGCCCGAAGCGATTTTTCGATTTCTTCGTCAAAGTCATGCTCGGGATAAATGGGATGAGTTGTTGACATCGTGTCTCCGCATTTGTAGAATTTTTAGATAGATGCAGAGCGATGCCAAAACGCAAAAAATCGCGAAAAATGCGATTTTTGACAGTAGTAGAAATTATTGAGATGTTATGTTTTCTGTCGGAAGAAGGGGGAGGTTGAAGAAAGAACTGTCGGTTTGATTACAAAGCGCAGTTATTGATGCTCGCTGTTTTAGCCAGAAGGGAAGACCGCAGAGATTTGCTGTGTGAGCCGGTCTGCCAAATGCAGCAGGGGGGGATTAAACAAAAAATCGGCTTTTCAGACGACTTTTTGTTTCCTACTGCGGGCGTAGAGGAGATTATATAAATCGTTTTTTGTGGTCATAAATCACCTAAAAATTATAAAATCTATATTGTTATAACAAATCCCCGCCAAGATTTGCGCATAGCCATCACCAAACAAATCCTAAAAACAATCACTCTCTAAATCAGAGAGAGAGGAGGGAAGGGTCAAAAACGAAGCCGGGCGATGGCGGGCTGCCCGGCTTCTCGCAGAACGTATGCGTTTTCAGGTTTGCGTATTAATCGATAGGGCGCATGACCATGTGCAACACATACAAGTGCCCATCAATTTTCAAAATAATATCGGTTTCTACATTGTCTCCTATAAAATTGACTTCTGAACTTGTGGCAATAGGCTTCAGGGTGTTCATGACATCCTCAGACACGGAAAGGATAATTTTTTGCCTTAATTCCTTTCGCTCATCAATGACTTCTTCTTCGTATTCTTCAGGGTTGGCAGCTCTGTTGAGTTCATCGTTGACCTCCTCAAAATCTTTATAATCACCGCAACGTTTGCAGATGGACATTTTGCCGAGGTCGATGGGATAATCCATCACAATCATATTCTTTTTGTCGACCAGATGCCCGCACTCCATCTGGTTATCGCGTCCAATGTGAAGGAACTGCCCTCCTTTTATCATGACAAAATAACGCTTCATCCAGCACCTCGATTATTCAATTCATCTCATAATTAGACGAACAGCCTGTCTGTTTGGCAATCTAGCCGCATGACGATATAATGAACTTCTGGATGACGCACAAGCTCGTGAATTTATCCAAAATGCCAATCTGGTCAGCCAACACTGGATTGAAAATGAGCGAACTTCGCTCTACCAGCACCAGGCGAACGGTGAGTTCCTATCCATTATTGTTGGGGTGGGGGATAATCCGGCGATAAAACCTTTTTGGTTCGGGAATTACCGCTACCCGGACGACTTTTCGTTCCTGGATGAATTTGATGGCTGTTGGCTGGAATGTAATGGCATGAGCCGTCTCATCCACTGGAAGCTGGCGAAAGAAAATATTCCGCACCGTTTCATGGTGGGGCGCATCGCCAGCCCATACGGATATGATGGCATCCACTTCTGGATACAGCTCATGGACGGGCGCGTGGTGGATTACCGGCTGAGAATGTGGTTGGGCGACCGCCCGGATGTACCAAAAGGCGTATTCGCTCCAGAAGAACACCGGGAAATCGTCCAGTATTGGGGTGAGGAACAGGATGAACCCGTTCTCCCGGACGCTGTGGCGGAAGTGCTGCGGCTGGACATCGGCTTACCATAGACCAGAGAATCAAAACAAAAAAGCTGGCGAACCAGATTTTTTTGTCAGGCTAATTCCACTGCGGGTGAAGCATACTGGGTGGTGTGTTGCCGCTGTCTCTGTTTTGTTCCATCCGTATCAGCATTGCCCCTAAAGCTGTGCTATCCACCGGAACGTTATTCGTTTCATTTGCATCGTCCTCATCGATGTCATTGATGATGCTTTCGCTATCCATCCGGTGCGCCAGGGCGAACAGAGCCATCGTCATCATCCGTTTGAGGAACATAGGTTTTATATATATTTCGCGTGCCTTCAAGTTGGTTTCCATGTGGAAGGGGGTCAGGCACATGTGGATGATGCTTGGCTCTTTGCCAGCCTCAATAATCACCAACGGGAACGGGACTTCATCTTCTTGAGCGTACAGGAGAAAATGGGGGCCTTGCTGATTTCTTTCATCCTGTTTCACTACACCGAACAGGTCGAACCTGTCCTCATCGTAAACGAAAATCTTCCACTTTATATCCGCATTAGACGGGAGTTCATAGACGCCGATGGTTTGCGGGGAACCCCCTCTTTCGATTTGATGCAGCAAGAACTGGCGAAAAACCTGCCGGGTGATAAGCGTTTCGTTTTCCTGTAAGCCGGGCGATGTGTGAAGGTTCAGCCCGGAATCGCGCAGAAGACCATTTTCCCGTAAAAGCCAATCCTTCTTGTCCTGTTCCAGATGGATGATTTTCGCCATTTCTTCGCTAGTCAGCAGGGCGGTTTTATCCCACGCAGTGATAATGAACAGAGGACAGTTCAGTTCAACACTGATTTCCACCTGTTCATCGTCGTTCACGCTGCCGAGATGCTCGACCAGCATATTGCGATGTTCATCTGCAAGTTGGTGCAACGCCGTAAAGCTTTGTAAATCAATCTGGTCGCAGTTGCACAAATCCCGGTCAATCACAAAAGGGATGATGCCGATTTGCGCTGTAACCAGCAGAGTAGCGCCGCAAATCGGGCAGGAAAAGGCCTGGTTGGCTGGTGCGCTGGTGAATTTGTGGATGTGCTTATAGTAGCCGCAAGTCAGGTCAAAGGGTTCTTCTTCCGGTTCGTAAGGCATTTTTTAAAGTCCCTAAAAAATACGCAAAAATATGTTAATTATTATAATAAATTATATCATGAAAATAAAGTTGCTTCGCCTCACCTTTCTAAAGAGGGAGGTGCAAGGTGCGATAAGGGATTCTACCAGATATTTGCAATTAATATTGGGAAAGTCTTGTAATTACAAAAAACAATGTTATAATAAATATACCAAATACACAGGAAAAGGGATGTCGATGAAGAAAACTTCTTATTTGTCGCTGCTGGTACTGGTCGTTCTGGTTGTTCTGCTTTCCGCCTGCGCCAATTCGCCCCAGCCCAAGCCAGAGGTTTCCATCTCTGCCGGGGAGACGGTGGGGGAGATTGAACTGACCTTCACCTCAGACGCCCGCTGGCAGATGATGGGCGTGGAACAAAAGAAGTCATCTGAGCTGGATGCCAAGCTGGTTGATGGGAACAGCCTGAAGGACGTGTCCCTGCCGGTGATTACCTCTTCCAAAGAAACAATGGTCGTCTATGCTTACCCGGAACCGGTCGAGTGGCAGGGCGAAATTTACCGGGCGGTCAAGTTCGTGCTGAACCGGGACGCTGAAAGCGAGGCTCCTTACCTTCTGCCAACCAACAAGCTGGAATGGCTTATCAGCCCGCAGAACCTGGATGATGACCACCTGTACCTTGTGAAAGAAAAATGTCTATTCAAGATAATGTACGCCGAAACGCTCGGCGTTTGGGTGCGGGACTTCGGCTACTAAACTTTTGACACGCAAAAAACAAAAAGGGCAGGGATTTCCTGCCCTTTTTCGATTAATTCTTGTTCCCCATCTCTCAGTCTTTCCATATCCGCATGAAGGCTTCGACCACTTTGGGGTCGAAATGCGTGCCGGATTGTTCCAGCAGGTAATTTCGTACCTGTTGAGGACTCCATGCTTTCCGGTAAGGGCGGTCAAAGAGAAGCGCGTCCCACACGTCCACGATGGCAAATATCCTCGCCGCAATCGGGATTTCTTCGCCTTTCAAACCGCGTGGATACCCCGTCCCGTCCCATTTTTCGTGGTGGGCATAGGGGATGTTAATCGCCTGACGCAGGTAGGGGATAGATGACAGCAGGTTGTACGCATACACCGGGTGCTGCTTCATAATCTCCCATTCTTCATCGTTCAATTTGCCCGGTTTGTGCAGGATGCTGTCGGGGATGCCCATTTTGCCGATGTCGTGCAGCAGAGCGCCGTGCCGGATATGCACCAATTCCTCGCCATAAAAGCCCATTTCTTTCGCCAGCCGCATGGTCATATCAACCACCCGCCGACAGTGGCCTTCGGTCTCGTGGTCGCGTAATTCCAGCGCCTTTGCCCAACCTTCCAGCGTGCTGTTATAGGCCATCATCAGTTCCATGTGGCTCTGCTGGAGCGATGTGAACATCGTGCTGTTATCGATGGCAATCGCCGCCTGTCCAGCCAGCAGGTTGAGGAAGTGGTTCCATTTCTCATCTGGGATAAACGGCCGGCGGGTATAAACTTCCAGAACACCGTTGACCGCGCCTTTTGCCATCAGGCAGACCGCGATGCAGGTTTCAAAGCCTTCTTTGCGCCAGCCGGATGGGATGTTATCCTGTTTCGAGATGTTATAGATGTCCAAACGCTGCTTGCGCCCGGCTGCCAGTTCACCGGCGTGGCTGTATCCAATGGGGATAGATACCCGTGCGGAAGTTGGACAGCGGAACCCCGTCCAGGCTTCGCAGGATAGGGTCATGGTTTGTTTGTCAAAAACCAGAATGTCTGCGGCATCCACGTCGAGCTGTTCGACTACCTGTTCGACGATGACCTGCAAGGCGTCATGAATATCCACAATGTTCGAGATTGCCCGGTCGATAGCGTGCAGCGCCTTCATGTTGCTCAACTGGCGAGCGATTTCTGCTTCAGCTTCCTTTTGCTTCGTGATGTCGTGACAAATCAAGTAGAACAGCTTCCGCCCCAGCAGCTCGTAATGACTGGCAAATACTTCCACGCTCCGCAGTTCATTATTGGCCAGACGGTGCAGGGAAGTAAGCTGCGTTTTCTGATTTGCCCGCAGGTCATCCGCCAGTTCTTTGACCTGTTGCGGGGCGTCAAACGCCAACAAATGCAGCGGCATCCCGACAAATGTATCCATCGGGTAGCCGTAATACTCGCAAGCCGACTCATTGGCTTCTACGATTTGCAAGGTCTCGGCGTCGACAATCAAAATGACGGATTTGTTTTGGGTGAAGAAGCTCCGGTAAAAGTTCTCTTTTTCCAGCAGCTCGGCTTCGACTTTGATGCGGTGCAGGGCGGTGGCGAACAGTTCGGCGGTGATTTTCAGTATCGTATCAATCCGGGTCGTCCACAATTCAGTCTTCGTGGTGTAAGCAAGCACTAGAAAGCCGAAAACCCGCCCGCGGTAATGCATGGGAACGATGGTGGCCGACTTCATCCATTTCTCAAACAGGGGACGGTATACGGTTTCGCTCGCCGGGATTTCGTCAGCCGAGCTGATGACCACCAAGTCCTGATTGAGGATTTTATCTGCCAGCCAGCGGATTGAATCTGTCGGGGAGTCAATAAAATCCTGCTGGAGCGGGGCTATCCCCTCAGCGCACCACTCCGACCGGACGCTGAAGGTCTGCAAGTCCTCGCTAAACTGAACGATGCAGCAGCGTTCAACCCCAATCGTCTCGCCAATTTCCCTGATTGCCTGATTCATCTGGCTGTCAATGACTTCAGCGGTGGTGTCCATCAAACGGGCGGAAATGCTGACCAGCAGTTCTTCCAGTTTGAAGCGCAGCTCGACTTCCTTTTGCGCCTTTACCTGGTCGGTGATGTCCAGCGTAAAAACCACGACCCCCGGCTCGTTGTTGGGCGTTATTACTTTGACGCGGTGGCTTTGAATCCAGCGCGGCTGTCTGTGTGCCGGGGTCAGGTACAAAACATCGGTCATGGCTTCGCCGGTTTGAAGCACCTGTTGGTCTTTGGCATACAGCAGCTCGGCATCCAGCGGGTAGATTTCCTCTGCGGGCATATTGGTGATTTCTTCAGCGCTCACGCCCATCATATTGGCCGCAGCATGGTTGACCCGCAGATAACGGTTTTTCGTGTCCTTGTAGGAGATGCCGGCCGGCACCGCAGAAAATATCATGTTCAATTCTTCGGTGCGTTTTTGCAGAACGCTGAAGGCGCGCCAGCGTTCTTCTGCGGCGATGCTCAATAAAAGCCCGGCAACGGCATACGAATGCATGAACAGGTTCAGTTCAAACGTCAGGGGGGATATTGCCGTTTCCGGGAAAGCGTGCTGCACCAGGATGATGAGGAGGTTGAAGAAAAGGATTATCAGGGTGGTCGCTTTGAAGCGAAAAAGGAAAGCGATAAAAATCAGCGGGAACAGGTTGAAATAAAACGTGTGGTAATCCGACTGGTAGAACAGCCCAAAGGAAAACAGGGCGACCACTGCGATAAGAGTGAAGGACAGCAGGGTACACAGCCCGAGGCGGAGATTGCGGTACAAATTCTCCCGGAAAACTTTCCAGTTGGACAGGCTGTGCCATCGCTGGTGGCAAATCAGCAGGAATGGGGTCATCACGATGATGCCGGTTGAATCGCCCAAGGTGATGTTGTGGGCGTTGAGCAGGAATTGGTCTGTGGTCATCGGGATTTGAAACGAAAGGATGTAGACGACCAGCAGGGCGGTAGGGATAGGAACGAGGATGGCGACGAGGAGGAAATTGCGCACATCCCGCATGGAGGCGGTCTTCAAATTCAGGCGGAAGACCTTTTTCAAAATGATGCTGGCGAGCGTGCAACTCATGGACGTGATGAGCGTGGCCGCCAGTGTTGAAAAAGAAAAGGTCAACCCGTAGTTGAACAGGTTGACCAGAAGAAGTGCGCCAAAGACGAACGGGGCATAAATTTCGCCTGCGAGCAAAAGAAAAGCGAGGTTCAACCCCTGCGGCAAATACCAGTTGGTGAAGAATGTCTGCCCCGTGCTTTTGGCGTTGAAATAATCCAGCAAGAAAAAGCCCACCAGATAAAAAGGGATGGGGGCAATTTGCGGACGGCGTACTATGTTGAAAAAATTTTGTTTGATACTTGCATAGTAACGAAGCTCTGTGGAATTTGTCATTAGAAACCTACCGATTATCAGGGCATGATTAAGTTCCACTGCCACCCGTTCACAAGAAAGAGATTATACAGCAAATAAGCCAGCAAATTCTTATCAGCATTGATAGTTTTTTGAATTAACATATTCCGGCAAAAGTTGTGCCGTTAAATTAATTCTCATATTCAATCGATTTTTGGCGATTAAACGAAAAAAAACTGGTTGCTGCCAGTTTTTCGTTGATTCCGCGCGAAATTGTTCGATAAGCTGCCAATCATGCGGCAAAAGGCGGAATAAAAACAAATTTGAGTTTCGGAGAACGAAACCGTCTACTATATGCCCGTAAAAACGGAATATAAATCGCAAAAATGACAAAAAATATCGGGAAACTCTTGCGAAAAGGGAATTTATATGATATAATTAGTATAAAAGAAGATGGTAGATTGTAATCGAGTTTGCGGAAGGAGTCAAGGTTTTTTATGAAAAACAAGTTTTGGGTACTGATTTTTATTGCGATGATTTCGCTGCTGTCGGCTGCCTGCCAGCCAGAGGAAGTCCCTGTCGTTGAGACGGTTGAACCAACGCAAGTCGCCATGCCGACCGTAGCGGTCGTTTCCTATGCAGAACCAACCGCTACCCCCGAAAAGGTCGTAGAGGTTGAGCCGACAGCGATGCCAAAGGAAACGACGATTCCTGTGGAAGAACCGCAGCCAGAGCCGATTCCAACTCTGTCTCCAGCGGCGGAGGAAGATGCGCTGGCGTATTTTGAGAAATACTACAAGTACAACCCGTTCTATTCTTCAAAATACGGGCAATATATCCAACAGGCCATTCTGACGGGGGAGACCGACCGCTTTTCGTATGAAACAGCGATGGGACATGCTGAAGTGGATGTGGCGTGGGCGTATGCTTACAACGAGAAAGCCAAGAAGCCCGTCCTCGTTCCAGTTGCCATCGGGGTTCTTACGCCAGATGACGAATATATCGGCAAGTCAACGCTATTCCCGAGCTTCCCTGACCACCCGTTTTATCAGGCGGGAGTCACGCGGGACAACCATCTCGCTACTTATCTTTCGGACAACCCGGAGTTTTCCGTGGTCGAAAGCGGGAAAATCATTACCCTCGTTTTTTGGGTAAAGTACAAGGGCGGAACGGCGAATTGGGACGCATACGCTCAGACTTTCTATGACAAGCTTGGCGTACCCACCTTCAACGGCGAGTTCGGCGCATGGCTGGACGAGCAATATCCTGGCGTCAATGAAGCCTTCATGAACGGAGCGCTGGATGAAGCACCAGAAGGTTGGGTGCCGTGGGGGTATATGCTCGACCTGAGTGGAATGCCAGAAAAAATCGATTTCAGTAAATAAGCCGGGCAGTGTGCAGGTGACAATCGAGTTATCGGTCACGGCTTATGGCTTGTTAATGTGCAAAGTGTCTTGACTTGCAAACTCATTTTATCATTTCGCATTGCGATTGTCAAGGCCTTTGAACAATAAAATTGCCAAAATCTTCAAAAGCGTTTTTTGCTTTTGAAGATTTCCCCTTTTAATCGTCTATTAAGTGCGAAAAAGAGAAAGGAGGATGTCTGGATGCTCAAAAAAATATTGGCGTTTACGTTGTTGTTTATTGGCGTTCTTTCCGCTTTATTGCTGCCAAACCCGGCATTTCGGTGCAAGGTTTTTGCGCAATGCCCACCGATGATATACGGTGATGTATATGTTACGCGCTGTTCTCCCCCGATGTATAACGAAGACAATGAACTATATTGTGTAGAATATACGGACGTTCAAGATTTGCCGTGTAATGAAGATTGCTACGCATCAAAAGAAGTGATTTCGTGTTCGTGGGCAAATGGCTGTCAAAAGGTTCCCCAAACTAAATCAATCCCGTGTGGCTCGGGGCCTAGCGCTCCTTCCGAACCGCCGCCGCCGCCCCCGCCGCCCCCGCCCGATGTAGACATCGCTCAAAACATCAGCACCAGTTTCTTCTGGAATTCAAAGGACATCGACCGCAATGTCAAGCTGCCGGAATTTACCGTAAGGGTCAAGGAGTTTACGGAAGGGACGCTTTATATCAACGTGTTCGCTCCGTCCTTTACCCCGGACAATAACGCTCAGAAGAAGGCAAATGCCAATAATTTCTTCCTATACACAATCCCATCTTCTTCGCCGTTGCTGGTAAACAAAGGCGGTGATACACGGGAGTTTGTAGTCAACGCGGTCAATATGGCCTCGCTGGAACCGGGATGCCAATCCAAAAAGTTGAGTTCCTGCATCAACGGCGACCCGTGCTTTGGAACGACATTGGGGCGGTGCTATGCGGGCAAATTCGAGCGGCCTTCTCAGGCTATCGGGACATGGCACGCATATATCTGGTATGAAGGCGAAACCGGGACTTCTGATTTAGAAGAAATCTCCTGGAATGTCATCTCCACCATCATTCACGAAAACTAAACTGCCTGACACAGTAGAAGAAGGCGTTTCCCTAGCCCGGAGCGCCTTCTTCATTTAACTAGTTGCTATCATGTTTAAAACCATCTTCAATTGTGTGGGGAACTATGCCAGATTCAACTTCGAAGAAGGAATATCACGATTGCACAGACTGCCGTTTTGCTGAATTCGTTCCCGCTATGCATGGTGGGGAAGGGATGCCGCCGGAACCGGCTTATTACCGCTGTCTCCACCCGCTGCGCATCATCGGGGACATCAACTGGGACGTTGACCAGCTCGGAGAGCGACAGGCTTCAGCGAATCCCTGGAACTGCGAGCTGCCACAAGATGAACAGTATCAGCCAGAAGACGAGATTGATTTCTAATTTTTTGGCGATGAATACAAATATCAAAACTTCTTTTCTGGAACAACTTCCGCTGCTGATTATCGACTTTACGCTGCGCTGGATTTGCGGTGTCGTTGTCGGCGGAGTTATCTACCTGAATAGCCACGACCAGAGAGACATCCTGAAAGTCGCGGCACTGGGAGTCGTTTTTTCATATGTTGTGGTGTTCCTGCGCTGGGCGCTGAAAAAAGCCTACGCCCGGCTCGAAGCGAAGCTCACCCCGGACAGCTTTATTTTTCGCCAGTCAAAACTGATTTTTTGGTGTTGGTAATGATTGGCATCATCTGGCTGTTCGTGCTAAACGGCAGGTAAATATGGAAATTTTGAATGAGGACGAATATCAAAAGGCGTTAGCCGAACTTGAATGGCTGATGGATGCCGAACCCGGTTCCGCCGCAGAACGCCGCCTGTGCGAGCTGGCAGAAGCAATAGAAGCCTATGAAAGCGTCCATTACCCCATTGACCCGGTTGACCCGGTGGATGCCCTTGAATACGGCATGGACACACGCGGCGTCACCAAGTCCGAACTTGCGGTCTGTGTCGGTGGGGAAAAAGAACTGGAAAAAATTTTGAACCGGGAACGCCCGCTGACCGAGGACGAGATGCGGCGCTTGAGTGAAGCCTTGCACCTGCCGCTGGAAATGTTCACCGAAGCAGATGGTGTGCAGGACGATAGCTATTGAGGATATTCAAAGCCAGATGCCTGCCGGTTCCAAAACGTTCATCCAAATGACGGGGTGGGATGCTTTGCTAGAACGACCGCGGGCGTTTTGGCAGAGCGGGCGCTGACCGCAAGTGTATCGCTTAACGCCGCTCCTCCTGCGGGATTTGTTTCAGGAGGAGCTGTTGCATCTATCTTGGATGAAGGAGGGATAATGACAAAACGCATTATCTACAGTAAACCTGACCGGACGAAAGATGACCCCAATGAAAGTTGGGAGTTTGCCGAAACACCAAGCGGTATGTTTTATTATTTTTGTCGTCTTTTAGATGTAGAAAAACGAGAGAAACCAGAAAGCAGTTCAACCCCTGTGCAACAAGCACAGGCGAAGAAATCACCCGCAGCCTCATCTCCTGCACCGGCTGCCAAATCTTCTGAATCGTTGTCGGAACGCCTGCGACATTTTCTGGATGGCGATGCATAAAATGCAAACGGAAACGGTTTTTCAAGAGTGCATTTCCCTGCATGGAGTAGGGGCGGTTGCAGAAGTATTGGAAACCAGCCCCGAGCATGTCACTGCCTGCGTGGAAGGGCGGGAAAAGCCTTTTGTCAGCGAGTTGGAGAGGTTTTCCGACCTGCTGGAACTGGGGACAAATATGCCGCCGCTTACCGGGCAGGATTTGAAAGCGGTGGCAGACATCGGGCGCATCGTCAAAAACCTGCGAATGATGCGGAAGTTGGTTGAGAAAGGCGAATAGCCGTCCATCAAAGGTGGAAGCCCCGGAAAGCGCCGGGGCTTTTTTGTTTAAACGATTTCAATAACTCCAAAATGGAAACTTAATGGCTAAATTCGCAGTTTTCGCTTCTACTATTGCAGTTTTCGCTTCTACTATTGGCGAATAGTTCCCACATCGATGGATATTTATGGACATTATGATGTAGACAAAAACATTTGCGGCGGAAGCGCCTGCCCGTTGAGCGGGGCATATTGTTTTGAGACAACGCTTGGTAGGTGTGTCCCTTTTGGCGTCAAACCGTCTCAAGCGATTGGCGAATGGAAAGCGACCATTTGGGCAACGTCCATCTATGGGGCATCGCCAGAAGGCGTAGTCCGGTGGCAGGTGAAATCCACGATTATTGGGGAATATTAGGCAAAGCAAAGATGTGGTGTAAGGAAAAGGACGGGTTCAGCCCGTCCTTTTTGTCTTGGAGGGCAAAGAATAATGACAGAAGAAATATATTTGCAATTATATGGCAATTGTTTCGACAGATGGCTGGGGGGCGTTCAGGGGCGGGTAGGGCAGGGGATGGCGCTGGTGACTGTCTTTGGCAGATAAATGTGCTGAAATCGCTTCTGGAAGCCGTACAGGGGGCTACAGTGAGTGTATTGAGCTGTGCGCCGGTTTTAATGGGTATGTTCGCCGGGTAGGGGAGGCTTTTGGTCTGTCTTATGGGCTTGAGCGCCGATTCCGCCCTTTATGGTTAGCTTAAGAACCATTAAGCTAACCATAAAGGGCGCCTGTATCCACCGCTTTGCGCCCCAAAAACACCGTCACATGGCAGGTCTTACCGTTTATCGCTCCGGCAGCGCACAGCAGTGCTATTTCTAAAATATTGCAGCTCGCCCGTGCGTTCACCAGCTTCGATTTCACAGCTCTACTCGCCGCCCCCCTATCCACTGCGACTGGTTCGCTGTTCGGATAGCGTGGATGGTGTGGATTAACTTTTTTAAAAAATGGATTTGCCCCCTACCCTTGCCATTATCTTAAATGACAATCATCATGTTTATGCAAAAGATATTGATAAAACGGCAGCTTGTGCTATAATCAATGAAGTTCTTTAAATATCCATCGATTTTATGGATGACTGATGGGAAGAAAATCAAAAATTTTTTGGGCTATTGTTTGGACGCTACCTTGGGGGTTTCACCAAACGCTCGGTTGATGAAGTGAAAAAACTGTGCCTCAATATCGGCAAAGTCGGGCTTTTGGTGCTGGCGATATATGCCGTGGTGATTATCGTTTTCGTCATTCCAGACATTCGTCAAAGGTCTGACCGATTAGGCATTTTTCAGCAGCGGTTGTTTTGATAACAAAATGGATAGCTATCGTTCTTTCCTAAACCATCTATAAAAACCGGAGAATATTTGCGAATGGAAAAACTTTTCAAATACCTATATTTTCTTGGATTGCTGCTGGCAGTGGTAGTCCTGCATTTTTCAATTAATAACCTGATGGTCGGGGTCGGTGCTGTCGGCCGGGAAAAGGCTGAGGTCTTTTCAGACACCTTTTATTTTGAACAGCGACCGGCATTATCTGGTGAAGGTCTGGACATCACCATTTTTGAAAACAACAAAAACCGGCAAGTGGCGCATATTGCTGGTGCAATGCAGCCTTCTGTGGATGGATTGGTTCTTCGTGATGCACTTGTCAGTAAAAACGGAGCGGAAGTTTATTTCGGCTACGTCTCCGACGATGGCATCATCCGGGAAGTCCATGCTTACTCGAATTATTTGCTTTTTCATGGTCGGGCGGTTTTACTTGGCGAATTTGCCCGCATGAGTTATCTGGATAAGGGATACGGTCTGCTGGCGATGCAGGATGTGAATGGCGTTGAGACCACTTACTACATCAACACAGACAGCCAGTTCGCCCCGTTGATGCCAGATGAATGGCGAGGAGCATCCCTTGCCTTTGGTTTTGTCGAACTGGCGATGGCGATTTGTTATTTTCTTGCCATGGTTGTTTGGCGAAAAGGCGAGTAGATAGGCATAGCCCAATTGTTTTGAATCAAAAAGCCGCCCCATCGAGCGGCTTTTTGATGTCATGCTTCATATTCGGCTATTCGTTCCTTCCAAACATCATCGATGCTGTCTATGTCAACGAACACCGGTTTGGGCTGTTTCGCCAGCTCACCGGCGCTTTGCCATATGCAGTAACCGGACAGGTCGCAGCCGATAAATGACTCACCAAACTGCCCCCGGCTTTCATAGCGGTCTTGCAAGATGGATAAAAAGCTAGTTTTGCGATAGTGGCTATGCGCAATTTTAGATAGCGGAAAGCTTTTCTTTGTCGGTATCCGAAATGCCGAGCTTGTCGAACCAGTCTTTCACCCACACAATCAGCGATTTTGTCAAATTTGAATGGCAGATGTTCTACTTTAAAACCATTTGACCGGTAGTTTTCGAGATGGGTCATCTATCACCTCCTTTCTGGCAGGCTTGGCAAAATGCAACTTCCAAAAAGTTACATCTACCTGGTGGAAACTACCGAAAAGAGGACTTGTTCCGTCATCATTTCCAAAGATTTCTTTGAACAAAAGAAAGCCTCGGCAATTTTTGCTCGTGGGAATGCGCTGGGACTGTCAAAGGAGACGTGGAAGCGATTACGGTGCCGGCACCCGTATCTTTTGCGCAGGAAAAGCCGCAAATGCTCGGGTTTGCCGCCTTCCAGCCGGATAAAAAGAATATGGCTTTGCTGGACGGCGGCAGGAACTTGAAGGACGAAATCTGGTGGGATACAGTCATTTTAGACGATGACCGCTTCCGGCTGGCGGCGATGGTTGGGTTGTACGGACTGGCGCTTTCCTGATGGGGATAACTATAGAAGACAAAACAGCCGCGCAAAAATTTGCGTGGCTGTTGAATTTCATCTAATCAAAAATAGTGGCTTATCCGTCCTTCTAATAAGTTTGCATCAGGAGGACACCAAATGAAGCCCGGAAAGGCAAGAACGTTTCAACCAGATAACTGGCAAATATCCCGTTGCTACCATCTTGAAAACAGCATTTTGATGGTGGCAAATGGATTTTATCGCTTTGAAAAACGTGATGTCGCAGGTCGCCGGTGCCGATACCGCTTATGACCCGGAAGAATACCGAAAAAACGAGACGAAAAGCAAGCTAGTGCAGCACTGCTATGTGGTCGCCCGGTTTATCCAGAAACACTTTGGCGGCTGTTTGATGCAGGGACGGGTGCAGGGCGTAAGCCATTATTGGAACGTCCTGCCAGATGGAACAGAAATTGACCTGACGAGCTGTCAGTTTCCGGGCGGTAACGGGTTTCACCCGCTGGCGAAAGGGCGCAAAGCCCCTACCCCCAAAAACGAAAATAAGCGAGTAGTAGTCTTTGAACAACGGGTGCTGGCCGCCTGCCGGGAAGCCGGGCTGCAACTGCCAGACGAGAGGGGAAAATAAAAGCTAAAAAGCGAGAGCCAAAAGACTCTCGCTTTTTAGAGGATAATAATCGGTCGCTTGATTTCAGCAGTGTACGGCGACGGGCATTGATGGGCGACCACTAAGGAAATGAAGGAAAACCAATAATGGTTATATTCTACTCGCCGTTTCCGGTTTTTGACTTTCAGAAATAACAGGCGCACCTTACGCACTTGTCGGCAAAAGCTGCGTTTTGAGCGGCGGGCTAGTGGCGGAAGCGTTCATGCGCCCGTTCATAGCGTTCGGCCACTTCCGCAGCCCACTCGTAGACATCCTCTGGGATGGTCGCATCGGCATCGTTGGCGTACAGATTGAAGGCTTGAGCGGCGTCCTCCGCCAGCCTGGTGGTGTTGACCTCACCGAGGCCATCAAAGTTGTCCTCGATGTTGTTGAACATATAGGCGGTGACGGCAGACTTAATGGCTGCCGCCACGCCCTCAGCCAGCCAGAGAATCGAAGTGCCTTCATGGGAAAGGTCGCCGGTGGTCAGCCCGTTGGCTTTAATCCGGTTGAGTACGGTAGTTGTTGCTTTGGTCATAAGAGGCCTCCTCTGGCTGGCGATGCCGGTTTGTTTTAGTATAATTATTATAATGTATTTCGCTGGGCGTGTCAAGGAATGGGATGTTTTTAGATGCCAACCAGAACGCCCTGGGCTACGGCTGGCATAAAGCAAAAAACGGGAATGATACATTCCCGTTTTTTAAATAAGTGGATTAGTCTATCAGGCAGGTTGCAGAGATTGGACAATCTCGAACAACTGCGCCGAGACCTGCGAGATGCTCAGGGAAGCATCAACCCGCAGCAACATTCCCCGTTCCGCGTAGTAGCCCACCAGCGGGGCGGTCACTTCATCGTAGATGGCAAACCGCTTCTGGATAATTTCCGGGCGGTCGTCATCCCGTTTTTTGAGATACGCTCCCCCGCAGTTGCACTCATCCGGGCTGAAGGGGCAGAACCGGAGATGGAAAGACCGGTGGCACTTGGTACACACCACCCGTTCTATCAGGCGTTCCATCAAAAGGTCTCTGCGGCTGTCAAAATACACCGCCTTCATGGGGATGTGCGGCCACAGTTCATGGCGCAGTTTTTCGAAGGCTTCTGCCTGTACCAGATTGCGAGGAAACCCATCCAAAATCATGCCACTGTAGCGCTCCATGCGGGCTTGGATGGCTTCCCGCATGACTTCCAGCGTGACTTCATTCGGGGCGAACTGTCCATTGCCAATCAGCGCCGTGACCCGTCTTGCCAAAGGGGTATCCTGATAGCGCATATCCTTGAAAATATCGCCAGGGGCGATGTGCGCGATGTCCGGCCACCGGTCGCTGATGATAGCCGACTGTGTTCCCTTCCCTGCCCCTGGTGGGCCAACAAAAATCAATCCAAAACCAATCATCGCAATGTCCCTATGGATGTGATAAATATCAAGCTGTTTATATGATAGCGACTGCCTTTTGCCACTTAGGGGCTTGCATGAAGCCAGATTGTTTAGTATAATTTTTATACAATGAACTACAAACGGCTATTTTGAATTGAAGCGATTTTCAAGGCTTTCGGCGGGCGTTTTGCTTGTATTGCAAAACTCCATTTATTTTGTAGAAAATCATAGGCAAATAATGACAAATATGTAAAATCGAACGGATAAGCGTCTTTCGAATATAGAAAATTATTACAGGTAAAAATATAACAAAGGATAGCAGCCATTATGCAGTATGTAGAGCGTCATGTCATTACTCGAACTCACCCTGTTTTCCGCGAGATTGACAGGGCGAGTTTCGCGTCGAAGGGGCTATACAATAAAACGCTCTACATAACAAGAGAAATGTTCGAAACCACTGGCAAAGTTTGCGGATACAACAAATTAGACAAAATCATGCAAACGCACGATGTGTACCATTCTTTGCCAGCTAAGGTCGCCCAAAAGGTCGTAAAACAGGTTTCTGAGGCGTGGAAGGCATTTTTTGTAGCAATAAGAGAATACAAAAAATGCCCCGAAAAATTTCGCGGCAAACCTGAACCGCCAAAATATAAACGCAAAAACGGGAGGAACTTAGTCCAATACACAAACCAAGCAATTCATAAAGGTACGTCTTCAAGAAAACAAATTATCCATCCTGCCGATTTGCAGCCGATTACAACGACAAAACAAAACCCCGACAAAATCCAGCAAGTTCGGATTGTTCCCCGGTCATCTCACTATATTGTTGATGTGGTTTACGAAGTAAACGACCCACCAGCCGAAAACGCAGAACTGGATTACAGCCTGTACGCTGCTGTGGATATTGGGATTGACAACCTTGCCACCATCGTTTTCAATCGCCCCGGCATGACGCCGTTTGCGATTAGCGGCAGGGAACTAAAATCAATCAACCAGTTCTACAACAAGCGCAAGGCTTATTTCAAGTCCATGCTTCCGGCAGGTCGGCACACTTCCCGACGCATCGAAGCAATGGGCGACAAACGCTACTGGCGCGTCCAGGATTATTTCCACAAAGCGACTCGTTTCATCGTAGATGAATTAGTCCGGCCGAAAGTTGGCAACCTGGTTATTGGCAAAAACCGGGAGTGGAAACAAGAAGTGAATATCGGACGGAAAAACAACCAAAACTTCTGTTCCATCCCTCATGACCGATTTATCAGGATGTTGACCTACATACAAGGCGGAAGCGGTTGGCATCAAAGTTACCTGTCAGGAAGAGGCCTACACGTCAAAGACTTCGTTTTTAGATAACGAGCCGATTTGTGCGCATGAAAAATATCTCGGTCGCCGCATCAAAAGAGGTCTATTCCGGTCAGACACCGGCACGCTAATAAACGCCGACTGCAACGGGGCATATAACGTCTTGCGCAAATTCGCACCAGAGGCTATTCAGGTGTCTATTGCGTCGGTTAGCTATGTGCTTCATCCTGTCAGAATAACCTTCAATCAATTGAATATGAAAAAAGTAGACCCAAACCCGTCGCGAGACGATGTGAGGGAGTAGAGGGCTACGTAGTTCACCCTGTAGAGGAAGTTCTACGAACCAAACCTAATCAATGTCCATAAATGTCCATTGATTAGGGAACTATCAAAAACGAACTTAACCCCTGCCCGCTATCCCTGCTATAATCCTTGTAGTGAAAAATTTTAGATAGGGAAACTTATGGCAAAGAAAAAGACAGTTACTTCCGGATTCGGCGTCTCCAAACGTGAAGGGCATGATTCCTCTGCCTTTTACAACAGCAAACTGTACAGCAGCCTGCTGACGGGCGGCAATGGCAAAAAGCCCGCCGAGCCGGAGACCAGCGGAACGGATAATTCGTGGAAGGAATCCGAAACGAACTGGATGGATAAAGTGTACTGCCAGTCGTCTACGGATATGCCTATTCCATCGAACAGCGTCGCCCTCGCCTTCACTTCACCCCCGTACAACGCGGGCAAGGACTATAAAGACCATGAGGACGACATGACGCTGGATGAATATCTGGATTTGATTCGCAAGGTGGCCAGAGAAGTTTACCGGGTGCTGGTTCCGGGCGGTCGCTATCTGGTGAACTGCGCGGCGTTGGGGCGCAAACCCTACATCCCCATTCAGGCTTATTTCCAATTCCTGCATCAGGAAGTCGGTTTCCTGCCGATGGGCGAGATTATCTGGCAGAAGGGTAAGGGTGCCAGTGGGAACTGCGCATGGGGGAGCTGGATGAGCGCCAAATCCCCTTTCCTGCGCGACCTGCATGAATACATCCTAGTCTTTACCAAAGAACGCTTTGGCCGCCCTGACAAAGGCGAGTCGACTATCGACCGGGACGAATTCATGGCAGGCACCCTGTCCATCTGGAACATCCCCCCGGAATCTGCCAAACGGGTCGGACATCCTGCCCCATTCCCGGTCGAACTGGCGTCACGGGTTATCAACCTGTATTCGTATAAGGGCGATGTCGTACTTGACCCGTTCAATGGGTCGGGGACGACCTGCGTTGCAGCGAAAATGCTCGGCCGGCATTATGTGGGTTTCGACATCTCCCCTGAATACTGCGAAATTGCCAACAAGCGGTTGAATCAGGTGGCTGCGCCCACCCAATAGCTATTATAATTAGGCGTTGCAACTCGCCGGACACAATAGAATAATCCCCGGAGTGAACAATGCCGTCGCTAAAAACACTAACATCAGAACTTTCGGTTGGGTTTGGAATCGTTGGTGTCTCCGACCCAACCGAATCTAGTTTAAATATCGAAACACTGTTCGATGAAACGCTAGACGAAGTAGCCTACCAGCGGTTCGTCACTGAATATAGCTCCAACACCCGCTTGTACAGCCGCCTGGTACAGTGTGGGTTAAATTTGCGCCAAACCGCTTTCCCGAAAGCTACGCAGGTGCGCTGGACAGGTAGCGAACAGCAGCCCGCATCGGTCACAGTGGCAAAAGACCTGTACGTACCGGTGTACAACACCTATATCAGCATCAAGGTCAACTCCCACGTAGCTGCCAACCCTTCCCCTTTCAACCTGTTCCGTAACCTTCCGCAAGGTTTGGCTTTCACTTCGGTTTCGCCAGACTGGTATCTGGAAACCAACCCGGACGGGTTGCAAGAAGTGTATGCCGCTGCCGCCCGCAATTATCCAGAAGAGCTGCCGGGCACAATTCAGGAATTTTATGAAACGGTGAAACGTGACGACCGCAGACCGTTTCAAAAATACATCAACGAAGAAATGACACCGGAAGACGAGGCGGTGTTTAACAAGATTTACCGGCGCTTCAATTACCGGGTGGCTGAGGTCTCTGCAAATGAATTTAACCATCACATCAGCCAACTTCCAACAAACCGCCGCAATGCGGTCTATGAAGGTATTATCCAGAGATTCTTCCGCATCAACAGCACTCCCTATTACCTGACCGGCATTGACCGGGGCAGACTGTTCGGGGTAAAAATCCCCGACATCGCACGGTGGAAAAGAGACTGGAGGCTGGTCAGGATTAACGCATCTCCTAACAAGAACAGCAAGCAGAGCGAGGTCAACTTCGTCGTGGAAGTCCAGAACCGTTCCACCAGAGTCAGCACCCCCCTGCCCTTCCACGCCGAGGTGCGCTTTAGTCACGGGAAGTTCTGCGGCAACCCGGAAAGCAAACTCTACAAGGAATTCCGCTGGTCAGAAGTCCCTTTCTTCGAGACCTGCTTCTGAAAAAAACACTTCCTCGTTCTTGGAAAAAGAGAACCGGCAACGGTTCTCTTTTTTTATCATATAAGTGGGCAAACCTGCATTTTTTGAAAAAATACTTGTACATTACGTCTATTAGAAAACAATTGTTGGAGGTGTTTTATGAGCTGCGAAAATAAAACCGACAAACCAAACAAGGAAAACAACGAAAACGGCGGCGTAGACGTCGCTAAATTAATTTCATCCGCCTACAAGAGCGGCTATCCGCAAATTGAGGACCTCCTGATAGATGCCCTCAATTTATTTAACAAAAATAATCCAGCTGAGACCGAAATATATATCGGCATAAGAACAGAACTCATGAAAACCATAAGTCCCGAAGGGGCTTACTGGATTGCGCTCAAGACCGACAAAAAACCGCGTTCCGACACGCGGAAAGCCGCGTGTCAAGACCCGAAATGGGCTTACAAGTACGCGTGTAATATTGACCGCAAACCGCGGGATGACACCCGCGCCGCCGCGTGTCAAGACCCGGAATGGGCTTACGAGTACGCGCGGGATGTTGACCAGTGTCCGCGGGACGATACCCGCGCCGCCGCGTGTCAAGACCCGGAATGGGCTTACGAGTACGCGTTTGATGTTGACCAGTGTCCGCGGGATGACACCCGCGCCGCCGCGTGTCAAGACCCGAAATGGGCTTACAAGTACGTGCGGGATGTTGATAAATGCCCGCGGGACGATACCCGCGCCGCCGCGTGCCAAGACCCGGAATGGGCTTACGAGTACGCGCGGGATGTTGACCAGTGTCCGCGGGACGATACCCGCGCCGCCGTGTGTCAAGACCCGGAATGGGCTTACGAGTACGCTCGGGATGTTGATAAATGCCCGCGGGACGATACCCGCGCCGCCGCGTGTCAAGCCCCGAAATGGGCTTACGAGTACGCGCGGGATGTTGATAAATGCCCGCGGGACGATACCCGCGCCGCCGCGTGTCAAGCCCCGAAATGGGCTTACGAGTACGCGTGCAATATTGACCGCAAACCGCGGGATGACACGCGGAAAGCCGCATGTCAAAGTCCCGAATGGGCATGCTATTACGCATTGCTTGTTGACAAGCATCCCCACAAACAAGGTTAAGCGCTCGTCAAGACCCATACTGGAAGCGTTGTTATGTATTGTATGTTAACAAGCAACCCAATACTAAATAATCAATATATACAGGAGGAAAAACGGAAACACAATTATTAGAACCGCAAAAAAGAAAGAGAGGAAAGAAGCCGTACTACAACAAAAGAATGAAACTCGTTACCCTCTTCTTACCAGAGGAACAAATCCAATGGCTAAAGTCTAGGGGAGTACGGCAATTTTCGGCGAATATCCGGGACATTATTTTGAGGGAAATGGAAACGTGCAAGGTGAACCTTCCGATGAAGCACCATCCGCTTTAGCGGGTGGTGCTTCACATATAAGTGGGCAAACCTACATTTTTTGAAAATATATTTGTACATCACGTCTATTAGAAAACAATTGTTGGAGATGTTTTATGAGCTGCGAAAATAAAACCGAAACTCCGAATGAACAAAACGAGCAAGAGGGCGGAAGCAAAGTCCCATGCGGTCGCCCGCCCGTGCCGAGTCTCAAGAGAACGCTACTCGTCTGCAAAAGTGATGAGGATTTCTGGACGGCGAATGCCCGATTTAATCACTGGAGTAACGGCATCGGCCCGGTCTCTGCAACCTACTACATTCCCGCCCCGAAATATATTCACGATGTGCTGACCATCGTGCAGGGTGAACCTTCCGATGAAATTCGCTCCCGCTTCAACGTCATTGAGTTCGACCCGAACACGCTCAAAAGCGAATATCTGGATTTGGTCAAGACCGAAATCGCCAAATACAACCAGCAGGTGCGGGACTACGCTCAGGCGATTGCCAGAGAACTGCCCGATTTTGCGCTGGAACTGACTGAGGATAAGAGTTCCGGGCGGATGTACGCCAAATTCTGCTATGCGAAAGATTTCAGCCCCAAAAGGGCAACCGGGTACGATTACGTTCCGCAAACCACGCTGAATTTTGAACGGGATATTGACGAACAAATCGCGGATTTGAAAAAGGATGTGCGCCGCTTCGAGCTGGAAAACGAACTGCTGACAAAATACCTCTATCTGTATGTCTATATCGGCAAGGAGATGAAGTCCGTTGCGCTTTGGCAGCGAGTCGTTATGGATGATGGGCGCATCCGGGACGGAGCGGCAGTGGATGATATTCGTCTGGATGACGCCGATTTTGACGCAAAGCTGCAAAAGATGAATGAAGTCTGCAAAGCGGCATCAGAACCGGGCATGTTCTATTGCTCCCTGTGCGGGACGGCGAAGCCGCAGTCTGAGTATGGCACGTTTTATTTTGCAGCACAGGCCTGTAAATCGTGCTGTGAAAAGAACCCGGATTGGGTAAGACGGGCGCAAGAAGAGACCTACGAATAGACGAAAAACAAAAAATCTCCCTTTCGGGGAGATTTTTTGTTGACAGTGCTATTGTACCGCTTCAGCTTCCGGGGTCTTTTTCTTGCCCGGTTTTCGCTCGGGATGCAGGTGGTAATACATCCCGATTTCAGAGAACTCAACGCCAAATTGACACTTAACTGAATAAGCAATTTGACGTATTGTCGGTTTTTGGCCGGTGGTCTTTTCGTATTTGATGATGGCTTCCCTCAGTTCTTGAGTCTGTTCCGGCGTCAGCTTGGGAGGGCGACCACGCCGCCCGTATTTGCGATACAGTTGAACACCCAGGGCGGCTTCAACCCGCTTGATGAGCTTGATAGCCCCCTGTTCAGAGTACACGATGCCGTGCATCTCCGCCAAATATTTGCGCAGTTCAGGCGCATTATGGACAATTCCCTGGTCAAATAATCGTTTGACCTCTTCGTTGCTGACCTTCTGTTTACTCATGACTTCAAACCTTTCGTGCCGTTCCCCTGTTATATCCTTTATTCGAGGCAAAATTCCGATTAAATAAAAGTACGACTCTTAAAATACCTGGTTTAGTATAATTATTATACTATTAACAGAAAACCTTGTCAAGTGATTTTATAATAATTATACCTTTATTGCGCCGATTCCAATCCGATATGACCGGCTGCTGTGACCATCCTCGGGCGGCGGCACGTCTTTTCATTCCTGCAATAAATGATTTTGAATAAGCCGTCAGTATAATTAGTATATGGTAATTGCACGGTCAGGTGGTTCATTTCGGCTTATAATTGAACCAATAATGAGGGATGCAGGAGTCTGTATGCGAATCAGTCAGGCGATTAATGAATTTGTCGAGATTGTCAGGAAGGCGCGCAGCGAAAATACCGCTGCCACTTACCGCACTGCGCTCAAAAAATTCTCAGAAGTGCTGGCGGAACACCAGATTGACCCCGAGCAGACAGAAACCAGCGATATTCCAACAGAGTCGATAGCGTGGCTCATCGAGCAGATGAACGACCACGAACCGACCAGCGAGCGTCTGTACATCTCTGCCCTGACCCGCTTCTTTGAATATCTCAACGCTGAGGACTTAGCGCCCATCAATATGAGCAAGGTACGCCTGATTATCAAACAGCGTGCCCGCCGCCCACGCAAGCGCCTGCCCCAATTCCCGCGCCGGGCGATTGAAAAGGTCATTGAATATGCCGAAAAAGAAATGCGGGTCGAAGAAGGAATGGATGAAAAAGAAGCCTTGCGGGTGCTTCGTGACCGGGCGTTCATCATCACGCTGGCGGATACCGGGCTGCGGGTGCATGAAGCCTGCAAACTGATGCGCGGCGAGCTGGATTTAGACGAAGGACAGGCGCTTATCATTGGCAAGGGCGATAAGCAGGCGGTGGTACGCTTTTCCAGCCGGGCGATACGGGCAATCCGGGATTATCTTCGGGCACGCCGTGAACTGGATGGCAAATCTGGTAAGCCCTTAGCCTCTCTCCCGGTGTTCGCCCGCCATGACCGGGGTGCAGGCTCGAAAATCAAGCCGATAGGGACGAATACTGGCAGGGAACTGGTGGCGCAGCGGGTCAAAGAAGCCCTGGGTGATGATGAACTCGCCCGCATCACTCCGCACACCTTTCGCCATCGTTTCGTCACGGAAGTCATTCTAAAAACGAATGGAAACATAAAGCTCGGTCAAGAACTCGCCCGCCATGCCAATATCGCCACAACAACTCTTTATACCCATCTCAGCGATGACGATTTAGACCGGGGATACTACGAAGTCTTTGAAAAAGACCTGGATGACGACTAATAATCCGTTCCTCGCATGATTTTGTTTTAAAGCGAAGTGGCTGCCTGTGATGGGCAGCCACTTCTTCAAATAAGGAGAGGATATTACCGATACATTTTTTCAACCGCCAATTACCAGTAAGCCAACCAATAAGCGCACCAATAACATACCGATAAAAAACCTGTAAGCCATACTTCGAAGCCCCTTTTACCGGTAAATTGCGGGGCTTTTTTATTACTCTGTTTTTATTATAGCAACGTGATTTCTGCCATCTGTCTCAAACCGGTGAATTGCGCACAAATAATTCAACTGCTTCTTTTCCAAAGACGAATATTTTTGCAAATTTACATTTTTTGCATTTTCCACAATTTCCCCTTCCTATAATAAGAATAACAAATCTGAAGTCGAAAGGTATTCTCAAATGGCTGCCCCCACTTTTCTATTTGATGAACTTGATGAAATTGCCGAGGATGAGGACGTTGGTATTTTCGTTAATTCGGTTATGACCCTCAACTCGAAAGATGGCATGGTCGAGCTAGATGTCGATGAGTTTGTCGATATTTTTCGCGAGCTGGTGCTGGCATTGGACAATCACCCGGAATACTATCAAGCAGTCGTGGTCAGATACCTGACCAATGACTTTAATAATGCGGAAGACGATTACGCAAATGTGATGGGGAAGGCGGTTGATGAAGTGCTGGAAACCGCCCGCCACCTTTCAGAGGTACAGAGACAGTATTTGAACGCTCTCCGGGACGACAAGGAACTGCTTGGCATATTCTTCGGCTGTCTGCTGGAAGGTGCGAACATGATTCGGGATGAAGCCCCTTCCGGCAAGTGCTGGAATTAATCAACAAAGAAAGAACCGGGGCAGCCCGGTTTTTTCTTTTTAAAGCCTATATTTAATAATGTCGGGATAGACGAGCTGGTTAAAAACCTTCATCGGGCGCAGCAGTAAGAACTCGCCCGCTCGCAGTCCGTTTTGAGCATTTTCCCACAGGTAAATGGCTTTCTTGCCGAACAGCAGCTCGTAATTTTCTCTAGAAAGAGATGTGCTGGTAAACGCCAGCGAATAATTCCGGCGAGATGAAAGCGGGTGCGGGCTTTTCGCAAAAAGGTGGTAGATGTCCGATGCGCCTAAAAACCACGGCTTGCGTTCTGGAAGTTGAAAATTTTCCAAAATGGACTTGCACAGTTCGGAACTGAAGGCATCGAGGTTATCGACAAACGTGGCGCAGGATGTCCCCGCTGAATGCTCAAACAACGCCATGCGGCTTTCTAATAAAAGCTGGTCGGCAAATCGCCGCTGGTTCAGACTGGCGGGGTCAATCCGCAAGACGGTGATGGGCGTAATCGCCATCGTTTCTTTCAGAGTGTTCAAGAAGTCGGGGCTGAAGGGGCGTTTCAGCAAAATCATCTCCACGTTGGTTTTGGGGGCGTACACATCTTGAATTTTGGCGCTCAGGTAGCCGGTCATATCCAGCACGAAAGCCCGCTGGCGTGGGTTGCCCTGCATCATCCGGTCGAAAACCTTCCACAGGTACAACCCGCGTATTTCATCATCATCCGAAAAAATGATGTTGTTGTCTATCCCGCCAAACTCCGTAAAATAATTCGCTTTCCCCTCCAAAAAGGTGGGCGTTTCGTTACTCATTATTTTCCCCTATCAGTCCGTTTTTAATATAGTAGCTCTTAAAAAGAAAAACGCAGATAGCCTCTGCGTTTTAGGACGAAAAAGCCGCCCGTTTAGCGGGAAAGGTTTAACTCTGTTTCGTGATATTCAATTATCTGTTGAATGCCCTTTTTCAAAGACGCTGGAAGCCGCTTGGTCTGTTCGTCTGTCATCAATTCACCGCTTAAATCAAAAGCAGGCTTTGTCTCCTGGTGCAGGCGAGACAGCAGGCGGTTGACGTGGTTTTCTTCCAGATGGCCGGCGCTGTAATTCCCATTAGGCAGCCGGTTGAACACATATTCCATGCCGTTCACATACAGCCGGACATCTTCCCCGACCTTTGTCAGACACGCTCCAACTAGCAGAGATTTGTAATAGCCATGCGGGTGGACTGAATGCCCGAAATAAATGTGCAGGCCGAGCGTTGCGTAGCGTAAAGCACGGGGGAAGCGGTCAGACCGCGCAGTTAAGCTCGCCAAAAATGGCAGGGTGTTTTCGGAAGGTATGCCAGCCAGCCGGTAAACGGTCAGTTTGAACTCTTCTTCGATGACGGGCGGTTTTAGCCCGCGAATGGCGTTTATCGCATCTTCGGCATATTGATACCGCCGCAAAATGACCGGCCACAGCCCGCACTTAGCAAGCTGGCGCACCAGCACATCCGAATGGTTCATCCCCATCCGGTAGGCTTCCAGCAGGCAGGCGTGCGGAATCTGGTTGAGCAGATAGAAAATAGCCCGGCATTGTTCGGCGGGCATTGCGACGAGGTTGGTGCCCATCGCAAACTGGTGCAAATCCGCCTTGTGCTGGCTGGCGATTTTAGATAGCTCGGCTTCCACTTCAGGAGCGCTCGGGTTCAATGGCTTGTTTAGAGAAGCGTATTTTTCCGCCCAAACTGGAAGCTGTTTGCGCACCCGGCGACGAATTTGCGCAGATTGGATGGCTTTCCCTATGCTGAAGGATGACGATTTTGCCATAATAGACTCCTGAATCTATTATAGGGACAGTGGAATTTTATTCAAAAATTTTCCTACCAGAAGCGATTTTGCACCGCGCAGTTTCTTTCCGTCATTGGAAAAATTATTGGAAACGGAGAGAAAACGCACGATGCAAAGTTTATCCAAAACCATCCGGCTGGAAGTCTGGGTAAAGTTTGATGCGCTGGACAGCCATTCGCTGTGGGAAAGGGACAAGGATTTTTTCGTGCCGCCGTTTGAAGCAGTGTGGCAGGACATCCACGACCTCGCCGCGCGGGCGCTGGCGATGATTGCCGAAGATGACCGCCTGTTTGACCGGCTGGTGACGGCGTTCCTGCTGGACATCGGTTATCTCAAAGCCTGTCCTGAAGGGATGTCAGCCGCACAGGAAAGTGAATGGCAAGAACAAAACAGCTACCGGGCGGTGATTTCGGATGCGATTGAACAGATTCGCATCGAAGAACCGGAAACGCTGGCGGAAATAGATATTGACCTTGACCATATTGATTCCGCCACCTGGGAAGCAGTGGAACGGGCGGTCGCAAACTCTATCTCCATCCAGCGCAAGCAGTTGACCGGCTAAATGTCCAGCAGTCGGGTCTCGAAAAATTTTTCTTTATCGATGTTGTAAAAGGCTTTTTTTACCCCTTTGACCTTTTTCCACTTTTTGCGTTTTTCGTCATATTCGGCGGGGACAGCTTCGATGGTGCAAACCGGGTAGCTTTCCCGAGCGCTGAACACAAAAAAGTTTCCGAGTTCTGGGACAGCCGCAAAATGGTCGCGCAGCTCGTGCGCGTCCCCAATACGGGTTTTATCGCAGTGGTCAAAGAGTTCCTGCGCTCCCACGTAGGTTTCACCAGTGAACTCAATATCGGCTGCGGCGACCGTGTTCAGGAACGGCCCAAATATGGAACGAGTTGGGAACATGCAGAACCAGCCGTCATCGTCACGAAACAGTGCAACGCCGCACCACCCCTCTGCTACCGAACTGCACAGGAAAAACGTCAGACGGCGTTTCGCCCGGACAATCGGCAGCCCCTTCAGCTTTTCTTCCAGCGGTGTTCCATTCAAAAAGCGGGAAAGCTGGAACCGGTTGTAATCGCTCCGCATCAAAATTTCGAGCTGTTCCAGTGATTTCTGCTGCGTGCAAATCAAATACTGGTCGTAGCCCCAGCGTTGATAGATGTTGTAATTATATAGTTTTGCCCGGTACTCCGGGTCATTAGGATTGTCGGCTGGCGGCTCTCCGGGATGTTCCGGGGGCGGATAAACAAAGCGTATGAAATCGCTAACTGATTTGATTTCATCCAGGGGGGATTTTGGTTGGTTTGTGTCCATGTATGCTTCCTTGCTATCATTATTATAAATAATATAAATTGTGTTGTCAACGACATCTATATAAATTATAGGTTTGAATTTTGTGACGGTCTTTTATTCCTCTCGATTTTCTCATCAGGAGTCTTATGAAAAAGTTGCCAAATGAAAAAGGACAAAGCTTGATGGAGATGGGACTCACGATGGTGTTCCTTCTCCTGTTTCTGTCAGGCATCGTGGAGTTCGCACGCGTTTTTATGATATATTCGGCGCTGCGAGTTGGCAGTCAAGAAGGCGCATTTTATGCAATGGTTCGCCCGGATGACCTGGAAGGCATCGAAAAGCGTGCGCGCGATGCGACCGATACGCCAATCGATTTACACGATACGGAAAAAGTTACGGTTCAGGTAGAACACTACATGAACCCATCCGGCCGCAAAGAAGCGAAGGTAACGGTTTCGTACAACTTTGACATCACAATGCCGTTTTTGGGTGCGGTTCTTGGTACGCAGCAAATCCCCCTGAACGCAACATCGGTCGTGGCCGTTATGGAATCAATCAAAAACCTCCCCCTCCCTTCTTACGATTATCCAGAATATAGTGAATCGGTCAGCGCCCCTACAGAAAACTCATCAGACGATTCGGCAAGCTCCTATCCGCCACCATCTGACAACTCGACAAACGCCTATCCCTACCTTTAATCGATTGAAGTTAAAAACAAAAAGCCCCTTTCAACCGAAAGGGGCTTTTCCATTTGGGAGTTTAGTTTTCCTCAACCAGAGTGGTGGTTACATTCCAGTGTGATGTATAGATGTTAGACATCACACCGTTATTGCGCACCACATGCATAGTAATCGTCCATTGACCAATAGCATCGGAAGGTTTGCTACCGAAATTCGACCAGCAAGCCCCTAGTGTCGTACCCCAGCAGGTTCGCCCGCTGTTTGTCGGACATCGGCTAATCGGGACAAGGCCGCAGGCTGGTGTTTTGTGAGTTTCAATAGCATCGATGGTTGATTCATCAAGGTTGAAGGATGCTTTTTTCGATGCGAGGTCAACACTGAACCCCAACGTCACCATGTCGGTGTAGGTGAGGTTATAGGTTGCAAATTCGCCCGCTGGCGATTCCAGTCGAATGACTATCGTATCGTCCGTACCGTAATTGTTTACCTGAACAGCATAAGATGGCAGAGCCAGATTTTCATCAACGTCCCTTGCGTTCCATTGATATTCAGGCCTTATGTTCGGATAAACAGTAATGGACGGCGCAGGTATTGTTACTGTCGCTGTGCGGGTCGGAGTCCGCGTCGGCGTGCTGGTCGCCGGAGGCGGTGGTGTTCGAGTTGGCGTGCGAGTCGGTGTCCGGGTCGGCGTTCGCGTCGGAGTTCGCGTCGGTGTGCGAGTTGGAGTCCGCGTT